>Ga0315901_10010985_pt1 | contig 10235 bp, 17 predicted proteins | sample LakEriMetagenome_10_FD_203761 | JGI IMG/M metagenome (GOLD analysis project Ga0315901, IMG submission 203761) | Freshwater fungal communities from buoy surface, Lake Erie, Ohio, United States - Buoy 2 MA116 | ecosystem: Environmental > Aquatic > Freshwater > Lake | place: USA: Lake Erie, Ohio... | reverse complement strand
CGGCTCGGCATTGTCTCCCGTTGGAGCGCAAGTGCCGCCGCGCCGGTTGACATTGGCGATCATGGGGCAGGGCATCAGGCAGTGAGCTTCCTTTCCTCCAGCGATCCATTGGCACTGCTGGCCATCCAAGCCGGTCAGATCAATGCACCAGCTGATGCAACTGCCGCGCAGGGCACCACAGAGCTAGATAGCCCGCAGCGGTTCGCGCAGATTGGCGAGCCGGTGCCGATCGTGTTCGCCCGATTCCGCAACAGCAAAGGTGGCATCCTGATCAGTCCCGGCGCCACCGAAGCACGCTTTGAGAATGACGCCAGCAACAACGTCACCGCCTATTACATGCTGGTGCTGAGCGAGGGCCAGCTCGACAGCATCCCGGTCAAGGATGTCTTTCAGCGTGCCTGCCGCGTTGGCGCCCACACGCAGACCTACAACCGCAGAGCCGGTACCTGGACACCCGGCAACTTCCTGGTACAGCGTGCCGGTAAGGATTTGCCCGAGGCGCCGTTCTTCTGCGGCACGGTCGGCAGCTACCCGGACATCAGCACGCTCAGCTTCAACGTCACCATCCCGGACGGCTTTGATCAGTACAACCGCCAGGTGCATCTTTTCATCCGTGGCGGCATGGCCGTCACCCGGATCTACGACAGCGTGACCGGCCCTAGCGACAACTTCGCGGACTTGGTGAAGTGGTTGCTGGTCAATACCAGCAGGGTACCAGCGGCGATGATCGACAACACCGCACTGCTGGCGGCAGCCACGTTCCTTGAGGTAAACGGCTTTACCTGCAACATCGAGATCCGCGAAAGCACCAACTACTCAGACCTCGCCGCCAGGCTGGCGCCCTACTTCCTGCTGGCTGAGAGCAGCGCAGGCGGCAAGCGCGGGTTGCGGCCATTGCTGCCGGTAACTGCGGGCGGCGCCATCAAGACCACGGCGATTACGGCTGAGTACACCTTTACCGAAGACACGGTGCTGCCTGGCACGCTGGAAATCAACTATCTGTCACTGGCCGACCGGCAGCCGTTCGTGGTGCAGGTGATCTGGCGCCAGCAGTTAGAGAGCGACATCGGCATCATCCGCACCGCTGAGGTGCGTTACAGCGGCACCGCCGAGACCGGGCCGTATGAGTCGCATGATCTCTCGACGTTCTGCACCAGCGAGGATCACGCCGTCAAGGTTGGCGCCTACATCCTGGCCAAGCGGCTATACACCACGCACACCATCCGGTTTGCAGCCAGGCCGCAGGAGCACAACACGCTGATCAGCGCTGGCGACATCATCCGCGTGCAGCTGGCGCGTGACAACACCACCTACGCCAACTCGGTGCATGACTACCTATACCAGGTGGAGCGGATTGCCAAGACACTGGCGGGTGATGTGAGCTATGAGGCCACGCACTTCCCGATCGACGACCAAGGCCGCAGCCTGATCGCATTGGATGTGGCTGCTGCTGTCGGCACCGGCATCATCCTGCCAAGCGGCCGCACCGGCGTGAGCTGTGATGTGAACTCCAGCAGCGACAACACCATCCCGGCTGAGACGTTCACGGATGCGGATGGTGCTGACCCACTGGAGCTATCACCTAGCGGCGGCGGCCTGGGCTTCAACGATTCAGCGCCGACTGGCGACACCGACAATGCTGATGACGAATTGGATGCCGGTGTAATTCCATTATCTGTTACCAATCCAACAGGCGCCATTGGTGCAACTCCTGGCGCTCAGGCAAGACTGCCAAATACTTGCAGCGGCACGCCAATCTACGCATGGTATGACAGCACTGGAACGATTAACATTACAAACATTGCCGCCAATGTTCCAGCCATTGTGCTAACTCGCAATGACATCGGACAGGAAATCTACGGCAGCGTTGATTGCGGAGGGGGCGTTCCCATTACTTACTTTGGGCCTATCGCTGCAATTAGCGGTACACCAAGTCTGTCTCAAAAGTTTGTTGGTTCGTACAGCGTTGGATACCCCGATGCACCGGGCGGACCTGGGGCAGGTGGTAGTCTTACTAGCTACGGAGAACCTTGGTATAGCGAGCAAGGTGCGCCAGGTGGCCCCCGCGCAAACACGACCATTCTTTACGGCTTTGACTCGACAGGCGCTCTTGTGGAGCTAGTGTCATGGCAGACTTTTCTTGACGGAAATCCTGCATGGCCGTGGAAACCTACAGCTGGCAGTAGCAATTCTTCCAACGGAACCAAGGTGGTCGAAATAAGAGATGCGACCACTAATGCGCTGTTGTACAGCTACTAAGTGTGGCCACCTTTCCCTCCCTAACACCAGCAACCCGCGCCTTCACGCCAGGCGAGTATCCGCACACGCCGTTCAGCACCTACAACGGCCTGCAGAATCGCGTGCGCCATAGCAACGTGATGCTCAGCAGTTCAGTGCGGCTGAGCTTTATTGCATTGGCCGAGGCTGACATGCTCAGCATCCTCAGCCATTACCAAGACCAGTTCGGCAGCTTTGAGAGCTTTACGCTGCCGTCCAGCATTTGGAGCGGTGTCACCACCATCAGCGACTACGAACTGACGGATTACCGCTGGCGATACACGGACGCGCCAACCGTAGATGACGTTTACTGCGGGCGCTATAACGTCGAGCTGACGCTCGAAACCGTGCCGCCTGAAGGCAAGTTTGTCAGCGGCACTGAGCTGGCTGTAATTGTCAGCCTCGCGCCAGGATCTGTCACAACAACCAACGGCCTGCAGCAGAGTGTCACACTATCCATTGCAGGCGGTTCGGCTTCTGTGGTTGCTGATGGTGGCGGTTACGACTTCTCATCATTCCTATACTGGGATGAAGACCCTTACACCAGCTGGGACTGATTCATGGCAGCTCCCAACATCAAGAGCGGCAGCTCCGTCACAACAGTCACTGGCAAGACCGTGGGTTATGCCGTCACCACCTCGATGGCTGCAGCGCTGAGCAATGGCGCCAGCAGCGGCAAGGTACTGAAGATCAACTCGGTGTACTGCGCCAACGTGGATGGCACCGCAGCAGCTGACATCAGTTTGGAGCACTACAACGGCACCACGGGTTTTGCCATCGGCAAGACGATCACCGTGCCAGCTGATGCCACTCAGGTGCTGGTCACCCGCGAGGCATACATCTACTTGGAGGAAGGCCACAGTCTCCGCGCACAGGCCAGCGCCGCTGGCGACCTGGAGCTGGTCATCTCTTACGAGGACATCAGCTGATGCTCGGCTTCAATGGCGGATTGATGGGCGTCCGGCGCACACCGACAACCGGCACAGCATCTGGCCTGTGGTTCCAGAATGAGCAGAGCGTGGCGAAGCGTGCAGGGATTTGGCCATCAGCCGGTGATCCAACGCCAGGGCTATCTCCAGTTCTCTGGTACGACTTTGCCGACGAGACTACCGTCACCACATCGGGAACCGAAATCACTGCGGTTACCAGCAAGGGTAGCAGAGCATGGACGCTATCAAAAAGCGCAACAGGTCCGCAGTACGTGACAGGCATCAACAGCAAAAAATGCTTGGATTGGGGCAGTAGCAATCACAACAATTATCTGCGAAATACAGACACGACGACAACGGCTATAGCTGAAATCTACGTTATCATGGATGGGGCATTTGGCGGAACTTATACTAGCTTTGGCGGATTAATTACTAGCTCAAGTGATCCCGGGTGGCGCATTAGCGGCAACAGTACTTCTTACAATCAGGACGGCACCGGCTTTGATCGCGCTTACATCAATGGCGGAACAACCGACAGATTCAGCACATCGCATTTCACTTCGCCAAGCGTTGACGATCCCTCGATCATCCGAATCTTAAATAATGGCTCGGCCTCATTTAACGCGACTCAAGGAGTTCAATTGGGTAACGATAGAACAAACGCCGGTCGTGGCTGGCTTGGCTTGATCGGTGAGGTTATATGTTTCTCTTCTGTGCTGAGCAGCACAGACCGCGACTCCCTGCAAACGTGGCTGGCCGCTAAATGGGGCATCACGCTGGTCTAACCATGCTTTACTCCCACAACGCCATCAACTTAGACTGACCTCAACGCAGGTACATCATGGCTTCCCTGATCTACAACTCATTCGTTGATGACATGGCCCGTGGTGCCATCGACCTCGACACCGATACCTTCAAGGTGATGCTGGTCACTTCGACCTACGCGCCGAACAAAGACACCGACCTGAAGCGCTCTGCCGTCACCAACGAAGTCTCCGGCACTGGTTACACCGCCGGTGGCGTGACCACTGCCTGCACAGTCACCAAGTCCACCGCTAACGATCGCGTCACCCTCAGCTTTGCTGCTGTGAACTGGGCCACCAGCACCATCACAGCCAGGGCTGCTGTGATCTACAAGTCACGCGGTGGTGCCAGCAGCGCCGATGAGTTGGTCTGCTACGTCGATTTCGGCGGTGATGTCAGCAGCAGCTCTGCAACCTTCAGCTTGGGCAGCAGCACCATCACGCTGCAGAACTGATGGCTACCTTCCCGGCACTGGAGCCGGTCACGCGCCGCTACAGCATGGGCGTGTTCCCTGTCACCGAGGAACGCGGCTTCGGTGGTGGCAGCATCCGCTTCCGGCATGGCACCACCGCCTACAGCCACAACCTCGAACTGGGCTTTGCTGCAATCACTCAGGCACAGGCCAAGCTGCTGCGCGATCACTACCGCGAGCAACAAGGCGGCTACATCGCATTCCCGCTCAGCACTGAAGCGTGGGCCGGCCACACCAGCTTTACCGACCTGGTGCCAACCTCCACGCACTGGCGCTATGCCGCACAGCCGCAGGAAGACCACCTATCCGCCGGCTATGTGAACGTCTCGATCAGCCTGATCAGCGTGCCAGCTGTGGTTGCTGCAGCATCTTCCGGCCTGGCCTCCACCGTCACAGCCACCCTGGCGGGCGGCGCAGCATCGGGTAGCTAACCTAGGGAAGCGATTTGTTGCAGTCATGGCGCTCACCCCTGAAGCTGCTACCAGCATTGCCGTAACGTTGCTGGCCGGCTCCGAAATCCTCAGCCTCCTGCCAGGCGTTAAGGCCAACGGCTGGGTTCAGCTGATCCTCGGCGCATTGCGTGGCATTGCCTCGCGTAAGCGGTGACTGAGCCAACGCACGGCGAGATCCTTCGCGCTATCGGCGTGCTGGAAGGCCAACTCAAACAGCTGCTTGATGCTGCTATTTCCGACAAGACTGAGCGGAGCGGGCTAGGCGTCCGCGTTGGCCGATTGGAGACGCGCATGGCGCAGGTAGTCATCCTGGCCGTCGTCGCCGCCATGCTGAGCCCTGTTATCTGGTCCGAGATCAAGAGCGCATTTAGCTACCGGCAACCAGCACCGCAGCATCTGCAACGGCCATGACGCAACCACTGCGGCTGATTGACCTGTTTCGATACTTCAAGGGCCTGCCGCACCAGTTGGCCGCGATCAGCGAACTGGAAGCGGCGATCAGCCCGCATCTATTGAGACGGGATCAGCCATGGTTCAAGACATGGAGCGTCCCCGGCAAGCAGACCGACCTGGCTGATGCGATCCAGATCATCAAAGAGTTTGAGGGCTGCCACCTTAGCGCCTACCCCGATCCGCTCAGCGGCGGCGATCCTTGGACGATCGGATACGGCACCACGCGATTCCCGGATGGCAGCGCCGTACAGCGCGGCGACAAGATCAACGTCATCGAAGCTGACATGCTGCTCCGCCTGGAGGTGGACCGCATCGCCGAACGCCTGCGCACGATCCCGCACTGGGCAAGCATGGGCGATCCGCAGCGCTGCGCGTTGATCAGCTTTGCTTACAACCTCGGCACTGGGTTCTACGGCAGCGCTGGGTTTGACACCATCAGCGCAGCGTTGCGTGACAAGGACTGGAGCGCTGTACCAGCTGCGTTGCTGCTCTACTGCAACCCTGGCACAAACGTCGAAGCCGGCCTACTGCGCCGCCGAAAGGCTGAGGGCGCACTCTGGCAGAAGGGCACACCGCTACTGCAACAGCAGGGCATCCTGCTGCGTGTGCCTTACGAGGCGCAGAACGACAACCGCTCAGGCACCGGCTACCGCGAATGCTTCAGCAGTAGCGCTGCCATGGTGGCCCGCTTCTACGGCAAGGTCACCAGCGACGATGCCTACAACAAGATCCGCGCCACCTACGGCGACACCACCGACGCGCAAGCGCAGATTAAGGCGCTGCAATCCTTGGCGCTAACCGCACGGCTACGGACCAACTGCAACCCTGCCGTGATCGAGACCGAGCTCGAAGCCGGGCGCCCCGTGATGGTGGGCTGGCTTCATAAAGGACCTGTCGGCGCACCCACCGGCGGCGGCCACTGGTCCGTGATCATCGGCGCTACCAGCAGCGCCTTCATCCACAACGATCCGAACGGCGAGGCCGACATGGTAAACGGCGGCTACGTCAACCACAGCAACGGTGCAGGCATTGCCTATAGCCGCAAGAATTGGTTACGCCGCTGGGAGGTTGATGGCCCCGGCACCGGCTGGGCCATGCTTGTAAACCACGCACCTTAGGCTAAGCGCAAATGGAGCCCCATCTTGTGAACATCGCATCTATACGCAAGACACCAGAGCTCCTAGAGCTGCGCATCCCCTACACAACCTTTAGCGAAACAGCGACATTCCTGCTGCTTAGTGACATCCACTTAGACAACCCAAAGTGTGACCGTAAGCTGCTGAGCAAGCACCTCGATGAATGCCGCGCTCAGAACGGCCACGTCCTTATGTTCGGAGACGTGCTCTGTTTGATGCAAGGTAAGAAAGACCGCAGAGCAAGCAAGGGCGATATCCGCCCGGAACACTTAGGCGGCAACTATTTCGACCTCGTATTCAGTGAAGCGGCGGAGTTCTTCAAGCCATGGCAAGACATCATCCTCATGGCAGGCGACGGCAACCATGAAACAGCAGTCAGCAATAATCAGGAAATCGACCCATTAGAGAATGTTGTGCGGCTGATGCGCAACAACGGCAGCAACATCGAGCACATGGGTTATCAAGGCTGGATCAGGTTCAGCTTTACGCAGGACGGTAACAGCAAGACCAGGCGCTGCATGTTGTTTTTCCATCACGGCGCCTGGGGCGGCATCATTACTAAGGGCACCATGGGCGGTGGACGCTATGCCTCAATCGCTCCAGACGCTGATGTCCTTGTAAATGGTCACAACCATGAGCGCAGTGTTGTCGCACATTCCTGCTACCGCGTCGATCAAAACGGCCGCGCCTGGGTAGAACAGCGCTGGCACGTTCAATGCGGCACATACAAGCAGGAGTTCGGAGGAACCGGCGGCTGGGCAGTAGAGCGCATTGTGATGCCGAAGTCACTCGGTGGCATCTGGCTCACACTGCGTCCCCGCCATCGCGGAGGCGTTGAAATCACCTGCACTCCAACTGTATGAGGCAGTACGTCCTAGAGATTGAATACACCATCGTCGTCGAAAGCGAAGACGACGATCCTGAAACTGTTAGCGATGATTTCGTTTCTCGCCTAACAGAATTGGCTCCATCTAACGATCACATCCTGGGCCTCTCGGTCAACGTCCTACCCATCCCGGAGTTGCGTGGATCATCAGATTGATGGCACATCCCTCGTTCCCAAGCGCTCCGCTAAGCAACGGTTCAGGCAGCAAATCTTTGAAGCATGGCAGCACTGCTGCGCCTACTGCGATGCTGCGGCCGACACCTTGGATCACGTCAAGCCACGCCACAAAGGTGGCAACACCGTCGTGAATAACCTTGTACCAGCCTGCCGCGAATGCAACCGCAGCAAAGGCAGTGAACACTGGCGGCAGTGGTTCAAGCTGCAGCCATCATGGACGGATGAACGGCAATCTAAGATTGAAGCATGGACTGAAGATATGACACCATGACATGGGGTGACTGGATGATGGTCAAATGGACCATTGAAGAAGAACTGCACATCGAGGCGCAATCACGTAGCGCATTGATGCATCCAGACGATAGGGATGTGCGATCATTGTGTGCCTCGCTGATTAAGCAGAATGCCTACTACACGCGACTCATTCAGCAAGCGACTGGTCACATCGCGCATCTTGAAACATCAGCGTTTCTCGGTGAGCATCAAACGAAGCCGCCGCATCGATCGGTCATGGATCTGGCCAACCGCGCTGCGCGTTATGCCAAGCTCTTCAGCAATCTTGCCTTGCGTCTTTTTCGGCGCTCCTAATCCGTGGTAGCTGGCGACAATATCGCGATCCCGGTCAGCAAGGAATGACAGCGCCAGTTCTAGTTGCTCGGTATATTCCATAGATAGCGAATCATCGTAAGACTGATGCTCGTCAACGATCATGTCAACCAATGGCGAGCCATCATCCCTGACCAGTTGATCTAGGCTGCTATGCGGTACGTTTCGCATAATGTGCGATTGCAGCTCGTGCTGACTCATCTCCATTCGCTCAGCGCATTCTGCTGTTGACATCGGCCTGCCATGTTGCTGCAGATGCTCACGTTGCATCTTGGCAATCTTATACGTGGCATCTAGTACATGCTGCGGCACGCGGATCAGGCGCTCCTTGGTATCAATCGCGCGTGTAATCGACTGACGGATCCACCAGTAGCCATAGGTAGAAAACTTGTAGCCCTTGGTGCCATCAAATAATTCAACAGCGCGATTTAATCCGATGGCGCCTTCCTGGATCAGGTCCATCAGTTCAAGGCCATTGGACTTCAGCCTGGTCACGTAGTTCTTGGCGATGTGAACTACCAGCCGCAGGTTGCAGTTCATCATGGTTTCACGCGCACGCTGGCCGCGCTTGATCGCGCGCAGCTCTTCTTTAGTGCGTTCGCCTTCCATGGCTTGCAGTTCAATCATCCGCCGCACCTGGCGAGATAGTTGGATCTCCTGCTCGCCAGTCAGTAGCGGGAACCGACCGATCTCGGTTAGGTAATCCTTAATGCTATCAGTGCTCATGGTTCAGGTTGTTGAGAGACATCTTGATCGCCCAAGCTGCAAAGCCATGATTCAAGCGATTCTCGCATGGGCAAGCCCTTCGGCAGCTTGAGGAAGCGACGAAGGTCAGCAATGTCGCGCACAAACACGCTGGCGCCGCTGGAGTAGGCAATGAAATACCGGCCGTTGTGGTCACGGCTGGTTTCAATGAACTGGTGCTGGGAGAGCCGCAAGGCATCGCGTTTCATCGGTGTTGTCCCATTCGGGCATTAGCGTGGCGCTCAGGAACTGAGCATCAGGGCACAGCTCCTTGCTACTGGTGATGGCGTGCGCGAGGTCGCGGGCCATCAGATGGAGCGGTGCGGCATGGCTGAATGCCACGCGGTACAGCTGGAGCGGCTTCACGGCAACCTCAGCAGCAACGGCAGCAGGCGCACGAAGGCCACCTTGAAGCACAGCTCAACCGCTGCGCCGAGGGCGAGCAGCAGGGCGAGGGTAAGCAGGGCGTTAAGCATCGGCACCCTCCACCCCAGGCACCGGCAGCGCCCAGTGGGGTAGCCAGTGGGAGTAAGACCCGCTGGCGTATTCAGACAGCCCTCTGCACCAAGCCTCCGTCTGCCTGCAATCGGAATCCCACCACCAGCAAAGGCCCTCCTCATCGCAATCCTCCGGCCCCGGCAGGCGCTCGCTCACCGGCACCGGCTCGATGGCGGGGCGGCCCCAGCGGGCTAAGGCGGCACGGGCGTAGGTACGCCAAGATTCGCTCTCTCCACTTTGGTCGACTTCGGTGAACAGCGCATCCAGATCCTCATCACTCGGCCCCTGCGGCTCGGGCTGGGCCAGGGCGGCGCGGGCGCGAAGTATCACGTCAGGCTGTTTGTAGTAGTGGCTGCTAGTGCGTTCAGCCCAGTCAAGCAGCTCTTCGCACAGGGCGCGGAAGTCAGTCACTCGGCCTCCAGCTCGGCGGCGATGGCGAGGAGCTTCTTGCGGCAAGCCTGGCGGGCATCGCGCTCCCACATCCAACGCTGATCACCCCCATAGAGCGGCTCTTCCGGCACCACCTGATCAGCAGCAGCGCGGAGGGCGGCGGCGGCAATCATTTGCTCGTCGTTGGGGGCCTCCTGTTCGGCGGACCAATAAGCAGAGAAGGCAGCATCCCGCACCGCCTGCGCGACGGGGGAGAGTTCAATCACAGCAGCACCTCACGACAAAGGCCATGACCATGGTCATCAACGCCAGCCAGGGATGATTGCCGATCGCCAGACAGGCCGTGGCGACCATTAGCAGCCAGATCAGGTAGTACATCAGAACACGTCCTCTTCGACCTTGACGCGCGGC
>Ga0315901_10010982_pt1 | contig 10238 bp, 7 predicted proteins | sample LakEriMetagenome_10_FD_203761 | JGI IMG/M metagenome (GOLD analysis project Ga0315901, IMG submission 203761) | Freshwater fungal communities from buoy surface, Lake Erie, Ohio, United States - Buoy 2 MA116 | ecosystem: Environmental > Aquatic > Freshwater > Lake | place: USA: Lake Erie, Ohio... | reverse complement strand
TTGCGGACCACGGATCCTGGTGGGCATGGGCGTCGCCTCGGCCGGGGGCGTCGATCGGCTCTCGGTGGTGATCATAGTCGGCGAAATCCTCGGATCGGATCGTGAGGATTTCGTGAGCAAGAGCAGCTTGGAGAAGGTGCCGCCCGAAGCCGTGGTTCGCCGGCTCAGGGGCGGCAAAAGTCTCCTTGCCGGGGGCCGCGGCGGCCCCAAGGCTCGTCGAGCGTTCGCCGACCCCCTCGCCTCCATGGTGTCGATCGCCATGCCCAACCACTTCGATGGTACGTGGTGGAGACTATGAGAGCAGCAGTTCGACGTCCTCGGGCGTGAGGCTTGAGATCATGCTCTCGTCCGCCGCCACGATCGACTCGGCGAGTTCTCGCTTGCGGTCCTGGAGGGCGAGGATCTTCTCCTCGACCGTGTCGCGGGCGATCAACCGATAGGCGAACACGCGGCGGGTCTGCCCGATGCGGTGGGCGCGGTCGACGGCCTGGGCCTCCACGGCGGGATTCCACCAGGGGTCCAGGATGTAGATGTAGTCGGCCGCCGTGAGGTTGAGACCCTGGCCGCCGGCCTTGAGGCTCACGAGGAACAGCCGGCAGTCCGGGTCTTCCTGGAAGCGGACGACGCGAGCCTGTCGGTCGGTCGTGCGACCGTCGAGGTATTCGTAGACCGTCTTCTTCTCGTCGAGCCGCCGGCGGAGGATCGCCAGGAAACTGGTGAACTGGCTGAAGACGAGCACCTTGTGCCCCTCGTCGAGCACCTCGTCGAGCTGCTCGAGCAGCGTGTCGAGCTTGGCGCACGACTCGTCGACGCGGGAGTGGTCGACCAATCCCTGGTGGCACGCGGTCTGCCGCAGCCGCAGGAGCGCCTCGAGCACGGCGATCCGCGAGCGGCCGATGCCCATCCGACCGATTCGCCCGGCGAGCTCGGCCCGGAAGTGCTCGCGGAGTTCGTCGTAGGCCTTCCGCTGGGCCTCGCCGAGTTCGACGAACAGCGTCTGCTCGGTCTTCTCCGGGAGATCGGAGAGCACCTGGGCCTTCGTTCGCCGCAGAAGGTAGGGGCGGACGGCCCGGGCCACGATCTCCGCGCTGCCGCGTCCGTCGGCGAGAAACTTCCTCAGTCGCGCGGCGCTGCCCAGCTGCCCGGGGTTGAGAAACTCGAAGATGCTCCAGAGCTCACCGATATGGTTCTCGACCGGCGTGCCGGTGAGGGCCAGACGATGGCGGGCGCGCAGCAGCCGGCAGGCCTTCGCCGCCTGGCTGGCCGCGTTCTTGATCGACTGTGCTTCGTCGAGGATCACGTAGTCGAACTCGGTCTCGCGATGGGCCACGATGTCGCGGCGCAGCGTGCCGTAGGTCGTGATCACGATGTCCCAGTCGGCGAGTGTGCCCGCCTCGTCGGCTCGCGTCGTGCCCGTGTAGTTGGCGACCCGAAGGTTTGGTGCGAACCGGCGGGCCTCGTCCATCCAGTTGAAGACCAGGCTGCGGGGCACGACCACGAGCGTCGGGCGATGGGGAATGCCGGCGGCCCGGACCTCGGCCTGGCGGCGGGCAAGCAGCGCCAGCACCTGGATCGTCTTGCCGAGACCCATGTCGTCGGCGAGGCAGCCGCCCAGGCCGAGCGACTCGAGGAACACCAGCCACCCGAGTCCCTCGCGTTGGTAGTGGCGGAGCGTCCCCTGGAACCCAGGCGGTTCCGGTTCCGCCTCGGGTCGCTCGCCGGCGGCGAGTTGTTCCCGCAGGCGGTCGAACGCCTCGTCGAACGTGGATCGCGGCTGGCCGGCGAGCAACGCGTCGAGCAGCGCCATCTGGATGCGGCCGTAGCGGAGTTTGCCGTCGTGTTTCTGCGCCAGCGCCGCCATCGGTGCGAGTTCCTGCGCGAACGTATCGGGCAGGATGCCGATCGAGCCGTCGGGTAGTTCGACCGAGCGGCTGCCGCGTGCGATCGCCTCGAGGAGCGCCGGCAGCTCGGCCGTCACGCCACCGAAGTCGATGGCGGCGGAGAGTTCGAACCAGTCGATGCCGCTGGTGACGTTCCAGGCGACGCTGCCGGCGGGGCGGTAGCGGCGACCCGCGACCTCGACGAGCCAGCCGGTGGCGGCAAGCTGCGAGACCGAGGTGTCGAGCCGGTTTCGCGCGATCTCGACATGGTGGGCGGCGGGCGAGCCGTCGAGCGCCTGGCCGCGGGCCGCGGTGGCGCCGTGACGAGGCAACAGCGCGAGCGCCTCGCGTTCCGCGGCCCGGTCGCGGCGGACGAACACGCGGTGCGTGGCGTCGGCGGCACCCCCCGCCGGATCGTCGGCGGCGATCGACAGGCCCGCATAGTCGAACCAGATCCGGCCGGCGAGATGCACGCGGGGCTGCGCCCGCCGCCGCTCGCCCGGTTCGGCGTCGAGCGACACGGCGGGCGAGTCATCGAGCACGAGCTTGGGGCGGGGCGCCCCCGACTCGATCCGCCAGCCGGTCCAGGCGGGCAGGACGAGCCGCGGCACATCGGCCAGGAGCGCCAGCCGCTCGATCAGGCCGTCGACCTGCGCCCCGGCCACCTCGATCGGCCCCCGGCGCTCGAACTGCTCGAGCCAGCCCGACGAGATCCCGCCGCTGTCGCCGTCGTCGATGGCCTTGAGCCGCGCGATGCGGTCTGAGAAGACCACGAGTCCGGCGCGAAGAACCGCCTTCGGTTCGCTGAGGTTCTTCCGCTGGCTGCCGCGGACAAGCATGCCGCGCAGTGTGGCCTTGGCCGGCCGCGGCAGGGAATCGTCATCGCCATCGTTGCGGCTCTTCGCCGGCCTGAGATCGTCGTCATCGGGCTCGAGCACGAAGGCGAACTCCCAGGGCTGGCCGCCGTCCCACGTCATCGGCACGACCCGCTCGGGGTCGCGGCGTGGTTCCGGCTGCACCACGAGCCGCCCGGTCTCGCAGAGCATCGCGAGATGGGTGGCGGCCGACCGTGGACTGACCACGATCCGGGCGATCGACCTCCGCTCGACCGGGTCAGGCAGCCCGTGTCCGCCGGCAACCGTCGCCCCGACAAGCTGCTCGACGATCAGTCGCTCCTGGGATTCGAGCTGGTCGAGTTCGACTTCTTCGGGGCCGAGGACGACCGGCCGCGGTCGGCCGGTGGCATTGCCGGCGACGTCGAGCTGCATCCGAGCCGGCACCAGGACCGCAGCCCGTGCCTCCGACGACGCCCCGAGGTCGAGAAGGAAGACGAGCGCCCCACCGGCCCGCCTCTGGTCGGGGATCGACAGGCCGTGCGCGCGGACGGCCGGCTCGACGAGCCGCCGCCGCTCCTCGAGTTCCGTCGCCCAAGCGGGGAGCCGTTGGCCGCCGCGGCGGACCGCTGGCGGCGGCGTCCAGGTCGGCACGGCCGCGGCGGCAGCATCGGTCTGGTCGCTGTCGTCCGCCTCGTCCGTGGCATCGTCATCGACAGCTTCGACCTCCGGGACGTCTTCGGCCACGATGTCGAGTGTGACCGGGGTCTGGTCGTGGATGCCGGAGAGCAGCCGCCGCCGGTCGACCTCGAGCAGCACGGCGGCGAGGACGGCGCATGGGCGGCCGGCGCGGCCGGCGGACGTGGTGCAGTGCGTCTCGAGCGTCATCCCGCCGCGGCGATGGGCCGACAACTCCAACTGCACCTCGTGCTCGTCGCCGTCATCGCCGACGACGGTGGCCCGTACCTGGCCGACCCGGGGGCAGGCGACAGAGGCGGGGGTGATCGTGCGGGCCTTGGCGACGTCGGCCGGTGGGAAGAGATGAAAGAGGCGCTGCTCGAGGGTCTTCATGCTGCCGGTTCGGAGGGTCGAAAGACACACTGCGACGGACCGGACCCAAGCGGGGCCCCGCGGGCGCAGCACGTTGTTGTACCCCGCCGAAGCCGCGTTTGGCGAGGGCGGGCAGCGTGACGGGCCCGACCGAGGCGATCAGCCGCCCTTCACCGTCGCCACCAACTCCAGCACGTTCTCGACCGGCGTGTGGGGCAGGATGCCATGGCCGAGGTTGAAGATGTGGCCGGGCCGACCCGCGGCGCGGGCCAGCACCTCCCGCGTCCGCCGGCGGACGGTGTCGCGATCGGTGAGGAGGACGACGGGCTCGAGGTTGCCCTGCACTGCGCGGTCGTGGCCGACGGCGGCCCAGCCCACGTCGAGGTCGATCCGCCAGTCGATACCGATCACGGAGCCGCCCGCCTCACGCAAGAGCGGCAACAGCGCGGGATTGCCGGTTGCGAAGTGGATCGTCGGCACCCGCTTCGCCGCGGTAGCCAGCGCGGTACGGCTGTGCGGGAGCACGTAGCGGCGGTAGTCGTCAGGGCCGAGGCAGCCGACCCAGCTGTCGAAGAGCTGCACCACCTCCGCACCCGCGTCGATCTGGGCCACGAGGTAGTCGCTCACGCCGCGGGCGATCCTGTCCATCAGATCGTGCCAGGCCGACTCGTGCCGGTACATGAACTGCTTGGTGAGCAGCCATGCCTTGCTCGTGCCACCCTCGATGCAGTAGCCGGTGAGCGTGAAGGGGGCGCCGGCGAAGCCGATCACGGGGATCGAGGCGTCGAGGCCGGCCCGTGTCGCCCGGACGGTATCCATCACGAAGCCGAGGCGATCGATGTCGTCCAGTTCCCGCACGCGGCCCACGTCGTCGGGCGACCGCACGGGGTTGTGGATCACCGGTCCCTCGCCGTGGGTGAACTCGAGGTCGAGACCCATCGGCTCCAGGATCGGGAGCAGGTCGCTGAAGATGATCGCCGCATCGACGCCGAGCCGTGCGACGGTCGCGATCATCACCTCGGCGGCGAGCCGCGGAGTCTTGCAGAGTTCGAGGAAGCCGACCTTGTCGCGGATGGCCCGGTATTCGGGGAGGTAGCGGCCGGCCTGCCGCATGAGCCACACGGGCGTCCGTTCCACCGGCTCCAGGCGGCAGGCCCGCAGCAGAAGCGGGGCGGTGGCGGTAGGCGGCGGAATGATGGACGCGGGAGGCATCGAGGCGAGTATATGCCCGACCCGGGCCATCCGCAGGATGGGTTTCGCAACTACAATGAATCGATTCTCGATCCGCCCGGGCGTCGCATGGCCGCATTTCTCTCCGGCATCTCCATCGTCTGCTTCGCGGCGAGCTATGCCGTGGCGCTCGCCTGCGAGGCGTCGCGGCTCGCGTTTCGTTCCGGCGTTCGCGGGGCGGCGATGGTGGCCTTCGCCGCGGCGGGCCTCTTCGCGCACACGCTGTTTCTCGTCTGGCGGGCCGTCGATGGCGGCGCGGCACCCCTCTCGAGCCCGTTCGACTGGTATCTGCTGGCGGCCTGGCTGCTCGCGGCGGGCTACCTCTGGCTCACGATCACCAACCCCCGGACCCCGGTGGGGCTGTTTCTGCTCCCGATCGTGCTCGGCCTCGTCGGTGCGGCGACGCTCGCCAGCCGCGAGCCGTTCCTCCACGACTCGGCGTCGCTTTTCTGGGGACGGATTCACGGCGGGCTGCACCTGGTGTGGAGTGTGAGTGTGGTGCTCGGGGCAATCGCCGGGCTCATGTGGCTCATCCAGGCGGGCCGCCTGGCCCGCAAGGAGGCGCCGGTCCGCGGGTTTCGGATGCCGAGCCTCGAACGCTTGGCCCACATCACCGCCCGGACGCCGGCCGTCGCCGCCTGGGCCGCAGCTGCCGGCTTCGCATCGGGGATGGTGCTCAACGCGGTGAATCGCCGTCGCGGCCTTCTGGAGACGGTGCCCTGGACCGATCCGGTGGTGCTGCGGATGGCGGCGGTCGTCGTCTGGCTGGTGATCGCTGCGCGGATCGCCGCGACCGCACAGCGGCGGCCCGATGGCGGCCGCACAACGGCCAGGCTGGCGCTGGTGAGCCTCGCGGTGCTCGCGGCAAGCATCGCCTGGGGCGTGCTTGGCACCACGCGGCATGGCAGACCAGCGGCGGTACAGGCTGCGGCCGGGGAGTCGCCATGACGCTCGCCCTCGTGGGAGGCACGCACCGCACGGTGCCGCTGGCGCTCCGAGAGCGGCTCGCCTTCTCGGCGGAGCAGGCCGCCGATGCGCTGGCCCGCTTTCGCGACCGCTTTCCAGGCCGCGAGGGCGTGCTGCTCTCCACCTGCAACCGCGTCGAGTTCTACGCGGCGGGGGAGAACGACGCCGCGGCACCGCCGCCTGAGCAACTCGTGTCGTTCCTGGCGGAGTGCCGCGGGATCGACGCCGCGGCTCTCGGGCCCTTGCTCGCGCGAGAGCACGACGACGCCGTGGTCCGCCACCTGTTCGGCGTGGCGGCGGGCCTCGACAGCATGGTGCTCGGTGAGCCGCAGATCCTCGCGCAGGTGAAGCAGGCCTGGGCGATCGCGCAGGACAGCCGTACGTCGGGTCCGCTCACGTCGGGGCTGTTTCAGGCGGCGCTACGGACCGCCAAGCGGGTTGCCTCGGAAACGGCGCTCGGCCGAGAGCGGGTCTCGATTCCCAGCGTGGCGGTGGCCGACTTCGCCAGCGGTGTCTTCGAGCGGTTCGACGACAAGCGCGTGCTGCTCGTCGGCGCGGGCAAGATGGCGGCCGAGACCCTGCGGTATCTCCGCGAGGCCGGCGCCCGCGACGTGGTGATCGTCAATCGGACATCGGCGCGGGCCGATGATCTGGCCGCCCGGGTCGATGCCCGGCCGGCGGCGTTCGATTGTCTGGAGCGGGAACTCATCTCCGCCGACCTCGTGGTGAGCACGACCGGGGCGAGTGACCACGTCGTGCCGCTCGAGTTCTTCGTCCGCGTCGAGGCCCTGCGCCAGGGGCGGCCGCTGGTGGTGCTCGACCTTGCGGTGCCGCGGGACTTCGACCCGCGGATCGGCGAGCGCCCGGGCGTCTGGCTCTACTGCGTCGACGACCTGGCCGCGGCGTGCGAGGCGAACCGCAAGAGCCGGCAGCGGGAACTCCCGCGGGCGCTTGCGATCGTCGACGACGAGGCTCGCCGCTTCATGGGCGACATGCATCATCGCACAACCGCGCCGGTGATCGAGCAGCTGCGGGCAGGTTGGACGGAGACGGGTGAGGCGGAACTCGACCGGCTCTTCCGGCGGCTGCCCCACCTCGCTGAGCCCGATCGCGCGGAGATCCGCCAGGCGTTCGATCGGTATGCGGCGAAGATGCTGCATCCCCCGCTCGCCTCGCTGCGGAGCGAGAGCCACTCCGGGCCGCCTCACGGACTGCTCGAGGCGCTCAAGCGGCTCTTCAATCTGCAGGATTGACCGACGACACGACTCGAGCGGGCCCTTCTCGCAGGCGCCGTCGCGAATAAGCACCACGCGTGCCCTTCCATCTCGCTCCACGACCACGCCCACCACCCCCGCCGGGTGGTGTTGTCTGCGGAGGGGCGACGGGTTGGTTCGGCAGAGATGCGCATAGAGCGGGTGAAAGGCCGCGAGGTTGCTTGCGACAGTCGTGTACGTTATCTAATTGCCAATCGGTTGTATTGTCACGTATGTACTATCAAAAAAGCTCTCCCGCCTGTTTTCACTACTATTTTCCGGAGTATCCATGGCCGATTCCAAGAAGCCCGCCGAGAAGAAGCCTGCCGCCGACGTCAACAAGTCTGAGGAGATCCGCAAGCTTGCGACGGCGATGAAGGCCAAGGGCGAGAAGCCGCGCCCGGTCACGATCATCGCGGCCCTGAAGAAGCAGGGCGTGGAGGTCTCGTCGCCCCAGGTGAGCATGGTGCTCAAGCGGATGGGCTTCAAGCCCCGCAAGCGGCGGAAGGCGGGTAGCCTGGTTGCGGCCGTGGCTGCTGCCAATAAGGCGAACAAGTCTGGCAAGGCGAAGACAAAGATCTCGGTCGAGGACCTCGTCGCCGCCAAGAAGGCGGTTGGCCGGCTTGGTGGACTGGATCGGGCGGTCGCCGCGATCGAGGCCCTGCGGCAGTTTGAATCCTGATCGCACTGGCCGGCTGGCCGCTCTACGGCCAGCCGGCTAGAGTTTCAGGGCCCAGTCTTCGTGGCTGCGGCGCGGAGGAGAGCCACCATGATTCGAGCTTCCGATCCCGAAGTCGTGGTCATCGGCGGCGGCCCGGCCGGGGCGACGACGGCGACGCTCGTCGCCCAACAAGGCCGGTCGGCGCGGCTCTACGAGCGGGAGCGGTTCCCCCGCTACCACGTGGGCGAGTCGCTCATCCCGGAGACGTTTTGGGTGCTGGACCGCCTCGGCATCCTTCCGGAACTTCGCGGCGGGCCCTTCGTCGAGAAGCACAGCGTGCAGTTCGTTTCGGAGCAGGGCCGGCTCTCCGAGCCTTTTTACTTCGCCGATTACAAGCCGCACGAAAGTGCCCGCACCTGGCAGGTGACACGTCAGGATTTCGATCAGTTGATGCTCGACAACGCCCGGCGGCACGGCGTCGACGTGCGGGAGGGCATGCGGGTGCTCGACGTGCTCTTCGAGGGTGGCCGGGCGGTGGGCGTGCGGACGGTGGACGAGGCCGGTGTCGAGGAAGACGTTCGCTGCCATGTCGTGGTCGATGCGGCCGGACAGAGTGGCCTGATCCTCGATCGGCTCGGCCTGCGGCAGTGGGATCCAGTGCTCAAGAAGGCGGCGATCTGGAGTTACTTCAAGGGAGCGGCCCGCGAGCAGGGACGCGACGCCGGGGCGACGCTCGTGATGCAGACCGCCGGCAAGGTCGGCTGGTTCTGGTACATCCCTCTGCAGAACGACATCACCAGCATCGGCGTGGTCGCCCCTTTCGATCACCTGTTCAAAAACCGCGACAGCAAAGATCTCGGGGCGATCTTCTCCGAGGAGGTGGCGCGGTGTCCCGGGCTGCAGCCGAGGATCGCCGAAGCCGAGCGGGTGGGTCCGTATCGCGCAGCGAAGGAATACTCCTACCGTTCGTCGAAGGTCGCGGGTGATGGCTGGGTTCTCGTAGGCGACGCCTTTGGTTTTCTCGACCCGCTCTATTCGTCGGGGATCCTTCTGGCGCTGAAGAGTGGAGCCCTCGCAGCCGATGCGATCGCGGCGGGGCTCGAGCGGGGGGATGTGTCGGAGGCGGCGCTTGGCTGCTGGGGTCCGGACTATGTCGCCGGGCTCGAGCGGATGCGAAAGCTCGTCTGCGGCTTCTACGACGGCCTGAACTTCGGCAAACTTGTCCGCGACCACGGCCACGCCAAGCCGCTCATCACCGACATCCTGATCGGCGACATCTTCAAGGGCAACATCGACGCCCTCTGGCCGCTCGTCGAGTCGGCAAAGGACACAGCGCCGGCCTGACAGGCGCGGACCGTGCGAGGTCGTATGTCCAAGCCCAACGCCGTAAGGCGTGGGGTGAATCACCATCCGACGCTGCCTCCCGCGTTGTTCGTCTGGGGTGGAGCGAGGGTGCAGGATCGCCATTGAAGCGATACCAGAGCGTGCTGCCAGCCGGGATCCCCTCGCTTCCGCTCGGGGGCTTTCTGGTTACGGATTCGGATTACGGATGTGGAGAGGTAACCGATTCGGAGAGCTCGGGGCTGCCCGTGCCCGGGAGCCGGGCTTGGCGGCAAGCGAAGCCAGGATGGCGGAGCGTAGCCGGCATGCAGTGAGCGCAGGGCAGGATGCCCGGAGCGAACGACCGGCTCCCGGGCACGGGCAGCCCCGAGCGGCGCGTTACGCACGATCCCCATCGCTTACGCGATTGGGCTTCCTGGCGGAGCGAACGACCGGCGACCGGGCATGGGCAGCCCCGAGCGGCGCGTTACGCTCTGTCCCCATCGCTTATGCGATTGGGCTTCCTGGCAGAGCGAACGTCCGGCGACCGGGCATGGGCAGCCGCGAGCGGCGCGTTACGCACGATCCCCATCGCTTACGCGATTGGGCTTCCTGGCGGAGCGAACGACCGGCGACCGGGCATGGGCAGCCGCGAGCGGCGCGTTACGCACGATCCCCATCGCTTACGCGATTGGGCTTCCTGACGCAGCAAACGACCGGCGACCGGGCATGGGCAGCGCCGAGCGGCGCGTTACGCTCTGTCCCCATCGCTTACGCGATTGGGCTTCCTGGCGCGGAGCGAACGACCGGCTCCCGGGCATGGGCAGCCGCGAGCGGTGGGCCACGCTCTGTCCCCATCGCTTACGCGATTGGGCTTCCTGATACGGAGGCATGGTCCTGACGGTTGTGCCGTTGCTGCTGGCTGCGACAGGCCGTTTCCCGCCTCGTCGCCCCTGAGCCGGGGTACGGAAACCGGGTGTATGCTTGAACCGTTCGCCCGACCGGCAGATTTCCCCCAGTCCGCCGGCCTTGACTGTTCCTCACT
>Ga0315901_10010978_pt1 | contig 10240 bp, 6 predicted proteins | sample LakEriMetagenome_10_FD_203761 | JGI IMG/M metagenome (GOLD analysis project Ga0315901, IMG submission 203761) | Freshwater fungal communities from buoy surface, Lake Erie, Ohio, United States - Buoy 2 MA116 | ecosystem: Environmental > Aquatic > Freshwater > Lake | place: USA: Lake Erie, Ohio... | reverse complement strand
GGCATAATTTCCGTACGAATACAGTATCATAGAGTCACCAGTGCCCACGGTGATCCAACTATGGCCTACTCCCTTTGTTTCGGTCCAAATTTTGACCGAATCGCGATAGTTTTGGGAGAGCCCTGCTGTGCGAAAGGCTATTAGTAAGCAGGGAATAAATGCTATTCGAATCCAGTTGGTTATCATGATGGTGGATAAGTTGGTTTAGGGGCGCTCCAAAAGGCGGGAGGTAACCCGTAATAAGTCCATTTCTGTTACAATGCCGACCAGTTCTTTGCCTTTTACAACGGGCAGACAACCAATCCGTTGGCTGCGCATGGTGGTCATGGCCTCCAGAATAGGCGTTTCTGGTTTGACTGTAGTGGGTTTTTCGACCATAATTTCTTTGACGGTGGTAGCGGGTGGTTGCTCGGTGGGTTGATGGCGCCGGGCGTAATGGCGCAAGATGAGTCGGGAGGTGATGAGTCCCACGAGTTCACCTTTACTGTCCTCTACAGGCATGTAACGGATCCGGCGCCAGTCCATTATTTCGGCGACCAATTCGATCAGGTCTTCTTTTTGGACGGTGAACAAGTCTGTGTTCATAAATTCCTCCACTTTAAGTTTGGAGGGGTGCCAGTTGGAGTGGTCGGCGATGGTTGGTTCTTCCCAGGTATGCACAGGCTTGTTTTGTTGTTGGTTAGCAATGGTGGCAGCGGTGATACAGGTAACCGCTTCATCGGAGGAGATATCTTCCCGGAGATGGGTGAAGGACCGAAGTGCCCAGCGGGCGCCTGTTTTGTGTTGTTCGGCCCGTTCGCGAATGATATCCAGGTATTTAGAGATATCGGCCTGTCGTACTTTTTGTTTTTTGAGTCCTGCTTCTGCCAGGGGCAGGAGTTCTTTTATGATCAGTTCTTTTGCAGTAATTTTTTGGTCGTTTATCCAGTTGAAGGTGGTATCCATCCCGAATTTAGCGGCTTTGAGGAAATTATCGCGCACATCTGCGAAGCTTAATACTTTAGTGATATCATCGTGCTGCTCACTCAAGCCTACCATCGCTCCCAACCAGAAGGCTGCGTTGGCAGCGGCATCGACAGGGGAGGGCCCTGCTGGGATTACTCGGTTTTCAATACGCAGGTGAGGTTTACCATTAGGGGATATACCGTAGCAGGGTCTGTTCCAACGGTATACGGTCGAATTATGGATTTGAAGGGCTTTTAGTTTGGGAACTTGGCCATTGGCGACCATTTCCAAAGAGTTTTCTTCAATGCCACCGGCGAGTAAGACTCTGAATCGGGAGATATCCTCCTTATAAATTTGGGTAATGTCTCCTTTTAGCCAGCCAGATCCAAAGTTTACTCTGGGTAGCCGTTCTCGCATGTGGTCGTGTGCGGTTCGGGTATCCAGGCTTTGTTGGAAAAGGGCAATTCTCGACTCGTGCCATAGCCTCCGCCCAAACACCAGAGGGGAATTGGCGGAGACGGCTATGATGGGTGCTGAAAGGGCCTGTGCCAGGTTGTACATTTTTACAAAATTACTGGCGGTAACTTGCAAGTGTACTTGAAAACTAGTGTTACAAGCCTCCAGGAGGGGCGAGTCGTGTTTGACCATCAGTTCATCTACTCCATCAATGCGTAGCTCGAAGGAAGAGCCCAGCAGGTGCTTTTCAATGGCGGCCATTAGTGCAAAGTAGCGGTCCTTGGGCGTGAGGTTGTGCCGGTCAAGGTCTGGTTTGCGGAGTGTCGGCAAGATGCCACAAAGAATGACGCTGGCGTCAAAGTCTTTTAGTTCTTGTTGGATTCGGGCCAGGTAACTCAGGTTCTCTTTTTCCAGGTCCGACAGGCAGGAGCCAGTAAATTCCCGGGGGGAGAGGTTGGTTTCCAGGTTGAATTTGGCCAGTTCAGTTACGCACCAAGGTGCATCGGTCAATCGCTCCAGCACCTGCATATTAATACAGGCTGGCTTCATGGTTTTGTTGTGGACCAGGCACATTTCTTGCTCAGCACCAATCCGGATGATATCATTTTCGAACCAATCGTTCTCCAGCATGTACTCAAATGCCTGCACATCGTCGAGCAGCGCACGCACAAACTGCTTCATTTCCTCATTTCCTGCGACGGTATTCACCTTCTGAACCCCCATGGTTGTGTTCGGTTATTTTGATTTTAGATAAAAAAGAGTTTCGAAATAAAAGTTCGTTTTGAAAACAGGCTCTAAACCTGTGGATTGTTTTGAACCCATTTAGAACCATTTGCTTGGCAAAATATCCATTTTCCCGAATATTTCAATCCTTGTTTACTTTTTTATCTTAAAATCAAAATTCTGATTCGCCCCGTACTGATTGGGCCAGATTTACCAACCACAAAGGAGTCGGCGGACTTGCTCAAACCAGGTGTAACCCAGCAGGGTTTTGATCTGGTTGTAGTCTTGACAGGCGGCCTCTTTCTGTTCGCTGTTGAAATAGAGGGTACCTCGATAGTACAGCAGCTCGGTGTTTTTAGGATCTAGTGCCAAGGCCTCTGAGAATTTTTTGATGGCCCCAGCAGTATCTCCCGATTCGTTTAGAATGGCTGCTTCGTCTGCCAGTAGCATGGCTTTGTCAAACTGCTCATTGCTGGTTTTGCAACCAGCTTTGTCCGACTTAAAAAGCACCCTCACTGTAGTGGTGGTGGGAACGGCTTTATCTTTATAGGTAGCAGGTTGCCACTTTCCTTCCGTACGATTCAGGAGTTGGATGGCGCTGAATTGAAAATCAAAGCCTAGGTTATTGAAGTCAAGTTGTTCTTGGATGCTGACCTTCCCGTTTGGGCGTACCAGCAAAGAACACTCAATGACCCCCGCTTTACAGCTATCGGCATACGCTTTAGGATAGGTTGTGTTGGCGAGTAGGTAGGAGTACAAGGCCTCTAATCCCCCTTGAAATTCTGGCTGTCGGTCCATGCTGGTATAAACGGTATCGCCAGCAGCTGTGAGGACATAGGGAAGCGCTTCGGTTAACTTAAACTTGAACGGCAGTATTTTGTAGCTTCTGACGGCCAGGCCAGCGTTTGTTGCTGGTGCCCATCGCAAGCCTAAACTGTCGAGGGAGCGGACCACGCGAAGCACCTCTGGCCCACAGCCACCTCCAATATCCTTAATCACTTCTATCTGGCTAGCCCTTCCTTCTTTTTCTATTTTAAGTCGAAGCACTACGGTTCCTTGTATGTTTCCGGCACGTGCTGCTTCTGGATATTGGATGTTTTGGGAAATAAGGCGCATCAGGTTCAATTCCCCACAATTGCGCACACTGTCAACGGTCCAACCGCTGTGCCGATCGGCCTGACAGAGATTCAGAAGGGGGTAGGCCGGTAACTCCGGAGCCTCAAAAACAGTGGTGTCGGAAGTTTGTGAAAAAACGGTTTGAAGGGAAAGAAGGATGGATAGGCTAAAAAGGACTAATTTTTTCATTAATATGTAATTTATCGTTGTTTTCGAAGGACTAGCGCGGTGTAGGTAACGTTGGGAAAAGGCTTTTTTCCCGGTTGTCGTTTACCCAGCATTTGCTCATTCGACTCATTTCGGCTGCAATATGCTGCAATCCACTGAAAAAGCCTACATTTTTTAATAATTAGGTCGGTTTTGACAGCTTTTCTTGCAAGCAGCGAGGCTACAGTGATTTTGTTTTAACCAAAAAAGTAAAGCCCTGTCCCATTGGACAAGGCCTTAAACATATAGTCCCATGAACATTTGGAAAGTGAAGTGATTTTTTTGAGATTATATCTTGCAGCGGCGAAGAGAAGGGGATTAGCTTGGCTCGATTCCCTATGGAAATGCTTGAAAGCCTTTCTGAAGGAGGGCGTTCTTGAGCCTTTACTTTTCTGACCGATATGATCAAAAAGAAAAGATGGTATGGCTGTTCGAGGGATAGTAGAAGTGCTAAAGACGGCTGGAAAAGGCAACAAGCGGGCTTTTAGCAACAATGGATTACAGATTCTATTAGCTTTTATTAAAAAGTTGCAGCTTTTAGCATCCAAAAAAACGCTCCGAAGAGGGCCTCAAATGTACAATGATTAAATTGTTTTTCCATAAAAGACCAAATAAAAAAAACATATTATTTATTTTTATAAAATATTTGGTCGGAACTGCTTGGTTTTATTGGCAGGGATGATCGCACTTTATAGAGACTTGGGGAATACAGGAGGACCCAATCAATCAAGGTCACCGTTTCCACTGATGTCTGTCAGTGGTCGTCGGGTGACCAACTGGATACTTTTGCAAAAGTTTTATTTGATAAAGGTCTAGCTATTTGATTTTACAAAGAAAATATCCTGTTTTTTACAGGATTTGCTACAAAAAAGAATGTTATGCTCAAGTATGCACCGGAAATAATCCCCACCAAGCAATCCTTATTGTGCTATCATTGTAAAGACACATGTCCAGATGATCAGTTGGTCTTGGACGATAAGCACTTCTGTTGTGAAGGTTGCCGAATGGCCTACCAAATTTTGAATACCCACCAGTTGTGCGACTATTATGCCCTGGATGAACGCCCCGGTCAGAGTCTCAAAAACAAACGAGATGCCCGGGCGTATGCTTACTTGGACGATGCGGATATTCAGGAAAAACTCCTGGAGTATGCGGATGCTAAAAAAGCCCAGGTGACTTTTTACCTTCCTCAGATGCATTGCGTCAGCTGTATTTGGCTTTTGGAGCACTTGTATAAGTTGGATAAAGGAGTGCAGGAAAGTAGGGTTCATTTTTTGAAAAAAACGGCTACGATTCAGTACGATCCTGGGTTGACTTCTTTGCGAAACCTGGCCGCGCTTCTGGCTTCCATCGGCTATCCTCCTGAAATTAACTTGGGGGATGTAAGTGGAGCCCAGCCTACTCGAATTAGCACTCGACTGGCAACCCAAATTGCCATAGCCGGGTTTGCATTTGGAAATATTATGCTATTCGCCTTTCCGGAGTACCTTGGGATGGATCCTAAAGAAGACCCCTGGTTTGCTAAGGCCTTTGGCTACTTGAGTATTTTACTTGCCTTACCAGTTCTGCTTTTTAGCGCCAAGGATTATTTAAGCTCGGCTTGGAATGCCATTCGGACCCGCCACATTAATATTGATATTCCTTTAGCGTTGGGTATTTTGATGTTGTTCGGTCGAAGTGCTTGGGAGATTTTAACGCATACCGGAGCAGGATACATGGATTCCTTTGCTGGTTTAATTTTCCTGTTGTTAATAGGGAAGTGGTTTCAGCAAAGTACATGGGCCCAGCTCTCTTTTGAGCGGGATTATAAGTCCTATTTTCCAGTAGCCGCTACCATCCGCCAGGGCGAAGAAGAAACGACGGTACCCGTTGAACGGTTGGTTCCGGGCGATATCATCGTAATTCGAAGTGGTGAAATTATACCTGCTGACGGTCTTTTATTGAAGGGAACCGCACGAGTGGATTACAGCTTTGTGACGGGGGAGGCGGAGCCAGTGGAGGTTCAAAGTGGTGAAAAAATTTATGCTGGTGGGAAACAAGTGGGACACAGTATTGAAATATCCTTGACCCGTCGAGTGGCTCAGAGCAGCTTAACCAAACTGTGGAACAACGAAGCGTTCAAACAGACTGAGAAAAGCCACGTTTCTTTGTTGGCAGACAAGGCAGGTGCCTACTTTACCTGGTTGATTCTAGGTGTAGGAACGGCTGCCTTTTTATTTTGGAGCCTGGTAAAAGGTGACATTGGGACCGCAGTAAATGCGTTCACCGCGGTGATGATTGTTGCTTGCCCATGTGCTGTGGCCTTGGCAATCCCATTTACATTGGGAAATATTGTCCGAATTCTTGGAAGAAATCGTTTATACCTGAAGAATCCAACCGTACTTGAAACCTTTGCCGGAATTGATACAGTGGTCTTTGATAAAACGGGTACTATTACCAACGTGGCGGGTCAAGACTACCAGTTTGTGGGTGTTCCCTTGACGATGGAGGAAAAATCCATGGTTCGGTCTTTGGCGAAACAATCCGGGCACCCCTTGAGCAGGCAGTTATACGATACTATGCGGGAGGTGCTGACGGTTCCTGTGGAGGGATTTGAAGAGATTCCCGGAAAAGGGATTCGTGGTCGAGTGAAGGGGCACGCGGTATTGCTGGGTTCAGCTCAATATACCGGTGGAAATTTGGTAGCAGGTGTCCACATTTCCATTGATGGGGCTCATAGAGGGCACTTTGAAGTCAAGAGTCGGTATCGAACTGGCTTGGCACAAGTTCTTAGTTGGTTCAAGCAAAGAGGGCCGATTTGGTTGCTTTCGGGCGACCATGACCAGGAAGCCAAGGCGTTGACCTCCTTTTTTGACCAACAAGGGCAGATGCGGTTTCACCAGACACCGCAAGACAAGTTGGAGTTTGTGCAAGCTTTGCAGGCCGAGGGGCATAAGGTAATGATGATTGGCGATGGGTTGAACGATGCTGGTGCCCTGCAGCAAAGTCAATTAGGAGTGGTGATTGCTGAGAATACGAACAATTTCACGCCTGCCTGCGACGCTATTTTACATGCAGCAGAGTTTGAGCGCTTACCCAAATTTACGGAACTGGCACAAGCCGGAGTGACGATTGTACACCGCGCCTACTACATTGCATTTATTTATAATGTGATTGGTTTAAGTTTTGCTGTTTCTGGCACCCTTTCTCCCTTGATTGCTGCCATCTTGATGCCGCTAAGTTCCGTTACAATTGTTTTATTTGGGGTGTTGAGTGGCAACTGGAAGGCTTCTCAGTTACTGAAATAAATAAACAGGCCCTGCTCTGCACGCTTTTGAGAGGGGGCGGAGCAGGGATCTGATAAGTGGATGTCCTGTGTTTCAACCAGATTTAACCCCCTCCAATAAACGAACATTTGATAAGACAGACCTGGAGATCAATTAGGGAATTGAATTCTTTACCTCAACTGTGATAGGGTGGAGCAGGGAGCTGAGATAGGAGGTGCATTTTTCTTGGCTTTTTTGGAGTTTCTGCTTACATTTGCGACATGGTATCCTTCAGCAGCAACATACACTGGACCCGAGCTGCCTGGTTGAGTGCAGGATTGGTTTTTGTAGTCAACTGGCTCCTCCCACTAGGGATTGATTTATCTGTATTTTATTTATTCCCTATTTTTCTTTCCATTTATTTTAAGGAGAAAAGCGATGTTTTTTTGCTGGCGGTAGTGGTGACCACCCTTTCCATCCTTTTTTTATTTTTAAGGCCGGTATCGGAAATGGATATGTTCCGAACAGCCTTGTTAAATAACATACCGCTCTTAATGAGTATTTGGATTGCGGCCTTTTTGGTCATCCGATTCATTGATTTTCGGGAAGAAGAGGAAAACCAGGAACAAAAGTTCAAAGCCATCTTTGAATATGCCACCAATGGAATGATATTAACCGATAACAAAGGGGAAATCATCATGGCAAATCCTGCTTTGGAACGGATCTTTGGCTACGAGCGTGGGGAATTGATTGGCCAGCGGATTGAAACCTTGTTGCCCGATCGGCTACGAGAAAAACACCAACACCTTCGGGAAGGATACCACACTGATCCAAAACCGAGGACGATGGGGACCGGACTGGATTTATATGGAAAAAGGAAATCCGGAGAGCAATTCCCGGTGGAGGTGAGCCTTAGTCCTTTTTCCAGCAACCACCAGGCACTGGTAGTTGCTTTTGTAATTGACAACACGCACCGAAAGAACTATGAGAACGATATAATCCGGCAAAAGCAAGAACTGACCGAGCTTACCCAAGCCCTTGGAGAGCTCAATGGCCAGCTGGAGTTTAAGGTAGAGGAACGGACCAAAGAGCTGGAAATCGCCCGAGATGAGTTGCGCAGCGCATTGGAAAAAGAAAAAGAGCTTGGTGAACTGAAAAGCCGATTTGTAAGCATGGCTTCTCACGAGTTCAGGACTCCTCTGAGTGCAATTTTGTCCTCTGCTTCTTTGATTTCGAGTTATTTGGAACGAGGAGAGTACAACAATATCAAAAAACACGCGGAACGGATTAAAAATGCAGTGAATGGGTTAAATACCATCCTAACTGAATTTTTATCACTTGGACGACTGGAGGAAGGGCGTATTACCGCTAATCCAGCCCCCATGAACCTGCCCGAGCATGTTAAGGAAGTGTACGGGGAATTAAAAACCTTGTTCCGTTCGGGACAAGTAATGCAATACGAGCACGAGGGGGAAGAATTAGTCCAGCTGGACGCCAGTATATTCAGGAACATTCTAATCAACCTCATTTCGAATGCCATTAAATACTCTGGAGAAGGCTCTACCATTTGGATGCGCACTAAAGTAGAGTCCGGTAAACTTTGGCTGAGTATCCGGGATGAGGGAATAGGTATTCCTGTGGAAGATCAAAAACACCTGTTTAGCCGGTTTTTTAGGGCTACTAATGCCACTAATATCCACGGAACAGGCTTAGGTCTGTATATCGTAAACCGGTATGTTCAGATGATGAATGGAGATATCCAGTTTGTGAGTGTGCCGGAGCAAGGAACCGAGTTTATGCTGGAATTCAAATTTCATCCGTATGCTGAATCCATAGGATCTTGAGGGGTCCTTACTAATAAATGATTCCACCTATACCTATGATTGCAACCGTACAAATTGGGCAACAGCTGTATCAAACGGCGCTCACAGGAGGGATTGACCTTTCGTTACCCTTGATTGCTGGCCCCGATTCAGTCAATTGTTTTTATGCGCCGATGGTGGAGTACGAGCCAGTTCGGATGGGCAGCTTTGTCGGAAGTGTGCAAGAAGGAGGGGTGGTTAATTTTTTTAACGTAAGGCTTAATCCCCATGGAAATGGAACGCACACGGAGTGCGTGGGCCACATTGCTGCAGAGCGATTTGTCATTCGGGAATGCCTCGAGGATGTACATTTCCGGGCTAAATTGGTCAGTATTTATCCACAACGGATGGAAGATGGCGACCGGGTGGTAACTGCCGATCAAATTCGGGAAATAATTGCACCCGGAGAAGTGGAGGCGCTTTTGATTCGGACGCTTCCAAACGTTCCAGAAAAGAAACAACAACAGTATTCGGGGACTAACCCACCTTATTTAGCACCAGAGGCCTTGGAATGGATGGTACACTGTGGTATTCGCCATTTATTGGTGGATTTACCTTCAGTGGATCGGGAAGAAGATGAGGGCAAGTTGGCCGCCCACAAAGCTTTTTGGCAATACCCAGGTTCGGAAATTAGACGGGATTGCACTATTACGGAACTGTTTTATGCACCCTATGAAGTCAAAGACGGCTATTATTTATTAACGATTCAAATAGCCGCCTTTGATTTGGATGCGAGTCCTTCCCGACCGATTCTGTTTCCTTTGGAGCGGGCGTAACCTTTTTATTTTGAGCGCATTTTGATCACTGGACAGATCATTTCTTCCAATGAAATTCCTCCGTGTTGAAAGGTGTTTTTGTAGTAGTTATTAAATTGGTTGTAATTATTGGGGTATAAGAAGAAGTAGTCTTCTTTTGCGAATATAAAAGTACTGCTGACGTTGGGTCGGGGCAGTCCAGCAGCAGCGGGCTCTTTAATGGTTAGCACATCTTTTGCTTCAAACTGCAGGTTTCGGCCAACTTTGTAGCGCAGGTTGGACGTAGTTTCGCGGTCGCCCACCACTTTAGAGGGAGTTTTTACGCGGATGGTACCATGATCGGTGGTTACAAACAGTTGGACATCCCTTCCCTGGAGCTTTTGGAGGGCGGACCAGAGTGGAGAATGCAGGAACCAAGAACGAGTAAGGGAGCGATAGGCGCGTTCATCGCCTGCCAGCTCTTTTAAGACCTCCATTTCCGTCCGAGCATGGGAGAGCATGTCGATAAAGTTATAGACAATGACGGTAAAGTCATTGTTGAGGAAGTGCAGGATATTGTCATTGAGGTCTTTTCCGTGGTTGACGTTGGTGACCTTCATGTATTCCCATTTTATTTCCTTTCGGAACACACTTTCGAGTTGTTTACCCAGGAAAAAATCCTCATACAGGTTTTTTCCACCCTCATCGATATCATTTTTCCATTTATCGGGAAAGGTACGTTCAATGTCGGCCGGCATCATCCCAGCGAAGATCGCATTGCGACTATATTGGGTGGCGGTGGGGAGGATACTAAAAAAGTAGCCCTCACTTTCGGTCCTGAATTGCTCATTTAGTATTGGTTCAATTACCTTCCATTGATCATAACGAAGGTTATCCAACAGGAGCAGTATGGTGGGGGTGGTTTGATTGACATGCGGCAGGATGTGTTTTC
>Ga0315901_10010976_pt1 | contig 10240 bp, 14 predicted proteins | sample LakEriMetagenome_10_FD_203761 | JGI IMG/M metagenome (GOLD analysis project Ga0315901, IMG submission 203761) | Freshwater fungal communities from buoy surface, Lake Erie, Ohio, United States - Buoy 2 MA116 | ecosystem: Environmental > Aquatic > Freshwater > Lake | place: USA: Lake Erie, Ohio... | reverse complement strand
GCCCTGGAGCGCCTCGAGGTCGCCGAGTGAGACCGAGGTGTCCGGCTCGCCCTCCTCGATCGACATCATGTTCTTGAAGCGGCTGACGAGCGCGCGCACGTCCTCGACCTTCTTGCCCTTCACCGCTGCGCTCATCATGGAGGCCGAGCTCTGGCTGATGGAGCAGCCCTGCCCGCTGATGCGCACGTCGGTCACCGCGCCGTCCTGGACCTCGAGGTACACCTCGATCTCGTCGCCGCACAGCGGGTTGTGGCCCTCGGCGCGCACGGCCGGCGGGGGCAGCACGCCGCGGTTGCGCGGGTTCTTGTAGTGGTCGAGGATGATCTCGCGGTAGAGGTCTTCGAGTCCGGGCATGGGGTGCTTCCTGTCGGGAGGTTCGGTCTCAGGTTAGAGGCAGAAGAAGTCGCCCGCCTCGGCCAGTGCGTCGCACAGGACGTCCGCCTCGGCGGGGGTGTTGTACAGGTAGAAACTGGCGCGGACGGTGGCGTTCGCGCCGAGCAGCCGCATGAGCGGCTTGGCGCAGTGGTGACCGGCCCGCACGCACACGTTGTGCTGGTCGAGCACCTGGCTGACGTCGTGGGGGTGCACGTCGCGGAAGGCGAAGCTGATGGTGGCGCCGCGGGCGTCGGGGTCGGGGCTGCCGTGGATGACGATGTCGTCGCCGAAGCGACCCTTGAGCGCGGCGAGCGCATGGACGGTGACCTCGCGCTCGTGGGCCCGCACGTTCGACATGCCGATCGCGGTGAGGTAGTCGACCGCGGCGCCGAGCCCCACGACCTCCACGATCGCCTGGGTGCCGGCCTCGAACTTGGCAGGGAGCTCCGCGCAGGTGAAGCCCTCCGTGCGCACGTCCGAGATCATGTTGCCGCCGCCGAGGAACGGGGGCATCGCCTCGAGGATCTCCTCGCGTGCCCAGAGCATTCCCACCCCCGAAGGTCCGACCATCTTGTGGCTGCTGAACGCCATGAAGTCGGCGTCCCAGGCCTGCACGTCGGTGGGCATGTGCGGCACCGACTGGCAGCCGTCCACGATGGCCACGGCGCCGGCGCGGTGCGCGGCCGCGACGAGGTCCGCGACGGGGTTGATGGTGCCGAGCACGTTCGACATCGCCGTGAAGGAGAACGCCTTCGCGCCGTCGAGCAGGCGGTCGAGTCCGGACGTGTCGAGAAGGCCGTCAGGAGTGAGCGGGACCCAACGGATCTCGAAACCCTTCTCTGCGGCGAGCATCTGCCACGGGACGATGTTCGCGTGGTGCTCCATGTGCGTGAGCACGACGGCATCGCCGGGGCCGAGGTTCGCGCCGCCCCAGCTGCGCACCACGAGGTTCAGTGCCTCCGTGGCGTTCTTCGTGAACACGATCTCGCTGGCCGAGCGCGCGTTCACGAAGCGGGCGAGCTTGGTGCGCGTGGCCTCGAAGCGGTCGGTGGCCTCGGCTGCCAGGAGGTACGCGCTGCGGTTGGTGGGGCCGTAGCCGTGCTCCATGAACGACGTCATCGCGTCGATGACCGACCGCGGCTTCTGGGACGTGTTGGCGGAGTCGAGGTAGACGAGCGGCTTGCCGTTGATCCTCTCCGAGAGGATGGGGAAGTCCGCGCGGACCTTCTCGACGTCGAAGCCCATGTCAGGACCTGTAGGCCTCGTAGCCGTTCTTCTCGAGCTCCGCCGCGACCTCCATGCCGCCCGACTTCACGATGCGGCCGTCCACCATGATGTGAACGAAGTCCGGCTGCAGTTCGTCGAGGAGGCGCTGGTAGTGGGTGATGAGGAGGATGCCCAGGTCCGGACGGTCGGCGCGGACCTCACGGATGCCCTTGGCCACGATGCGCAGCGCGTCGATGTCGAGCCCGCTGTCGGTCTCGTCGAGCACCGCGAAGTCGGGCTCCAGCAGGGCCATCTGCATGATCTCGTTGCGCTTCTTCTCGCCGCCGGAGAAGCCCTCGTTCAGGTAGCGGTCCACGAAGGAGGAGTCCATGCCGAGGCGCTTCATCCAGTCCATCGCCGAGAGGCGCAGCTCGAGCACGGAGAGGTCGATGCCCTTTCGGGCCGACAGTGCCTGGCGGAGGAACTGGATCACCGAGACGCCGGCGATCTCCTGGGGGTACTGGAACGCGAGGAACATGCCGGCCTTGGCCCGCACGTCGGTGGTCCAGTCGGTGATGTTCTCGCCCTTGTAGAAGATGTCCCCGGAGGTGACCTCGTACTCGGGTGACGCGAGGAGCGTGCTGGCGAGCGTGGACTTGCCGCACCCGTTCGGGCCCATGATCGCGTGGACCTCGCCCGAGTTCACGGTGAGGGACAGGCCGCGGAGGATGTCCTCCGGGGTGGTGTCGTCGTCGGCGACGGGACGGGCGTGGAGGCCAGCTGCGCGGAAAAGTTCGCTCACGCCCCCGAAGTCTAGGGAGCCGGCGGGATTACCACTATGGGCGTAGTGGAATTTCAGGCGGGCGCGAGGGCGTGCCAGAGGGCACGGTACGAGGGGTACTCCATACGGTCGTCCAGGTAGTTCGCCTCGTGGAGCAGGCGGTGGTACTCGGGCAGGTTGCGGAAGGGCACACCGGCGTCCACGTGGTGGGCCATGTGGTACCCGATCTTGTAGGGGACCATGAAGAACATGGCGAGCGGGTGCTGGGCCACCGAGTGGGTGGTGAACCTGCGGTCGTCGTCCTCCCGCATGCCGCCGTGCTCGGCGATCGAGCGCAGCCGGTTGATGACCCTCCACACGGTGAGGTACGGCAGCACCCACAGCAACAGGTACACGAACGGATGGCCGAGCAGGAACGACACCGCGGCGAGGAGAACCTGCACGCAGAGCATCCTGACGAGGGTGTTGCGCACGCGCGGGTCGGGCGAGCGCAGGTTGCGCATCTGGCCGCGCAGCAGGCGCCACCCGGTGCGCCCGGTGGCGTCACGCACGAGCTTGCGGCGAAGGCTCGCCCGGCTGACGGGGTAGTTCGCGTACAGCGGCACGTCCGGTTCGTCCGGGCCGAACTCGCGCCTGTGGTGCGCCATGTGCACCCGGCGGTACGCCTGCGTGCTGGTGAGCTGCGGGTAGCCGAGCAGCCACATGCCGACCCAGTCGTTCGCCCCCTTGTGGGAGAACAGCAGCCGGTGCGCCGCCTCGTGCATGAGGGACGCGAACTGTGCATGCGCGCGCCCCATCAGCAGGAACGCCGCGACCCACACGAACGGGTTGTCGATGCGCACGGCGGCAACGATGACCCCGAGCGTCTGGGCGTAGGTGGAGAGCACGGAGAGTGCGTTGCGCCACGACGGGATGCGGCGCAGCCGCTCACGGTCGGCGGGCGAGAGCCGGCCGTCGGCACGCACGTGCGCACTGGCAGCGGATGCCGGCAGTTGTGCGGGGGCCATGCCGCCGGTGCGGGGCGAGGTCTCACCAGCCACGGTCGATCCATTCCTGGAGGTGCGGGCGCTCGGTCGCGACCGTGGTGTCCGCCCCGTGCCCGGGCAGCACGACCGTGTCGCCGGGGAACGTGAAGAGGCGTGAGTCGATGGAGGAGATGATTGTGGCGAAGTCGCCGCCGGGGAAGTGCGTGGCGCCGGGGCCGCCGGGGAACAGCGTGTCGCCGGAGAACAGCAGCGGCGCGTCGTGCACCTTGAAGCTCACGGAGCCCGGGGTGTGGCCGGGGTTGTGGATCGCCTCCAGCCGCAGGCGCCCGACCTCGATGACCTGGCCGTGCTCGATGAACACGTCGTAGCCGACGTCCTTCAGCATCTGTGCGTCGTCGGCCGTCACCGCCACCTCGTAGCCGGCCTCGCGCATGGCGGGCACCGCCTGGATGTGGTCGTGGTGGCCGTGCGTCTCCAGCACGCGCGTGACGCCGAGCGCCGTGCACAGCTCCAGCAGCTTCTCGTGCTCGTTCGCGGCGTCGATCAGCACGGCCTGGCCGGTGTGCACGCACCGCACCACGAACACGTTGTTGTCGTACGGGCCGACCACGAGCCTGTGCACCTGCAGGTTGTTGTCGAAGTAGTGCAGGGTGCCGGGCGAGCTCGCCATGTGCTCATCCTGACACGACATCGAACCCGAGCGACAGTGCGACGGGGATCTGCGCGGGGTCGAACGTGACGAACCTGACGGGCCGGGGCAGGCGGGCTGCCGCGGCCAGGTGCATGGCGGACGACACGCCGAGCGGCTGGGCGGTCGCGAGCACGGCAGCCTCGTCCAGCAGGGCGCGGTCTGTCGGCACCACGTGCAGGAAGTCCCACGTGTGGCGGACCATGTCCTCCAAGACGCGCACGAGCACGGGCTCGTCAGTGAGGCGCGCGGCGGCCGCCACGGCCTCCGGCAGTGCCACGGCGCACGCGCACCAGGAGGTGTCCGATTCCATGGCATCAAGGACCGTGCGCCTGGCCGGCGAGTCCACGTGCAGCGCCAGCAACGCGGACGCATCGAGCACGACCGTCACCGCCGCACGTCCTCGTCCACGGTGCGGCTCATCGCCGCATCGGGTTGATGGTCGGTGCGGCTCATCGCCGCATCGGGTTGATGGTCGGTGCGGCTCATCGCCTCACCTCTGACAACGCGCGGTCGATGCGGGTGCCGGCGTAGAGGGCCAGCGGTTCCGCGGGCACGAAGTCGCCGCGGCGCCGCGGTGGCTCCACGCGACCGAGGGCGACAAGGTCGGCCAGGGACTGGCCGGAGTCATCACCGGTCAGCGGACCAAGCTGGGCCGCCGGCGCGCCGGCCGTGGTCACGATGATCCGCTCCCCGGAGGCTGCCCTGCGGAGGTAGGTGGCAAGTGCACCCCGGAGCTCACGGATGCCGACGGATGCCATGCCACGGGAGCCTAGCGGGTTGTGTACACGAGTGTACACATACGGACTTGGAGCCCGGGCTGCCGAGCCAGCAGACTTCAGCCCATGAATTTTGCATTTAGTGAAGAGCAGGAAGAACTCCGCAAGATGGTCCGCTCGTTCCTCGAGAACAAGTCGGCCGAAGAGGCAGTTCGTGAGCAGATGGAGACCGCAAACGGCTACGACGCCGCGGTCTGGAACCAGATGGGTTCGGAGATGGCGCTGCAGGGCATCGCGATCCCCGAGGAGTTCGGCGGCCAGGGCTACTCGTTCATCGAGCTCGGCGTCGTCCTCGAGGAGATGGGCCGTGCGCTCCTGTGCGCCCCGTACTTCTCGAGCGTCGTCCTCGCGGCCAACACGCTGCTGCTCTCCGGTGACGACGCGGCCAAGAAGGCGCACCTCCCCGGCATCGCCGCCGGCGAGACCATCGCGACCCTCGCCACCACCGAGCCCTCGGGCCGCTGGGACGAGGCCGGCATCACGATCGAGGCGAAGGGCTCCGGCTCCGACTTCACGATCTCGGGCACCAAGAGCTTCGTGCTCGACGGCCACACTGCCAACCTCATCATCGTCGCGGCCCGCACCGGCAAGGGCGTCAGCCTCTTCGCCGTCGACGGCAACGCATCCGGCCTGACCCGCACCGCGCTGTCCACCATGGACCAGACGCGCAAGCAGGCCAAGCTCGAGTTCAGCAACACCCCGGCGAAGCTCATCGGCACCGAGGGCAAGGGCTGGGACGTGCTGTCGCAGGTCTTCGACCTGGCCGCTGTCGCGCTCGCCGCGGAGCAGGTCGGCGGCGCCCAGAAGGTGCTGGAGATGGCCGTGCAGTACGCAAAGGACCGCATCCAGTTCGGCCGCCCGATCGGCTCGTTCCAGGCGATCAAGCACAAGTGCGCGGACATGCTGCTCGAGGTCGAGTCGGCAAAGTCGGCCGCGTACTACGGCATGTGGTGCGCCGCGGAGATGAACGACGAGCTCGCCTCGGTCGCGTCGCTCGCCAAGGCCTACTGCTCCGAGGCGTACTTCCACGCCGCGGCGGAGAACATCCAGATCCACGGAGGCATCGGCTTCACCTGGGAGCACCCGGCGCACCTGTACTTCAAGCGCGCCAAGTCGAGCGAGCTCATCTTCGGTGACCCCACGTACCACCGCGAGCTGCTCGCCCAGCGCATCGGCATCTGACCTTCCCCCGCACGGCGGGGACGAACGCGGGAACCCGGGCCACACGGCCCGGGTTCTCCCGTTCCCGGGCACGTGCGCACCGACGAGCGTGCGCGGTGGCGCGGGCGGGTGCCGTACTCTTCGCCCATGCCGCGCACAGTCGTTGCCCAGATATCCGACCCGCACATCACCGGCCCGCACGACGAGTTGTTCGAGGCCTCCGACCCCGTCGGCAACCTCTCGAAGGCGATCGCGCACGCGGCGGCGCGTGCGGAGGCGGTCATCATCACCGGTGACCTCGCCGCGCGTGCGGGCACCGATGCCGAGTACGAGGGCGTGCGCGCCGTCCTGGACGCGTGCGGCACCGAGGTGCTCCTGTGCGCCGGCAACCACGACGAGTCGCGGCGCCTCCAGGACCTGTTCGGGCTGGAGGGGCGCAACGGCCGGCTCGACTACGTGCGCGAGCTGTCAGGCGGGCTCCTCGCTGTGCTCGACTCCTCGCGCGAGGGCCGCGGCGACGGCGCGCTCGATGACGACCAGCTGGCGTGGCTGGACGGGGTGCTCGCGGCCGGGGCGCCGACGCTCGTCGCCATGCACCACCCGTGCTTTGCCATCGGCGGCAGGGGACTGGCCGGGGTGCGCCTGGACGACGCATCCGTGGAGGGCCTCGCGTCCGTGGTGTCGCGGCACGCCAACGTGCTGTCGGTGATCAGCGGCCACGCGCACATGACCCTGTCCACCGCGTTCGCCGGCACCGTCGCGCACGCCTGCCCGAGCGTGGCGTACGAGTTCGACTTCCGCGGTCGCGACCTGATCTACCGTCCGGGCCTGCCCCAGTACATGCTGTACACGTGGACGGGCGGCGGCGCCGGGTTCTTCGCGCGGCAGATGACGGTGGCACCGGGTGACGCATGGCTGGTGATGGAGAGCTTCTGAGGCACGCGCCTAGGCTTCGCCCATGTCCGGCACCACTGTCCTCCTCGCTGTCGTCGCGGCGGTGGCCGTGTTCGCGATCGCGGCCGGCACGATCGGCCGCGAGGCGCGCAGGCTGGATGCCCTCGCCCCGCGCGTCGTGTACCAGATCGACCAGGCAGTTCAGTTCGTCGCCGACAGGCTCCCGGAGGGGACACAGGCGCGCCTGACGTTCGACGAGGTGGAGAACCTGCTGCGCGAGCACCTCAACTGGATGGCCGCGAAGGGCCTGCAGCCCGAGAAGCCCGTGGACCAGGTGCAGAACATCTCCGAGCCCGTGGTGGTGGACGAGGACACGCTGACGGCCCACCTCCTCGCGCGCGCGTCGGGCCGAGGCATCGAGATCATCGACGATGTCGACATCGTCCACGTGGTGGAGGCGCACCTGGCCTACTTCGCCGCCATCGGCGCCGTCGGCCCGCACGCCGACTCCGTCTGAACCGGGCTTGTCACCCCGGGCCGGGGCAGCCGGTCCGCCGCCCCTAAATCATCATGTTGAACTGCAGCAGCACCTTGCGCGCGTGACCGGCATCTCCTGACACCGTGCACTGCGCAGCGAGCGCCTCCGGCTCGCCGCGGCCGGTGGCCAGCTGCAGGAACACGTCGGAGTCCATGGCGATCTCGCAGAGGGGGCTGGCAGGTGCATCGCCGCCGGTGTGGGCGCGGCCCTCGCGCACGGTGGTGACGACGGTGCGCTCCACGGCGCCCGTGATGCGGATCACGACGGACTGCCCCTCCGGTGTCGCGGCGCGCTTGCCGACCACGATCGGCACGGTGCGGATGAGCCGGTCGACCGTGTGCTCTGCGGCCGGGCCGCCGCGGTGCCCCGGCATCCCGAGGGCACGGCGCATGTCCTGCTCGTGGACCCACGTGTCGAGCACGCGGATGTGGAGGAAGTCGGCGACGGTGCCGGGACCCGTGGGAGTCATGGACTCCGTGGCGAAGTACGCGTCGTCGGCAGTGCGCAGTTGCTCCATGCGCCGCGCCGCCAGCTCACGGAACTCTTCCAGCACCTTCGCGCCCGGCCAGCCGCGCCGGTAGTCGACGTGGTGCTCGTTCATCTCACCGATCGGGTTCTTCGCGTTCGACAGGTCCGTGGCACGGTGCTCCGTCTCGGGCATGCCGAACAGGGCGCGCTCCGTGCCGATGATGTGCGACAGGTTGTCCTGCACGTTCCAGCCCGGCAGCTGCGACGGTGTCTTCCACTGCTCCTCGGTGAGTGACGGCAGGAACGACTCGAGCGAGGCGAAGACCGCGCCGAGCTTGTCGATGGTGTCAACGGGGATCATGTTCGTCTCCTATCGGGCGGGGTTCTGGACGGTGCGCCACTGGCGCGCGGTGAGGTACGGGGAGAAGATCCCGCCGATCATGGCCATGTCGGCGTCCGTCTTCGGGGTCTTCAGCTCGAACAGGCCGGGGAAGCGCGAGTACGCGAGCGTGATGTCCCACAGCTCGCGCGCCTTGTCCGCCTCGGGAGCGGGGAGCACCACGGGGCCGAACACCGCGCGCCCCCCGGGAACGGTGATGATCGGCACGCCGAAACCGGCGAGCTGCGTGACCGCGTGCTCGTGGTCTGCGCGCACCTCGTCCGACGTCGTCGGGTCGGCGAGCGCCTCGTCCCACGCCTCGGTGGGCAGGCCGGCACCGGCCAGCAGCTCGAGCGCGATGTCCCTGTCGTAGTGGCGGCGGCCCTCGATGTGCAGCGCGCGGCCGCACACCTCGTAGAAGCGCCCGCACCAGTCGTTGTCCTGCCGGCGCAGCCACGCGGCCACGCGCATCGGGGTCCATCCGTAGGCGAACTCGCGCTCCCACGGGTGGGGCTTGCCCTCCTCGCGGTTGACCTCCTCCAGGCTGAAGAACCGCCACTTGATCGCGAAGCCCACCTGGGCCTGCACGTCACGGATCCAACGGGAGGTCTGGTACGCGTACGGGCACATGATGTCGAAGAAGAACTCGATCTCCGACGGTTGCTCCCGGTCCGTGATGCTGCTCATGGCGGCAACATAGCCCCCGTTTCGTGCCCCGTCGTCACCGTGCGACTACCGTTGGGGGTCATGGAACGCCCCACACGGTTCGAACACACCCGATTCCTCGGCGACAAGCGCACCCAGCTCGTCTACGACCTGGACGAGTGGACCGACGAGGCAGTGATTGAGGAGATTGTCGAGCAGGGCGTGGGTCTCTGCTTCGGGCCGGACACGCTGGCCGAGGCGCGCAACCGCGGCTACAGGCCGGCGGTCCCCGGCAAGACGCGCCGCCACCGCAAGCCGCGCGCGTAGGGGGACACCGTGGCCGCCCCGATGAACGGCACGTTCGCCTCGGGGCCGCTCACGCTCGGGTCCTACCTGGCCGTCCCTCCCGGGCCGGCCGGCTCGCTTCCCGGCGTCATCCTGTGCCACGGCTTCCCGATCGGCCCCCTCGACGCCCGCCAGTCCGCTCTCACGTTCCCGCAGTTGCTCGACCGCATCGCGAACGAGCTCGGCTGGGTGGGCCTGACGTTCACGTTCCGTGGCTGCGGCACGAGCGAGGGCGACTTCTCGATGCAGGGCTGGGTCGACGACCTGCGTGCCGCGATCGACCACCTGGAGAAAGAGGCCAACCCGAACGGCATCTGGCTCATCGGCACGAACACCGGAGGCTCGCTCGCGCTCTGCGTGGCCGCCGACGACCCGCGTGTGAAGGGGTGCGCACTGCTCGGCCCGCGTGCGGACTTCGACGACTGGGCGGCCCAGCCGCGCCGCTTCCTGGAGCACGCACGCGAGATCGGTGCGATCAGGCGGCCGGGCTTTCCCCCGTCGTTCGACGAGTGGAGCCGCGAGCTGCGCAGGTTCCGCCCGATCGACGCCGCGCGCAGGTTCGCCCCTCGGCCGCTGCTGGTGATGCACGGCGAGGAGGATGAGAGCGTGCCGGTCGCTGACTCCCGTGTGCTCGCGGAGTCCCACGGTTCAGCCGAGACGCGCATCATCTCGGGTGCGGGGCACAGGCTGCGCCACGACCCGCGCGCCGTTGCGGTGCTGTTCGGCTGGCTGGACCGCCAGCGCCCGCCGGCCCGCTAGCGGGCGGCGTGAAGCCACATCACGGCGAGCTGGGTGCGGTTCCCCGCGCCGGTGATGTCGAAGATGCGGGTCAGCCGGTTGCGCACCGTCTGGCACGAGAGGAACACACGGAGTGCGATGTCCTTGTTGGCACACCCCTCGGTTACCAATTCGATGATGCGGAGATCAACCTCGTCGAGCTCTGCTGTCGTGAATGGCGCATTCAGTTCCATGGACAGCAAGGTACGGAGCCAAGG
>Ga0315901_10010974_pt1 | contig 10240 bp, 17 predicted proteins | sample LakEriMetagenome_10_FD_203761 | JGI IMG/M metagenome (GOLD analysis project Ga0315901, IMG submission 203761) | Freshwater fungal communities from buoy surface, Lake Erie, Ohio, United States - Buoy 2 MA116 | ecosystem: Environmental > Aquatic > Freshwater > Lake | place: USA: Lake Erie, Ohio... | reverse complement strand
GAAGCCGACAAAGAGCTTTCCGCGTTCGGTAAAGCCCAAGCCCAATGGGCGCAGGCTTCCGCGCTTGCCTACGGAGTCCTAGGATCCGCTATCGGCCAGTTCGCCGCCGACTCTGTACGCGCCGCTATCGACGACCAAAAAGGTCAAGCGCTCCTCGCCGATCAACTCCAAAAGACCGTAGGGGCGAACGAAGCCGCGGTAAAAAGCGCCGAGTCGTATATCGAAACTCTCATGCTTTCCTCGAACGTCGCAGACGACGAACTCCGTCCGGCGCTCGCTCAGCTTGTGCGCGTAACCGGAGACCTCGGTAAAGCCCAAAGGCTCCTCGGGGTCGCCGTAGACGTCTCCGCCGGCTCCGGGAAAGAACTCTCCGCCGTCGTTTCCGCGTTGAGTAAGGCGGCAGACGGTCAGACTTCAGCACTTCGACGCCTCGGCGCTGGCCTTTCCAGCGCCGCGCTCAACTCCGGCGACCTCGACGTAGTGCTCGCCGAACTCAATACCAAGTTCGGAGGAGCGTCCGCCGCCGCAGTAAACACAACCGCCGGACAGATCGAGAACCTTTCTCTACGTTTCGGCGAACTCAAGGAGCAGATCGGGACCGAACTCCTCCCGGTCGTTGAGAGGGTATCTTCCGAACTCCTCGGGATCGCCGACGCGATCCAAGCCGAGGACTACGTGGCCGCCGGCACCGGAGCCACCGAAGCCGCTACAGGCTTCTTTAACTGGGTAAGCGGAATAGACCTTGCTAAATCCGCGTTAGAACGCCTTAACCCGTTCGCCGAGGACGCGGAGGAAACGATCCGGGCGACCGGAGACGCCGCGAATAGTTCGGCCGCCGCGTTCCGCCGCGCTGAGGAAGCAGCCGGGAACCTCGGCGACAGATACGACGAAATGCGGATGAAAGGCGACGACTACCAAAAGAACGTCCAAGACTTCGTAGATTCCCGCGCCCAAGACCGTTATAACGATCTAGTTTCCGAGTTCGAGGAGCGGCAACGCAAAGCGACCGAAGCCCAAGAAGCGGACACCAAGGCCAAGGCCGACGCTAAAAAGGCCTACCGGGACAACGCCCGGACCCTCCGCGAAATCTTGGGAAGCGCCCTCGAAGACTCCCGGCAGAAACTCGAAGACGCCAAAACCGCCGCCCAAGAGTTCGGCGACTCGTTCGCTTACAGCTTCGGCGTCTCTCTAGCCGGAGCATACGACCAAGCCACCGGAGCGGAACAAGACTACGAGGCGGCTCTAAAAGACCGCGCCGACGCCTACGCAGAGCTCAACATAGCGAAACAAGGCGACGACCTACAGGCATACCTTAAAGCCGTTAAAGAGGTCGAGGCGGCAGAACGAGGAGTAACCGCCGCCCAAGCCGCCCGAGTGTCCCCGGCCGCCGCGTTTCAGAAACAAATAGCGGACGCTAAGACTTTCGGCGCGAACCTAAGAACCCTCCTCGGCGACCCGTACCGTCTCGGCCAAGCCGGCCTCCAGCAGCTCCTCGACCTCGGCCCCTCAGCCGGAGCACAAGTAACAAGCGACCTCCTCTCTGGCACCGCCGGCTTCTCAGTATCCGACCTAAATACGAGCCTCTCCGACCTTGCTGGCGTCCAAGCCGGTCTCTCCGCTGGCGTCACCGGAGCGCTCGGCGGCGCGTTAACCGGAGCGGTATCGGCCGCGCAATCCCAAGTCGACGCGCTCTCTAGCGCTTCGATCGCCGCGCCCGGAGTCGGCGGCGGGATCACGGTCAACATTTCGGCCGGGGTCGGCGACCCGGTAGCGATCGGTAAGCAAGTCAGCGCCGTACTCGGTGCCTACGACAATCGGAGCGGGAAGCTTCTTACTACGCCCCCTAAGAAAGCAAAGAGAAAGAGGTAGGCCATGCCCTCAGTATTCCCCGGAGCTATCGACAACTTTACGGATCCGCTCACGAGTAGCCCGCTTAACTCGCCTTCTCATGCTGGCCAGCACCAAGACTTGAACGATGCGGTAGAAAAAGTCGAGCAATATATGGGCTTGGTCAAAGTCATCCCGACCGGGGCGACTAACGGAACCGTAGGCGCTACGGGAACCGTCACGATCGGAAACGCCGTCGGCTCTGTAACGGTTTCGGGAGCGTTCTCAAGCTTGTACGACGCATATAAAGTGATCATCACAGGAGGAGTCGGGAGTACGACCCAAGGACTTAACCTTCAACTAGGCGCAACAACGACCGGATATTACGCCGCGCGAATGTATGTAGACTTCCCGACCAATACCTATGGAGACGCGAGCGTAAATAACGGCTCTAACTTTTCGGTTATTGGCGCAATGACGGTAAACGCCCTCTCGTTAGATTGTAATATCCTTAACCCATTCTTGGCGGCTAGAACGATTGTTAGCTCTGACTTCACGACCGTAACCGCGGCCGGCGAAATGCAAAAATACGGCGGGTTTCTAAACGACGCGACAAGCTACACCGCGTTTAGCATCATTTGCGTTGCCGGCACTATGACCGGCGGCTCTATCCGTGTTTACGGTTACCGGAACTAATGACCGACACCTATAACCAAGCCGGTCTCACTTACGACTCGGCCGCCGTCACCTACAACGGCGAAGACGCTTTAACCTCCGTCTTCCCCCTAGTCGGCGTATTCGTTGCGTTTACCGACGGCCCCTACGTCGCGTCCCCCGGATGGACCGAAATCACCGAATACGTCCGAGGGATCACCACTTCCCGCGGCCGCGCCGACGACCTCCAAGACTTCGACGCCGGGACCGCCCAACTCGTCCTCGACAACCGGGAACGCCGTTTCGATCCGTTTAACACGGCCGGCCCGTACTATCTCAACCTCACGCCGCGCCGCCAAATAAAGATTGTCGCTCAAGCCGGCGGCGTAAACTATGACGTTTTCCGCGGCTATATCGCGGGTTGGCCGGTTACATGGTCGGAGGCCGGCTACGACTCGACGGTCACTATTCAAGCGTTTGACGCGCTTGGTCTTATGGTAAACGAGATCGTCCCGACCGATTGGGTCGGGATCTATACCGAGTCTTTAAGCCCGTTGAACTACTGGCGATGCAACGACTCCCAAGGTTCGCAAAACCTCCAAGACTTCTACTCGTCAAGCGCTCTCGTCCGAAGTAGCGGCACCCGCCCCTACTTTTTTGAGCAGCCAGCACTCGCTAACGGTCTCCTAGGTGGCTCCGCCTTTGTTGACTCTTACGTCACGAGCAACCCGCCCGCCGTCCCGAACGTCGCCTACGACTTCACTCTCGCGCTATGGATCCAGTTCTCCGGATCGTCCGGCGACTTCAGCTCGTTTACTTGCGACTACGGAACAATCCGAGTCTCTATGTTTCTATATCAGCGGGACTCCGGGACTAACCCCCAAGGAAGCCTCGTAATCCGGCTTGACTCGGTGAGCTTCGGCCATACGTACACCATCACCCAGCAAATAACGTCGAACGTCCCGCGCCACCTCGTAGTAGCAGTAAACGCCGCGGCTCAGACTTTGCAAATATGGCTCGACGGCTTCGACGTAACCGGAACAAGGACCGCGAGCGCCTTCCGCTTCTCCGGATTGTCCAACCGAAATATCACCTTTTTTGGGGCGACAATCCAAGAAATCTCAATACATAACCGGATACTGGCCGCGGCCGAAGTGTCGAACCTCTACAACTTCGGGTCCGGTCGAATCACCGAAACAACGTCCGCCCGGATGGAAAGGCTCCGCGCCACCACCGACTACCCGGCGGCCCTCACCTCGTTTACAACTAGCCCGGTCGCGTCCGTGTCGGAGATCGGATCGGGGTCCGGCGTCATCCCCGAAATGCAGCTGACGACCGACTCCGAAGGCGGCGAGTTCTACGCCACGAAATCCGGGGTCCTTACCATGACCTCACGTTTCGACGCCTTCAACGCGGCCCGCTCCGCAACCTCCCAAGCCACGTTCACCGACTCCGGGACCGGCCTCCGCTACGGCCCCGAGGTAACAATCGAATACGACGCCGACGCCCTCAAAAACGATATAACGGTCAACTTCACCGGCGACGGCGAGATCGGCGTCTACAGCGACGCCGTGATCGAAGCGTACGGAGGCGCGGCCCTCACAATCGAAACCTACCTCGACTCCCCAGCCGCGGCGGCCGCCCTCGGCGACGCGAAACTCGGCGTATATGGCGCTCTCGTCCCCCGCGTTTCACCTATCGAGGTTTCGGTCAATACCGCGGCCGCGGATTGGCAGACGATCCTCGGCCTTGAGCTTTTGGACCGGGTGACGTTTAAGCGGACGCCGGCTACTGGCCCGCAGTTCAACCGGGAGGCGCTCGTTAACGGGATTGAGCATCAGATCGAACCGGGCGTATGGCGGACCCAACTCGCGTTCTCTATGCGCTACACCTCGCCGCTTATTTGTGACGATGACGTCCTCGGTACTGTCGACTTCAACTATTGTGGCTAGGAGGTAACTATGGCTACTCAGTACACCGCCGGCATTGTCCCCGGTCAGAAATGGACCGCGGCTATTGCTAATCAGATCGGGGCCGTGTGGGAGACTTGGACCCCTGTAGTTCGTCAAGGGACCACGACTTTTGGGGTGACGGTCAACACCGCCCGATATGCCCGAATCCAAAAAGTAGTAGTAGCGACTATGGCCGTAACGATCGCGTCAGGGACCGGCCAAGTCGGTATCCCGCTCAATATGTCCCTACCTATCCCGTCCAATAACCCGACTTGGGGAACCTACGGCTCCGCTTGGATCCTTGACGTAAGCACTAGCACCCCATACGCGGCTATTCTGAACGTAACCTCCTCGACCGAGGCCTCATTCTTCGGAGATTGGTCTACGACCGGGACTTGGGGCGGAAGCCCCAATATCCAAATGGCGACAAGCGATCAGATCCGCGCCTATCTCGTCTATGAGGCGGCATAAATGAACCTTTCCTCACCCTTTGATCCCGAGGAAGTCCCTACCGAATGGTGGCTCGAACGTATGCGGATCCACCGCGACCGCCGTCTCGTCGCGTCCGATTGGACTCAAGTCGCCGACGCCCCCGTTAATCAGCAGGCTTGGGCCGCGTACCGTCAGCAGCTCCGAGACTTCCCCGCGACTTGGACCCCCGGCCCCGAAGCCGCGTTCCCGTTAGCCCCCGGCGAGCAGCCCGCCCCAACCGTCGAGGAAGTAGAGGCCCCGGCCTATGTCCCCGATACCCGTACTTTCGGCGACGCTAATCCTGACGTCAATCCTGACGGCCTGTAGCGATATTTACCGGGACCCTTGCGGCTATGTTCGCGCTCCGGAAACTACTGTCGCGCCGCGTGTCAAAAATAAGGCGCTCGGAGCGGGTCCGGCTACCGGAACCTACTTCCCGGAGTTGCTGCCAGCCGGCCCGGAAACGGTGCCGAGAACGAGAGGCCCTAAATGCGCTTGAGATCGAACCGCCGTTTTTCTGAGATCGAACTAAACGCCCGACTACGTTTCTATATCGGGATCACCCTTGCAGCGACCCTCGCCGTCTCCGTTTTTGTTGTGCTCTACGCCCTTCTCTTTGTGTCCCAGCCTCAAGAACAAAGCCCGAACGACGCCGAGTTTTTCCGCATCCTCGGCCCGACGATCAGCTTCCTAACCGGCACCCTCTCCGGAGTCATGATCGGATCCGCCGGCCGTAACGACAAAGACAAAGACGGCGACCCCGCCGCGGAAAGCCCCATCGTATGAACTACACCGGCAACAAAGACCCGCGCCCCGGACCTCTCGCCGGGACCGAGAAACTCGTCGAGATCCTCACTAAAGGCAAAGCCCAAATGACGAACCTCGGCATATGGGCTAATCGTCCTATGAGAGGCTCAACCCGCCTGTCGGTTCACGCGACCGGCCGCGCTTTCGACGTCGGATACAAGCCGGAAAACCGCGAATGGGCCGCCCGTTTCTTCGATTGGCTTGTCAAGCACCACGAAGCCCTCGGTATCGAAGAGATTCACGACTACAGCTTCAAGGAATGGGGCCGCGGTTTTCGTTGCTCCCGCCCGGAACTCGGCGGGAAGCCCGGAGTCAAGATCTACACCAAGGACGAGAACGCCGGCACCCCCGGCGGCAAATGGCTACATCTAGAGCTTTCGCCGACGTTCGCTAAAGACCCCGCCCGAGTCGAGGCCGCATGGAAGGCGACGATCGCCGCGGACCGTCCGCCGTTCCCGGGAGAAATGCCTCCAGCCTCTAGCCCTAACGTCAAAAAGTAGTTACACTTAAAGAGCGTTCACGCGCCCCTTGCAGGTTGAGCCGGTCAGTAACTATTTCTCTAGTTGTGCAGCTGGCCGGCTCCCTCAAGCCCGCCACCAAGCCGGCAACGCCGGCGCGGTAGTCCAAGTGAGCGCGAAGCGCGAACGCGGAAGGCACTATCCCCGGGTCCGCCCGCTCGAATCTTGTCGAGTCGCAAAGTAGATCTAACGCCCTCCGTCGTCGCTATGGCTAAGCGGCCTGAAGGTTTCGTAGGGATTGCTACACCGGGACGGCTCTCACCCGCGTTACCGACAGCCCTACCGCCGGCGGGATCCTCCCCCCTACGCCTAGCTGAGCGGGCGATGCAGTCCTTCAGTAGTCGGACTCTTCTCTAGTTGTGCGGGTCTCATTATGCGCTCAACCTCGACGCTTGTCAACCCCCAACATTTACGAACAATGCTTGACTATCGCCCGAATGTTCGTTACCTTGATCGAGTCGAAAGGAAACAACAATGGAAGAGCTACAGCAACTCCGCGCCGCGGCGGCCAAATGGGCGAACCCGCCCGCCGAACTCGTCTCAAAACTCCCCCGCTACTCCGGACCCCGCGACACCCCAAAAGCACAACGCCGCCGCGAAGCCTGCCAAATATGCAGCAGTTACCACGAAGTCCCCGCGATCCACTTGGACTACATGGGACACGCCGACGTAACGCTTGCCCTCATAGACGTTGATCCGTCTTGGAGTTGGGAGCCATGCGCCTACGACGAAAACGGTCTCCCCCGAGTCGTCAACCGCGACGGCCGTCTCACCCTATGGGCTTGGCTGACCGTGTGCGGCGTCCGTCGTCTCGCCGTAGGCACTTGTGAGGCTACGAAGTCCGACCCCGAAAAAGAACTCGTCGGCGACCTATTAAGAAACGGCGCGATGCGTTTCGGAATCGGTACCGCCCTATGGTCAAAAGCAGACATACACGACGACCCCCCACAAAAACCCGCCCCGGCCGCGGCCCCGAAACCCGAACCCAAAAAGAAACCCGCCCCAACCGACGACTACATAGAAGCCGCCGTCCTCAAACTCCGCGCAAACGCCCTCGACCCCGCCCAAAAAGCGCTCCTACTTGAACGCTGGCCGATCAAACTCTCAAAACCGATCCCGGACAGGATCCCCCCAACCGTCGCCGCGGAACTCGAAGCCGTCCTAGACAGTATTGAGAACCCGCCACCGACCCCCGTACCCGTCCCCGATTGCGCTACGTGCGGCAAAGCGGCCCGCTGCCCGCTCCCGATCGCCGTCGCCTTAGAAGACCCCCAATGCCGCCTCTACGAAGGAGAACAAAACCAATGAGCATTATCGAAAAGATCGCAATATGGGTCGTCGCCGGCCTCTTTATTGCCGCGGCCGTTGTGTTCGTCGCCGACATCGTTCGCCCACTTGACCGGGAGGGCTTCTATGAGTGAGAAAAAAACTTTCGCAGTCGCGACCGACGTATCATCCGAAAACGCCGAAATTCTTATTCCAGAGTTAAAGAAAGCTCTACCGCTAGAACTCATGGGATCCATAAGAAAACACGGTTACTGGCCGACCTCAACCCCGACACTACGCATTGAAGAGGCAATCCATACCGATGAAGAAACGGGAGAAGTCTTTTTACATAAAAGGCTGATTATGCAATGCCAAGCAGAAAAGCTCCAAGATGTCTACGAATAATCTTCCCTACCCGTTCAGCAAGGCCGAAGCGCCCTGCTACCAAGTAGCCCTCGGAACCGGAGAGTACGTATGGGTCGTTCTCGCTGGCGATTACCGCGCCGCGCTCGACGAAATCGAACGCTACAAAGAATACGCATATTACTTCCGAGGAGAGGACCCCAAGCCATGAGTGACGACATATGGGAAGCGTTCCAAACAACGCCCGCCCCAATCGAACCCGTAAAACCCAAAAACGAAGACCTCCACCACTTCCAACGCCGACTCCTCGAACAATGCGGATGGAAACTCGACGAAGCACAACAACGCCTCGCCTACGCCTACGAACGGATGGCCATCCTTGAACACATGGTAGAAGCCGCGGAAAGCATCATCGCCGAAGCGCACCACGCCGGCCTCGACACCCAAGAGGTCGGCGAGTGGCTCGTCAACTACGGAGAGTTCCGCGATGCGTAAAGTCACCCGCTACGAAGTCGTCGAACCCCACGATTGCGACGGATGCGGCCAGCTCATCGGCCAACTCTCAAAGACCCGGGCTTGGCTCATGCCACCCGCCGACCGTTGCCCGGTATGCGACTCGAACCTCGCCGCCCTATTCGTCCTCGCCTTATGGGACGACCTCCACGTAATCCACGTAGAACGCCCAACAGATGCCACCGAACAAGCCGCTACCCGAAACCGTTAAAGACGTTGAACGTCTCTTGGATTGGTACCAACTCCGCCTACGCGCCGACCGGCACCTCTCAGACCTCACCGTCCGCCGATACCGCCACGAAATAGCCCGCCTCGAAGCCCTCCGAACCCACCTCAGAAAGCGCACAACATGACCACATTGTTAAACCATCAAGCAGCCCAACAACTCGCCCGCTTTATCGGCATTAAACAGGAGGCCCTAATCGCGGCGACAATCCACCTTGAACTCCCCGGGGTCGTCACGGTAGAGGCCAAATACTACTTACTGCCAGCACAAGCAAGCCCCGAAGCGGAACAAAAAGCCGCTGAACTCGTAGAAGCTTTACGGAACCCTCCAAAACCCGCAACAAAACCCCCAACAAAACCCGCAACGAAACCCGCAACAAAGAAGAAAACCCGATGACCAAAAGCAAAGCAAAAGGAACCGCGTTTGAGCGCCTCATCGCCGACCACCTCGCCCGCTACTGGCCATACGCCGACCGCGCCCCCCTCACCGGCAACAAAGACCGCGGCGACATCTCCGGAACCCCCGGCATCGTATGGGAACTCAAAAACGCTAAACGCCTCGAACTCGGAACATGGCTCACCGAAACCGAAACCGAACGCCTCAACGCCCAAGCCGACCTCGGAATCCTCGTAGTCAAACGCCGCGGCCACGGGAAACCCGGCGACCAATACGCGATCCTCAAACTCGAACAACTCATAGACCTACTCAAGGAGGCCGGCTACTAATGGACCACACAAACGAGATCGAACGCTGGCGACTCGAAATGGAACTCGACCGGATACAAACACAACTCGACGAAGCGCTCCTCGTCCTCGCCCGGATCGACGAACTCGCCCACCTTCTCCGCAACGTCAACGCCGCCGACGACGAACAATGGCGGAACGTCGGCCGCGCCCTCCAACGGCTCCTCGAAACGTACGCCTCATGGCACCGGACGAACTACCCGGACGGCCGGCCATGAATCACCCTCAGCTATGGCACCCCTCCCTAAGCGACCTAGCCGCCACCCCCGCCGCTAGGCTTGCCCGTAGGACCGACAAAGAGACCTCACGCCTCGCCGCTGAAGCGGCTAGCAGGCGCTCACCCTCACAAAGGAGCCAAGTATGGCAAGCCCTACTCCAACTCAAAGAAGCCACCGATTACGAAATAGCCCAACACCTCGGGATACTCCGATCATCAGCAGCCAAACGCCGGCAGGAACTATGCGACGCCGGCCTCGTCGAACCCACCGAGCAGACACGCCCAACCGATACCGGCTCGCCCGCCGTGGTATGGCGACCCTCCTCGTCGCCCATCTTCTAACCGTGACACCCGTGTCAGCCCGCTACTACGACCCCAACTCCAAGGCTTGCGACCTCGTAGCAAAACAAGCCCTCGCCGTCGGATGGCCAAAACGCGAACTCAAAAACGTACGTCGAGTAGCCGCCCGCGAATCCCTATGTTCAACCGCCGCGTTCAACAAGCGCGACCCGTGGGGCGGCTCACGTGGCTATATGCAACTCAACGGGAGTAACGTCGGATGGCTCAAACGATCCGGCATTATCAACAACGCCGAAGACCTCCACCACCCCCTCAAGAACCTACGCGCCGCCCTCGCCCTATGGAAGCTCTACGGCTGGCGTCCTTGGGCCGGGAGTTCCATA
>Ga0315901_10010972_pt1 | contig 10241 bp, 8 predicted proteins | sample LakEriMetagenome_10_FD_203761 | JGI IMG/M metagenome (GOLD analysis project Ga0315901, IMG submission 203761) | Freshwater fungal communities from buoy surface, Lake Erie, Ohio, United States - Buoy 2 MA116 | ecosystem: Environmental > Aquatic > Freshwater > Lake | place: USA: Lake Erie, Ohio... | reverse complement strand
TTTTTCTGCTTCCTTCATTTCCACAGCGCTATTATTATCTGATCTGGAACTTTCTGCTTGTACTATTAGGCATAACGAGCCTGGGGATAGCGGTGAACTACTTCCTGCACCAGGAACAGATCAACCTGATGATCCGCCAGGGTCAGCCGATGCCAATGCCGTGCAACCATATCCGGTATAGCCTGCTACAGACGATGGGTATTGCAGGGGGGCTGTATTTGTTGCAGGAAAGGTATAGGCATAAAAATTCCCCTACAGAAAAAGGATTCGTGCAGTTGCCTACGATGTGGATTTGGGTTTTGACCCTTTGGTTATTTATTGCCCAACACCTGATTGCCGTTCGGAGCGGACTGATGGTCGCGTATGTGATTATCGGGGCGGCAACGCTGCGGGAGATTGTCATCAGAAAGAAATACCTGTTAGGGGTATTGGCTTTATCCGCGCTTGCACTTGCCCCTATACTTGCATATCAGTTTATCCCGAGTGTGCGTACCAAGGTGGGGTATATGCGCTATGATTATGACCTTTACCGAAAAGGCCAGGATATTGGGGTACTTTCTGATGCTTCCAGATGGGTGTCGTTGGGGGTTGGCTGGGAAATTTACAAGGTGTCGCCCTGGACAGGTGCAGGGCCCGGCAACTTGCGCCATGCGGTCGGGGAGGAGTATGCGGCCCACTATCCGGGCATTAAAAAACGGCTGATGCCACACAATCAATTTTTGCATACTGCGGCAGGCTCAGGGACAATCGGGTTAATCCTTTTTTTGATCGTATTTTTTATTCCTTTGCTTTATCGCAGATCCTGGGCTCATTTTCCGATCCTGGCCCTGCATATTGCGGCTTTTCTGTCTTTTTTAGTGGAAGCGACCCTTGAAAGTGCCATGGGGGTTGCCTTTTACTTATTTTTCCTGCTCCTTGGGCTCAACTTTATGAAGGGGAGACCAACCTGAGAAATGCCGCTTCGGTCAGGATTTGTACAGTACCGAGGGCGATGGCTTTTTTAAGTTTGGATCCGGCATCTTCCCCGACGACCAGGATGTCGAGGTGGCTGCTCACGGCGCCCAGGATTTTGGCTCCGGCAGCTTCAGCCTTGAGCTGGGCTTCTTTCCGCCCCATAGTGGCCAGTGTGCCGGTAAACAGGATGGTTTTCCCCGCAAGAGGTGCATCTTCTGAGACCGCTTTAGGGCGGTCTTCGGCCGTTTGCGACAGGTTGACCTTCCATTTTTCCATTTCCTTTAGCATTTCCACGTTGCGGGGGTTTTGGAAGAATTGCATGACGTTTTCAGCAACGACCGGGCCAATATCTTTGATGTTGAGATAATCTTCCAAAGTCCACTTTTTCAGGTCCAGTACATGGTCAATTTCTGCGGCGAGCAGCCGGGAAACTTTTTTGCCCAGATGGTGGATGCTCAGGCTATGCAACAGTCTGTGAACAGGATGTTTTTTGGCCTGTTCGACCGCTTTGCGCAGGTTGGCAGCAGATTTTTTACCAAAACCTTCCAGATTGGCGATTTTATCGTAGTCCAGGTGATAAATATCCGGTAATGTGCGTATCCAGCCGAGTGCATAAAAGCGTTCCATATTGGCCTTGCCCAGGCCCTCGATATCCATGGCATCTTTTGATACATGAAAGATAAGCCGTTGCAACTCCTGGGCTCCGCAGACACATTCCGGGCACCGCCATGCCGATTCCCCGGCTTCGCGGAGCAGGCAGACAGGCTGGGCCGTGTCGTTGACGGGGCAATATTCCGGGAACTGGATGGGCGTTTCGGTGCCGTCCCGCAATTCTGGCATCGCTTTCACAATATAGGGGATAACGTCGCCGGCACGTTCTACGAGGACGGTATCGCCGATGTGCAGGTCTTTGGAGCGGATGAAGTCTTCATTGTGCAGGGAAATAGAGGCTACTGTAACACCTGCAAGGCTGACTGGCTGAATTTTGGCGACCGGAGTGATGGATCCAATTTTACCTACCTGATATTCCACGCTGAGCAATTTACTGGTAGCTTGTTTGGCCTGAAATTTAAAAGCCATTGCCCACCGGGGGTGGTGCGCAGTAAATCCGGCACGTTGTTGCAGCTCGGCACGGTTGAGTTTTGCCACCATACCATCAATTTCATAGGGATAATCCTCCCTTTTGGATTGCCATTCGAGGCAGAATGCGATAACCTCTTCGATATTGCTGCATAATTTGCGTTCGTGTCCGGGTACTTTGAAACCAAGGCCCGACAGGAGGTTCAGACTATCCCAATGGGTTCGGGGGAGCTCCACGAGGGAATTTCCTGCGCTGTCGGAAGCATAGGAAAGGTTGTAAACAAAGGCTTCAAGACCGCGTTTTGCGACTTCCCTGGGGTCTTTCATGCGCAGTCCTCCGGTTGCAGTGTTGCGGGCGTTGGCAAAAAGGGTTAGTCCATCGTCTGCCCGTTCTTCATTGATGCGCAGGAAAATATCTTTCCGGATGATGACCTCTCCCCGCAATTCTACTTTTGGGAGGCCTTGCCCAGGGAAATCTGCCCGAAGCGGAATAGAGCGGATGACCCGTGCATTTGCTGTAATTTCTTCCCCGGCAGCACCATTCCCCCGTGTGGCTGCGCGCGTAAGCAGGCCATCTTCATAGACGAGCGCGATGCCTCCGCCGTCAAATTTGGGTTCTACGGAGTACTCCAGGTCTTCGTCCAGCGGGATGCTAAGCAGGCGCTTGAGTTGTGCGTCCCAGTCCCTGAGATCTGCCGCATCATAAGAATTGGCCAGGGAAAGCATAGGGGCGAGATGTTCGACAGTCGGAAAATCCGATGTAGTATCTGTGGCTACCCGCTGGGTGGGGGAGTCTGGTGCAATCAATTCGTGGTGTGCGTTTTCGATTTGTTCCAGTTGCTTGTACAACAGGTCAAACTCGTAATCGCTTATGACCGGGTCGTTCTGGATGTAGTATTTCCATTCGTGGTAGGCAATGAGCAGACGTAAATCCGCGGCCTGGCGGGCAGGGTTTTCCGCTGGCTTACCCGATATATAATCTTTGGAAAGCGCGAAGAGTTTTTTTTGCTGTTCGTTGCTGTATGCCATGATCGTTCAGACGGTTTAACTGTTCAACAGCGAAAAATAAAGCTGGTTGACTTTGAAAGGCGTTAATCGCTATGGGCAGGGATAAGTTATGGCAGGTCTTTCCATTTCCACAAGTAGAAGCATGCATAAGAGCGATAAGGACGCCAGGTTTCCGCAGTAGAGACCATTTCAGCGTGCAGGGCTTTTCCGTTGGACTGCAGACCATACAGGCGGCTCATGGCTGTCTGTATCCCCAGATCGCCCGCCGGAAACACATCCGGCCTTCCGAGGGAAAACATCAGGAGCATCTGCACGGTCCAGACCCCAACGCCTTTTATCGAGGTGAGTTCCCGCAGGATCGCTTCATCGGGCTGTGCTTCCCAGGATTCGATATCTGTTGGTTTTCCGATGAAAAAAGCTGCCGCATTCCGGATATAAGCGGATTTTTGCCGGGAAAGACCGGTTTGTCTGAATATTTCATCGGGGAAAGCGCATAGAAGATCTGCCTCCGGGGAATGCAGCGGGAAAAGCTGCATAAATCGGCCAAAAATGGTCTCGGCTGCTTTAACGGAGAGTTGCTGCCCTACAATAGAACGCAACAAGTCTTCGAATAAATTGCCGGAGGCAGGTCGGGGGATTGGAAAAGGGATGGATTCCAACAGGGGGCGAAGACGCGTATCCCTGTTCAGACATTCAATTATAAGATCTTGCATATCATCGGCCTAGGCGGAGACTTTTTTGTAATTCCCGGAAAAACGCAGCTCTATATAATCCTGCTGAAAACCTAAGTCCTGGAAAAATTTAATGGCCGGATGCCTTTTGGGCAGGTGAAATGCAATTTCGCCGTCAGAAAGGTTTATTGCCTGGCGAATCAGCTTTTCAAGCAGGAGCATAGGGCATTCTTCCTCCTCATTGACTACCGCAAAGCTGATCAGGTTATCCGGGCCAAAGCCCGACATACCCGTGCGGTTGACCATTACCAGGGCACGCAAACGCTTTTCTGACCAGTCGGTCAGGATAAACCCGCCAAAAGAGGGGGTTTGTTTGAGAACGCAATCTACGGCATCTCTGGCAGACTGGTAGCTTACCTCCCTGTTGTGAGCTTGTAGAAACTGGACAATCATGGCTTTCTCCCATTGATCCATACCAGTTCCGGCGTTGTATAATCTGATATCGCTTTCCATGGCTACATTGCTCGTAGTTTATTATATTGTCCGGCGATATGTACATGGTCGGGGTACTCGCTTCCTGCTGATGGCTTTTCAGCGCGTTTTTAATGGGGGGATATAAAAGACACGAGAAAAAACTTCATGACGTGCAATTAAGGCATTTTTTTTGTTAAAAAACAAATTTTTGCATGAAATATTCATTTTTGGGCAATAAAATTTTTCCAAACAAGCTATTGACAGCCACGCGTAGAGTTTGGAGATCGGGAAGACCTCTTTTTGTGGGGCGTACACAGATAACAGGCCTGATACTGATATTTTGTACATGCCTGGGTGCTCGGGTACTTGCCCAATCGTTTGATTTGAAGGTGCCGGCAGGGGGTAAAGTGTCGGCCGGCGTTATACATGGCCTGGAATCCGGGAGCGTTGAGGCAATTGTGTTGATGCGTTCCCAGGCCGATGTGGGTTTTGCGGCACGGCTTAGGGGGAAGGAGGCCAAGGGGGCTTTTGTATTTGCACATCTTCAGGCGCATGCCCACCGGGCGCAGGCGGCGCTAATGGAACAGCTGAAGCGGAAAAACATCCCATACCGGCCGCTTTTTATCGTCAACGCCATTTATTTACCTTCCCTTAACGCGGGGGATTGCGCATGGATCGCATCGCGCCAGGATGTGGCTGCTATTTTGCCCAATCCGGTCGTCGGGGTTCCACCATTGGTGGAGGACGCTTCCCTGTCCCTGCGCCAAGGCGTTGAATGGGGCCTGGCCAAAATCGAGGCCCCCGCTGTTTGGGCAATGGGCTTCAAGGGCCAGGGGGTCGTAATCGGGGGCCAGGATACGGGTTTTGACTGGAGGCATCCTACGATGATGCGCCAATACAAAGGCTGGCTGCGGGATACCCTGGCCGAGCATAATTACCACTGGCACGACGCAATCAGTGCGCTGAGTCCACTCAACAAAGAGGGCGTCAATCCCTGCGGTTTGCGTCTTTCCGTACCCTGTGACGATAATGCCCATGGTACGCATACGATGGGCACGATGGTCGGCGATGATGGCCAGGGGAATCAAATCGGGGTGGCCCCGGATGCCAGATGGATCGGTTGCAGGAATATGGAGCGCGGCTATGGGAGTCCATTTACTTATCTGGAATGCTTTCAATGGTTCCTTGCGCCTTTTGATTTAAATGGCAGCCGGCCAGATCCGGCCCGCGCACCGGATGTAATCAATAATTCCTGGTATTGCGCCACTGAGGAGGGGTGCAACCCTTCTAATTACGTCCTCCTGGAGTTGGCGGTCAATAACCTTCGTGCTGCAGGGGTTTTTGTGGTGATCTCGGCAGGCAATGCCGGTTCGGGCTGCCAAACCATTACAAATCCTCCTGCGATTGTCCCGGCAGGTTTCGCTGTAGGGGCTTCTCAGGCCAACGATTCCATCGCAGGTTTTAGCTCGCGGGGGCCGGTCAGTTACGACAACCGCGTTTTTGTGAAACCGGATGTGGTTGCCCCGGGCGTGGGGGTGCGGTCGGCTATTCCAGGGTTAAAATATGCTACCCTGAGCGGCACGAGCATGGCTGGCCCACACGTGGCCGGTACGGTCGCCCTGATGATTTCTGCTAATCCCTCCCTGAGGGGCGAAGTGGGCCTGCTCGAGGATATTTTGGAGAAAACTGCACAGCCGCTTCGCTCGCCCCTGGATTGCGGCGGCATTGCCGGTAGTGCCATCCCCAACCCAGTCTATGGTTTCGGACGTATCAACGCGCTCGCCGCCGTAAAAGCAGCCATACAGCAGGTGACATCAACGCCGGCCAGACTGGAGGACGAAGGGTTTCGTGTTTTCCCAAATCCAGCCCAGGGACAGATCGCGCTCGAACTGAAAGAACGCAATATGCCTGCTGGCTTCACCTTATTGGATGCCTGGGGCAGACCGGTATTCCAGCGCACCGTCCACCCTGGTGATGGCACTCTGGTCATCCTGGATCTCAGTGGGCTCCCCCCCGGCTTTTATTGCTACCGCTTCCTGGGTGCGAGCGGAAAGCTGGTACTCCACTAAAATTACGCATGCGATTTTAAGAATACGTATATTTGCACCCGCAGTTGATGGGAGCGATGTTCCCAACTTCACTTTTTAACGCCGCAATATGAAGGCATTGCACAATAAAATCAACAATAATCTCCTCAAGGCCCGCATGGCCACTGTTGATGAAAAGCGCGTCACGCTTTCTTTTTATCGCTATTACCATCTGGAGGATCCATCTGGTTTTAGGGATGCTTTGTACAAATCGTTGGATCAATACCAGGTTTTTGGCCGGGTTTATGTTGCTACCGAAGGGATAAATGCACAGATATCCGTCCCGGAAAGCCAATTCGAAGGTTTCCGGGAAGCCCTCTATGCTGTTCCCTGGCTCAAGGGTGTCCGGCTTAATATTGCGGTCGAAGATGATGGTAGATCTTTCTACAAACTGACGGTCAAGGTGCGTTCCAAGATCGTTGCCGATGGACTTGACGATAAAAGCTTTGATGTTACCCAGCGGGGGCAGCCCCTGGATGCAAGGTCTTTCAACGCATTGACAGAGCAGCCGGATACGGTCATTGTGGATATGCGCAACCATTATGAAAGTGAAGTGGGATATTTTAAAGGCGCAATCCGACCCGATGTGGCTACTTTTCGGGAGGCATTGCCCCTCGTCGAGGCAATGCTGCGGGATCAGAAAGAAAAAAACGTTGTCATGTACTGTACCGGTGGCATACGCTGTGAAAAAGCGAGCGCCTATATGTTACACAAGGGGTTTAAGCATGTTTTTATGGTAGAAGGCGGGATTATCAAATATGCGCACGAATGCCAGGAAGAACAACTGGAAAATAAGTTTATCGGAAAAAATTTCGTCTTTGACGAGCGGCTGGGCGAGCGTATCTCTACCGAAATCGTGGCGCATTGCCATCAATGCGGCGTAGCTTGTGATACGCATAAAAACTGTGCCAACGATGCCTGCCATATCCTTTTCATCCAATGCCCGGATTGCACGTCAAAATACCGCGATTGCTGCTCCCCGGAATGCGCAGACTTCCTGCTCCTGCCAGAAGCAGAACGCCTGGCGCTTCGCGGGAAATATCAATTTAATGGAAGCAAATTCGGTAAAGGAGGCCGCCTCAAAAGTATTCCGCCGCCTTCGGCAGCGAAATAAAATTCTGAGCTTGTGCAAAATGACTTTCCCCGCCTTCGGCCGCCAAAGGACTGCCCCGGGACTTTTTATATAACCCCGGATCAGCCGCTGATTTAAAATTTTACCGATAGCCTTATCCTGTTAGTTTCGCGTGATGACGTTCCTGACAGAGTGGATATATTCCTTCCAGTATCTGCTCGCGAGTACGTCCTCTACAATAATACCTCTGCTGCTCGTACTGTGAATCACAAATAAGCTGCTTCCGGTATTTTCTACCACCAGCGACACATGAAAAATGCCGTTCCTGGAGTCGCGCTGGTAAAAAATCAGGTCGCCTGGCCTGGCTTGGGACAATGGGACATCATTCCCCTGCTGCGCCTGTTGCCGTGCACTGGCCGCAAGCGCAACGCCATAAGTGGACATTACGTAATTGGTGAATCCGGAACAATCAAATCCCGTAGAGGGCTGCTTCCCTGCGGATGTATATGGGATACCAATGAATGTCCTGGAATAATCCACAATGCTTCTGCGCAGGCCATCTTCGGAATCCGGGATGGGAACGGGTGTTGGTTTCGAATCCGGCTTTGTGTCAGGAGTCGGCTTAGTCTCTGTAGGCTTGCCGGATTCAGGGCCATAGATGGTCGGGTTGTTTTCGGTTCTGCCACCGACGGGCGGATCTGCCGGGGCAAGCTGCTTTCCAAGAAAGCACCCACTGGTCATTGTGGCAAGGAGAAACGATACCAGAGTTATAGTTACTGGCCGGAAAAGGAGAGGGGTACGCATAATCAACTGGATATTAGGGTGTTTTAAAATAGGGCCGCATTGATTCTGCAAAGTTAAGCCCAGGGGGCCGTACCCCGGAGCGATTCTTTGCAATGGTCGTATGCGGTGGCCCCTTCAGCATACTACTTGCTAAGGGATGGTTGCGGGCAAAAAATAAGGCATTTTCCCACGATGCCAACCTGTTTCAGCAATTCCACTATAACGCTGAATGCGCTGGCTTCATTGTGGTACCCCTGTAGATTTACGCCGATATTGTTCAGCGCGCTAATAAAAAAGCGGGCTCAAGGGGCAACTGTCCGGAGATAATACCTGCTGCCTTCTCTCCTAACGCAGGTCCATGTTTGTAGCCGTGACCGGAACCTCCCCCCATCATCCAGCAATTTTGTGCTTCGGGATGCAGGTCGAGCAAAAAGTTGCCATCGGGGGTGTTACCGTAATGGCATACGCGGTTTTCGACTAATGGGGCATTTTTCAAAATGGGGAAGCGATGGGCCATAAACCTGCGTGCATGGTCGAGGACTTCGGGGTTCAAAATGCGCTCGTCGTGCGTAGGATCGAATGCGACTCCCCTGCGGTCCACGCCGACTTTGAATCCCCTGCGTGCATTTCCCGGAATTCCATAATAGAAATCTGCGCCATCGGCATCTACCCATACCGGCATCTGGTCAAACAACTTTGCATATCGGGAGGGTACCCCAAGGTAATAAGCTTCCTGGCGTGTACAGTGGATGAACCCACTAAGGGCTTCGGGGAAAACCTGCCGCAGCCAGGAGCCACAGGCAAAAACAAAAGCTTCTCCATCCAGAAAGCTGCCGTCTTCCAGTTCAATATTTTCCATTCGCTGCCGGTGAATTTTTCCTGGTCTTGCAAGCGCCTGGAGATAGGTGCCTCCTTCGCGTACAAAGGCCTCCTGAACGGCGATAGCGCCTTCCCTCGCCTTGAGGTATCCGCCGTAGGGATCAAAAACCAGTTGCGAAAGATCGTCCACATAAATATGCGGATACCGTGCCCGTGCTTCTCCGGGAAGGAGATATTGATACTCCAGCCCATGCCGGCGCATGAATGGCTGGGAGTCTTCAATCATGGGTTCATTTTCCCGGTAACAAAACCAGAGAACGCCGGTTGGGAAGAAGAGTTGCAGGCCCCAGTCCTGCTGATGGGCTTTCCACAGTTCAAGTGCACGCATGTTGAGGTCGAAATAAAGGGCATTGGCACCATAGGTAGACCGGATGACCCTGGTCTCATCGCCGGAACTGGAACGCGAATTTCCGCCGCCCCAGGCATCTGCAAGGGTCACCCTGAAACCAGCACGGAGCAGGTACAGGGCTGTCCAGCCCCCAAATGCTCCTGCGCCAATTACAACGACCTTAGCCCCGCGGGATGGTGCGTACGCAGTAAAGTTTTGCACGGCAGGGGCTTGCTCAAAGGCCGGCACAAACGTGGGTTGGACTGAATTCAAGAAGGATTTTTCCATAGTAGCTGAGCAATCAAATAACTTGCAACACTCGTAATCGCACATAAAAATATACCCCAGGCAATATCTACAATGACCAGTGGTGTCGGCCAGTCGCGGATCAACGCCTTGTTGGTGAGCTCATAAGTGGAGTAAGTCAGTAATCCAAGGAAGGCACCACGGAGCAGTGCTTCTCCAAGGGTACCTTTCTCTATGGCTGGATAAACCGCAAAATAAAGTACGCCTGCGATAAAAATGAGATAGAAAATAGCCGCTGCACCCCAATTTGGGGTTGGAGCCAACAAATGACCCGCCTGCTTCTTAATGAATCCAGAGGCGAAGAACCCGAGGTACAGACCATCGGCAGCAAGAAATACTGCCATGGTCAACAAATAATGGAGAATGATTTTCATTTTAATTTATTTTTTGTGCCGACTTTCCGCATTGGTTGTGTAAAAAGAATATTGCCGCCTTCGGTATTCTGCCGCCTTCGCCGGCAGAATAAAATTTTTTAAAACGCTGATTTTGTTCATTTTGCGAATCAAAATGAACAAAATCAGCGTTTTAAAACAATATCCTGGGGTTGTGTAAAAAGCCTCCGATAATATTTTTCAGAGCTGCGTTTTGAACGGTTTTGG
>Ga0315901_10010970_pt1 | contig 10246 bp, 16 predicted proteins | sample LakEriMetagenome_10_FD_203761 | JGI IMG/M metagenome (GOLD analysis project Ga0315901, IMG submission 203761) | Freshwater fungal communities from buoy surface, Lake Erie, Ohio, United States - Buoy 2 MA116 | ecosystem: Environmental > Aquatic > Freshwater > Lake | place: USA: Lake Erie, Ohio... | reverse complement strand
AACTTTACCTTTACCTAATTCTTTTTTAGCAACCGTATCTAAACGATAATTTGGAAGTTCTGAATATGTGAAGTTTTTGTATAGTTTCAAGTAATCTAGACTCGATACTCCAAATATCTTCCATCGCTCCTTTTTAGGATTGTAATCTACAATACCAGCTGGACTTAGTTTGCGAATTGCCTGTGCTCCTAACACTTTCTTAGCACGGCCTAACAAATAAGGAATATCATATCCATCAGTGTTCCATCCGGTAATTACAGTAGGTTGAATTTCGGCAAATTTGTTGATGAATCTGGTTAATAGATCTCGTTCATCCCGGAATATTTCTAACGTATAACCATCGCCTTGAATTTCTGTTTCTTTTATGCGATTTTGTTCATCTAATATAAGTACCCGACGATCATTGCCTGTTTTATCATAGTAGGCAATGGATGTTATGGCAGTGCGTACGTCTTGTATAGTGCTATATCCATCGGCATCTTTTGCAGTTTCGATGTCAAAGAAGAAATCTCGATGGCCTTTAGACACTAAGTCAGAATCATAATACAAATCAATAAGAGTACGGACTTCTTCATTTAAGTCAGATTCATAGGCTTTTGGGTTATCTTTGTGATTCCCATCTACGCGATCTAATCTAGTGCCATCCAATGAAACATATTGCCCGTTCTCTGCAGGTAAATATGCATACGGTTTAAATGGAAACTTCTGATGACCTAATTCATCATCCCAAACGTGCATCGTGCCGTTTTTCTTGTCATAGCCTACTGCTTGATACATTTATTATTGTTCTGAATTATGCGAACAATGCCATACACATTAATCGCGATTATAACTAAACTTAAAACTAGGTGACTAACATTATTTATGTAAACATCATATACAATCCAACCTAAGTCACCTAGTATCCAAGTTACCATTGCAGTTTTACAATGGCCTTTTGCATTGTTAATGTAGCCAAGTAAAACTAATGCGGTGCATATCCATCCTAATGCATCAATCATTCGGCTGTGTTTATCATTGCAATCTCAGATTCTCGAATCAAAACATACTCGACATCTTCAATGTTAACCTTTTTTTGTGATCCCAAATTCCCAGAATAAATTTTTACCTGCATACCTGGTTTTGTGGTCATCGGAATGCGATCTCCGGTATGTGTAAACAATCCATCGCCAGTTGCAATCACATCGCAAGTAACATATTCATCCATTCCAGCCATCATGATGATTCCGGTTTTCGTCTTTTCTTGTTTTTCTTGCACTTTAACTAGTACTTGATCACCAATTGGTTTCCATGTCATAACTTATTCTCCTTTTATTTATTATACAAATTAATAACCGCATCTCGTGTTATAGAAGTACCAACCAAACGGCCGATCTCCACAGAATTCTTAATTACCAGCAAGGTTGGCACGTTTCTCACATTCCATGTTTTACATGTTTCGGGACGATGATCTGCATCAATGAATGTGACGGACATTTGCGACTGTAGTCCTTGCACAATAGGTTTAATCATTTTGCAAGGACCGCACCACTCTGCTGAAAAATATAATACTTGTTTCATTTTATTATAATGTAATTAATTTTAACATCATTTCCTAATGTAGTTGTTGTGTAATATGTGAAATTCATTCTTCTTCCAATTGCGTTATTAAAAATCGCAGTCTATTAATTTCTGCAATAACATCATCTCCTAGTTCTATTTTAGACATCAGGGATAAATCTATTACTTGTGTTGTTAAAACTGCAATTAGTTCTCGCTGTGCCTCGATTAACTGTTCTGTGTTCATCAAACTCCTCTTTTTGTGTCGAAGGCTATTATATGATCACGACCTGTCATGTTGTATCCTTGCTCAGCACACATTTCAAACACTACCGGATACATACGAATTAATTCTTCTCGGGTATCACCAGCTGGCATTACATACGTTTTATCCTTAGGAATATTATGCCATAATCTGAATTCTTCGATTTCTATTAAATTTTCTTCAGTACCGTCCCAGACAGGTTTGTAATGATAATCTGCATGATATTCAATCATTTTTTCAATTGCATCATGATTCAGTCTAAATTTGTTATGCTGAGCGACCATCTTTTCATCTGTGATCGTACCTTGTGGAGTAGCAACCCCAACAACAGGGACACTATTGCTGAACTTAGGACTAAGAGAAACAAGACCAATGGGATAATCAGTCTTAATAAAATGACTACCTTCAGTCTCAATAGTGATAAGAATACCTCTTTCATGTGCGAAATGTGTTAATTCATTAACCAATGCCGGATGCATAGTAGGTGAACCGCCCGTCAACATCATTTCCGTGATATGTGGATTTTCATCGTATATTTTAATAATATCATTGAAAGTGAATGTACCTTTTTCTGGGTGAATGCTTGTATACCATGAATCACACCAACCACCTTCTCCAAAAAAGCATCTATGCGTACATCCGGTTGTTCGTACTGCAATTGTAGGACGACCGAAACGAGATCCTTCGCTTTGTACACATCGATATAGTTCTACAATTGGAAGTATTTTATCGTAATCAGTTATTCGTTTAGAAGGGGAGGTAGTCATCGTCATGCTCATTACTATTGGTAACATATTTGATTGGTGTTTTAGTTATTTCAGCAACAATATTTTCTAAATGTTGCACTTTAGTTTCTAAAGAAACGATTCGTGTTTCTAATGCATCGTTTGGAGCTACACCAAAATATTCATCTAAGAATGATTTAGGGTATGTTGCTACTCGATTATATTCTGGTTTAGAACGGTCTTCTGGTAAATCATGGTATATAACATGAACGCCTTTTTCTTTAGCAGCTTCATATACTTTTTTACCTAATCCAGATCCATTGGAAGTGCTACCCCTATAATCATATAAGGATACATACTGTTCATTATTCATAACTTGCTGAGTTTCTTTCGTGTTCATAAACTTCTACTTTAGTTGCTCTAACTCTACCTGCAGTTTCTTCTCGTAAAAAATCATTTATTGTTTTATAAAGATATTCGGCAAATCGTTCACAACCTGTAGCTTCCATTATTCTGAGTTGGATTATACCATCTTTATCCATTTGTTTGAAATTTTCCAAGTAAGGATCATCTTGTGCTACGATTGTAGTATGATCTAATAAAAATGCAAAATAATCTTTTGGGGACATACCGGAAATCGATGTTTTTGCGCGTTTCATACCACCGAAGTCAAATACCCAGTTACGGTGATCTAACTCACCTTCAAACCACACTCTAAAAGATACGGCATACCCATGTAAGAATTTGCAATGTGTATCTTCTGCTCGCCATTGACGGAAACAAGTTGAATAACCGTCAAATAATTTTGTTGATTTAAATTTTGCCATTTTATTATTTTTTTAATCCTAAATCTTTAAGTTGATCAGATGTGAGTTTAACTATTGGTGTAATGTTATCAACATTTGGAACTGGGTTAGCTAAAAACATTTCTTTAGCTGATGTTGGAGTTTTAGATGATTTTATTCTAGAAAGTGGGTCTTTCTTAAAAAAGTACCCAGATACATCAACATAACGAAGTAGTTCTTTATCTCCGTCAACAGTTGTTGTTCCGTTTGCTGCTTTAAGCATTGCAATCTTGTATCCAAATATATTGGACACCCATTTAATTAATTTTACATGTAATCTACCCATTAGTAACCTTTTACAAATTGATAAAATTCTGATCTTGCATTTCCATCATCTAAGAATGCTCCTGACAATTTTGCTGTCTTCATAGATGCGCCTCGATGTTTAACACCTCTACATGATACACAATTATGAGTTGCTTCAATCATTACAGCAACACCTTTATTATCAGTAATAAGCTCATCGACTGCATGTTGTATTGCAACTGTTAATTGTTCTTGAATTGCACCTCTCCTACCAAAATGTTCTACTACTCGATTCAATTTACTCAAACCAACCACGTTACCATTCTCTGCTGGAATATACGCAATATGAACTAATCCTTCAATAGTTTGATGATGATGTGAACACATTGAAGTTAATGGAATACCTCCTTCAAAAACTATGCCATCATATCCGTCACTAGGAAATGAAGTAATATCTGACATCGGCTCATAACGACCTCGCCATAAATCATTAACATATGCTTTTGCAACACGGCGAGGTGTATTATCTGAATTTGGATCTTGTTCCCAAACAACGCCCAATGCTGTTAAAAAATTACCGTAATGATGTGCAGCATCGTCGATAATCTCTTGTTTCTCTACATCAGTTAGTCTCGCATCTGGTCCGAACATTATTTGTTTTGTTGCTAATTGCGTTGAAATACCGTTAGCAAAACCAGATTGAACTAATTCTAAATTTTTTCTTTGTTTATCTGTCATAACTTAATTCTTATTACTATAATAATATATTTTATTGGATTTTCAAAGTTTTTTCACCTTTTTTATGTGCGGGAGTATATGGACAATGTCGACAACCATTTCCACAACATGAACCTCGTCGTACGTGATATGATTCAGTCATTACTCGATATCCATTTTCATAATAGAAATCTGTAGGAAGGAGCTTGTTGCCAAACTCCCTCACGAACAGTTGTTGTATCCAATCATGTTGAGTAGGTATCATCATTATTTTATCTCAGTTTTTTTAGTTATTAAATTACAAATGTTTAAAAAATAATCCAAATCAAATTTATTTTTCATCATATTCACATCTTTATGAACCCATTGTACATTTCCAATTTTATAACCTTGTTTACTATCAATTCGATCTAAAGATGCTATTTGTCGATATCCATCATATGCTGTATCATCTTTAAGTTTCATTTCTATATCTAAACCCGTTAATGCACATTTTTTATTTTGATGTAAATACAATTCCCAAAGATATTTTATATCAAAATTACATGGATCGAATCCTAAACTTTTATTTCGCCTATTTAATTTATGAATCCAATCGCCATACAATCCTTCATATCCTTTAAAATATCCATTATCAGATCCACATTGCTTATTTCCACATTCTGTGCATTTTCTTCCAGATGTCGCAGCATACCATAAATCTAATAAACGTTCATTACCGCATTCACATTGTACGAGAGCTTTACCATCAGATAACTGTTTAACTAGATAATGCCCAATTTTAGTACCTTCAATGTGATTATATTTACTTTGTCCTTTTCGCCCCATATCTACCTTTTAATATAAATATGGGGCTTAAGACATTTTTTACCGCCATACGGAAATTATTTTATTTCGCACGCGCCTCCTGCACAGGCAAGTTCTCCAGATAAATCGGTGTTATCATCTAATTCAATAACTTGTGATAAGTCTATATTTGATAAACTTTGAAATAACCGTTCATATTCTTCTTTAGTACAATCTTCAAATGGACTCTGCATATATGTATGATCTGAATATGGTAATACCGATAATCCGTTGTAATGATCTCTATTAGTCCACATCCATTCGCCGGCCAATTCCCAATCTTCTGGTTTCAATGAAACTGTTGCTGATACATTGTGAGTATTGTTTCCGCTTCTATGTCCTGGTTTAACCCATTCCAAATGTACTCGTTTAATACGTTCTAAAAGCTGGAAAGGTGATTCTGTTCTCATAATTGCGCCCTCCGGTGCTTTCTGTGGAATAGAGATTACTGCAGTATCATGTGGTCGGAAATATTCATCTTCAATAAGTTCTGGATGATTATTTACTAGATATGTGTAAATTGCTTCGTTTTTACCAACCCGAATTCGTCGAACATAGTAATCATTATGCCATGCATGAATACCTGATGATGTTCCTAATGCCAATGATGTAGTTCCTGCTGGTTTAACTGTTGTGGTACGGGCTGAGCGATTAATGCCGATCAAGTCAGCTACACGTGCATTTTCTTCTTTAACTGCCTTTGCGGCAGCTTTCATATCATATCCTAATACTGCGCCGGATCCGATACCGGTCATTGATACTCCAATAAGTGCATCTTTTTCAGTTGTGCGTTTCCATACCGGACGAAGATAATGAAAATCAGTGTATCCTGCTTGTAGTGTACCAATGAATGCAGCTGCTCGTACACGTGCTTCTAAATCTTCCTGTGATTCGATATCCGATGCATTCACTTCACATAAGTTGCAGAACTGAAAAGGGCGTAGTGCAATTTCACAGCAAGGGTTTGTTCCCCAATCTTTATCATTACTAAGATAAATTCCAGGTTCTCCTGCACCGGATAATTCTACTCGTTTCCAAAGATCCATGAAGAATTCTTTAGTAACTTTGTGTCGTATCAACACAGCAGAATTATTTGCACGTCCTCGTTGTGGATTAGTTTCCCACCAAGCTCCAGACTTGCATGAAATCATTTCATCATCATCTGCTGAGAATAAAGAGATAAGAGCTGCTCTGCGAATACCGCCGGCTAAAACTGCATCGGCAACATGGCATACCATATCATGCACTTCGATCGAAGAAAGTTTGTCGCCATCTTCTTTAGCATCTAAGATTCCTTGCAATTTAATCAAACATTCTTTAAGTGGCTGTGGACCTGGTGCTTTTCCGCCAGATGTAACGAGTCTCGCACCTTTAGGACGAATATCACTAAAATCAAACACAAATGTTGATCCACCTTCAAAATAAGATTTTACCAATGCTTTAACTGCATCTGCCCATCCTTCAATGCTATCCGCAATTAAGAATCTACGTGTTCTTTTAGGATTCGGTTTACGAATCTCCGGAAGTTGATCTGTGTGATGTCTTTGCACAGAATATCCAACACCAGTGCCGCCTAACAACAAGAACATGGCTTCACCAAATGCACGATAATCATCAATTGGAAGATACGCACAGTTATAAATTCGGTTAGGGGAGATTTCAATAGGTTTTCCGCCGAATTGCAAACTACGCATAGATGGTAATACCTTTTTATCATACACAAAACGATATACATCCCGAATTTCTGTTTCTAACTGCGGATACTTTTTAATATGCATGTTCATGTTTCTAGTAACTAGTTCATCCCATGTTTCACGACGATTGAGTTCTGGAATATACTTTGAGTATTTCATATATACCGTAATCTCACTTAAAATTTTATTCGAAATTTCCATTTTTTTAATCCTTTATATTATTTTGTTGTTTTCTTCGTTGCCAAGCTTGGCGCATTTTTTCTTTTGTTTGATCAGAATGCTTTGTACCGTATCTAGAACTTAATTCTCCAACTTTACCTTTTCCTATAGTTCGTAATATTTTTTGTACATGTGCAGGTCTAGATTTTCCTTTTTTTGATTCTGAAATTTTTCTTTTTGTTTCAGCTGTTTGTTTTCGTCCATACATTGGATTTTTTTCGCCATTCCTTAAACCTTCCCATGATCGACCAGCAGTGCCATCGCCTCCTATAGTACCATTAACTAATGGCCCAGTATTATCAGTTATTCTCCCGATTCGTTGAATCCAATATATTTCTAATTCAAAAGCTTCCTCTTCAGTTAAATTTTCTTCTAAAAATATTATGTCAAAATCATATTTGTTAACTATATTTTTCCAATAATTGTTACTACGATCTCGACATTTATATCGTTTTCCATGGCCTTTTCCTACATAAAATGGAGTACCATTATCATTTCGTATATGTAAATACACATAAAACATTTCGTAATCTCCTTGTTGTAAATATAAATGTTTATTAGACAAAAAAAGGCCGAATATTACTATTCGGACCTTATTTCATATAAATATGTTTTTATCCTAATTGTCCACCAAGATCTTTGAATCTTTGTGCTAAATTTTTCTTCATTATGTTTTCACCTGACTTCATGGTTTGCGTAGTTTGCTTGCCCTGAGTTGTTTGCGGTTCAAAGAATTGAAACTGCCCATTATTTGTGTTAATTTTACTAGGTAGCGTGATACCATCTGGGCCAAATCTATTTTTAATTACGTGACCTCTACCAGTACCAGACATCTTATCTTCAACTTTGCGTGAAAGTGACATCAAAAAGTCAGCAACCATCACTTTACCATATGATGATGCAATTTTGTCAGCTTCAATTACATCTTCTTCTAACGCACTTCGACCTGCTTGTGATGCGGTCCATAACGGAATGCCATACTCACCTGCCATACCTCGTAACTCCTCGTAAAGTTCTTCTAATGCTTCGTGCTTGTCCTTTTTTGCATTGATTTTCAAAAGGTCACCATAATCCACAATAACAAGATCTGGCCGTTTACCGAGCATGATTGTCTTTTCCAGGTGAGCTTTAAGTCCCATTACGCCTACCGATTTAGTAGGAAAATATTTAACAATCAAATCACCCTGCAGGCTCAGCATTTTTTCTTCAACTGTTTCTTGATGATTTTTAAGACTTTGTGCATTAATACCCGTTAATACAGAATCATAACGCTGACCTACATAATTTTCATTGAGTTCTAATGTGTAATGCACAACTGTGTGTCCTGCTTTTACGGCATTAGCTCCTATATTAATAAGAAGCCAAGATTTACCGATACCAGCAGGTGCCATAACTACTCCTAATTCTCCTGGAGCTAATCCACCATCCATTAAATCATCGATAACGTCCCATCCCGTAGTAATTGTATGTCGGGAGGCTTCGGCATATCGAGCTGATATATTAATTTTATAATCTAAACCAATATTAGTATCTGCTCCAGCTTTCATTGCCGAATCAATTTTGCTTTTGATTTGATCGTAATTGCCTAATTTAAGCAGATTAACCGAATCCATGATGGCTCGTTTAATTTCCTGATTTTTGCAGAAGTTAAGAATTTCATCTTTTACAAATGTTAAATCATCAGACTCCATGTATCGAAACACATCTTTAAGCTGTTCCAATATAGCAGCCTTTAATACTGCTTCAGGACCATCATCACTTAATTCAGTTAATTTAACTTTCAACACGTCTTTTGTCGGGGGTGTCTTGTATTGCTGAAAATGTGATAATACTACTTCTAACAACCAACTATTTGCATCTGATTCAAAATAATCAGCTCGGATGATGTCAGCAATTTGTTGCAAAAATATTCTATCCGTAAACATTGCAGCTAAAACTTTTACTTGAAAGCTCCAGCCATATTCACTTAACTTATCTGTCATGAATTTAATATATGATTGTTATGTGCAAATTCCAAGTTATTTCTTATGAGTTTGCAATGCAAATGCACTCAATGATAACCAGGTACTCATTAACCAATCGGGAAGATTTTTCATGGCAGTCCACATTTTATCTTCCATGAACAACCGTTGAAACTCCAATTTATTCAGTGCGGGAATCGGTTGCTGCAGTATGCCTCGAATAGTTGACATTGATTGTGCTGGAATGTTTAGTAGCTTGATGTTCATTAACTGATAGTTAGTTTCAATGATATCATAACTGTCTAAAACACGCTGAAATGATTTACCTTCTTTTAGCAGCTTGTTGTTTTCACATTTAGCATGGAGTGCTTCGAGTGTGAATTCTGTGTTAGATGCTAATTCCGGAAATGTTTTTAAAATAGTTTTTGGACCGAATCCATTAACGCCGGAAATATTATCAGATAAGTCTCCTGTAAACGTGCGATATATAACATAGTTAACGGGATGTACTCCGAATTCGTCAATAAGAGCTTGTTCATCATACATTTTCTTTTTAATTGGAGACCAAATTTGAATTGTGGGACTAATTAACTGATAAAAATCTCGATCGGTAGATACAATAGTTATTTTTTTGCTTACCGATTCATATGTTTGTGCGATATAAGCAATCGTATCATCTGCTTCGATTCCATCGATTGCTAAAAATGTTACTGGAAGATTATCCAAATATGAAACTAACCGAGAAAACTGATAACGCATTGCTTCTTGTTCATCTTCTATTGTAGAATAGTTTTGATGATCATGTCGCCGTAAACGTGTTTTGTTGGCTCGATTTGCCTTGTAGTTTCCGTGAATCTTTTTACGGCGCGCGGAACCTCCTCTACCATCAAACACAATTATGCATCTGCTTGGTTTGAAATCTCGAACTGCTTTACCGATGGAAAACAAGAAGCCGGTAATACCACCGATATGTTCGCCGTCTTCATTTGTCGATGGAGTTGCACCAAACGCCCTGATAAACGTGTTAAGCTAAAGGCCGTCAAACACCATGATATGATCATTCACATCGGTGTTGACGGCACGTTCCTCTTTTAATTTGTTAAATAATTCTTGATATTTATTCATAGTTTATTTATTTCTGCAGTTATCAAAATGCCAACGTTTCATTGTACGGTTTCCACCTTCTTTA
>Ga0315901_10010969_pt1 | contig 10246 bp, 11 predicted proteins | sample LakEriMetagenome_10_FD_203761 | JGI IMG/M metagenome (GOLD analysis project Ga0315901, IMG submission 203761) | Freshwater fungal communities from buoy surface, Lake Erie, Ohio, United States - Buoy 2 MA116 | ecosystem: Environmental > Aquatic > Freshwater > Lake | place: USA: Lake Erie, Ohio... | reverse complement strand
TTAGAGCCTTTGCGAGCATAAAAAGAATAAGTTACTGCTTTTCCTGCAAAAGGAATAGACTCAATACTTTCAAATTGATTAGCAAGGTACATAGTTCCTGTACCAGTTTGCCCTGAGTTGCGCTGATAACGCATGCAGTATTGAATGTTAGGCAAATTGGTTGTGTCGCCTGTTGCTTGTCTGCTAATTGTGCAAGCCTGATTTGCATTAGTTTTAATCTGCCATCTATCGGCTGTATATGGTGTTGTCGATGCAGCCGCTGAAATAGATGTACCGCGTTGCCATATATCCATGCCACCATTGATTACGCGGTTCTTGCCTGCCTGGCTAGACAATGTGCTTGTCTGAAGCAAGTTAATCGTGCCAGTAATATCATTGACATCCGATGCTGAATAGACATCTCCATTCGCATACGTCGTTTTCATTGGCCAGCCTGTTGCCATTAGCACACCTCTTTCATAGGGTCAATTCTAGTACATAACATCGAGTAAAGCCTCCTGCGTGGTCAAAACTGTTGTCCAGGTGTTAGGGGTAATGTCATGTGCAACACCCTGGCATTGAAGCGTTTTTACAATGGTTGAACCACCCTGTCCGTCATTGGTGATTTCCATGGTGTCAAAATAGTCTAAGTCAAGTGCTGCTGTAATGCCAGGACCATAACTAAGAGTCACTAAGTCCAGAGTAATTGAGTCAATTCGAATTGTGGTTTGTTTGCGAGAATCGACGTACGCGGTTGCAAGTGCTAAAGCATTGGCGTCAGTTTGCATAAGCATATCTGGAGCGGTAATAGCATGAGTAAAGTAAGAAGCAATAGATGTCGCATCTGAGTAAGTCTGAGCAGTTCCACCAACTCTAGTAACCGTTGCTGAGTTCACAATTGTCTTATCATCAAAAGCAAACTGAATACCAGCATAGTTAATATCAGAAGAACCAGTAGCATTAGAAAACTTGGTAGGTGACACAGATTGAGCATCTACGACATATTGACGATTCTTGAATACTGCGTTTCCAGCCTTGTCAATATAGAACGCGCCTTGCTCTGTGAACTCAACAGTTTGAATAGCCTGAAGAACTGAGCGAGTTCCGCCTGGGTCAACCTGACATGTTGTGTTGCCTGTCTGAATAGAACGCTGAGAGTTAGGCCATGTAACCATGTCAAGAATCTTGCCAATACGTGTTCCTGTATCTTGGCCAGCAGTAGCACCTGTGACTGTTGTTACGTTTGAGTTAAAGAATAAACGGAAAGCGTCATAACAAATAAAGTCAACAAATCCCGTTTCCTGTGATGTCGGGTATGTGTACTTATATTCTGTAATGTAACCAGAAAATATAGAATACAAAGTTCCAGAGTAATTGGCTTGAATCTGAATCTTACGCAGTGGTTGAACATCAGGATAAAAAATTGAGGATGTGTTCTGGGGATTCCAGTTCCCTGTTGGGTCGTTCACGCGCACAACCGCAGTTGCAGAGATGTATTTATCTTGCAAAAGGTTGCGTTCTCTGCGTGTGTTAATTTTAAGAACAGAAGCAGATACATCAACAATATCTGGAACAACTGTGCCAAGTTCTGCAAAGCCTAACTGACCCGTACCCAACACCATCACAGTACCAAATGATGCTCCTTGAGTAAGGTTAATTTTAACAATAGGGGTTGCAGGTAATGCCATTAATACACCGTTGAATAATTGATTGGAGTACCAGCAGCCTGGTTGTTGTAGATACCTTCAGTAATAGAAGCAACAAGGTCACGCTCTGTAATTGTTGAACCAGCATTATTGACAACAACGCTAATGTTTTGAACTGCTCCTTGACGTGCAAGAGCGCCTAAATGTGTATCTCCAAATCCCATGAAATCACTTAATGAGTTAGCAGGAAGTCCAGCAGCAGCATTGCCTGCTGATTCTCCAAGACGGGCAGAACCAGCATTAAAGCCGCCCATACCAATTCCCATCGAGCCAGTTACAGGTGGTACAAAATTTGCTAGGGCCGCTAACTGTGCTGCAATTGCTTGAAGTGTCATTAGCCATTCCATAAATGGATTTGGAACATCACCCAACTTAATCATGTCACCGCGAAGTTGCCCAAGAAGTTCAGCGTCTTTAGATATTGCAAGTGCCAACTTAGCAGCACCTTCAACATTGCCGTCACTAATTGCTTGTTCAAGGTCAAGGATTTCTTGCTTTAATCTAATTCGAACCTTATCTTCATCGGTCTGCTTGCTTAAAGCAGCAGCCGCTAATTGGATACGGTCCATATCAAACAGTTGTTCTGCTTTATTAAGGAACGCAGAAAGTTTATCTAAAGCAACTTTTTTAGCCTTTTCAGCAGCAAGTTTCTTGGCGGTATCTAAACGCTTTCTTTCGATTGCTTGTAATTCTTTAGCACGCTTAATAGAGGCTTCTTCTGCTTTAGCCTGCGCGGCAAAGAAGGCAGCGCCACCTGGGAACTTGCCAGAAATAGCACCAGGCGTGCCCATAATTGCATTTCGATTGGCTACTGTTTTTCCATATCCTGCTAGTTCTTGCAAAGCAGATGGACGGCGTGTTCTTCTTACTCCGTCAGGACCAACAAAACCTTGTTCGCTTTCTTTGCCAATGCCTTGAATTTTTTTAAGTAGGTCTGCTGCGCCAAGTAAAGCATAAGCAATTTGGTCACCAAACTTTTTCATGTTAGCAGTGGCAACCTCTAGACTGTTATCGCCTGCTAAAAGAATAAAACTATCTATTAAGCCTTTTCCAATTGCTTCCTTGGCTTGGTCTGCGTTTTCTTTAAGTATTAATAATTGCCCTGAGTATGTGGCAGCAGCCTCGGTGGCAGCGCCAGCAAGGCGTGTATCTAATAATTTTTGTATATCTTCAAAAGATTTTAATTGTAATTCTGCTTTTGTAAGACCTGTGTTGTATTGATTAAGAGCCTTGCGATTACCAAGGTATGCCTGGCTTAAACCTTTAGCCGCTTCAGCAACTCCGATATTGTTTGCTGCTGCAATGTTCATTGCAGTATTCATTAATTCTTGGGACTTTGTGACTGAACCAGTGGCGCTTAATAGAGCCTGCATTGCAGGAACTCCCTGGTCACCAGTTATGCCATAAAGCCTGCCAAGGTTATCTATATATGCTGAAACTCTTCCAGAATCAAAACCTAGCCCTAGGTTTTTCATTGTGTTGGCAAGGACAGCAGCCTCACGTTCAGCATCCATAAATGCACGAACTGAAGCCTTACCAAAATTAACAATGGCGGCTAGTGAAAAAGTAACACCTAAAGTTCTGCCAAGGTTTTTAACTGTACGTTCTAGTTTTTGAGCAGATGTTTCAGCCTGCTTAAACGCCTTAGAGCCTGTGAACTCCGAGGCGATTTGAACGGCTATCTTTGAAACGTCCATTATGCTGCTCTCTTTATGTCGACAATTGAAGTACGCTTATTAAACTTGGCAGTAACGTTTTCAACTGCCTTAAAGTAAGCGGCAATAACTTTGCCGTTTGTTTCATCCCATGCACGATAAATTAAACGACCACGCTTATCACCAATACCAGATGTTTTCTTTTGTCCGTAGATTGGCCCAAGGTTCTTAATAAACTGTTCGCCTGCTCTAGGATTAACAGAATGTGAATAGCGCTTTTGTGTAACATTCTTACCTGGTCCAACCCAAGGCTGACCCCCTGGATTTTTGCGTCCTGCGGTTTCAATAATTGCACCCAAAGCAGATTTGTTTTCAATTGCTGCTAATGATGTAAAGCCACGATTGTTGGCTCGGCTAGGACTGGTTTTGTAACTAATGCCTTTGCGTATGATGTTTGAATCATACATAGGAAACTTTGCTTCAGAGAATGAACGACGTTGCCATCCGCTCATAATGTCTGAGTCACTAGGTACAAAACCGCGTGCGCGTGATACAACTGGTTTTAAAGCAGCAGCAACTTCTTTACGTAGTTCAGTTGCTAAGTCAGGCGCATATTGTTTTAAGGCTTTACGAAGAGCGAGAGCGCCCACGACTTCTGTTGGCATCTCTCATCTCCTTCGCTTCGTCTTGAAGAACCTTAATTAGATTCTTTAGCATTACTTCATCTAGTTCTAACAAATGTTGTGGCGCGACTCCTAGCCTCACGCTTAATTTAGCGATAAGGTAGGTGACGGAATCGCGCCCTAGTTCGGGGAATCGTCATCGAGAACTTCAACGTCAATCAAAGTTTCAATGAACTTTTCCCCAAACATCGGTACGGTTTCACCAGACCTGCGAATACATTCCCAAGCAAGCCAAAATATCGAAGTTTGAGAAGCATCTTCAATAAAGGATTTGTGGAATCCTTTTTTAGCCCAAATCTCAAATCCGTATTGCACCAATGGAGTAATTGGGTATTCGCCAACTATTCCATCTGCCCTTGTTACTTTTAACTTTGCCATTTTTGCCCCTTAGTTTGTTTTTAGAAAGTACCTGTTGTTGCAACTGCAACTGTTGAGTTACAGTTCCAAGTTACTGATTGTGAACCAATATCGCCAACTGCTCCGTTAATATCTTGTGTTCCGTTTACTAACACAGACATTGTGTATAGCGGGTTTGTTGCTGATACCGCTGAACCTTTATCTTGAAGTAGAACAACTGTAACAGTTGTTCCCCATGCAGCCTGCAATGTTGCAAGAACGTTTGCTGCCGCTGTGTCATTTAGAAAATCAATTGTTACTGAAGATGATTCCAAACCTTTTACGGCCTTTCTGGAACTATCTCCCATCGCTGTTACATCCAGTTCATCAAATTGACGATTGAGTGTAACGCTTGTTACGTGGTCAGAAAGGTCTACGGAGTTAACCTTAACGCCGACCTTGTTATTTAGAAATACAGCCATTTAGGTTATTCCTCATCTTTCTTTGTAGGTGCTTGCTTTGCTGCTGGTGTTACCTGCCCGATTTTCTTCAGGAAGGCCTCGTTCTCTTTTTCCCATTCGGACATATTAACTCCAGGTGGTTAGTACGGACAGTGACATCTCGCAAGTAAGCAATGAGCCAGAGTCCACGTTTAGAACGCTTGGCTGACTAATTGCTCCCACATTATACGTCAAGGATGACGCAGCGAGTTTATTGAACACGCCAACTAAGGCTGTTTCAATTCCATTGAGGTTGCCTTCGTTATCAAACAAAGGAACTGTGATTACCAGTTTGAAATTCGCTGTTGGTGCGATTGTATTGTGCTGGTTATTGTTAGGTGTTAGGTAAGGGTCATCTGGTGCAACGATAACGCTGTTCGCTAAAACGGTTGCAGGCGGGAACGCAAAAACTTGCCATAAAGAGTTATCAACTAAAGCAGTGGCAATAGTTGTTCTTAGGGTTGTTAATGCTGTTGACATTATCCAACCATTGAACTTGGGCTAATCGCGTGGGCCAACAAACCTCTGACGCGTGCAAGTAAAGTATTTCCCATGCGGTAAGGCGATGGTGAAAAGTCTGGTGAAACTCCGCCTGAGTTAGAAACCTGACGTGCTTGCCAGATGTCTACTGAAATCATAAGTGCCGCTTCTTGTACGGCTGCATCTAGTGTGTAATCAACATAAGTATCTGCTGCAACCTGGCCTAGTGGCTCGACTGGATGATAGGGAGCAGGTGTGTTGTTGTTGCCTGTGATGTTGTAAGTAATGTTGTAATCGCCAACGCCTGTGATTGTCTTAGAGCCGTTGTGCTTTGAACCGTTGCCTGATATAACAACTGTCTGACCTACATAAAAGACTTTTTCAACTAGAGTGTCAAAGTAAAGTGTTCCTGTTGTTGCTGTGTTGCTATGCCCTGCGTTAAATGTGTAGTTATTCCATAACATAGGAAGGATTACAACGTCAGCAGCGTCACACACGGATTGAAGGCTAGCGTCTGTATATAACGTGCCTACTCCAAGTGCTGAACGAAGTTCCGCAACTGTGCAAAGTGACATTCTTAATCCTTTCTAAAGACTGGGAGTGAGGCAAGGGCTGCGCCCCACTCCCAGCGACTTAGTAACCTATTAAGTTAGGTTGAACTTACGAACACCCTTACCTGACTTAGCAACATAAATTGCTAAATAACCGTAGAGATTAATTTCCACCTCACCTGATTGCAATACATTCAGACGAAGTTGTGTCGTTGGGGATTCCCAAACGTACACTGATGAAGGTGCAATAAGGAAAGCAGAGTTGTCAACAACACCTGATGCTGCAATGTTGTGGTCAACAATTAAATCAGTGCCTAGGATATTTCCACGTACTGATGATGCAACTGCTGTACCTGATGCGTTGTATGTTGCACCCTGTGCTGAGTACAATGCGCGTCCAGTGGTATCCGCGTATCCAGTAATTGCCGCCCATTGGTCTGTATTTACAACCAACTTGTTAGCGAAATCGCCACCTGTTCCCTTGTACGCTGCTGCGCCTTCAGTTGAGATGAATGATTGCAATCCTGCTGCTGTTGCTGCTGTTGTTGCTGCTGCTGTACCAGATGAAATGAGTTCTGTTAGAACTGCTGTATCTGTTGCCTTTTCGTACGCTTTACGAAGTTCACCCATCAAAAGTTCCATAAATGCAGGAGAACTTCTGTCGATGAGTTCAAAACTCACTCGGTTGAGTCCACTCATTTTGGAAATACTTACTGTGTCATAACTGGAAGTCATCCCAGTTTCAGATGGTGCTGCTGCTTCTGCTGTTGTTGCAACTGTTGGTGCAACGTTTGGTGTTCCCGCATTTGTGTAAAGACGTGGAACTGTAAATGACATTCCTGTTTCAGTTAATGCCGAACGAGTAACTGCATCAAAAACTGGACGGCCAGAGAATGTATCTGTAATGAAAGTATTTAGATGTGTTGGAAGTGTCAAACCAGTGTTGGTTGAAGTCGAATCATCTGCTGCGCGAACTACGCGGCGTGCTTCGTCATCACCAAGTGCTGCTTTGATGTTTGCTTCTAGGTATTGTGCTGATGTAATTGGTGCAACACGTTCGCGTACATTTGTAACGCTAACTGTTGGACGTGAGGCCTCTACCGCAGGGGTTTCGACCTCAGGAGTTGTTGCCTCTGCTGGAGTATTCTCCACGACGGCCTCACTTTCTGTTAGTTGGTTTTCTTCAACGATTTCTTCTGCTGGTGCAGATTCTTCCGCTGAAATCTTTGTGATTTGTGCTGACTTAAATGCTGGTTCTGTTACAGCAGATACTTCACGTAGAACGCTTGAAGTAACGTGCATAATGCCATCACGTGAAGGCTTTGAAGATTTAACTTCCACTCCCACACTAAGTCCTGTAACTAAACCTTCTTGAGCCATAAGCAAATAGTCTGTTGCTTTGCTGCTACGGCTTAAAGAAAAAACGGCATAAACACCATCTGCACGTGTTTCAAAAGATTGAGCGCGACCCAGAGGTTGTTTAATGTCATGTTGCGCCAAAAGGCGGATGGACTTAGGTTCTGGTATCTCTATTGAATCGCGTTCAAAAATAACTGCGCCTGCTGAAGTATTTCCTACTTCATTTGTTCCCATTGGAACAATCTTGCCGCTAATTGTTCTTTCCTCAACTGAAGCAGTAAGTTCTGCTGCTTCTAGGGTAAATGTCATCATTTCTGACATTACATACCGCCGTTTCCATTAGATGTTTGGTCTGTCATTTCCATCGCCTGTTCTAAAGTAATAAGGCCTAAGGAAAGTAGTTTTTCAATTACCAAAAGTTCTTGCATTGGGTCTTGACGTAGGAATTGCTTGTCTAGGTCAAAACGAACTTCGTTTCCATGCGCTGTTATATCGTCCATTGATAAACGGTCCTCAATTGCAGATACATAAGGCTGCAAAGAATACGCAAGAAAATCTTTGCGTGAATCAAGGACATTGGTATATGTATAACTTGAGTTCATATCTGCTGAAACGTAAATGGCAGGAACATTCATCATTCTTGCAACTTCTGTACTAAGGAATTGTTTTGATTCGTCGTACATCATGTCTTTAGGTGAGAAAGATGTTGCTTGGTATTCTAAAGTAGAAGTGAGATAAGCAGTTGAACGATTATTTCTAGCATTGCGCCAAGCGGCAAGTAATCCCTGAACTTCTTTAGGGTCTAGGTCAGCACCGTTATTTTTTAGCACTCCAGATGGCATAGGTGTCGATGCTGCAATAGATGCTGCTTTGTTTAAGTCAACACATGCTTTAATAAGTTCTTTGCCGCGGGATAAAACACCTTCATCAAATGCTTGGAATGTAATTAAACTTCCAATACCTTCCATCGGTACTGCATAACCATCAACATAATACTGAGTTACAAATTCATTTTCTAAATCTAAATTAAATGTAACGCGAGTATTTGCAACCCATTCGAACCTCGCAGGACGTCCATCATCCGCGTACAATTCTTTGACGCGCCAATAAGCAACGCCATAAAATAATAATGAATCAACGGTCCAAGCAATAGTTACTGAACGTGGTTGCGATTTAGAAGGTTGTTCTAACCAAACAGGTGAACCTAGTTCTTCTCCAGTTGATTTACGGTATAACTCTAAAGGAATTGAAGCAATAGTGCCTGCAATTAGATTGCGGCAACGTGCCACGGATGCAACAGACATTGCTTCTTCGCGACGAATACCAAGAACACCATAATTGTAAAGATTAAAATTTTCTGACATTAATTGCGGCGCATATTGCGCGAGAATAGAAGATTCTTGCTTTTGTGGTGCTTGCGTATTAAAACGCGAAAAGATACCCATTTAGACAGTGTATCACACTTTGTCTAATATTTGACAATTTCGTGTCGTTGTGTCTAGGCAACAATTTGAGGACGTGAAACTGGCATAGATAGTTTATGAACAACCATCGCAGTTGCAATTGCTCCAGAAACATCTCCAGCACTCTTACGTCTTACGATTCTCCAGGCAGTGTCGTTTGTTTTGGCTGCACAGTTATTAAACATGCCCACCAATTCCTGTTGGCCTTGATGCTCAACCCTAGAGTTCACGAATCCATCTAAAAGTTCCCCACACGCCTGATAAAAGCGTTGACCAGAGCAATCTTCAACCATAACGCCTGCATTTGATAGGCGGTCTGCAATTGACTGCGTGGTGTATTTGTCGTACATGACTGCACGCGGTTTCCATTGGTCGCAGAGTGCTTTTATGTCTGCCGCTATCTTCAAATCATCTACTGCAACAGAGTTTTCCCATGTCTGCATTAATCCAAAGCCTATTTTGCCATCTGGAAGAATCTGGCCACCAATAATGCTTGCATTGCGTCTTGATGGGCTTACGTCAAAGGCAAATATGGTAATTGGTCCAGGTGACATAACTAAATCGCTATTTGAGGTTGCTTCAATAACGCCAAGCGGCCAAGGTGATTGCAATGAGTCAACCCATTGGCAAAGAGTTTCCGTCCTGGTTGTTTCAATGCTAGATGTTGCAATAGATTCCTCAATTGCCTCTTCTGACACTGTATATCCTAATGCAGGGTTTGCCATTGCCCATGCTTCGCGGTCATCTATCTTGCAATACTGAGGTGCGCTGTATTCGTAATAGCCTAAAGACTTAGGCGGATAAGAACGCGCTCTTTCGATGATGGAATTAAGCACTGTGCTAAACGCATCACCTGCGTTGGTTGTATAAAGCGCTTGCGCATTAGCGCGTGCGCGTGTCACAGGCGTTGCAGCCTGAAAAGCCTCTTCTGAGATTTCGCGTAACTCATCAATCCATAAATAGTCGGCTGTTCGACCACGCGAACCATCTCTTGTTGCTGCAACAACATCTAAACGCGTGCCATCTAGTAATTCAATGGACTCTGTTCCATTTGCATACCTAATCTGTTTAACCATTGCCTTCATAGTCGGATTGCCTTCGATGATATAAGCAATCTCTCGAAATGAGGTCAATGCCATGCTTCTATTAGAGGACATAATAAGGATGTTCTTAGAAGGCCATTTAAACAAGTGTGCCAAACAGAGCATACGCGCAAAATGACTTTTTCCAGATTGGCGTGCGATTAATAGCAGGTTTGACTTGCGAATAAAATTACCTTTGCTATCAATAGCCAACATATCTTTTGCGATGAACTTCTGCCAAGGCAAAAGCGGTTGGCCAAGCATGTTGGCAATATCTTCTACATCTTTTACCAGGGATTTACCTTTGAGGTATGGACTATGAAGCCTTGGTTCAGTTGCCCCTCGTAAGACTTTTTTCTTTTTGGTTTGTTCTGTCATCACTCTGGTTTATTTTCCGATTGAAACGGACTGGTTCGAAGCGGTTTGGACCGTGTCGGGGAGGGACGTTCTGG
>Ga0315901_10010968_pt1 | contig 10247 bp, 7 predicted proteins | sample LakEriMetagenome_10_FD_203761 | JGI IMG/M metagenome (GOLD analysis project Ga0315901, IMG submission 203761) | Freshwater fungal communities from buoy surface, Lake Erie, Ohio, United States - Buoy 2 MA116 | ecosystem: Environmental > Aquatic > Freshwater > Lake | place: USA: Lake Erie, Ohio... | reverse complement strand
TTTTATGGGGAACAGTTTTTTTCGCTTACCGACTACGTCCCGCCCAAACTGCAATTTTGATTCCAGAAGCAGTAGATAGGCTCAGAAAGCTATTGGCCTACGGCATTGCTGGCGCACTCGCGATGTTGATGGCGCTTTCGGCTGGTAGTAATTGGGCGCAATGGTTGAGTTTTATTAACCGCGAACCATTCAATTACGACGATCCACATTTTGGTATTGATGTTTCATTCTTCGTTTTCACCTATCCAGTTTTGCGACTGCTGATCGGCACTGGAATTACGCTCTCGCTGTTTATGTTTATCATTGGGTTTTTGATTCACTCAGCAAATGGTGCAATTGTGTTGCAACCAGATCAACGTCGGGTCACGCCACAAGCGACCGCACACCTTTCTGCAATTCTTGGTGTGTTTATGCTGTTCAAGGCTGGCGCATATTGGTTAGATCGATATGGCTTAGCAGTGCAATCAAATACTTTAGTTGACGGTTTGCAATACACCGATGTCCAGGCAGTGTTGCCGGTACGAGCATTGCTAACTGGAATTGCTGCGCTAGTTGCAGTTTTGTTCTTCGTAAACATCTTCCGACGCAGTTGGCGGATACCAATTACGGCAGTTGGTTTATTGGTGGCAACTTCAGTTTTAGCCGGCGGGGTATACCCGTCGTTGCTTGAGCAATTCCGAGTTCGACCAAGCCAAGCAGCGCTAGAAGCTCCTTTTATTGAGCGCGGCATTAATACTACTCGCGACGCTTACAATTTAACTGATGTAGTTAAAGAAGATTACGCGGCAGTAACTCAGCCCAAGATTGAAAACCTAGATCAGTTCCAGGGCACGTTAAGCAAAGTTCGATTAATGGATCCAGCAGCACTTGCGCCAACATTTAATCAGCTGCAGCAGATTCGAGGTTATTACTCATTTGGTGATCAACTTGATGTTGCTCGTTATGAAATTGATGGCGAATTGCGTGGCGCAATTTTAGCGACTCGAGAAATTAATTTAGATGCGATCCCACAGGCACGTAACTTCATTAACTCGCACTTTGTCTACACTCACGGATTTGGTATTTCGGCAGCATTTGATAGCACCGTGCGTCCTGATGGTGGCCCAGTATTTTTCGAACGCGACATACCACCTCGCGGTCCGTTAGCAATTACTGAGCCGCGAATTTATTTCGGTGAGCGTTCGCCAGATTACTCAATTGTTGGTGCACCTGAGGGTGCTGAGCCAGTTGAATTGGACTATCCAGATGAAACCTCACCTACTGGACAGCAGAACAACACCTATAGCGGTGATGGCGGTGTGCCGATTGGCTCATTCTTTAATCGCTTGATGTACGCAATTTCATTCAGTGAAGTCAACATTATGCTGTCTGATTTCGTAAACGAAGAATCACAAGTGCTGTACGTTCGCGATCCAAGTGCTCGAGTCCAGAATGTCGCGCCTTGGCTAACGCTGGATTCAGATCCCTACCCAATTGTTTCGGAAGGAAGAATTAAGTGGATTGTGGATGGTTACACCACTACTTCATTGTTCCCATATTCCGAGCGCGTTTCGCTAGGCTCAGCGACAACTGATGCACTTGGTGTAACAGGCAGCACGATTTCCAGACTAAGTACTGATCAGGTCAACTATATGCGCAACTCAGTTAAGGCTGTTGTTGATTCCTATGAAGGAACTGTGACGCTTTACGGCTGGGAAGCTGATGAACCAATTCTTAAGGTTTGGGACAAGGTGTTCCCAGGGCTGATTAAGCCTCGAGATGAGATGCCAGAATCAGTTTTCAATCAGGTGCGTTATCCAGAAGACTTATTCAAAGTGCAGCGATCGGTTTACGCGAAGTACCACGTAACCACACCAGCGTCGTTCTACAATGGTCAGGACTTCTGGTCGGTACCGCAAGATCCAACCGCAGAAGGTGCTGCACTGTCGCAGCCTCCGTATTACTTGCAGATCCAGATGCCAGGTGATGAGGAAGAGTCGTTTATGTTGACTTCGGCTTATTCACCGGTACAACGCCAAACACTTGCTGCGTTTATTGCGGTGGGATCTGATCCAAGGCGAGATGATTACGGCAAGATCAGAGTGCTTCAGCTACCAAGTAACACGGTAATTCCTGGCCCAAATCAAGTGCAGAACAACTTTGAATCTGATCCGCAAGTAGGTCAGGAACTTAACCTACTGCGTCAAGGTGGTTCTAATGTTCGATTAGGTAATTTGCTTTCATTACCAATTGCTGGCGGCTTCTTATATGTTGAACCAGTTTATGTTCAAGGTGCCGCAGGCGATGGATATCCGTTGCTTCGCCGTGTGCTTGCCTCATTTGGTCAGAAGGTGGTGTTCAAACCATCATTAGAAGAAGCGCTGTTTGAGTTATTTGGTTCATCTGCCGAGGTGCCTGATGAAGTGACACCTGGCGATGATGAAGGTGAACCAGCAGAGCCAGACACTGGCCAAACTGCGCAGCAGCGATTAAATCAAGCACTAGCCGATATGCAAACCGCGCTGAGCGATGCTGATGCTGCGCTCCGAAGTGGCGACTTCACCGCTTATGGTGCAGCCCAACGCAGATTAGAAGCAGCGTTGCAACGGGCAGTTGCCGCGCAGCGAGAGGTGGATTCAGCGACAAACTAGCACTCCGATAGGCTTGCGCTCCGCAACGCGGGGTGGAGCAGCTCGGTAGCTCGCTGGGCTCATAACCCAGAGGTCGTAGGTTCAAATCCTGCCCCCGCTACCAATTAAAAAACCCCCCTCGTTCGAGGGGGGTTTTTGATTTCTAACTTAAGCAGCAACTAATTCTTGCTTGTTAGCTAATCCTCGAATCGCAGCGCCAGCCATGATGAACATCAAACCAACACCCATTACAAGCACTGAGACGCCGAAGGCAACTACTGAGGTGAACAGTGATGCGCGAAGGAAAGAGCCATTCATCGCCACTGCACGTAGTGGATTTTCTCGATCTAGTTCAGCGTAAGTGAGACCACCGGTTGCCTCAAGGGCGTGCTTTTCAATGATGTTTGCTTGCTCGTAAGCAGTGAATGGACCTGCTACTAATTCCCCAGCAAATCGAGTTGCATCATCAGCGACAGTAATGCGCTCATCTTTTAGCGCAGTATTGACCATGCTGTAAGTGGTTGCACCTGATACCACCATTACTGCGCCCAAGACCATCAAGATCAGCGCCACTAGTTTTGTGGACTTAACGTTCATTTTTACTCTCCTTCGGCCTTGCCCCCACGGCTGGCCTTTGATTAGAACCATACGCCCGGTTTGCTATAAAAATGCTGGGTTTTGCTGTCTACTAATTCACATCAGTTTTACGTCACAACAAATGTGCAGTATGGTTTGGTTATTACCGCTGAGGATGTCGGGGAAGGCAAACCTCAGGAGGTGATAGCCGTGGGGAAAAACCCCTATTTATCGCAGCTTCAGCTGCGCGTTACAGGGCAATTAAGCATTTATGCCGCACCAATGTCTGTTGTGTCACATCTGCAATGGAGCATTGAGTCAATCATCACATTGGCTGCACCTTGGAGTTGGCAGTCACAACCCTTGATTCCCAAATCACAAACCTGTTCGTTGCCTTTTCGAACCACAATTGACAATCTGCCCAAACTAGTTTCGGCAATGTATGAGTTTCCTAATCTTTATGCTGAAGTAGTGCGTGATCCAATCAATGGTGGACTTGGGGAGCGTTGGCTTATTACGCCAAATTTGGGCTTGCGCCGATTGGATATCAACGAGTTTGGTGATGCGGTGGTAGATGAGAATCAACTGCGTAGCGTCATGGCAGCAGGTGAACCGCTGGCGGAGAAATTGAGCTGGCTAATTGGGGAGCCATGGGACCTTGAACTTGAGCCGCTTCGAATTTCCCCAGTAGTTGCGAATGCTCGGCTATTAGCCGCTGGGGGATAACTCAGTCGGGTTGGCTATCGGGTATCTTTTCGCACTCAGTCCCCTATAGCTCAATTGGCAGAGCAGCCGGCTGTTAACCGGCAGGTTTCTGGTTCGAGTCCAGATGGGGGAGCCACCGCTACATTTAGGCCATGTCGCCAACCATCTCATTTTTGGGTGCAGCTGAAACCGTAACTGGCAGCAAGTTCCTAGTCGCCACCGATCAGGAACAGATTCTGGTTGATTGCGGCATGTTCCAGGGGATTAAAGAACTGCGGCTACAGAATTGGCAGCCATTTCCCATTAACCCCAGTTTGCTAGATGCAATTGTGATAACGCATGCCCATTTAGACCACTGTGGTTATTTACCTAGACTGGTACGACAAGGTTTTAGTGGCAAAATTTATTTAACTGAATATACCGCGGCATTAGCAAAAATCATTCTGCGCGATAGTGCGAAGATCCAGATGGAAGATGCGGAGTTTGCTCGAGCAAAAGGATTCTCCAAACACAATCCACCGTTGCCGCTTTATACCGATGATGATGCGGAAGCAGCAATCAAATTATTTGTCGAAGTCGACTTTCGGACTGACTTTGCTATCTCAGCTGAATCAAGTGTGAAATTCTTGCCTGGTGGACATATTCTAGGTGCCGCATTTGTTGAATTAACTGTTGCTGGTAAAAAATTATTGTTCTCTGGTGATTTAGGACGACCAGTACACCCGGTGCTCGCTGCCCCAGATCCAATTCCGGCAGTTAAATTTGACGCAGTGATTGTGGAATCAACTTATGGTGATCGCATTCATGAAGATTCTGGCTCGATCCTCGCCGACACAATTAATCGCACCATTGACCGCGGAGGCACCGTGTTGATTCCAGCTTTTGCGGTGGATCGAACTGAAGTACTACTGATGCAACTTAAGGAATTAGTGGAGCGTAAGAAAATTCCAGCAGTTCCTATTTTTGTCGATTCGCCGATGGCATCAGCGGCACTTGATTGCTACCGCAGCGCGATTGCCGAAGATAGTCCAGAAATTAATAGTGAAGTTCGAGCTGACCTAAGTCATGACATTTTTGCGCTGGCTAATTTGCATGAAACTCAGAGCGTGAGTGACTCAAAAGCGCTGAACCAGTTGAAACGTCCTGCCATCATCATCGCCGCGAGCGGTATGGCAACTGGTGGTCGAGTGGTGCATCACTTAGCAAGGTTGCTACCCGATAGTGCAAACACGGTAATTTTGGTGGGCTTTCAAGCACCTGGCACTAGAGGTCGATCATTGCTCGAGGGTGCACCAACTATAAAAATGCATGGTGCGCATGTTGCAGTGGCAGCAGAAGTGGTTTATTTACCAGGATTGTCGGTGCATGCCGATCAAACTGAATTGCTTAGTTGGCTATTTGACGCTGATGCTACTTATGAACAAATATTCATCGTGCACGGTGAAGTTCCCGCTGCAACAAAATTTGCCGAGTTAATTCGGACAAAATTCCCAGGGAAAGTTACTATTCCAAGCCAAGGTGAGAAATTTAAGATTTGACCTGCGCTTAAACCTTTGTTTTTTCGAGCAACTTCAAATCTTAAATCATTATTCAATACTGTGGAATGATATTCCCATAAGTGAGCTTAGTTTTGATAGAAAAATGAGTGTGAGCGAGATATGTGGCGGTCAGATAACAACACTAATACTGGTATAGGTGCAGTTCTCGCCTTAGTCAAACCCGCTATCCCTACAAATTTACTCAATAGTTTCCCAATCTCATTTGAAATCCTCGTCGTAAACCAAATAAGCCATTAGACTTTCAAAATGAATAGACTTTTAAGAACTGCAACCATTTGGGCAGTTTTAATACCGGTGTTCTATCTATTTGGACAATTTCTAGGATATTTCATTTTTTGGGCGCTTGGCTATGAAGAGGGCGAATCCATCTTGGCTGGACCAGTTATTGATAGATTTATTGTTGCCATTCCAGTTGGGGCATTAATGCTTACCCCTTGCGTGCAAGCAGTTCGGTATGGCTTTGCTGCAAAACGAGCAGTAGGTCGCAAAGCCCTTTTTCCAACTTTGGTAGGTGCTTTAGCTGGAAGTTTTATTTTCTTTTCCCTGCTGGTATCGCTACTTGGATTGGCCTAAGCCAGATCTTATTCTAGCCACCCTTAGGGTTGGCTAATCATGGTTAACCTCATTAGTGTTGAAGCAATTGAAAAGAGCTTCGGTAAGGACCCAGTACTAGCTGGGGTCTCGCTTGGAGTTGCTGAAGGTGAGCGAATTGGTGTGGTTGGCCGAAATGGCGGCGGTAAATCAACCTTGGTTCGCATTTTGGCCGGGATTGACTTGGCTGACATTGGCAAGGTAACTCATAACTCAGAATTGAGATTAGGTCATTTAACTCAAGTAGACGTTGTTAATAGATCTCAATTAGTTTCCAGTTTTATTTTTGGCGACCAGCAAACTCATGCCTGGGCCAGTAATCCATTAGCGCGCGATGTGATTGCTGGGTTATTTGGTTCACTTGAGTCAGAGTTATTAAATCGCGAGCTTGGCCAACTTTCTGGTGGTGAGCTGCGACGCGTGGCATTGGCTAGATTGTTGATTTTAGACCTAAACCTAATCTTGCTCGATGAGCCAACTAACCATTTAGATATTAATGGCATTAATTGGTTAGCTAACCATTTAAGAACTAGAAAAAATCTTGCCGTCATCGTGATTACTCACGATCGCTGGTTTTTGGATGAAATTTCTGATCGAATTTGGGAAGTTGTTCATGGCAATGTCGAAGAGTATGACGGTGGCTACAGCGCATTTGTATTGGCGAAGGCGGAGCGAATGCGCCAAGCTGCAGCTGAAGACGCTAGGCGAAATAACCTAATCCGAAAAGAATTAGCTTGGTTACGGCGCGGCGCACCAGCTCGAACTACTAAACCAAAGTTTCGAGTTGAAGCGGCAAATCAATTGATTAATAGAGAGCCACCACCGCGCGACCAAGCAGAGCTGTTGAATTTTGCAGTTAATCGATTGGGCAAGCGAGTATATGAACTGCATGACGTTTCATTAAAACTTCCAGGGGGTGTTGAGATTCTAGATCATGTCACATTGGATTTTGGCCCAGGAATTAGATATGGCATCTTGGGAAGTAATGGTGTGGGTAAAACCACGCTGCTGAAATTGTTAACTGGTTCAACAATGCCAACAAGTGGCAGGGTGCAAACTGGCACAACCGTAAAGGCTGGCTATCTATCTCAACACCTCGATGAGTTAGACCCTAGCTTGCGAGTACTGGAAGCAGTTGAACAAATTTCACATCATGTTGATCTAGGTAATGGCAAAGAGTTATCAGCCAGTCAGTTATGTGAGCGACTGGGGTTTGCTGCTGATCTGCAATGGACCCCAGTAGGTGATTTATCAGGTGGTGAGCGAAGACGGCTTCAATTAACTCGCATTTTGATGGGCGGACCAAATGTAGTGATTTTGGATGAACCAACAAATGACTTTGATGTGGAGACGCTGGCGGCATTAGAAGACTTATTGGACAGTTTTGCGGGAACGCTGATTGTGGTTTCGCACGATAGATATTTCCTAGAGCGGGTATGCGATCAACTCTATTTACTCGATGGCACCGGCGGGATAGCTCATCTGCCTGGCGGAATTGAGCAATACTTAAGTCAAGATATTGCGACGCCAATGGTCATCACCCAATCTGAAAAACCAAAGATCAATGTTTGGCAGCTGCAAAAGGATCTGGTTAAAGTGGAGCGAAAACTAACTAAATTGGGTGAAAAACTAGTTGAAATCCAATTGCAAATGGCCAGTGCAACTAACGATTATCAGCAACTTCAAGAACTTCAAACTCAATTGGCTGCTACTAAGACCAGCCAGCAAGAATTGGAAGCACAATGGTTGGAATTGATCACTGAAATTGAAGCCAGTCAGTAGTTGTCTGATTCACAACCCAAAAGTCGCAGATTCTGCTAAACCCCGTATATTTTGCCAATGCTGCTGAATTTCAAACGAGTACTTTCATTAGCCAATATCGCTGGACCAATTGTTGCTGGGATCGCAGTTGTTTATTTCTGGAACATAAAGCCAAATGCGGTTGAAGTTGCCCTAATCGGAGTCATCTTAATTGGCGGAGTGCTTACCGCAGTTCATCATGCAGAGGTAATTGCAGCTTACGTTGGTAGAGCAATTGGTGCACTGATACTTGCTCTTGCGGTTACGGTTATTGAAGTGGGCTTGATCGTTGCAATTATGTTGTCTTCGGATGGTGGGGCAGCAACACTGGGTCGAGATACCGTCTTTTCTGCAATCATGATTACCTGCAATGGCATTGTTGGATTATCAATTGTGGCAGCATCACTTAGAAACACAACGCTTAGCTTTAACTCTGAAGGAAGTGGTGCTGCGTTAAGTGCGATTGCAACAATTGCAACTTTGAGTTTGGTGCTACCCGTCTTTACAACTGGCAGTGCCGGGCCAACTCTCACCCCGGCACAATTGGCCTTTGTTTCTATTGCATCAATAATTGTTTACGGCTTGTTTCTTTATGTCCTCACAGTTAGAAACCGAGAACATTTTGAAGATCCAGATGCCACCATTTCACTGCCTTACGCCAAGATACCAACAAAAAGAGATTTTAAAAACAGCGTGACATTACTTTTGATCGCGCTGGTTGCCATTATTGGTATGGCAAAGGTGATCTCTCCATCAGTTGAAGGTGTGGTGTTGGCTGCAGGATTACCATTGTTTATTGTGGCTGTTGTAGTAGCACTTGTTGTGCTTGCCCCAGAGAGTTTGGCTGCGGTTCGATCAGCTAAGCGTGGCGATTTGCAAACTAGCTTTAATCTGGCTTATGGCTCAGCGCTAGCCAGTATTGGATTGACAATTCCAGCTCTAGCGATAGTTTCAAACATAATTAACATCGAATTACAACTAGGTCTTAATTCGGTGGAACTAGTGTTGCTAGCTCTAACTTTTGTAGTCAGCGTCGTCACGGTTTCATCACATCGAGTTACTTTTTTTCAAGGCGGACTGCACCTGGTAATCTTCTTTTCATTCCTATTTTTGGCATTTGCGCCCTAATTGCACGGTTTATAAAGCGGGAATTGCCACCAAGTAAACTACGCCAGCCGGGGCGGTAGCTCAGTCGGTTAGAGCAGCGGACTCATAATCCGTCGGTCGCGGGTTCGAGCCCCGCCCGCCCCACAGATTCAATTAATCCTGAGAAAATTTAGTGTCTCGGGAAAACTTCTTTTATTCTCGATCACTGCTCAACAAAACTTGACTTTACGGCTCTAATTTCGCGAAATGCTGAGTTAAGTCCTGAATAGCCAGATACATCGTTTAAGTGTTTGAACTGATCGAGCGCATTTGGTCGAGCCCTGAACCTAATCCTCTCGTTAGACTTAACTAGTGGATTACATGGGACTCACGTCCGAGCAAGCGAAATTGCTGCTGGCGCAACAGGGCCCTAATGAGTTACCAGCAAAAAAGTCAGCAAACTTCATTAGATTGATCTGGAATGTTGTCCAAGAACCGATTTTGTTACTCCTTTTTGGTGCCGGACTAATTAGCTTCTTTTTAGCCGAGGTATCTGATGCTGTTTTTCTATCGATAACAATATTGATTATCACTGGTGTTTCCATTTTTCAAGTTCGAAAATCAGAAAAAGCCATAGCTGCACTCGGTGAGTTAATTGCCCCGCTTGCTACTGTTATTAGAGATGGAATCACTAGCCGAATTCCCAGTCGTGAGTTAGTTCGAGAAGATTTAATTCGAATCCGAGAGGGAGATCGAATTTTGGCCGATGCCGAAATTTTGAGTTGCTCAAACCTTAGCGTTGATGAATCGATGTTAACGGGCGAATCATTTCCGGTACTCAAGCAGGAAAGAGATTCTGTTTTCTCTGGAACTTTGGTAACTAAAGGACATGGGGTTGCAATTGTCAAAAGCACCGGAACATTTACTCAGTTAGGTGAAATTGGAAAAGTTTTAGCAGAAGGAAAAAGCAAGCGAACTCATCTGCAACTAGAGATTGATCAACTTATCAAGTATGTTGCAGCCATCTCAATTCTTGCCGCTGGGACGGTTTTTTTCCTTTACGGATTATTGCGTGATAATTGGTTAGAGGCTGGTTTAGCCGGAATCGCTGCAGCTATGGCCTTGGTGCCCGAAGAGTTTCCAATTGTGTTAACCGTATTTTTCGCACTTGGTGCCTGGCGGCTCTCGCAAGTGCATGTCATCACTAGACATTCCCCAGTTATTGAACTACTTGGAACTGTGACGGTGCTCTGTGTGGATAAGACTGGAACGATAACCACAAACCACATGTCACTTGAGAAAACTGCTGAGCAAGTTGCCT
>Ga0315901_10010967_pt1 | contig 10247 bp, 23 predicted proteins | sample LakEriMetagenome_10_FD_203761 | JGI IMG/M metagenome (GOLD analysis project Ga0315901, IMG submission 203761) | Freshwater fungal communities from buoy surface, Lake Erie, Ohio, United States - Buoy 2 MA116 | ecosystem: Environmental > Aquatic > Freshwater > Lake | place: USA: Lake Erie, Ohio... | reverse complement strand
ATACTAAATCTGAACCTATTGAGTTTGGAGATCCAGATGGTAATCAAATTACTATCCACAAATATAATATGGATGCTAAAAGTTTAGAATTTGCTGCTAAAGAATGGATTAAGGAAAATAAATATACAGGTTATAGGGGTGAAGTTGAAACATTTGGAGAACCTGTAATGAATCATGGAGATAGGGCAAAAATAACAAGTGATAAACTACCAGAAAGAGATGGTATTTACTTAATTAAAAAAGTAAAACGTATTTATGGTGTTAATGAAGGTAATCATCAAATATTTACATTAGGAGCTAAAGTAGGATAATGAGTAAGGAATTAAGAGATAGTTTAAAAAAATTAACAACACCTAATAGTGATGCTTACTCAAAAGTATGTACTGTTGAAAGCGTGGATTTAGTTAATTTAACTTGTTACTGTATTCCTATTAATGATGATGCAGATATAACAGATGTTCGTTTAATGGCAAATATTGATAATGGTTTTTTGTTGATACCAGAAGTTAATAGTATCGTTGTAGTTAGCTTTTTAAGTGATAGTAGTGCTTATGTGTCATTAGTAAGTAAGGTTAGTGAAATTCAATTAAATGGCACTAATTACAATGGGTTGGTAAAAGTTCAGGAATTAACTGAAAAATTAAATAACTTAGAAAATTTAGTTAATAGTTTAGTTGTTAAATATAACGCACACACACATATAGCATCTTCATTTGGGAGTCCTACTACTGTTCCACCAGTATTAGAAACAACTGTACTAACACCCACAATACAAACAGACATAGAAAATTTAACAGTAAAACAAGGCAATGGCGGGTAAAAATGCAAGGTTTCCTTTCGGGGATTGGGATAATATAATATTCATAAGATTTGATTATGATTTTTATAATAATAATAAAAGTAATGTAGATTCTGATAATCTAATTATTACATTAACTGATAATGCAACCTACTTCATAACAGATACGGTTGATTTATTAGGGTACAGATTAGTAGGCGGACAAAACACTACTATCATAGGTGGTTCATCTGAAAATTGTAGAATAAAAAGCACTGGCTTAAGTGCAGCAACCGCTTTAATATCTAGTGTGTGGTCTTTACCTATGCGTAATATTACTATTGAACATGGCACAGCTTTAAACTTAGATGCTACTGCAAATGCTAACCAGGCTTTAGATTGGTTTGGTGTAAACTTTACTGATTGCGCAATTATTGGTACTATTAAGAACTACACAAACTTTATCTTACAAGATTCAGCGTTTTTAAATAGTGGTGGATTAACATTTGATGGTACGATTGGAACTATTGGTGCAACACAATGTTTATTTGATTGTAATACTTCGAATACTGCAATAATATTACCTGCAACATTAACAGTTACAAGACGTTTTAGAATTACATATAGTTCATTTATTGTATTAAGCGGTGAAACTGCTATTGATGTAAATGCTAGTGCTACAATACCAACTGAAAGTTATATTTTAGATACTGTTAATTTTAGTGGCGGTGGCACTTATTTAGCAGGTTTAAATCATACTTCAAACGATAGTTTATTTATTAACTGTACTAATATAACAAACACAGCTGTTAACGGTCAATTATATATGCAAGGGAACGCAACAGCTACTGTTGTAAGTGCTACTAATACATTTTATAAAGTATTAGGAACAACGACCGCAAGTGCTGACAATTCAAAGTTTAGCCATTCAAACAATAGATTAACGTGCGATGCTATAATTAGCAGAAAATATTTAATACAATGCTTTTTATCTTTTACAAGTGGAAACAGTAATGTTTGTGAGTTTGGTTTTTATGATAGCCAATTAGCAGCTGTTAGAACACCAAGCAAAACAAAATCAACAGCTAACGTTAGTGGACGTGCTGAAAATGTAGGTTTTGCATGTGTTGTAACTATGGATTCAGGGGACTATTTAGAAATCCACGCATCAAACACAAGTGCAGCAACAAACATAACAGTCGATAATATGAATTTTGTAGTAACTGAAATTAAATAAAATGGAAATTAAAGATATAATACTAGATGAAAATTTAGATTTGGTAATTGAAAATGGAGATTTTAAAATATCAAATTCAGATATGCAGCATATTGAATTAATATGTATTACTGATGTAGGGCATTGGAAACAATCTCCACTTTTAGGAGTTGGAATACAAAAATATATTGCATCAAGTGGACAACAAGATGCTTTAAAAAGAGCTATTAATATACAATTAGCTAGTGATGGTTATAAGGTAAATCAGATTTTATTAAAAGGAACAAATGAAGATTTTGAATATTCAATAGATGCAACAAGAAGTTAAGGTAATAAACGGACAAACAATATTTGATTTAGCGTTATTTTGTTATAATGATGCTGGATTAGTATATGATTTAATGGCTGAAAACCCTATTATTACAGATATTAATATGAGTTTAACAGGTTTAACTTTGGTTTATACACCTAAACAAGTTGTTAAATTTGAGGCTAAACAAAATGCTAAAAAGCTAAATAAATTAGTAACAATAAAAAGCGAACAAAGTCTATTTGACTTATCTTTGCAATATTACGGTGATGTGTCGTTTATTTATGATTTAATTCAAAAAAACTCATTTATTGAAAATATTTTAGTAAATGATGTAAATGGGAATATAATTGAATTAGAGAATATAAAAGACTATGTTACTGAATTTTATAATAAAAAAGATTTAACTGTTGGTACAAATACAATAGTTAAAAATTTCTTATTACAAGAAGATGGTTTTTATTTATTACAAGAAAACGGAAGTAAAATTTTATTATAATGCCAAATAAAAAAATATCTCAATTAAGTACAGGATCTACTTTAGATGGTTCAGAATTAGTTCCAATAGTTCAAAGTGGAGTTACTAAAAAAGTTACCACACAAGATATAGCTGATTTAGGTGGTAGTGGCTCAGGCGTTCAATCAGTAACTGGAAATCAAGTAGATAATACTGATCCTTTGAATCCAGTTGTAATTTTGCAAAATGTATTACTAAGTCCAGATGAGATTACTACTATTTATGCTTTTGATAATCAAGCTAGCATAATTTCGTCAGATGGGGTTGATAGTTCTTCTTTAACTGTTCAGCCCGATTCTATACAACTAATCTCTGCAAGTGTAACAATAAACAGCGTTAATGTTGCAACGGTTAATGATATACCTAGTATTGCTGGATTAGCTCCAATAGCATCACCAACTTTTACAGGAACGGCAACAACCCCTGCAATTATTGTAAGTTCTGAAACAGCATCAAGGGTAGCCATAATTGATGCAAGCAAAAATGTAAAAAGTGCTGATACTGCAACTTATCCAACTTTAACAGAATTAGCAACCGTTAAGGGTGTTACAAGTGCAATACAGACACAATTAAATACTAAAGTTGGAGTAGTTGCAAAAGATATAGCAACAAGTTCAGCTTTAACTGGAACAACTGCAATAACTTTAGTTAGGTCAATTTTGATTCCTGCTAATACATTTACAACGGGAGATGTTTGTCAGATTATACATAGAGGTATTAGAAGTACAGCATCTGGAACGGGCACAAATTACATTTATATAAATACAAGTGCTAGTTTGTCAGGTGCTACTTTAGTTGGGACACAAGCTGCTGCATCAAGGTTTTATTCAATGGAGCGTAACTTATTTATTAAATCCTCAACCGTTTCAGAAACTTATGATGTATCTGGTTCCGCAAGTGGCGATAATCCAGCCGTTTTAGCAAATGATAAAGCGGATTTAAACATTAATTGGGCAGTAGACCAATATGTTATTCATGCGTTTTCATTAGCAGCCGTTGGGAATAGCTTTGTATCAAGTGGTATTATTGTAACTAAATTTTAAAAATGAAAATAGATTTTAAACAAATAGTGTGGGTTCAAATAATTAATGAAAATCAAAGCCATATTAATATCAATGGCATTGGTATTAAGTTAATTGATTTTGATAAAATGGATATAAATGGAGTTACTTATAAAAATAGTAATGAGTTTGTAACGGTAAATAAATTAACTGTTATGGAGGATTATGGCATTTAGGTTTAATGAAATAACTTTTGATTTAAAGGATATACTTCTAATCATTGGATTAGTAGCAGGATATTTCAATTTTAAATCAGAGCAAAAAGAACAATTTACTCAGTTGAAAAGTGAGATACAGCAAATAATAGCGGATAACAAAATCCAAGAAATTAAGTTTAACGCTAAATTTGATTTGCTAAGTAAACCAACAAGCGAAAAAAAAACTGCAGTAGATACCATTAATTTTATAGCTATTTGCAATGATACAAGGATTGAGATAGTTAAAAAGAGATTAGTAAAAATTAGATTAGTGTAATGACTGAGCGCAGAATAAACTATTTATTTAAAGATATGGAACTAATATTAAAACGTGAAACATTCACAAACGAAAGTACAATAGGCAGTTTAACAATAGATGGTAAATTTGAATGTTTTATACTTGAAGATAAAGATAGGGGTTTAACGGATTCTATGCCATTAGCTGAAATAGTAGCTACTAAAGTTTACGGTAAAACTGCCATACCTTATGGACGTTATGAGATTGACTGGACTATGAGTGCAAGGTTTAAGGTAATGATGCCTATATTATTAAATGTAAAGGGATATAGTGGCATTAGAATACATAAAGGGAATACCGAGATAGATAGTTTAGGTTGTTTATTATGTGGCACTAAAAAGGCTAGTAATCGTATTACAGAAAGTACAGCAGCTACTAATAAATTATACGCTAAAATAGCAGAAGCTAAAAAGCAAGGTAAAAAAATATACATAACAATAACTAAGTAATGAAACAAATAGTACAAAAATTAATAGATTCTTTTGATACAACAACTAAAGGATTTAGTAGTAGGAAATTAACAGCATTTATAATTGTATCGTGTGTAATTGCAGCGCATATTAAATGGTTATCAATAGGGGACTTAACACAATTAGGTGAAGTATTTATAATTGATTATACTTTTATAGCTGCCTTATTTGGAATGACTACATATCAAAATTTAAAGAGTAAAGAAGATACACCACAATAAAAAAGAAACCCCCGATTTACTCAGGGGTTTTTTGTTTACTTAATCAATAATAAAGTTCCTAATACTCCTACACTTATTCCAACAACCCCACCTTGTAACAATCCCTTTCTATACTTACTCTTACCGTTCTTAATCTCATCTTTAATAGTTTGCTTTAACGTAACTTCATTAATACTATCAGTACTCATTCTATAACGTTGTATGTCAATAATATCATTTAGATTGTTATTAACAGTAATAAGGTTACCAATTTGGGAACTTTGATTGGATATAATAAACTCGTTAACGCTATCTTTTTTAGCACATTCATTGTTAAGAGTAGTAAGTGAACGTATGCACATTGTATCTACTACTAGCAAACTATCATAAACCGTTTTATAGCGTATAATAACTCTAGGTTTAACGTGTGAAGCACTATCTAGCCTACTTTCAACTATCTTGTATCTATCCATTATGTAGCTGTTAATTTGCTCCTTTTCAGCTATCAAAGTGTATAGACTATCTTTATTGTCGATTAGTGTTAATTGTGGGTTTTTACCTCTGCAATTCTGTAAATATACAGATGCTAGGATTATTAATAATGCCATTACTAAGTAAGGCAGGATTTGTTTGAATGTTAGTTGTTTCATGTTAGTTATTTGTTAAAACGTTTGATTTGCTAAAGTCCATATCTTTATGATAATAAGTAAATATACCACCATAAATAATTTCTTTAAATTTAGTTCTATGCCTTAATTGAAATCCGTTATGTTTTTCTTTTGGTTTAATATAAGTAACTAAAACACCCTGTTTTGATATTACTTGAATTACTATTTCCATCTCGCTAATTTAGTTTATTAGTTAATAATTCAATCTCCTTTTCCTTTTCGGCTAATACATGATCCGCAGCTTTCAACTCAAATTCTTTTTGAGATAGTTGTTCTTTCAACTCTTTTGTTTGTTGGTCTGAGTATTCTTGCATAGCATTATAAATACACTTTTTCATTCCATTAGGGAATTTAGTAGGATTATAATGTACTAATTTATTGTGGAATATTTCCTCTTTAGTTTTCATATTTTCCATTTCAATCATTATCACTATTCAAATAATTCATCAAACTTTTACGCTGTTCTTTTAGCTTATCCAGTAGCGTATTATCTTGGATTAGTTCATCATTCTTAACGACTATTGATTTTTCTAAACGAGCTATTTTATAGTCGAGTTCTTGTAGTGTTTCTTGTGGTGTCTTTTCCATAATTATTTAATTTGAATATTTTGGTTAATAACTAATTCGCATCCTAAGATTTGCTCACCTTTCTTTAAAGCATCTTTAATCTTAACTTTATCCGCTTGTTCGGTAACTTTTACTACCTTATACTCAGCCGGTAAATCGTTTACGTCCATTACAATAACAGATTCAGATTTTCTAAAGTTAATCTTTATTAACGGTGTTTTAATCTCAGGCACTTCAAATGTATTCATGGCATACGTTAAAGTAGCTTTTAAACGTTCTATTGCGTTTTCCCTTACTTTCTTACATTGTTGTAATCTCTTTATCTCTAAATCAATTATATCACATTCAGCATCCATTTGCTTAATTACATAAGCATAGGATTCTGATTTGCTTTGTAACTGGTCTTTATTGATAGTTAAAGCTAATTCTGTTTCTTCATCGAGAACTCCATCATTCTCTATTATTTTAGAAATTAATTCTAAATACTCTTGTTGGATGTTATAAATTGATACTTTCATTTTTGTATGTTTTTAGTTGTTTTTATTTAAAATTAATTGATAAGCTCGTGCCATTGTTTCATTAAATTCTTCTTCTGTAATTTCGTAACTACCTTTACGGAATGTATTAGGTTTACAAATATCATCATATTTAACCTCAGCAGATTCTAATGGAACTTCTGGATAGTAACTAATTGATATTTCCTTAGTTTCATTTAATACTTTATAGTAAAAATGTTTGTATCTTCTAAAGTGAGGGAATGTAACCTCAAATGTTTCTGTTATTTCAAATGTGTGTTTTTCCATTATTTCAAAGTTGTTTTAAGTTTATCCTTTAATTCAATTACTTCTTGAAACGCTTGTTCAATCTTATTTAAAGTACTCCATTTAGCTTTTAAATCTTCTAAAGTAGTAGCAGTAATAATTTTAGCTTTTGCCGTTTCAACTTGTTCTGTTAGTGGTATTTTAACCTCAGTAATAGTCATGGTTGGTTTAACAGTACTTTGAGCATCATCATCATCAATCTCTAAAGCTAATAAACTAGCTAATGTGTAACGTCTAAAATAAGTAATAGCACTACCTAATTGTTGAGGGTTTAAATTACTTGGTAAACTGATAATAGTTTCAATCTTTTCTCCAGTTTCACAATCAATTATAGTAGTACCTACACCGTCTAAACTAATTGGTTGAACTAATACTAATCCACATTCTGTTAACAATGGTTTAACCTCACTTAGTATTTGCGTTAAACTAGCGTATGTATTTTTAAAATGTGGGTTTTTACTATCTTTTTTTACTATTCCTACTCTCTTTTGAAAGTCTAATAATTTACTGTTTAATGTCTTTTCCATGTTAGTTATAGTTAATTGATTTTGAATGAATTTCTGATAAGTGTTCTAATACATCTGATATAAAAGCCTCTAAAGTATCATCTTCAGATAGCGTTATTCTACTCTCGTGGTAATTATGGTCTTTATTCCATTTGCTAGATATTTCAATCTTAGCATTAAACCAAAGTTCAATATAATTACCACATTGTTTAAAGTAGTAATTAAGTTCTTTGTCTTTTTCAATTCTACCGTTTTCAATTTGGTAGGTTTCAATTAGAGTATCTACTACTCCAGAGATGTAAGTTTGTTGAATGTTCATAATAAAAAAAGGCTGCTTCACGAGGGAGTGAGAGCAGCCGTTTTAATAGTTTTGCCGTATATGTTTAACCCCCTCAAGTCAAACTGGCACGATACAAATGTATTAATTGTTTTAATACCTAAATGTTAAATTATGTTAAAATTCAGTATTAGTTTTCTTTTCAGCTATTACTATTTTACCATCAGTCCATCTAACAGCACCATTTCCATAAAAAGTTTTAGGAGTTTTAGCATCCCTTTGCTCTTTAGTTTGTGGTTCTGTTACTTGGATGTTGTTACCATATTGGTCGGTGGTATCATTTACACTAATATTAAGATTGTAATACTGTGATCCATTTTTACCGTTAATGATTTTTGACTTGTCTAATTTGTTTAAGTCGATTGAGATTGTTGCTATTGTAGCCATTGTTTATTTATTTTATTGGTTTATATTTTGTTTATCTAAATCTTTACGCATCTCAAAAAGCGCGTCATCCATTACTCCTACTAAGTCATCTAAAAACTTCTTTTCATCTGGTAAAAGTCCTTTCTCTATACCATTTACAAAGTTGTTAGTTGCACTCATAGCTACATTAAAATTCATTTTAGTTTGCTGTTTTAACTCACCAATTAAATAAGTGCCTTGACTATTAAAGTGCTTTGCTAAAGCTACTAAAATAAGTGATTCGATTTGTAATTTTTTAGCATTCATTATTACTATACTTTATTTTTCTTGCTTCTTTAAACTTTGCTTTGTGTTCATTTGTAAAACGTGGTCTTAATACGTTATAATTATATCCAACTAATAAACACGCTACGTTAATATTATGTCCTGATTGTATCAATTTAACCATATCATTAGTTATTTGTTCCATACAATTAGGTCTAATAAAATGATGCTTATAAGCTCGTGGTTTAGGCATTACAAACTTATCAATAGGTTTATAATTTAACACAGTTTCATCATTTGTTTTAGGGTTATTATACTCAACAGTAGAGTGTATAAATGTAGTAAATAATTTGCTACTACTGCCACAATTAGCAGAATAAATTAGATCATTCTCTATTGCTTGTATCTCGTTTAGTTTTTGGTTGTTCCAGTTCATATTAAAATGGGCATTTAGATTTGTTTTTAGATTCTTTAATTTGTTTCCAATCTCGTTGTAATTTTTCTTTTATAGCTTGTCTAATGAATTGACTAAGATTTACATCGTATTTCTTTAACTGTTCAAAAGCATAGGCTTGTTGCTCTGTTATTCTAACTTTATGAATCTTAGTCTTTTGCATTGTTTTGTGTGCCTTTTTATTAGTCTTAGCGAGTAGTTATAAGCAATAAAATAAAATTGCCTACACACTTGGTTTATTAGGTAACTCCATCCAATGTGTAACAAATGGCTCGTCTGCATTTCTACTAATATCACATTGAAACATATTCCAATCACCTCTAAACAATGATATTTTAATTTCGCCATTTTTATATACCAAATAATTCTCTGAATATATTTTAGGTGTTTCTTTTTTTAATTCAATCCATTCCATTGCTCAAATTTTATTTTACAGCTTATAACAGCACCTTTAAAAAATGTCTGCCATAAGCATTGTTTGTCAAATGAAGTAATTTTTAGGCAGCCACTTCTTAAAGCTGCAAAACGTTAGGTACAATATTTTTAAACCCTCCCCGCCTGTGTGTATGGCTTGTGGTTAATATTAATTATTTCATCAAACAAAGTTTCTATAAAATTATCTTCTACTTTAAAAATTCTTGGTTCAACTTCGTCGATTTGCTCCTCAATCCATTGTGTTAATTCTTGATGCTGTAAACAAATATTTTCAAGTAAATCATTTTTAAAATGCAAATCTTTGTTTTCCTTTCTTAACGGTATTAATTCGGCTTCATTGTGCATTAAATGTTCTTGCATCCTGTCATTTTCGGCTTTTAATTCATCCAACTCTTTTACAAGCATATCGTTGTAATTTTCTTGTAATTCAAGTTTATTTAAAAACTCCTTTAAATCTTTTACAGTCATATTGTTTCTAATTTGTTTATTTAAGTTTTTGAAATCGCTTGTAATTTTGTCAAGCTGTTCATCTGTTAGTTTACTAAAGTCTATATTTATCATGATAATTAATTTTCTATTTTCTCCCCTTCTGTTTAAAAATACTGATACCTAACAGCACCTAAATCGCAAATTTTGTGAAGAACAAAATCAGCGTTTAGCTGCAAAACGTTAGCGGTTATTTTCCACCAACGTCTTAACATTCATGTAAGCGACTTTCATAGCTAATGAACTTGTTTCAGAAACAGTCATACCTCTTTCAAAGAAAACGCCTGCTTGTGCTT
>Ga0315901_10010966_pt1 | contig 10248 bp, 8 predicted proteins | sample LakEriMetagenome_10_FD_203761 | JGI IMG/M metagenome (GOLD analysis project Ga0315901, IMG submission 203761) | Freshwater fungal communities from buoy surface, Lake Erie, Ohio, United States - Buoy 2 MA116 | ecosystem: Environmental > Aquatic > Freshwater > Lake | place: USA: Lake Erie, Ohio... | reverse complement strand
AGATCGGGTGCCTCCGGCGTGGTGAACCGGCCGGACAGCGTTCCCGAGACCTCGGTGGGACGACCGGTCGTGCGCAGCACGTGACCGACGAGCTGCGACACCGTGGTCTTGCCGTTGGTGCCGGTCACACCGATCATCATCAGCGAGTCGGACGGGTGGTCGTGTGCGGCAGCGGCCACCCAACCGGTGGCGGCGCGCGAGTCGGCGACGACGATCTGTGGGACGTCGAGCGGCAGCCGGCGTTCCACGAGCAGCGCCGTCGCACCGGCCTCGACCGCTGCAGCGGCGAAGTCGTGGCCGTCGCTGCGTTCGCCGCGGACGCAGCAGAACAGCGAGCCGTCACGCACCTGCCGCGAGTCGAGGGTGACGTCGGAGACGAGCACGTCGGAGGGGCCGACGAGCGCCGGCGTCGGGCCGCCCCGAACGCCCTCCAGGATCCGAGCGATCGTGCGCGGTTCCACGGTCAGCTCGTCGCCGGGCAGCCCCCGGGTTCGTCGCCCGGGGTGAGGTTCAACTCGTTCACGATCGCGGGTGCGATCTCGGCGAACACCGGTGCGGCGGCGGTGCCGCCGTAGTGGATGCCCTGGCCGCCCGGCGGCTCGTCGATCGAGATCAGCACGGTCACCCGCGGGTCCTCGGCCGGGAAGAACCCGGCGAAGGACGAGTAGTACTTGCGACCCTCACCGTTCTCGTCCTCGTACATGCCGTTGTCGAGCACCTTGAGGCCCGTGCCGGTCTTGCCGGCGACCGTGAAGCCCTCCACCTGGGCCCGGGTCGCAGTGCCGTCGCACACCACGCGACGCATCATCAGGTTCACCTGCTGGGCGACCTCGGGTCGCACCACGCGATGGGTGCCGCTGTCCGGTGTCGGCGTGATCACGCCCTCGGCGTCGATGGTGGCGCCCACGAGCTTGGGAGCGACGTAGACACCGCCGTTCGCGATCACGTTGATCGCCGACACGAGCTGGATCGACGTCGACGCGAGACCCTGGCCGTAGGCCACCGTGTACTGCTCGGTGCCCTCCCACTTCGTCCAGTCGACCCCGAGGCCGCGCGACTCCCCCGGGAAGTCGAGCGCCGTCCGCTCGCCGAGCCCGAACGCACGCAGGTACGCGCCGAGGCGCTCCTTCCGGTCGCGCATCGTCTCACCCATGGTGAGCATCACCTCGATCGTGCCCACGTTGGACGAGTTGGCGATGATGTCGGTCACCGGCCACACGTAGGTCGGGTGCTGCTCGGCGTCGCTCAGGTAGTCGTCGGAGTACTTCTTCCGCCACGGCACCTCGAAGGTCTGCACCGGCGTGACGGTACCCTCGTTCAGCGCAGCGGCGACGGTGATCGCCTTCACCACCGACCCGGGCTCGGCGGCCTCCACGGCGGCGATGTTGCCGCTCGTGACCCGCACCACGCCGTCGTCGCCACGGACGACCCCCACCATCGCGTAGATCTCGCCCGTCCGCGAGTCCATCACGATCGCCGTGCCGCCCTTGGCACCGATGTTCGTCACCTGCTGGACCATCTCCTGTTCGACCGTGTACTGCACCGAACGGTCGAGCGTGAGCACGATGTCCTGGCCCGGCACGGGCGCGACCCTGGTGGTCTCCGAGCCCGGCAGCGACCGACCGTCGCGGTCGTGCTCCCGCAGCACCACACCGTCGTTTCCGGTGAGGACGAGGTCGTACTGCATCTCGATGCCGGCGATCCCCTCGCCGTCGATGTTCGTGCGGCCGATCACGCTCTGGCCGACGGAGCCGGCCGGCATGGTGCGGCGGTCCTCCGCGATCGTGTCCACGCCGTGCAACTGCAGCAGGTCGACCGCTGCGGCCTGGTCGTCGGTCACCTGCCGCGCCACGTAGACGAACGACCTCTCCTTGGCGGTGAACGCCTCGAGCAGGTCATCCTGCTTGTCGACCGACAGGCCGAGCGCCCCGGCGAGGGTGCGCACCGTGCCCTCGGGATCGGTGACCAGCTTGGGGTTGGCGATCACCGTGGTCGACGGGATCGACAGCGCGAGTTCGTCGCCGTTGCGATCGAAGATCACGCCCCGGTTGGCGCGAAGCACGCGCTCGCTGGTCCGCTGCTCGCGACCCGCCTCGCGGAGCTGGCCGGCGTCGGTGGTCTGCAGCATCACGACACGCGCCAGGATCACCGTGAACAGCACCGCTGTGACGACCAGGACGGCGACGAGCCGGCGCCGCCCCTGACCGGCACGGAACAGGTGGCGGGGCGCGCGGGGCACCCGGACGGGACGCTTCTGCAGCGGCTGGCGGTCGGTCCCGGTCGCGCGTGCCGACCGGGTGGCGGCGCCCACCCGTGCCACGTCGGGGCGGCGCCGCAGGGGTGCGGAACGACCCGCTCGGGACTCGACCACTCGGGCCGACCTGGCGCCGCTCGCGGTGCGGACGGGGCGAGCGGCGGGATCGACCGCGCCGGCGGTCGTGGCGCGGGGACGACGACCCTGCAGATCGTGGGCGTCGCGCAGGTCCGTGGCTCGACGGGTCGCGGCGCCGGCACCGGTGCGCCCACGCGATCCGCGGGCTGCCGGCCCGGTGTGTCGTGCGCGGCCGTCGCGGACGTCGCGGTCGAGGTGGTCCACCTGACGTGCGGCGCGACCACCCCGGGGCGCGGACCGGCCGTCACGGCCGTCGCGCGACCGGGTGGCGCGTGGATCGCGCAGCTCGCGCGGATCGATCGGCGGTCGGCGACTCACGGCGCGACCGCCTCGGAGGCGTCCGTCCCGGTGTCCACCCGGTCGCGGGCGGCCCCCGACGTGATCGCCTTCACCTCGCGGAAGTCGTCGAGCGTGCTCGGACCGTCGCCGAGCACCTCGGGGTCGATGGCCCCGGTCGACGCGGCCACGATCGCGAGCACGTCGGGCTGCACGGTGAGCAGCTCGGAGTCGCTCGACGGCACCATCCCGTTCGCAGCGGCGATCTGGGACAGGCGGCCGGGCGAGCGGAGCTCGGCCCGCTCGCGCCGCAGCACCTCGTAGCGTTCGCGGGCGGCCGAGATGTCGCGGTCGAGGCGGTCGAGCTCCACCTGGCGCTGCGCGAGCTGGGTCTGGAACGCAGCCGCGCCCATCATCGCGACGCCGAGCACCACGCTCGCGACGACGGCGAGGTGTGTCGCGCGGCGGCCCCGGGGCGCGACGAGCACGAGGTGCGGGCGGTCGTTGGTCCGGATGCCCGCGGTGGCGCGCACCAGCGGCTGCGGGCCGGCCGGCGCGGCCGCGCCGTGGCGACGGGTGGCGATCACCCGCTCGCGCGGCGCGCGCCGACCACCGCCCGGACGACGGGGGGACGCGGGCAGCGCGGATTGCGCGGCGTGCTGTCGTGCTGCGAGGGCCATCTCAGCCGCGGCGCGTGGGTTCGATGCGCTCGACCACGCGCAGGCGCGCGCTGCGCGCCCGCGGGTTCGCGGTCCGTTCGGCCTCACCCGGTGTCCGCGGGATGCCACGCACCAGGCGCACGGTCTTCACCGCGTCGCACACGCACGGCAGCTCCGGCGGGCACTCGCAGCCGCCGGTCTCGGCGAAGCGCAGTCGCTGCTTGACGATGCGGTCCTCGCCCGAGTGGTACGAGATCACGGCGACCCGACCGCCGACCACGGTGCGTTCGATCGCGAGGTCGAGCGCACCCGGCAGCACCTCGAGCTCGCGGTTGAGCTCGATGCGGATCGCCTGGAACGTGCGCTTGGCCGGGTGACCACCGGTGCGGCGCGCCGCGGCGGGGATCGCCGAGGTGACGATCTCGGCCAGCTGAGTGGTGGTCTCGATCGGACGGGCAGCCACGATCGCGCGGGCGATCCGGGTGGCGAAGCGCTCGTCCCCGTGCCGGCGCAACACCTGTGCGAGCTGCGACTCCTCGTACCCGTTGACGATGTCACCCGCCGTCCACGGCTCGCGCTGGTCCATCCGCATGTCGAGCGGCGCGGCGTGACGGTACGAGAACCCGCGCTCGGCCCGGTCGAACTGGGGCGAACTGACCCCGAGGTCGAACAGTGCACCGGAGAGGTTCGGGATCGAGAGTGCTTCCATGGCGTGGTCGAGGTGGTCGAACCGGAGGTGCGCGGTGGCCGCCCGATCCCCGTAGACCGCCAATCGCCTGCTCGCCACGGCGAGCGCATCGCCGTCACGGTCGAGCCCGAGGATCCGCAGGTGCGGATGCCGATCGAGCAGGGCCGTCGCGTGCCCGGCGCCGCCGAGCGTCGCGTCGAGCACCCATCCGGGAGGCACGCTCGCGAAGACCTGGAGGATCTCGTCGAGCATCACCGGCCGATGTGCGAACTCGCTCATCGATGGGCCTCCGGGTGATCGGACGGTTCGCTCCGTGGGTCGTGGGGCATCTGCAGCCCGCCGGTCGGCGGGTGCCGCCGGGATGTCTCCCCGGTCGACGAGACGGCAAGCGGGCGGAGTGGGGCTGTCCATCTTGCCGGCCGGCGGACTGCAGATGCACCACGATGATCACGGTGATCGCGTGGCGCCTGGCGTGTGGTGGTCATGGGTGGGACGGAGCCATCGGCTCGTCGTCGGTGCCTCGTTCCTCCTTCGCTGCCTCGAGATTCGGGTGATTCGGGTGAATCGGGTGATTCGGGTGCCGGTCGGGCCGGCGGCTCCGGTGGGGAGCGGTGGGGAGCCGGTGGGGATCGCGCACGGTGCTCACCGGATCCCCCCGGCGATGGCCTGGGTGCCGGCCTGCTGGATCAACTCGAACTGGGCGGGCGCCCAGATCTCGATCACGTCGAAGTTGCCACTCACGATCACCTTCGACTCCGGGGTGAGACCGGCGTAGGCGCGGAGGTTCGCGTCCACGACCACGCGGCCCTGCCGGTCGACCTGGACAGGTGTCGCGCTGGCGCTGACGACACGCTGGTACTGGCGGTCGACCTCGCCCCGGCGGACGCGTTCCACCAGGTCGGCGGCCATGGCCTCGAACCGCTCGGCTGGCACGACGTTGATGCACTGGTCGTCGCCGACGGCGAGGTAGCAGCGCTCACCCAGGTGCGAGCGGAACGGAGCCGGCAGCGCCAGCCGGCCCTTCTCGTCGAGCTGACGCTCGTGCGTCCCGACGAACAGCACCTGGTTCTCACCTCGCTTCCCTGCCTCCGTGCCGCCGGGCGAGACGCCCGCCTGCGTGCGGTGGGAGCCGGCCTGCCCGCCGGTCCCGTGAACGGAAGTGCGCGAGTCCGACCAATGGATGTGATCGTCCCGGATCCTCCGCCCGATCCCCATTCTTCCCCACTGACGCCCCTCAAGTCAACACTTGTCCCCACATGTCCCCCCTTCGCGCCACTTCCGACCCACCACGCCCCCCCGTGGGACCCCTCGAGAACCCGACGGAGGAGCCACGAAGGACCCACCGGAGACCGGCCGCGGCCTGCCCGACGCCCCCTTCTCTCCGTGGCACGGCGGACGACGTGGGCGCGCGGGACCGACCGTGCGTGAGCGATCTCCGGAGGCCGGCGCCGGCCAGGGCGCCGGCGGCGGTGGCCGCGGCGCGATCAGGGGGTGGGTGGACCGGCCGGCCGAGCGGGGTCCGACGAGTGGGTCAGCGCGAGGCGAGCGCCTGCTCGACCGCGAGCCGAAGGTCGGCGGCGGCGCCCTCGTGCACGTACGGTGCGCGCAGGTCGGCGGCCGCCGGCTCGGCTCCGGCCAGGAGCGACACGAGCAGCTCGGGACGCCAGGCCAGGTGGATCGACGACTGGAGGCGCAGCCAGTCGCGCGTGCGACGCTGGCTGATGCCGACCGCCTTGTGCCCGGCCACGAGCACCTCGCCGGCCCCGACACCGTCGAAGCACACGAGCCGCGACCAGGGCGAGTGCACCAGACCGCCCCGGTGCACCGCGGCGCCGTCGACCCCGCACGCCACGAGCGCCTCGCACCACACCTCGCCGAGCCACCACATCGCCGTGGCGACGTCGTCGTGCCAGCGCGGGTCGCCGGCCGGCACGACCACGTCGAGCCACAGCGACTCGCCGGGGACGAGCAGCACCACCCCTCCCCCGCTGCGGCGGCGCACCACCTCGACCCCGGCCGCGGCGCACGCGGCAGCGTCGACGACCTCGTCGCGCTGCGCGGACCCGAGCACCAGGGCGGTGCGCTCCACCTCGAACCACGACGCCGACCGACGGTCCGTGCGCGGCACCGCCCCGTGGAGCTCGGCGGCCGGGCCCCGGCGCACGTCGACGTGCCAGGGGTGCGGCGACGTGGTGGCGGTCATCGGCCGCCAGTGTGGCGCCGGCGCGGCCCGGAAACGACCCGGCGCACGTCCGGCGGCGTCAGCTCGCGCGGGCCAGGTACGGCTTCCAGGCCTCCGGCACGCGGGCGACCGCGATCGCCACCCACGCGAGTTCGCGCGGCGCACGGGGAGGCCGGGCGAGGTGCATGCCGGCCTCGTCGGGGGTGCGGTCGCGCTTGGACAGGTTGCACGGGCGGCAGGCCGCCGCCACGTTGTCCCACACGTGCTGACCACCGCGCGAGCGGGGCATCACGTGGTCGATCGAGTCGGCGGCACCGCCGCAGTACTGGCAGCGGTGCTCGTCGCGGGCGAACACGGCACGTCGCGACAGGGCGGTGCGCCGGTGGTACGGCACCTTCACCACGTACCGCAGGCGGATGACGACCAGGTTCGGCACCTCGAGCGACGAGGACCGCAGCACGGTGCCGTCGTCTTCCACCACGTCGGCCTTGTCGGCGAGCACCAGGCAGGCGGCCCGGCGTGCCGGCACCACGGAGAGCGGCTCGTACGTTGCGTTCAACACCAGCGCGCTCCTCATGGCGACGGACCCTAACGATCCCGTCCGACCGTCACCGGCGGAGTTTGTGCTGGGTCCTGCACCACGACAGGTAGTTCAGCACATCGGCGGGAACCGGCGGATGATCGGGGTCGCCGTACTGGGTGACGGTGCGGAACCGCAGGTAGGCACCACCGGGGACCGGCAGGAACGGTGGTCGCCGCCACCAGCCGCGCGGCGAGGTGCGGCGGGCCTGCGCGACGGCGGTCGGCCACAGGTCGGGACGCCGCCCGACCGCGACCGCGACCCGCACCCACTGCCGCGTGCGCGTCAGCGGGGCTCCTTCGGCAGCCCGAGCACCATCTCACCGATGATGTTGCGCTGGATCTGCGACGAGCCGGCGTAGATGGTGCCGGCACGGGCGTTGAGGAAGGTGCCGACCCAGCTCCAGGTGCTGTTCGGCGCGCCGGCGTCGTCGGCCTGGAACGCGCTCGACGGGCGACGACCGGTCGGCACCATCGCCTCGGGGCCGAAGATGTCCATCGCCAGCTCGGTGATCTCCTTGTGGTACTCGCTCCAGTAGAGCTTGGAGATCGCGCCGTCGGGGCCCGGGTGGTGGCCCTGCAGGAAGCGGGTGAGCACACGCATGCCGCTGTACCGCATGATCTGCACCTTGGCGTAGCACTGGGCGAGGCGCTGGCGGATCCGCGGGTCGTCGGCGACGCCACGCTCCTTGGCGAGCAGGAACAGGCGGTCGACCTCGGCCTGGAAGCGGATCGGCATCGTGGCGGCGGCCTCACCGCGCTCGAAGCCGAGCAGCGTCATCGCCACGGCCCAGCCGTTGTTGACCCCGCCGACGACCTCGTCCTTCGGCGTCGTGGCGTCGGTGTAGAAGACCTCGTTGAACTCGCTCTCGCCGGAGATCATCCGGATCGGGCGCACCTCGATGCCCGGCTGGCGCATGTCGACGAGCAGGAACGAGATGCCCTTGTGCCGCGGTGCGTCCGGGTCCGTGCGGGCGAGGGTGAAGATGTGGTCGGCCAGGTGCCCGGCCGAGGTCCAGATCTTCTGCCCGTTCAGGATCCACTGGTCGCCGTCGAGCTGGCCGCGCAGGCCGAGGTTCGACAGGTCGCTGCCGGCGTTCGGCTCGGAGTAGCCCTGGCACCACACGTCCTCCCCGGACAGGATGCGCGGCAGGTAGCGACGCTTCTGCTCCTCGGTGCCCCACTGCAGGAGGGTGTTGCCGAGCATCTGGATGCCGAACACGTCGTTCGGTCCGCCGGTCGGCACACCGGCCTTGGCGAACTCCTCGCCGATGATCACCTGCTCGAGCGCGGAGAGCCCGGCGCCGCCGTACTCGCGCGGCCAGCCCGGCGCGAGGTAGTCGGCCTCGAACAGGATCCGGCGCCAGTCGTTCACGAAGTCCGTGAGCTCCTGGCCCTCGAGCTGGCCGATGCCCTTCCAGTTGGTGGGCAGCTTCTCGGCCAGGAACGCCTGGACCTTCTCGCGGTAGGCCTCGGCTTCGGGGGTGTACATCGGGCGCATGGCGCGCATGTTACCCGGCGAAGTTACTCACGGGTAGCCGAAGGCGGTGCGGCGACCTCGGACGCATCGGGTGCCGGCTGGTCGGGATCGGGGCCGGGGCCGGGGCCGCCGACCGGCGCACCGCCGGCGGGCGGGGTGCCGTCCGCGACCCGCCGGCGTGCGCTGCGGGCACGGGCCTGTGCGAGCGCGGCCGCGCCCACGAGCGGAGCGTGGTGGCCGAGACCCGCCGGCACCACGCGGAAGCCCTGCAGGTGGCCGAGGCGCGCCCGCACGTCGACCTCCAGCTGCGCCGACTCGAAGAACACGTCGCCGAACCCGAGCGCGAGCGAGCCACCCACCACCGCGAGCCGGAGGTCGACCATCGCGCCGACCGACGCGAGCGCCCGGCCGACCAGGGTGCCCGTGCGCTCCATCGTCGCCCGCGGCGCCCGCTGGGCCGCCCGCCCCGTCTCCTCCTCGATCGACAGCCGGCTGCAGTACGCCTCGAGGCAGCCGTGTCCGCCGCACACGCACGGACGGCCCTCCGGCTCGACGACGAGGTGCCCGATGCCACCCGCGTTGCCGAGGCGGCCGTGCAACAACCGGCCGCCGCTGATGATCCCGCCGCTCACGCTGGTCGCGACGACGACGCCGATGACGTCGGCGACACCCTGCGCGGCCCCCTTCCACACCTCGCCGGACACGAACGCCTTCGCGTCGGTGTCGACCACGGTGGGCAACCCGGTGAGCTCCTGCACGTGATCGCGCAGCGGGAAGCCGCGCCACGACGGGATCGCGAGCGGCGACACGAGACCCTCGGGGGCTCGCACCGGACCGCTGCAGCCGACACCGGCCATCACCGGCGGCTCGGGCGACGCCGCGACCACCCGCTTCACGAGCCTCGCGAGTGCGGGCCACACGTCGCGGGCGGGGGTCGGCACCCGGTCGCGGATGAGGACGGTTCCCTCGTCGTCGACGATGCCGGCCGTCAGCTTCGCGCCGCCGATGTCGATCGCGAGGGTCGGGTCAGCCATCCGGACGACCATATCCGCCACATCCACCGGCACCGGGCCACGCGGGCGCGCCCGTCCGATGTCGGTCTACGCTGCCGATCCATGACGGCGCTGTTCGACCAGCCCCCGGGGGCGCAACCTCCTCCCCCGCCGGGTGCCAACCAGAAGACGTTCGCGTCGTTGTTCGAAGCGATCACCACCAACGTGGCCTCGGTGGTCCACGGCAAACGCGAGGCGATCGACCTCGCGGTGATGTGCCTCCTCGCCGAGGGTCACCTCCTCATCGAGGACGTGCCGGGCGTGGGCAAGACGAGCCTCGCGAAGGCGCTCGCCGGTTCCATCGACTGCACGTGGAAGCGCGTCCAGTTCACGCCCGACCTGCTGCCGACCGACCTCGTCGGCGTCAGCGTGCTCCAGCGGGCCACCGAGACGTTCGTCTTCCAGCCCGGCCCGCTGTTCGCGAACATCGTGCTGGCCGACGAGATCAACCGTGCGTCGCCGAAGACGCAGTCGGCGCTGCTCGAGGCCATGGAGGAGCGCCAGGTGTCGGCCGAGGGCCGCACCTACGTCCTGCCGTCGCCGTTCATGGTGGCCGCCACCCAGAACCCCGTCGAGCAGGAGGGCACCTACCGGCTGCCCGAGAGCCAGCTCGACCGCTTCCTGATGCGCCTGTCGCTCGGCTACCCCGGCCGGGCCGCCGAGATCAGCATCCTCGACACCCAGGGTGCCACCACGGCCCTCGCCCATCTGCGGCCGGTCGTCACGAGCGCCGAGGTGCTGGCGATGGCCGAGGCCGTGCGCACCGTGCACCTCGCCGATCCGCTGAAGGCCTACCTCGTCGACCTGGCCGAGGCCAGCCGCCGTCACCAGGGCCTGGTGCTCGGCCTCTCGCCCCGCGCGACTCTGCAGCTCGCCCGCGCCACCCGGTCGCGGGCGGCGGCGAGCGGTCGCGACTTCGCCACCCCGGACGACGTAAAGG
>Ga0315901_10010965_pt1 | contig 10248 bp, 4 predicted proteins | sample LakEriMetagenome_10_FD_203761 | JGI IMG/M metagenome (GOLD analysis project Ga0315901, IMG submission 203761) | Freshwater fungal communities from buoy surface, Lake Erie, Ohio, United States - Buoy 2 MA116 | ecosystem: Environmental > Aquatic > Freshwater > Lake | place: USA: Lake Erie, Ohio... | reverse complement strand
CTTCTGGTAGTTCAGGAAGTTCTGGAACTAGAGGTTCTTCTGGTACGTCTGGAGCTAATGGAGCTGCTGGGTCATCTGGTACATCTGGTACATCAGGAGCTAATGGAGCTGCTGGTTCTTCTGGTACTTCTGGTAACACTGGAGCAGCTGGTTCTTCTGGTACTTCTGGTGCTAATGGAGCTGCTGGTTCTTCTGGTACTTCTGGTAACACTGGAGCAGCTGGTTCTTCTGGTACCTCTGGTACTTCTCCGAGCGCTGCTGCTTACGTTGCTAAGGCGGGGGACACGATGTCTGGAACATTAAATTCAACATTCAATACCGCAACTGGAATAGCCAATAATAGTTTTAGTAACGGAAAAACAATTATCGGAAATGTACATTTCCAAAACGGATCAGGATCTAGTGCAAATAACAGACAGGCAGCGATAACCTTCCAAGGTGATACTGCGTCGGAATCACAAGCAGGTATCTATGTTTCAAATAACAGTAGCACGGGTACTGCTATGGGATTTGCAACTACTGACGATTACGGAGCAGGTCCTAAACTTTTCATGACGTCCACTAATGGGGGAGTCGTTAATTTTCCGAGGGCTAGACCTACCTATGCAGGAAACACCATCTTGGATGCTGCTAATTATAGCTCATATGCGGTTCCACTTTCAGGAGGTACTATGACCGGAGATCTAACCATGAGTGGATCCAGTAGAGGAATCTATTTTACCGGGGGTAACAATAGAATTTATTTTACTGGATATAGAGCTATAGAGGGAAGTACCAACGGAGCTAATCTTCAAATAGGTGAGGGATACACACAGACTCAAATTCAAAGTGTTACCCTAAAAGCTGATGGTGGAATAAGTGATGCTGATTTTGTTAGGGTTGTTAATCCAAGAGGAGGGGCTTATGTTACATCTGCTTCATCCATAACAGGTGCGATTAAAATTAGAATTGGTACAGCTTATCGTAATTCCACCATGATGAGAATGACGGTAAAAATATATCAATACAATACTGGTGAATGTGCAACAATTGAATGTGGTGGATATAACTACTCTGGCGATACTAGCTGGTACAATGTTTTTGCATATCAGGTATCTGATGGATTCAGAGATATCAATGTCAGATTTGGATATGAAGGTGGATATGATTGTATTTGGATAGGTGAAACCACCGATGGATGGGCGTATCCTCAGGTTTTTGTTACAGAGTGGCAAGGAGGATATAGCGGTTATAGTGCAACTTACACGAAGGATTGGGTAGTTTCGTATGTTACCACTTTGGGAAGTGTTAGTCAAACTAGAAAAGCTTATAAACTCATTACACAATTTGGTGGAGCAATAACGGGAAGTTTAACCACGACTGGTGGATTAGCAGCAAATCTTGGTGGTAATTCTTCTGCCTACGGAAACGGACTTTCCCTATGGGATGCTGTTACTGGCACAACCTCCAATATAATGTTTAAGTATGGCGGATCTATCTTTGGAGGTCATGGGGGTATAGCCACGGCAGAATATGCCACATATTTTGTAATGGATACCTCTAACAGGGGTTGGATCTTTAGACATGCAACAAGTACAACTGCCGGAACTAATACTGCTTCTATTCGAAATAGCGATGGTGTGATGACACTAGGAACGTCCTTCAGTGTCGGATCTGTTCATGCTCAATTAAACGTTTCGAATGGGCAGGGGAGTGCTACCACGTATCGTGATATAGATATTAAAGGATCTTGGGCTGGTGGAGAGGGACACGCTATTACAGCTACTCATGGAACATCAAGTTCTAACATAGTTGGACAAATAGTTTTTCAACACGACTCCCCAGGATCCAGAATTAAATTTGGAAGACTCTATCATTCTGGAGATCGAAGTGAATATCCGATTGAGTTTATCTCTAACGGATTCACCGGGGGAGCTTATATCCGAATTGATACAGCAGTCCTTGATACAAATACAAGAGATGCTATCTACTTGTTTGAAGATGATGGACAGGCAACAGGTAGGCAGGCTATTTCCTGGTACAATGGAAATCAAAGCTATTATAAAGCTAGACTTTGGACCGAGGTAGGATCTTCTTACGCTGCCACTCAATTTGGTATCGATGTTGCTAATGATGCTAGAACTGTTGCAACCCGATTATACATTCGTAATGGTGACACATATCATTCAGGAGATGTTATAGCTTATGCATCGGATTATAGATTAAAAGAAAATATTAGATCTATAGAAAATCCGATAGAGAAAATTCTTAAAATAAGAGGAGTTAGTTATAGATGGAAGGATGAAGTAGAAGATTTAGGATTTTCCCCGACCAAGAAAGATGATATCGGCGTAATTGCACAGGAAATTTTAGAAGTCATACCAGAAGCAGTTAGGCCTGCTCCGTTTGATTACATTAACGGATCTTCAGTTTCCGGAGAAAATTACTTGACTGTGCAGTATGAAAAAATAGTTCCCTTATTAATTGAATCCATTAAAGAGCTCAATCAAAAGGTAGAAGATCAGCAATCTCTGATCAATTCTCTCATTAACAAGCAATCATAAAAAGGGTCCCATTGTTTAGTGGATATATAAAACGAAGTAATATAAACACTAGATTTGTCCGGTTACAAAATTAAAAATACGGATGGGATTATAATCAATGCTGACAATGTCGGTGTTGCTATACCCACGACCACTTCGATCAATTCAGCTTCCACTAATGTGCCTGAAGGTAGTCTGATCTACGCATCTGACACCAAACAGGTTTATCGTTTTAATGGCACTAACTGGTTAGTGGCTGCTGGCACATCTGGAACTTCAGGAACTAAGGGAAATGACGGAAGCAGCGGAACTTCAGGTAGCACTGGTTCTTCCGGTACTGCTGGATCCTCAGGATCAACAGGAACGTCTGGTTCAACAGGTACTTCCGGAACCTCAGGATCAACCGGAACTTCAGGATCCTCCGGCTCTACTGGTACTTCAGGGACCTCTGGAACAAGGGGAAGTTCAGGATCTTCAGGATCTACTGGAACATCAGGATCTACTGGAACATCAGGATCTTCTGGATCTACTGGATCTTCAGGATCTACCGGAACATCAGGATCTTCCGGTACTGCTGGTTCATCCATTCCCGGCGGATTTAGTCTTTTGTATGGTGGCACAAATCTGAGTTCAACCACTTATGTGAGTGGACAAATTTCCTATTCTTCAGCTAGTTTAACCACTAATAGTGGTGATCTAAGAATTTCAGGTGTTGATGGCAACGGTGTGACAATTCAAAATGGGTCAACAGCTACCATTCTAGATCAGTTAATAGCTTCTGCAGGAACGGGATCAGCCGGTCACATTCTAAGAATCTTTGAGAGAGGAAACTCCTCTAAAGTTAATTTTTATACTTATTCCACTTTTGCTAAGCGAAGTACACCTACCAATACGGATGGGATTTTTAATACCCTGACTTATATCGGAGGTAGTGGGGAAAGCACATTTACGAATCCTGTTATAGGATTATTAATAGTAGGAGGATCTGGATCATCGGGTACTTCTGGATCGACCGGTACATCTGGGTCTTCGGGAAGTTCGGGGACATCTGGTACTTCAGGTACGTCTGGATCGACCGGTACATCTGGGTCTTCAGGAAGTTCAGGATCAACAGGATCCTCTGGTAGTACAGGTACATCTGGAAGTTCGGGCTCTTCTGGTAGCACTGGTACATCTGGATCCACAGGAACCTCTGGTAGTTCTGGATCGACCGGTACATCTGGATCTTCTGGATCATCTGGAACTAGGGGATCTTCAGGATCTTCAGGATCAACGGGTTCTTCTGGTAGCACGGGTTCTTCCGGTACCTCAGGAGCATCTGGTTCTTCTGGTACATCTGGGTCGTCTGGCAGCACAGGTTCTTCTGGTACTTCAGGAGCATCTGGATCCTCTGGTACGTCTGGAGCTAATGGCGCTTCTGGTTCTTCCGGTACATCGGGAAGTTCAGGTTCTTCCGGAACTAGAGGTTCTTCTGGTACATCTGGAGCTAATGGCGCTTCTGGTTCTTCTGGTACATCTGGAGCTAATGGCGCTTCTGGTTCTTCTGGTACATCTGGAGCTAATGGCGCTTCGGGTTCTTCCGGTACATCTGGAAATACCGGAGCTGCAGGATCATCTGGAACTTCTGGATCTAGTATCACAATTTCAAACAACACGGATAACTATGTTTTAACTGCTACCAGCGGATCCACAATTAATGGGGAAGTTAATCTCCAGTTTGACGGAACGAGATTAACTGTTAACTATGGTGGAACTTCTAGTGGTCAACATGTTTTCTTTGATACAACTTCCGGTAACGGTGGAGCAATGACCTTTGGACTTGGAACTTCTGTTGGACCACATATAGTTGGAAACACTAACACCGACGGAACAGCAAGAGGTGCTTATGGCGGATCCAGGATGTTTTTTAATTCTGGAGGATTTAGTTTTGACTATTCTTCCACCACATCAGGTGCAAGATCTTGGACAACTTTTGTTGATATAAACACTGACGGAGTTTTAAGTATTAGAAGGGGTACAGTTTCTAATGATAACATTCGTTTCTATAACACGGACGGAAATTATGCCTATATTAGACAAACCCCCGCAAGTAATAGTAATAACATTTGGTATGATGCCACACTCGGTGCAACTATGTGGTATGCTTGGGATAATCCAGGGCAAGCAAGAACTGCAAACACATACACCCAACACTATTTCGGAACTGGTAGAGCAACCACAAATGAATCGGTTAGAATTCTTAGAGGTGATATTGAGGGAAGAGACGGATCAGGAACAGTCAACTATAGAATTGCAACAACAGGTGCTCTTGGTAGCCATACCTATTTTAATTACGGAAATGTTGGGGTGGGTACAAATTCTCCGAATTCTAAATTGACAGTTGGACCTGATTTCGCTTCAATCTCTGGTATTAGTGTTGACAGTGGAAATACTACAGATTCCCAACTAGTTTTAAGAAAGGCAGCATCCAAGACCGCTTTTGGTATTTTAGCTTGGGAGAATCAGGTTTATCTTTCTGCTGGCACTTATTATGATGGAAGTGTCTGGGTCCAAAATAACGACGATAACAATAACCAGTTATTTGGAATGCAGCCGGGTGATGGTACTAGATGGTATGCTTCAAGTACGGGATCTGGAAGTTGGAACGTAGCAACTGATATACAGCTTTGGGACGATGGAGGAAGCTGGAAGAGCTATCTTCAATCTACAAGAAGTGGCAATTCTTATATTACTGGGGGAAATCTCGGGGTTGGAATTTCTTCACCATCCAATTTATTAACAGTAGGTGCACAAGCTCATACTTCACCTGACGACACCAATAGAATCTTAAATTTCTATTCTGTTGGATCCGAATTACATAATAGTGTTACACCAATAGCGGTCGGAAATAGTAATACTAGTACTTCCCAGCCTCAGATGGTTGGCTTGTCTCTATTTAATAGAAGCACTACTAATAATACTTGGTCTCCAATGATCACTTTTGGTGGACTTAGTACAAGTGGTTCCTATATGAACGGAGCAGCAGGCATAGCTGCTCAACTTCCAGCTAACACTGACGATAACAACTTTAGAGGGGGTAATCTAGTTTTTTATACTTCAGGGACTGTTTCTGCACAAAGGGGTCTTTTAGAAAGAGCTAGAATTTCTTCAGATGGAAACATGGGAATTGGTACTTCTTCTCCTGCCAGCCAGTTATCTGGAACGAAAGGATTATCTATAGTAGACGGAACAAATGCTGCTTTAGGACTTTCTAATGGTACTAATCACTGGTTAAATTATCTTTCAGGTACCACATATAGAATTTGGAATAACAGTTCCAATGAGGTGATTACAATTCTTCTAAATGGTAATGTTGGAATCGGTACAAACTCTGCTGGACAAAAACTCCATGTAGCCGGATATACTAGAACTCATGGAATTTCACTGCATGATGGTACACTATCGGGATTTATAGGGTATGAAAAAAACTGGATAGGATCTGGTTCATCAGCAGATATAGCAATAGCCTCCGAGGGAAGTAATAACATAAAGTTCTATACAAACGGAAATACCACGGTTAGAATGATGGTTAATACTAGTGGTAACGTTGGAGTTGCAACAACATCACCCAATGCTACTTTGGACGTCGCCGGATCTATTACGGGAAGAGCAGTTAGGGTTTCTACCTCACAGAAGGTTCCTTATGGCCATTACAATACTGGCGAAACAGTTTTTGAAATAGATCCAACATGGACAGAAGCTCAACTTCAGGATTTCTTCGGATCAACTAGCGTGACCTGGGAAGCAGATTCGACCGCACCCGGATATTGTATCAGAATTACAGGAGGAGTCAATGTTGGAGGTGTTTATAACTCAGGATTTCCATACATTCCAGTAGATTCTAGTGGAGGTGATTGGTATTATATGGAATGTTGGATTCGAAACGAAGCAGGCTCTTCTATTGGACACTATATGGGTGGTATTGATTTCAACCAATCATTCTCTTCTCTAGGGGGTAATCCTGGATCTTTCACTTACAATGTGATGCTAAATTACAATCCAGGAACTTCTTGGACTAAGGTGACTGGATACTGGAATGGTTTTGGAACAGGATCTGGTGGATCTGGAACTGGAAATACCAACCAATGGGTTTCAGGTACTAAATATTTTACCCCTCAGGCGCTATTTAATTATAGCCAATATAGCGGAACAATCAGATGTTATATTTCAGGATGGAAATGTATTAGAGTTAGTAATCCCGGAAATAGATATTTCTCAAATAGCATTTATGCTTCAAGTGACGTGGTTGCTTACTTCTCTTCCGATATCAGGTTGAAGGATAATATTAATATTATACAATCCCCGTTAGAAAAAATATCCAAACTTAGAGGAATAGAATTCAACTGGAACAATAACCAGAACATCTACCAGGTAGGAAAGAGAGATCTTGGAGTTATCGCTCAAGATGTTGAAGATGTTTTACCTGAGCTTGTTGAAACTAGAGATACCGGATATAAAGCAGTTAAGTATGAAAAACTTACACCACTTTTAATAGAAGCCATCAAAGAACAACAAGTTCAAATAGAAGAGCAAAAGACACAAAACCAATCTCTCTTAAATAGAATCGAATCGTTAGAATCACAATTACAAAATAGAGGTATATAAGGAGAAGTTATATTGATAGATGTCAGGATATAAAATAACGAACTCCGATGGTCTCATTTTAGCTAGCAATGGCAAGGGTTTAACTATTCCTACCGTTGATAACATTGATAATGCGTCCACATCAGTTCCAGCAGGTACCATCATTTTCAATTTAGCCGATAACAATGTGTATCGGTTTAATGGTACTTTGTGGTTAATTTCTGCCGGCACATCAGGATCAGCAGGTTCATCAGGAACTTCTGGATCTGCTGGATCTTCAGGATCTTCTGGCTCGACTGGTACTTCTGGTACTTCTGGTTCTGCTGGTACCGCTGGTTCTTCAGGAACTGCCGGAGCAGCAGGATCCTCTGGATCTTCTGGCTCTACAGGATCTTCAGGATCTTCTGGTTCAACTGGGACCTCTGGCTCAACTGGAACTTCGGGTTCTGCCGGTACCTCTGGATCCGCTGGGTCTGCTGGATCATCAGGTACTGCGGGATCCTCTGGTTCATCAGGAACAACCGGATCGTCTGGTTCTTCCGGTGTGACAGTACCCGGTGGATTTTCAATAGAATATTCCGGTAACACTGTGCAAGGATCCGGATATGAAACTTCTAAGATTTCATACACTGGAACTAACATGACAACTTCGGCTGGTACCCTATTCATTTCGGGTACTGACGGAAATGCCAATGTTATTCAAAACGGAACCAGTGCAACGGTATTAGATCGACTGATTGCTTCTGCAGGGGATGGCACAAAAGGACACGTGCTAAGAATCTTTGAAAAGAATGATTCTACCAAAATCAATTTTTACACTTACACAACTTTACAAGCAAGGACAACCCCAACCAACACTGATGCTGCTTTCATTGGATTAACCTACATAGGAGGCACAGGAGTTACCTCGTTTAGCAAACCATGCCTAGGATTAGAAATAGTTGGAGCTAGTGGTTCCTCAGGAATTGCTGGATCGGCAGGTACATCAGGATCAACAGGTACATCCGGATCTTCAGGAACTAGCGGTATCGAAGGCGGAGGATTATTTACAGTAAGCAGCTCAGGTTTTGATTACTTAATTAGTGGTTACTCCGGTTCTTTCCCAGCTTTAACATTGGTCAGAGGTCAACTCTATTACTTTAATATTGCGGGGATATCAGCATCACATCCTATTGCTTTAAGATTATCAAGTGGCAACACCGCTTCAGTTCCTGGTACTACTAATAACGATCCAGTAAACGGAAAATTCAATACTAGTGTTCCTATAATTTATAGAGTTCCTTATGATGCTCCTAACAGCATAGTTTATCAGTGCGTTGTTCATGGCAGCATGATTGGTACCATCAATATTGTAAATCAGAACGGAACCTCAGGATCTTCCGGGTCAACGGGAACTTCCGGATCAACCGGGACTTCTGGATCATCAGGAAGCACAGGATCTTCGGGAAGCACAGGTACTTCTGGTACATCTGCATCTTCAGGGAGCTCAGGATCTTCTGGATCAACAGGAACTTCTGGATCATCCGGATCAACAGGAACCTCCGGTTCTTCCGGAAGTACTGGGACTTCAGGATCTTCAGGTTCATCCGGTACTAGAGGATCTTCAGGATCTTCTGGAAGCTCAGGATCTTCTGGATCAACAGGAACCTCTGGATCATCCGGATCAACGGGATCTTCAGGATCTTCTGGAAGCACAGGAACTTCTGGATCCTCTGGAAGCACTGGAACATCTGGATCCTCAGGAAGCACAGGTTCTTCTGGATCAACTGGAACCTCTGGTTCTTCTGGATCCTCTGGCTCCTCTGGAACTAGAGGATCTTCAGGATCCTCAGGAAGCACAGGATCTTCTGGATCAACAGGAACTTCTGGTTCTTCTGGATCAACTGGAACCTCTGGTTCATCAGGATCAACAGGATCTTCGGGAACTTCCGGTTCTTCTGGCACATCTGGGGCTAATGGCTCTTCCGGATCAACCGGTACATCAGGATCTTCGGGAAGTTCGGGATCCTCTGGGAGTACTGGTTCTTCTGGATCAACTGGAACCTCTGGATCTTCTGGAAGTTCCGGATCTACCGGAAGTTCAGGATCCAGCGGGGTAAGTGCACAATACATAGGTACTTCATCACAAAGTATTAATTTATCCACATTAGTTGTTGGTAACAATACAACTCTCACTGTAAGTACTGGACTTTCTTATACAGTTGCACAGGGGGTAATTGTCGCTAACAGTATTAGTAATTCATTTACTGGGGATGTCGTAAGTTATAACTCTGGTACGGGCTCATTAACTTTAACCGTTACCGCAATATACGGATCCGGTACATATTCATCGTGGACAACTAACCTCGAGGGAGCTTCTGGTGGTAATGGATCTTCTGGATCTTCCGGTACGTCCGGAAATACAGGATCTTCGGGATCTTCCGGATCGTCGGGTAACACCGGTGCTGCTGGATCGTCCGGTACATCAGGATCATCCGGATCCTCCGGATCTTCTGGTACAAGAGGTTCCTCCGGTACATCAGGCAGCTCTGGCTCAACAGGATCTTCGGGAAGCTCTGGATCTTCTGGACAAACTGGTGCTGCGGGTTCTTCTGGTACATCTGGTGCTAATGGAGCTGCTGGTTCTTCCGGTACCTCTGGAGCAAACGGTGCTGCGGGTTCTTCTGGTACATCTGGTGCTAATGGAGCTGCTGGATCTTCTGGTACTTCTGGAAGCTCTGGATCTTCCGGAACTAGAGGTTCTTCTGGTACATCAGGAGCTAATGGTGCTGCTGGTTCTTCCGGTACATCTGGTGCTAATGGAGCTGCTGGTTCTTCCGGTACATCTGGTACATCTGGTGCTAATGGTGCTGCTGGATCTTCCGGTACATCTGGAGCAAACGGTGCTGCTGGATCTTCCGGTACATCTGGAGCTAACGGAGCAGTTGGATCTTCTGGAACTTCAGGATCATCTGGTCAAACAGGGGGAGCAGGTTCGTCAGGAACATCTGGATCTTCTGGTGTATCCCCAACGTTAACTGACACATTAGCAACAGTAACCGCTAGAGGTTCATCTACAACAACTGGAATTACAGTTAATCCAAATGGTACTTCTATTACAATG
>Ga0315901_10010962_pt1 | contig 10250 bp, 9 predicted proteins | sample LakEriMetagenome_10_FD_203761 | JGI IMG/M metagenome (GOLD analysis project Ga0315901, IMG submission 203761) | Freshwater fungal communities from buoy surface, Lake Erie, Ohio, United States - Buoy 2 MA116 | ecosystem: Environmental > Aquatic > Freshwater > Lake | place: USA: Lake Erie, Ohio... | reverse complement strand
CATCTTAAGCACAAAACCCTTCTTTTTCCCTCTGAAAAAAGGCCTAAACCCCCAAGATTTAACCCAAAATGACATAGTTTTTTTATCATGTTAAGTTGAAAATAGACCTATTTAAATAGCGAAAAGGGTGAAACTAACATGATAAAAAAATCATTGCTTTTGTCTTTAGTTTTCATCTTTTCCTCAACCACACCTGCCTTTGCAGAACTTGATGTTGATGTACAAACCATGAATGCTTCCAAAGCTGCCACACGAGCTGGCAATGGGGAACGTGGTCCTGCTTTAGCAGTTTTAAAAAATGGCAATCTAATTCTTGGTGGGGGCAATAACGGGGGCACACTATTTCTAGGTGATGGTAAAAAACGTGCAGTTATCACATTGGGTGACTTAATTAAGCAATCAGATCGTAAAAAAGATTCCAGATTTGCTATTACTGATATTGCAGTTTTAAGTGAAGGTTCAAATTCAGCCAAGTTACTGGTTTCTTATCCAAGACTAGGTACTGGTAAGAAATGTGTGGAAGTAGTAGTTGACCAAGTTGATGCCAATTTTAAAACCAACAAAATAGTAAAGAACAAAACCTGGTTTGTTTCCAAACCATGTGTGCCCATCAAAGCTGTGCAACATGCAGCAGGTCGTATGGAAAAGATTGATGCCAATAGTGTTTATTTAACAATTGGAGATCTTGGTTTCACCAAGATCAACGATTTACAAGCTCGTGGTGATTTAGGTTCAGTGTTTCAATTAACTGAAAATAGTGTTAAAAAGATATCCACAGGGCATAGAAATGCGCAAGGAATAGTTTTACTTGAAAATAAAACTTTGTTAGTTTCTGAACATGGTCCTCGCGGTGGGGATGAAATAAATGTCATTAAACCAAACACTGATTATGGTTGGCCTTTTGTTACTTTTGGTAAACCTTACAATTCTTCTGATTATGTAAAACCTTCCAAAACTGGTACTCATGATGGTTATGAAAAACCAATTAAATATTGGGTTCCATCCATTGCCCCAACTGAACTGGTGCAATTGCCTGATAATTGGGGTAAATATTCCAAACAACTTGTGATGGGAACTTTAAGAGAAGAATCATTAGTGTTTATGACCATGAATGCAAAAAATGAGATCATCAGTGAAGAAAGAATTGAAGTAGGCGAAAGAATCAGAGACCTTGATATTGATGAGAACAGATCCATTGTTGCCACCACAGATAGTGGCAAGATCATGGTTGTTAAGTTAAGGAAATAAGTTCTTTTTTCCCTATATATATAGTCACTTTCCTCATCAAGATGTGAATATGTCGATATTAGATAGACTTTGCAAGGCGTAAGTTTGCTTGCCTCATCAATGGAGAATAAAGATCATCTTGAATCAAAAAAATATCAGAGTTGGTCTTCTTGCCTATGGCGCAATTGGTGATGAACACAATCAGGCAATTAAGGCCACCCCTGGTTTATCTTTAGCAGCAGTTTGTGACACAAATCCAGAAAGATTAAAAGTTGCTTTAGAGATTTCTCCTGATGCCAAAACTTTCACTGATGCTGACCTTATGATTGCATCAGGAGAAATTGATTTAGTAGTTATCTCTACCCCACCAAATAGTCACTACTTGTGGGCCAAGAAAGCATTAGAAGCAAACTTAAATGTGGTGTTAGAAAAGCCAATGGCATTAACTACTGGGGAATGTGATGAACTAATTGCCTTAGCCAAAGCAAAAGATTTGCTTTTAGTTGTTTATCAAAACCGTCGATATGACTCTGACTTCTTAACCATCAAAGACTTAATTGACAAAGGCGTAATTGGAGAAGTTTTCTACTTTGAAAGCTTTGTGGGAGGTTATTCCAAACCTTGTTCATATTGGCATTCAGACAAAGAAGTGTCTGGTGGTGCCATATTTGATTGGGGCAGCCACTTCATTGATCAAATAATGTCAGTGATTTCTTCTCCTTTAAAATCAGTTTCTGGTTTAAACCAGAAAAGAGTTTGGGACCATGTCACCAATGCTGATCACTCCCAAGTGACATTGACTTTTAATGATGGTGTGCAAGCAGTGTTTACTAATTCTGATTTAGCAGCAGCTAGAAAACCAAAATACTTTGTGTTAGGAACCAAAGGCTCAATTGTGGGTGAATGGGATCACTCAAGTGAAACCGTGACAGATCTGCCAGCAATTATTTATCTTTTCCATCCAGATGGAAAAAAACAAGCTGTGGATAACTTAAAACCAACACCTTTTAGTTTCCATCAAAGCTTGGTTAATTATTTGTTGAACAAAACCCCAATGAGTGTGAATGCTCAACAATCTCGTGATGTGGTGGCTGTAATGCAGGCAGCCGAAGAGTCAGCTTCAGCTTTAGGTGCCTTAAAAGTACCGGTTTTGTTAAGAAAATAGGGCTCTTTAAGCCTTTTCCTCACATATATATGGTGACTTGTTACCTAAATGTTACAAATGAACAGAAAGTAACACCTTCTTATTGCTTTTCAACCACCTAAGCAGTAATTTGCATATATGTCCTCAGATTTGCGCAGACGAGCAATCCTCACCAAGTTAAAGGATGCGGGCGAGGTGAACATTGGGGATCTAGTTCAAGAGTTCGGTACTTCTTCAATGACTATTAGAAGAGATCTTGAGTTTTTGGAAATGGAAGGACTCGCTAGACGCGTAAGGGGCGGAGCGATTTCATCACTGGGACGCTCATTCGAACCTCCAATCGCCTTAAGAGCTGGGACCGCAAACAAAGTTAAAGAAAGTATTGGTCGAGCTGCTGCAGATTTAATTCACGAAAATGAAACAGTGATAATTGATGTGGGCACTACAACACTTGAATTAGCTAAAGCCCTTACTCGTAATTTAAAATTTACAGCAATTACAAGTTCGCTTCAAATCGCATCAGAACTCTCAACAAAACCTGAGATAAGAACAATAGTCACTGGTGGAGTGCTCAGAACTGGTGAAATGAGCATGATTGGAAATACCGCTGAAAACACATTGTCCAGTTTTAACTGTGACACTGTTTTTCTTGGTGTTGGTGGAATTTCAGCAGACAAAGGATTGACTGAATTTAACCTTGAAGATGCGCAAGTAAAACAAGCTGCAATAAAAGCATCTAGGAGATGTGTTGTTTTAGCAGACTCAAGCAAGTTAGGCCAAGTTGCATTTGCTTCTGTTGCATCAGCTAATCAGATAGATGTATTGATTACAGATGCTGAACCAAATAATCCAGTGATTAGAGAATTAGAAAAACTGGGTGTAGATGTAATTCACGTAGAACAAAATAAAAAATCAGAGGAGAAATAATGTCAGATAAATTCAAAAAGATATTTCCAAAAGCAAAAAAACCATTGATTGCAATGGCTCACGTTCCACCACTTCCTGGAACTCCTCTTTATGACGAAAAACTGGGAGTACAAGGATTAGTTGACCATGTAAAACGAGATACAGAACATTTATTAAACGCTGGTTTTGATGCAATCATGTTTTGCAATGAAGGAGATCGTCCCTATCAATTGAAAGCAGGTTTAGAGGCTTCCGCAGTAATGGCTCGAGTAGTAACTGAATGTAAACCGACTGATCGCCCATTTGGAGTCGATTTCTTGTGGGACGCAAATTGTGCGCTTGCAATTGCTGTAGCAACTGATGCCTATTTTATGCGAGAAGTTGTGACCGGGGTTTGGGAATCAGATATGGGATTGTGGAACACAGATGCGGCCACGATTCTTCGAAATCGAAGAAATTTCTCTAGAGATGATTTGGCAATATTCATGAACATCACTCCGGAGTTTGCCTCACCTATTGGTACAAGAACACCTGCACAAATGGCACAGTCAACGGTTGTTTCAAGTCTGGCTGATGTAATTCTTGTGTCTGGACCCATGGCTGGTTCAGAACCAGAAATTAGCACTCTTGCTCAAGTGCGAGATGCCGTTGATAAAAATGTTCCAGTACTTCTTAATACTGGAGCAAAAGCTGAAACAATTGCAGACTATTTGAAATATGCGGATGGTTGCATTGTTGGAAGTTATTTAAAAGTAGACGGATATACCTGGAATCCGGTAGATCCTAATCGCGCAAAGAAATTTATTGACAATGCGAGAAGTGCATAAATTGTCAAATAAACATCTAATCGGAATTGACCTTGGCTCCTCGGGAGTCAAGGCAACTTTGATTGATGAAAATGGAAAAATTTTAGCAATCGCCGATTCACCCGTAGATTTACATTCAAAAAATCCTGGTTGGGCTGAAGCTGATACCAATCAGTGGTGGAGCGGCGTGAAATTAACTGTTTCTAATTTGATTTCATCCTCCAAAGTAAATTCTGACTCAATTGTTGCTATATCAGTTGCTGGAATGGTGCCAGCTGTTGTTCTAGTTGATGAAAACTTTAATCCTTTAAGATTTGCGATTTTACAAAATGATGCAAGAGCAACAAAAGAAATTGAATACTTGAACAATAAACTTTCTAATCTAGATTTTTTGAATTTAACTGGATCAAAGCTAACTCAACAATCTGTCGCTCCAACTTTATTATGGATTTCAAAAAATGAAGATGCACTATTTTCTGAAATGAAATATGTAATCGGTTCATATGATTGGTTATCAATTAAGTTAGGTGCTCAGCCTCATGTTGAGCAAAATTGGGCAATAGAAAGTGGACTTTATAATTGGGATAATTCTCCCCTCACCGAATTAATCGATGCAACTGCCATAGATTTTCCAGACTTACTTTCTCCTAAAAAACCGGGGGAAATTGTAGGAGAACTAAGCACAAAATCTGCCCTAGAACTGGGATTAAATACTTCCACAAAAATTGTTGTTGGGGGCGCAGACCATGTGCTTTCAGCGTATGCGGCTGGACTTATAAGCGAAGGTGATTGTTTAGTAAAACTTGGTGGCGCCGGTGACGTATTGGCGGTAAGCGATAAAAAATTCTTAGACGAACGACTTTATTTAGATGCGCACCCAGCACCCAACAAATGGTTACCTAATGGATGCATGGCAACTAGTGGTTCTCTACTTCGCTGGGAACAATCTATTTTTGATGGAATTGATTTAGCAGCACTAGATAAAGAATCTGAAGGCTCTGAACCAGCCTCATTACTAACACTTCCTTATTTTTTGGGTGAGAAATCTCCACTTCATGATCCAAACTTAAGAGGGACAATTGCAGGATTACATTTAGGTACCACAAAAGCTGATATTCACAGATCGTTTTTAGAAGCAATTGCATATGGCTTTAAACAACATATTGAAATTTTCAATGAACGTGGTTTGAAAATAACAAATATTAAAGTGACAAACGGTGGGTCAAAATCAAAATTGTGGAAACAGATTTTGGCCGATGTACTTGATCAACCACTTTCTCCGGTGGTTGATCATCCAGGTGCATCACTTGGCGCCGCATTAATTGCCGGAATAGGTGTAGGCATTTTCAAAGACTTTAGTGTTGCAAATTCAATCCTTAAGTCTGATAATCCAATTCTTCCAAACAAAGATAATCGTGATATTTATGACCAAAGATTTAGTGACTATTTAAAGATGGCAAAAAATATGACTGAGATTTCTCATTCAATATCAAGGGGAGCGTGAGATGGATAAAAAAGTAGCAGTAGTCACGGGTGCTGGTTCTGGTATTGGTAGAGCCATTGCAACAGAGTTAAGTAATAGAGATTTTCATGTAATCGTCACTGATCTAAATGAACAAGCAGCAAAAGATGTTGCTGCAACATTACCTTCAGCAAGAGCGGTTAAGTGTGATGTCACATTGCCAACAGACAGTGTTGCGGTAGCAAACTCTGTAAAAGAAATTGAGAAAAGATTAGATGTCTGGGTTTCCAATGCAGGTGTTTCAAAAATGGCTAAGTTCTTAGATATAAATGAAAAAATGTATGACTTCACTCTTGATGTGAATTTAAAGGGCGTTTTCTTTGCGAGCCAAGCTGGTGCTAGGACAATGATCGAGTTAAAAACTAAAGATGCGCGAATAATAAACATTGCATCAATGGCCGCTAAAGCAGGACGAGTGCCTTTCCTCGCTGATTATGTAGCGAGCAAATTTGGGGTTCTTGGTTTAACTCAAGCCATGGCTTATGAGTTGGCTCCAAATGACATAAGAGTAAATAGTGTTTGCCCAGGCTTTGTGAGCACGCCAATGCAAGTGAGAGAACTTGCCTGGGAAGCAGAACTTCGAGGAATTACTCCTGAAGATGTAAAGAAAATGTGGATTAACGACACTCCACTTGGAAGATTAGAACTTCCAGAAGATGTCGCCAAAGTTGTCGGTTTCCTTACTAGTAAGGATTCCGAATTCATTACCGGTGAAGCAATTGCGGTCAACGGTGGTGCATTTATGGATTGATTGGAAATTCCAATTAATCCATACGCAATAAAAAAGAAGGGGTGTAAATGAGAAAGCTAAGTAAAGTAGCCAAGTTAGCAGCGATCAGCGCAGCAGTTGCTGTAGTTCTAGCAGGTTGCAGTAGCTCATCAGAAGAAACCGCAACTGATACAGGTGCTGCAACAGGTGCAGCAAGTGGAACAGTTCGCGTATTGATGGAAGGTGTTCCAGACACTGACATCGTGAGTGGTTTACTCGCAGATTTCAATGCTGAATATCCAGACGTCAAGGTCGAAATTGAAACTGCTTCATATGATCAAATGCGCGATAAATACGTCGCATCTTTCACTGCAGCAGAACCAACTTACGATCTAGCAATTCTTGATAATCCATGGGTTGGAGATTTTGCTAAAGCAGGATTTGTTCAACCACTTGATGATCTAATTGCTGCATCTGATGGTTATGACTATGCAGATTTCACCGCACCATTGCGTGCAATTGGTGAATCCGATGGAAAAGTTTATGGCGTACCGTTTTATAACTACGCTCTTGGACTTATCTACCGATCAGATCTAGTCACAGCAGAACCAGCTTCACTTGATGAACTTGCAGCAACTGCAAAGTCATTAACAACAGCTGATCGCGCTGGTATCGCAATGCAACCACAAAAAGGTTACAAAGCATTCGAAGAATGGGGTAATTACCTATTTGCAGCAGGTGGAAGTCTCTACACCGATGGCAAAGTTAAGTTAACTACTCCTGAAGCAAAGAAAGCTTTGGAAACATACATTGCAATGTACAAATCAAGTGCACCAAAAGATTCACTTAACTGGGGATTTGATGATGCATTGAGATCTGTTTCAAGCGACAAATCAGCAATGATGGTTTCATACAACTGGATGTTGCCTACACTAAACAATCCTGATGGAGATTCAGGAGCTTTAGCTGGCAAATTCAAACTTGCAACCATGCCTGGCGGCAAACAAGTTCTTGGATCTTGGCATTGGGCAATCCCAACCAACTCCAATGCAAGTGATGCAGCTTGGGCATTTGTTTCTTGGATTTCATCCAAGGCTGGAGAAGCAAAGCGTGTAACCGCAGGTGGCGCACCAACACGTACAAGCGTGTTTAGTGATGCAGCTGCAACCGCTAAAGATCCTGCTTACTTCGCAACAATTGCAAAGATTCTTTCAAATGCAGAACCGCTATGTCAGGGTGCAAATTGCGATGAAATGATCAACGCTGTTGGAACCGAACTAAACGCAGCATTCGCTGGTGAAAAATCAGTTGATGATGCTTTAGCAGCAGCTGAAGAACAAGCAAACAAAATTCAAGCAGAATAAGAATTTTGTTTAGAGTTCTTTTCTAAGTATTAAAGGAGTGGGTATGTCGTTTCGTTTGAAGTTGATGCTGCCTTTATTGGCCGTATTTACAGCAAGCGTTGGCTACCCACTCCTTTATGCTTTTTACCTATCACTTACTAATTACAAAATTACGGCCAGATATAACACTCGTTTAGTTGGACTAAAACAATACATAGCAACTTTGCAAGATCCAAATTATTGGAGCGCTCTTCAGGTAACTGGAACATACATTCTCCTAGCGGTATTCGTTCAATTCTGGTTAGGACTTTTTATTGCTTTAGCTCTTCAAAAGCAAAAAAGAATTAGAAACTTTACTCGATCATTTCTTCTTACCCCAATGTTTGTAACCCCTATTGCTATTGGATTAATGTTTAGATTTTTACTAAATCAACAACTTGGTGTTATTCCAACTTTTATGGCAAAATTTGGAATAAGTTACGATTTTTTTGGTCCTGGTAAAGCTCTATATTCATTAGTGTTGATTGATGTTTGGCAATGGACCCCGTTCATGGTTTTGTTGCTATTAGCTGGTTTAGAGGGACTTTCAAAATCACCGTTTGAAGCAGCCAAGGTTGATGGGGCCAGTGCCTTTTTTACTTTTAGAAAAATCACTCTTCCACTTCTAGTTCCAGTGATATCGGTAGCAGTATTGATTCGCGCTTTAGATGCAATGAAAGTATTTGAATATGTTTTTGCTATTACCCGAGGCGGCCCAGCTATTCAAACAGTAACGATTCAGTACTACACCTATCAAACTGGTATTCAATTTTATCGTTTAGGTTTAGCTTCAGCAATGTCATATTTGTTATTAATAATCGTTATGGTAATTGTGGTAATTCTATTTAGAAGAATTGAATCAACCAGGAAAAATCCATGACAACCTTAAATTCAACGAAATTAAAACCTACCTGGACTACAGCTGGAAATTCTTTACTAATTCTTATGTCATTATCAGTGTTCTTACCTTTCTTTTGGATTTCACTTGGTTCTTTTAAAACTGGAGCGCAGTTAAATAATCCTGCACTCCTATTTTTTAAACCAACTCTTGAAAATTGGAAAGAAGTTCTCAGAAGTGGTGTGCTTGAGTCTGCATACCGAAGCGCAACAGTTGGATTAGTAACAGTCTCTCTATCAGTTGTTATTGGATCGATGGGAGCTTATGCAATTAGTAGATATAAGACAGGTGGAAGTGCTACAAGATTTGGAATATTAGCTGCTCAAGTTTTACCTCCAGCAGTGCTTGTTTTTCCATTTTTAGAAGTTTCTTATAGATTCAGATTAAATGACACACTTTTTGCTGTGATAATTTCACACCTTAGTTTTGTGCTCCCAGTAATTACTTGGTTTCTTATTGGATTTTTTGATGCCGCTCCTAAAGAAGTTGAAGAACAAGCACTAGTTGATGGTTTATCAAGATTTCAAGCATTTAGAAAAGTTGTAATCCCACAAGTTGCTCCTGGCATTGGGGCAGCAGCAGTTTTTGGTTTTGTTCTATCTTGGAATGATTTGTTTTACGCTTTAATTCTCGCACCGGGCAATTCAGCTACATTGCCAGTTAAAATCGCAAGTTTTAATACTTTTCGAGGAGTTGAACTTGGTGCGATGTGCGCTGCAATTTTAGTCGCGGTAATTCCAGTTTTAATTGTAAGTTTCTTCATTCAAAAACGGCTAGTGCGCGGCATTAGCGGTGGCGCAGTTAAATACTAGGGAGAGAAATGGCATCAATAAGTTTAAAACAGATTCAGAAATCATTTGGTGAAGTTGAAGTTGTAAAAGGCTTAGATTTAGAAATTCCGAATGGACAATTTACAGTCTTAGTAGGACCTTCTGGTTGTGGTAAGACAACAACATTAAGAATGATTGCTGGTCTTGAAACTGTAGATTCAGGTGTCATTCAAATTGGCGACAAAGATGTAACAAAGTTGGAGCCAAAAGATAGAGACGTTGCGATGGTTTTTCAAAACTATGCACTTTATGCTCATTTGAGTGTGGCAGACAATATTGGATTTCCTTTGAGATCAAAGGGAGTAAAAAAGGAAGAGATTAACTCCCGCGTAGCAGAAGTGGCAGCATCCTTAGGAATTTCAGAATTACTTAAAAGAAAACCAAAAGAATTATCTGGTGGTCAACAACAAAGAGTCGCAATTGGTCGAGCAATCATTAGAAATCCACAAGTATTTTTATTCGATGAGCCTTTATCAAACTTAGATGCAAAGCTCAGACTTGAAATGAGAACAGAGATTATTCGACTCCAAAGAAGACTTGGGACCACTGCTGTTTATGTAACGCATGACCAAGAAGAAGCAATGACACTTTCAGATGTAATGGTTGTGATGAAAGATGGTGTCATAAAACAACTTGGTAAGCCTGATGATATTTATAAGAAACCTGTAGATGTTTTCGTTGCTGAATTTGTGGGAAGTCCAAAAATGAATCTAGTTAAAGGTCATGCAAGTGCAGGAAACTTCACCGCAGAGTCTGGTTTTCAAATCAAGGTAGATCCAAAACTCAGTGGAGACATCACGCTAGGCATCCGCCCAGAAGATGTAAA
>Ga0315901_10010961_pt1 | contig 10251 bp, 9 predicted proteins | sample LakEriMetagenome_10_FD_203761 | JGI IMG/M metagenome (GOLD analysis project Ga0315901, IMG submission 203761) | Freshwater fungal communities from buoy surface, Lake Erie, Ohio, United States - Buoy 2 MA116 | ecosystem: Environmental > Aquatic > Freshwater > Lake | place: USA: Lake Erie, Ohio... | reverse complement strand
AGGTCGTATCTGACACCCGAGACCGTGACGAAGTCGGGCGCATGGGGGGGGCGTCCTGATCCGGTCGTGGTGTGGTAGGTATAGGCGCCGACCTGGCTGTTGAAGGTCATGCTGCCGGCTGGGTTGTAGGCGAAGCTCTGGGTCAGTCCGGGGTTCGTCGCCGTGATCAGGCGGCCGGCATAGTCGTAGGTGTAGGTGAAGCTGCCCTCCGGCGCCGCCGTGGTCTGCGATGCGGCCCCTGCCGGCGCTTCTCGCCCGGTCCACCTATGCCGGGCTGATCCTGGCGATCTCCTCGCTTTCTGCCGCCCTCGGGGTCGACCTCTTCGGGAGCCTCGGCCAGCTGGCCGGCATCGACGGCCTGACCCTTGTCCGCATCGACCCGCTCATCGCCGCCTTGGCCGGCCTCTGGCTCTGGGCCGAACGCCGCAGCCCCCGGTTTCGCATCACGGTGATGGGGAAAGGATGATCACCACCACAGTGTGCAGCGAGGTCGAGGTCATGGAGGCGATGTAAATGGCCCGATCTTGCGCAGGTAGCCGGTGAAATGTCAGACGGACCGTCATGTATCCACTCCGGAGTGTCCGACCCTCGCTCGGACGGTTCAGGTCCGTTCAGACCCTGCCGGGCCGCTTCTGTGGTCTTTGGGCGTCCCAATGTCCCTCTCTCCGACTTCAAGCTCTTGACCCTCGCCTTGAAGCCATCCCCAAACGATGTCCCGGACGGCTGCAACACCGGCCTCGGTGCGCAAGGCGCATTCCCAGATTGTCACAACCCTCCAACCGGCCAGCAACAGCGCCGATCTGACGGCACTGTCCCGCGCCACATTCGCACTGAATTTCGAAGCCCAGAATTCCGGGCGTGTTGCCGGAGTGCTTGCGTAACGGCAGCCCGGGTGCCGGTGCCAGAAGCACCCGTGAACGAAGATGACGGTCTTGTATTTCGGCAGCACGACGTCAGGCTTGCCGGGTATGCCCCTGGCATGGAGCCGATAGCGAAAGCCCAGCGCGTGCAGGGACCGCCGGAGGGCCAGTTCCGGCTTCGTGTCCTTTCCGCGGACGCCAGCCATCATCCGGGAACGGGTCTGGCTGTCAACGATGTCGGTCATCTGCCTCCTGGCCTCGGCCGGTGGACCTGGTATACAGACCATGATCCGAATTCGAGAGGTCTCTGATTTGCCAGCCACGTTCGGCATTGTCGATCTGTTTGCAGGTCCGGGAGGCCTTGGAGAGGGGTTCGTCTCGCTGGAGGCTGGCGGGCTGCACCCGTTCCACATCGGGATTTCGGTGGAGAAGGAGGCTTCTGCACACCGGACACTGCGGCTCCGCGCCTTTCTGCGTGACCATGTCTCGCGACACGGCGCCCTGCCGGTAGCCTTCGTGAAGTTTCATGCCGGTGTGATGGATGAGCCGGACTGGTCCGGGGTGGACGCCGCCGCATGGGCTGAGGCGACAGCCGAAGCTCGCTGTCTCGAGCTGGGCAGTGAAGCAGCCGCCGCAGCCATCGACGAGGCTATCGGTCGGCTGCGACAGAGCTTCGACGACACGATCCTGATAGGCGGCCCGCCCTGCCAGGCCTATTCGCTGGTCGGACGGGCCCGTTCGCGCGGCAAGACGGACTACGTCCCGGAGGAAGACCACCGGCATTACCTTTTCCGCGAATACATCCGCGTGCTGGACCGCCTGCGACCGGCCGCCTTCGTCATGGAAAACGTCAAGGGCATGCTGTCCTCGACCGTCGAGAGCCGACTGGTCTTCGAGATGCTGATGGAGGACCTGGCTTCCCTGGGCACAGGTCACGGCCATCACTACGAGCTTCGGGCGATCCGCCTTGTCGATGGAATGGCCACCCTGCAGGAAGCAGCACAGCCATCCGACTTCATCGTGCGTGCCGAACAGTTCGGTGTTCCGCAGCGGCGCCATCGCGTCATCATCGTCGGGATGCGGTCCGATCTGGCGGCCCGGGCGGTCGGCGCCAAAATCCCGGTATCGGGCCCAACCCGCACGGTCGATGAGACCATCGGCAACATGCCGCCTCTGCGCAGCGGCATGAGCCGCGCGTCAGACTCCGCCGAGGCATGGGAAAAGGAGGTCGCAGGTTTCGCCAGACTGCTCGCGAAGATTTCCAGGGCCGACGAAGACGGTGCCCTCGCGTCGGAATTCCGCAAGATCATCGAAACCCTGAAGCGCGGCGCCGAAACCCGCCGCTCCTCGGCCATGCTGCCCTCGGGCTACGGAACGTCGAATGACGACCTGATGCGCTGGCTGGAGCGTCCCGGCTTGCGCGCGCTGGCCCAGCACGAAACCAGGGGTCACATGGCCACCGACCTCGGCCGCTACCTGTTTGCCGCAGTCTTCGGCATGGTGCGTGGTTACAGCCCGAAGGCGGCCGACTTTCCGCTGGCCCTCAGCCCGGATCACCGGAACTGGCACAGCGGCGTCTTCAATGACCGCTTCCGCGTCCAGCTTGCACACGAGCCTTCGACGACAGTGACCAGCCACATCTCGAAGGACGGTCACTATTTCATCCACCCGGACCCGCTCCAGTGCCGCAGCCTGACGGTGCGCGAGGCTGCCCGGCGCGGCAGGGTCAGCCGAACGATGCGCGATAGACGGACGGTTCCAGAATCAATGCTGAGTCCAGTGGGGGCGCTATCAGGAATGAACGCGGTGCCCTGCCTACTTCGTAGAGCCTGAATATCCGGAAGTTGTTTGGCGCTTCCTCTGCAAAGTCGCGCTCGTTCCGGGACAGGAAGAACGGTGTGCGTTTATGCCCAACCGTGGTCTTGACCTCAAAGAACCGCTCGGTTCCGTCTGCTTCGAATGATCGGATATCATATCCTGCCCCGTCGCCTTCTTCTTGCGAGACCCACTTTACTTTTTTCGCCAGGTCGGGCCGACCGGCCTGAGAGAGCCGGGCAATCTCGGAATGATAGACAAGCTCTTCGCCAATCAGGCCAGTCTTTCTGTTCCGAAGGTCGCGTAGGGCAGGATCGAGTTTGCGGGCAAGCCGCTCCAGGTCCGAGTTGGTCGAGACCACAGGAGGTTCGATCAGAGGGGTATGCTCGGGGAAGAGGATGATCGAGTCCGAAAGACCTGTGTTTGCGCGCTTGTCAGGAAATTCAAAGTTCCAGAAACCATCGACACGGGCTTCGACGGCAGCGATCAAGGCGCGCTGATAGTTTCTCAGCGGCACTAGTCCGGGTAGCCATGGAAGCCCGATCCGCTCAAGCACCGCGCTTATGTTCTGAAACTTCCGCTCTACCGACTTCACATTGCGGCCAGTGGCTTCAGCAATCTCGCGATACTTGTGCAGCTTTACTGGGCTCTGCCCCTTCAAGTTCTGCGTCCAAAGGTCGAAGTAGCCCGCAACCGCGAGTCCAACGGCCTCATCCGACCAGTTTGAACCAGGCTCGTCCAATCCGACACTCCCAGGTGACAGAACCAAGCGTCATCATCCCGTTTTTTTGAAAAAATTCAACGACTACTTGCGGTTGACCACCTTATCTAGCCGCCTGATCGAGGAGAAATACGGGATCAGCATGGGCTTCGGCGCCATCGTCGATGCCGTGGACTTCCGTCCTTGGCTGCATGACGCCCGGATCAACGGCGAGATCGGGGACTTCTACTGGGGCAGGTACCGCAGGCTGCTGAGCCTGAAGGGACTGCCGAAATCGGTGATCGACGCGACGGACGAGGTGACGGATCGTGTGCTGGATCGTCTGGGCGATCCGCGCAACCTGAGCCCCTGGAGCCGCCGCGGGATGGTGGTGGGACATGTGCAAAGCGGCAAGACCGCCAACTACACGGGTCTGATCTGCAAGGTGGCGGATGCGGGCTATCGCCTGATCGTCGTGATTGCGGGCATCCACAACAACCTGCGCAACCAGACACAGGCGAGGATCGACGAGGGCTTCATCGGCCGGGATACCGGGCGGTTGGCCCATGCCAACAAGGCGCAACGCCAGAAGATCATCGGCGTCGGCCAGTTCGACCAGCGCGAGTTTCCGGTCTCTCTCACCAACACGCTGCGCGACTTCAACAAGGCGACGGCGACCACGAACACCAGCCAGATCGGGCAATACAACGTGCCCGTCGTTCTGGTGATCAAGAAGAACTCCAGCACATTGAAGAACCTGCTGGAATGGCTGAAGGAACATTCCGTCCACCAGGGCACGCAGATGGTCAGCCAGCCAATGCTGCTGATCGACGACGAGGCCGACAATGCCTCGATCAACACGGCCTATGCCCGTGATGAAGTCACCCGAATCAATCGCCAGATTCGCGAGCTGCTCTCGCTGTTCCACCGCTGTTGCTACGTCGGCTATACGGCCACGCCCTTCGCCAACATCTTCATCGATCCGGATACCGACGACGAGACGCTGAAGCAGGATCTGTTCCCGCGGCACTTCATCATCGGCCTCGACGCGCCGTCGAACTACTTCGGGGCGCAGAAGGTGTTCCTCGATGCCCGCGAACGGCATGTCCGGCTGATCGACGACAACGAGGACATCCTTCCGATGAAGCACAAGATCGACCATCCGGTCGACGTGCTGCCGGAAAGCCTGATCCGGGCTGTGCGCGCGTTCATCGTCGCGCGGGCGATCCGGAATGCCCGGGGCCAGCAGGCAGCGCATGCCTCGATGCTGATCAACGCCTCGCGCTTTACCGATGTCCAGGGGCGGTTGCGGTCTCAAGTGGCTGATGTGGTCGACAGGATGCGAGACGCCGTCGCGGTCGATGGGGCCAAGGGCAAGGTCGCGTTGCGCAACCCCGAGATTGCTGCCCTGCATGCGGTCTGGGAGGTCGAGTTCGCCGAGGCAGAGGGCGCGGACTGGCCCGCCGTCCAGGCTCGCCTGCATGAGGTTCTGGTTGCCGCGCGTGTTGTCGAGGTCAACGCTTCGAAGCGGTCGCAGCCGCTCGACTATGACCAGGCCGGGGAACATGGCGTGACGGTCGTTGCCGTCGGCGGTTTCTCCCTCTCGCGCGGCCTGACGCTGGAAGGGCTGACCATCAGCTACTCCCTGCGAAACTCCATGATGTATGATACCCTCATGCAGATGGGCCGGTGGTTCGGCTACCGGCCTGGCTACGAGGATCTGTGCCGGATCTGGATCCCCGCAGATGGTGTGGGCTGGTACGCCCATATCCACGAGGCGATGGACGATCTGCAGACACAGCTGAAGCGCATGGAACTCGCCAAGGCCACGCCAGAGCAGTTCGGCCTCGCCGTTCGCAGCCATCCGGAATCGCTGGTCGTGACGGCGCGGAACAAGATGGGCACGGGGCGCGAGTTCCCGATGAAGGTCGGCCTTGCAGGCAAGCTGGTCGAAACGACGCGCATCCGCACGGATCGCGATCAGCTGGACCGCAACCGACAGGCCGGGCAGGCACTGGCGGCGGCAATCAAGGCCAGTGGGCTGGCACCGCAACACCCTTCCCGCGGAACCCTTTTCAGCGACGTTTCTGTCGATCTGATCCGCGATTTCCTTCGTGCATTTCGCGCCGATGCCTCTGATCCCCTCACCGATCCGAGGCTGATGTCGGATTACATAGACGCGCGCGCCGACACCGAGCTCCGGGAATGGGATGTCCTCTTCGCCAGCGCACAGAAGGCAGACGCAACATCCGCCGACCTGTCCGGGATCGACATGCGGGCCTTCGGCCGATCGGTCGGTGAGCCAGATCTGCGCCAGGGCGTCCTTGCGATCAGCGGCACCAGCAGACGCGTCGGTTCGCCTGGCGACGAGCGTGTCGGGCTGACCAGGGAACAGATCGACGCGGCCACCAATGCCTTCCGCGAAGAGCGGATTCGGGACGGTAAGCCCGTTCCGGAAACCCTTCCGCCCCGCATCTTCTGCGAGGTCAAGGGGCGGCGCCCGTTGATCATCCTCCGGTTCGTCGCACCCGTGGTTCCAGACGAGCTCAAGGCGAAATCGCCTGATCTGGTCTTGGCATGGAGCATCTGCTTCCCGCCATCCGAGGTTCAGGGCGGCACCGTGGAGTACATCGTCAACACGATCCGGATGCGCGAGATGTTCGGCGAGGACGAAATCGAGGAGGAGGCGCTCGGTGATACCGACTGACACGCCGTGGTCCGGCCTCGAGGCCGGGAAGGTGGACACGCGCCGGGTTTCGGCATCGGCCCGTTGGAACTGGTTCTGGGCAGTGATGCCGCGCGCCGATGTGGCCCTTGTCCTTCAACTGGCCGACCTCCCGAAGCCTGCTCCGGACCTGCCCAAGCTGCGAAACCTCGAAATCCGGTTCCAGACGCTTCCCGGTGGCCTGATCCTCTACATCCGGCTCAAGGACAGCGCCCAGCTTGAACTGTTCGAAACCCTCTGCCGCGATGTGATCGCGGCAGGCGAGCTTGCAGAGACCGAGGCTGAAGCCTTGGAGCGCGCCATCGGCCGCACCTTCCGCTGGCACTATCTGCTACGCGGCGGAAAGCTCGAGGTCTTGTCGGAAGAAGCCCAGAAGGGCCTGATCGGCGAGATCGAAGTGCTGAAGTTGCTGATTTCCACGCTCGGCGCCAAGCCGGCGTTGACCGCGTGGACGGGCCCTTCCGGCGCACCAAAGGATTTCGAGCTGAAGGCCGACTGCATCGAGGTCAAGGCGAGGCGCGGTGCCTCGCAGCCCTTCGTGAAGATCACGAACGAGCTCCAGCTGGCAGATGTGCCGGAACGGCGCCTTTGGCTGGCGGTGCTGGCCGTCGACAAGGTGCAGCCGCCGCACGGCCGCACGCTGACCGAGTATGTGTCGGAAGTCACCGAGCATCTGGAACGGGCCGAACCTTCGGCGATCATGGACTGGGACCTGCACCTCGCTGACGCCGGATTTGACATCCTGCACGACTATTCGTCCTGGCGCTGGATCGTGTCGTCCCCCGGCTTTTATGCCGTGACCGAGGACTTCCCGCGGATCGCCGCCCCCGTGCCCCTCGGAGTCTCGGTTGTTTCCTACGCCCTCGCCCTTTCTGCCTGCACGCCATTCCGGACGGAGTGGATCACGGTGCAGGAAAAGCTGAACGAAGCAGACCGGTCATGAGCGAACTCGACGAATATCACCAGAACCTGATGGCCGATATCCGCCGCGAAGCGGATGCCAGTGGCATGTTCCCTGTGGAAGCTTTCTTCGACCGGATGACCGAACGGCTGACCGAGGCCGGTGAACTGGAAGTCGCTGATCGCGCCTTTTACGAGAGCGGTGAGGGTGCCCAGAAACTGCGGATTGACGGATATGCGGGAGACCCGCGCGACAGTGAAGGTGTTCTGGGGCTGATCGTCTGCGACTTTGCCGACAGCGACACTGTCCAGACCTTTGGCAAGGGGGATGTGCCCCCGATCCTGAATCCCCTGATCCGCTTTCTGAAGAAGGCAAAGACAGAAGAGTTCCGGGACTCGCTGAACGAGGTCAACCCCGCCTTCCAGGTCTCGGACCTGATCATCACGACGTGGTCGCAGGTGACGAAGGTCAAGTTGATCCTCATTTCCAACCGGCAGTACATCGGCCGCGACGATACGGTGAAACTGGCAGAAATCGGCGAGGTGCCGATTACTTGGTCGGTCTGGGATCTCGCACGCTTCGAGCGGTTCGACCGCTCGGGACAGGCCCGCGAGGACATCGTCATCGACTTCGCAAAGGAATTCGGGGCCCCCCTTCCAGCACTCCACGCCTCGCAATCTGGCTCTGCCCTCGAAAGCTACCTGCTGATCGTTCCGGGCGAGCAATTGGCTGCGATCTATGACAAGTGGGGCGCCCGGCTTCTCGAAGCCAATGTTCGGTCTTTCCTTCAGGCGAGGGCCAAGACCAACAAGGGCATCCAGAAGACCATCAGGGAGGAACCCGAGCTCTTCTTCCCTTACAATAACGGCCTGTCGGCCACTGCCGATTCCGTGTCCTGCCTAAAGACGGATGACGGTTTGGCTGTCGCCTCGATCAGCAACCTGCAGATCGTCAACGGCGCCCAGACGACCGGGTCAATCCACGCCGGGCTGAAGTCCGCAAAGGAACAGCTCCCGCAAGTGTTCGTACAGATGAAACTGACCGTCGTTCCTCCCGACAGATCTGAATACATCGTGCCGAAGATATCGGAATACGCGAACACCCAGAACAAGGTGAACGCTGCCGATTTCTTCTCGAACCATCCCTTCCACATCCGGATGGAACAGTTCTCGCGCAGCGTCCTCTTTCCGGCGCGTGCTGGCGAGCGTCACGACACCAAGTGGTTCTACGAGCGTTCGCGCGGGCAGTTCATCAATGCCCGCGCCAGGCTGACACTAGCTCAGCTGAAGAAGTTCGATCTTGAGTTCCCGAAAGCGCAGCTCATCAGCAAGACCGATCTCGCCAAGTTCGAATTTTCGGCAGTCGGACAGCCGCACATCGTTTCCCGTGGCGCCCAGAAGAACTTCGCGGATTTCGCCAAGGACATCGGCGAAGCATGGTCGAGGAGCGACGCCCGGTATGACGAACTCTGGTACAAGCGGCTGATCTCGAAGGCGATCGTGTTTCGCTGGCTCGAGACCGAGGTTCCGAAGCAGCCCTGGTACGAGGGTGGCTATCGCGCCAATATTGTCACCTACGCCATGGCCAAGGTGTTCCACGATGCCAATCGCGAGAAGCAGGTCCTCGACCTTGACGCGATCTGGCGGCGGCAGTCTGTTCCCGATGTCCTCCAGCGTGCGCTGCTTCTGGCGGCCGCAGAGGCTCACGACGTCATCACCCGCCCTCCGGCAGGTGTCCGCAACATGTCGGAATGGGCGAAGCAACAGGCCTGCTGGAACGGGTTGAAGGGCCGAATGCTGAACTATGACGATGACTTCGAGACCTGTCTGACCCTTGTGGATGCCGCCAAGGCGGCAAGGCGCGACGAGAAGGCAAAAAAGGCAATGACCGAAGGCATCAATGCCCAGGCGGAGGTGGTGACCTTGGGCGCTGAGTTCTGGCAGGAGGTCTTGGTTTGGGGACGCGAGCGGAAACGTCTCACGCCGAAGGACATGCAGATCCTCGAAGTCTGCGCCTCTATGCCGCGCCGAGTTCCCTCGGACCTGCAGGCCCGTCATGCCCTCGATACGCTCGGACGCATGAAGGACCAGGGGTACGGGGACTCCTGGAGCGTGTCGTGGTCATCGCGCTTCGGGATTCCCTTGAAGTTTGATCCGTGATTCTCTGTCTGTGATGCAGATATGGGGGTCAGCGATGGGGAAGCCGCATCCTATAGAGCTACGGCAGCGGGTTGTGGACCATGTTGGGGAGGGGAACACGCACCGCGCGACGGCGGAGCGGTTCAAGGTGTCGATCAAGTTCGTGAACGACATGGTAAAGCTCTGGAAGGCGACCGGGAGCCTGGCCCCGAAGGTGCAGGGCAACGGCGGCGGGCATGGCAAGCTGTCTGCGCTGAAGGACTGGATCGCGCGCCGGATCAGCGAAAAGGGAGAACTGACCTCTGCCGCCTTGGCCGCCGAGATCGCCGTGACGCACGGGGTCGCGGTCCATCGCGGCACGGTCTGGCAGTTCCTGCGCGACCTCGGCCTGACACACAAGAAAAGACCTGCGCGCCGCCGAGGCGAAGCGGCCCGAGGTGGCGGCAGAGCGCCGCATCTGGATCGCGAAACGCCAGCCCTTCATGGCCAACCTGCTGACGCGGATCGGCTTTATTGACGAGACCAGCCTGAAGACCAACATGGCCAAGACCACCGGCTGGGCCCCGAAGGGCGAGCGTTTGGTCGATCACGCGCCCTTCGGGTCATGGGCCACCCAGACGTTCATTGCCGCGCTCCGCCATGACCGCCTCGACGCCCCCTGGGTCATCGACGGGCCGATCAACCGCGCGCTTTTCGACCTCTATGTCGAGACCCAGCTCGCCCCGAGCCTGCAGCAGGGCGATGTCATCATTCCGGACAACCTCTCCGTCCACAAAAGCCCCAAAGCCTCGGCGATCCTGCGCGACATCGGCTGCTGGTTCCTGCCGTTGCCACCCTATTCGCCAGACCTGAAACCCATCGAAATGGCCTTCGCCAAGCTGAAAGCGCTCCTGCGAAAGGCCGCCGCGCGAACCTACGACGACCTTTGGAAAGCCGTCGGCCACGTCTGCGACCTCTTCACCGAAAACGAGTGCCTCAACTACTTCATCGCAGCAGGATACAAACCCGAATGACCACGACACGCTCTAGAGCGCGAGTTCAAGGCGCTGTCGTCGCGCCGCGCCTTTGGGCTGAACTTCGAACGGCATCGGCCGGAAAGTGTGGAACTGCCC
>Ga0315901_10010953_pt1 | contig 10255 bp, 8 predicted proteins | sample LakEriMetagenome_10_FD_203761 | JGI IMG/M metagenome (GOLD analysis project Ga0315901, IMG submission 203761) | Freshwater fungal communities from buoy surface, Lake Erie, Ohio, United States - Buoy 2 MA116 | ecosystem: Environmental > Aquatic > Freshwater > Lake | place: USA: Lake Erie, Ohio... | reverse complement strand
CTTCAAAGCATTGGAAATCCGTTCTCTAGTCCCACCCGCATTCTTTCCAATTTGAGCAACAATGCGTTGGGTTATTTTGGCGGATACGCCAACCAATACAGGGTTATCGTATTGAAATAATCTTGTCTTTCATTTGAGACCAACGTAGATCAACTCTGCAGAACATTGCTTATTTTTGTCCATCAAAATATTTCCATGTCAGCTATAGAAAAAGTAAACTGTTTGATCATCGGTTCCGGTCCCGCCGGTTACACCGCCGCTATATATGCATCCCGTGCCAACCTGAATCCGGTATTGTATCAGGGTATTCAGCCAGGTGGACAGTTAACCATTACTACCGAAGTTGAAAATTATCCAGGTTATCCCGAAGGGGTTCAAGGTCCAGAGATGATGGTGGACTTTGAGAAACAAGCTAAGCGCATGGGTGCTGATATCCGTTTTGGCTTGGCGACCAAGGTTGATTTCTCAGGACATCCACACAAAGTATGGATTGATGAGGAAAAAGAGATCCATGCTGATACAGTCATCATTGCTACGGGTGCTTCAGCCAAGTGGTTGGGACTGGAAAGCGAACAAAGATTGAATGGTTATGGGGTTAGTGCCTGCGCGGTATGTGACGGTTTCTTCTTCCGTGGAAAGGAAGTGGCGATTGTTGGGGCTGGCGATACTGCAGCCGAAGAGGCTCATTACCTGAGCAAGCTTTGTACCACCGTTCACATGTTCATCAGGCGTGACTCCATGAGAGCATCCAAAGTGATGCAGGACAGGGTCAAGAACACCCCCAACATCAAGATCTACTGGAATACAGATACTGAAGAAATCCTGGGAGAAAAGAATGTTAACGCCGTCAGGATTTCCAATAACAAGACTGGAGAAAAACAGGAGATCCCCATTTCAGGATTTTTTGTAGCCATCGGTCACCAACCCAATTCTGATATCTTCAAGCCTTTCATCGATATGGATGAAGCGGGATACATTCAAACCATTCCTGGTACATCCAAAACCAATGTGGAAGGGGTGTTTGCCTGTGGTGATGTGCAAGACAAAAACTATCGCCAGGCAATCACAGCAGCGGGTAGTGGTTGTATGGCAGCCATTGACGCAGAGCGTTATCTTGCTGCAATGGGACATTGATCAGCTTGCCAAAAAAGATGGATTTCAGTTTCCCTTACAGGCTATAATAAATAGTTTAATCATTGAATTTTTATTGCCAATTGATGGCGATATAGGTAAGGGCACCAGAAAGATAACCCAGCAATGCCCAAAGGCTGATCTTCTTCAGATACCAGAAGAATTCAATTTTCGTCAGACCCATTGCCGCCACACCGGCCGCAGATCCAATGATCAGGATGCTTCCGCCAGTCCCAGTACAATAAGCCATAAATTGCCAAAAAGGATGATCCAACGGAAACTCAGTCAAGGAATACATGCCCTGAGCGGCTGCGACCAATGGTACATTGTCCACAATGGCAGAAAGGATTCCCAAAGAAGCAACTATTGCCTTGGTGTTTCCTATTTGATTGCTCAGGTAATCTGCCACTTCTTTCAATACGCCTGCCGATTGCAATGCTGCTACGCTGATGAGTATTCCTAAAAAGAACAATATGCTGGGGGTATCAATTTTTCTTATTGCATAGTTTACAGAAAGAGTATCCTTGTCGACTATATCCTTCCCGCTATGTATCACTTCAGTAATCAGCCACATGATACCCAGGGAAAACAACATACCCATGAAAGGAGGGAGGCCGGTGAGGGTTTTGAAAACCGGGACGAACAACAGCGAAATCATCCCGACAAAAAAAACGAGGTTCTTCTCTTTTTTGGAAGAATCTGTGTTGGCTGATTTATCTGGCATCTTGCTCACTTCACCCTTCATTCTATATCCCAATGCTGCGAGTGGAATGATGACGGAAACAAGACTGGGTATGAACACTTCCTTGATGGTTGTCAGCGCAGATATTTGTCCCCCTATCCAAAGCATGGTAGTCGTGACATCGCCGATCGGCGACCAAGCACCGCCAGCATTGGCAGCAATAACAATCATGGAGGCAAAGACCAATTTCTCCTTTTCGTCATGAATGAGTTTGGCCACTAATGAAATCAAAACGATCGTAGTGGTGAGGTTGTCCAATACAGCGGATAAGAAGAAGGCTATGATCGTAATGATGAGCAGGATGGAAGATTTCTTCTTTGTTTTGATATTAGAGGAAATGAGATCAAACCCATCATGTGCATCGATCAATTCAACGATGGTCATGGCTCCCAACAGAAAAAAGAGAATGCCGGAAATCTCACCCATGTGTTCCAGCAGATCATGATGAATTTTATCATGCTCTGCCCCGCTGAAAACGAAAAAAGTCCAGCACAAAACCCCTGTGATCAATGCACTGGCAGCCTTGTTCAATTTGATCTGGTGTTCAAAGGCAATTGCCAGGTATCCAACAATGAAAAGGACTATCAACATGGTTAATGATTGTTAATTGATGACCAGGTCTGCAATACTCTTGGGCCGGATGGCTTCAAGCCATTTGAATCCCTTGAGTTCTTTTCTGTCAGCCGGTACTTGGTTGATGGGATAGGTGGTTCCGGTAACGCCATTGATCCAGGTTACCCTTTTGAGTTCTCGATTGATGAATTTCATGGTGATGGCATCAGCCATGGAATAAGTCATGCCAATATAGGCGCTGTCCTGGTCCTGCAAATAATATAAACTTTCACTGTTCCCTTTGGTTCTTAGAAAATCAATCTCACCATTAATGAACTGTCCGTTCATGTTATTCCCCCGCAACTGGTTGTACATGCCTTCTGATGTTTTGTTGACGGAGAATGCATTTTCATTGACCAGCACTTTATCTGCCTTTCTTAGTTTGGTAAAAAGGTATAAGGTGTCACCACTGATCTGGCTTCCCTGCGCCCACATGACCGGATCTTTAAAAAACCTGAAAACAGAATCAACACCGGAATAGTAGAGGCTATCGCATTTGCCTTGCAAAGAATCTGAAAACATTTTTACATTGAAGTGGGCACGGAAATAGCGAAGTGTATCACCGGGAATCGGCTTGCCGATGCTGTCATAGTGAACATAAGCTGAATACAAAGTATCAGCTGCTACATAGAGTGAGTCGTCATTTTGTTTGAACAGCATCAAAGGACGCTTGAAACAAAGGATGGTTTTTTTCTCGTTGTTGAAATCAGCGGCACCGGCCAGCATGGACATACCCTGTGCCGAATCCTTGTAGAAAACATTCCCCCTGGCAATCCCTGCTCCTGTGTTTTTGTCGTATTCAAGGTTATCAGCTACTACGGTTTGAGTACTATCGCTGATGACCGGTCTTTTGCTGAAGCTCGCCTTTCCTTGTTTCAGGTCATAAAATCCGGATCGGGTTTTGATGGTCGATCTGCCATCATTGATGGTGGTTGCTGCTACGAAACTGGCGACCTCACTATTGAGGTTGTACAGAAGGGTGTCTGTCGACATGGTATATTCGGGATCAACCATTCTCACGTTCTTCTGAAAATAAACCTCTTTGGTGTCGGCATAGTAATACCCTTCCTTGCTGGTCAGCACAGATTCACCATTGACCACTTTGCCACCTGTTTTATAAGTACCGATATTGGCATTGATATCGTATTCCAAGGCTTCGGTGGTAAGTACACCTTTGCCGTCAGTCATCTTAACTTTTTTCCTCAGTTCTGCGATCTTGGTATCACCCTGGTATTTTAGGTATTGAGAATAGGTGTGTACACTGTCGGCATCATTGATATGGATATTGCCAAATGCCTCCACTTGGTTGATCTTGACATTTTGAATGGCACTGTCGCAGTAGATAAGGGTCTTGTTCTGTTTCATGACCACTTTTCCGACGAGAACATTCAGGTCGCCAATGCTGTCCTGTTTGATTCTTCTGAAAACATCAGCTTTGATGATCTGAACAAACCTGCCGGAATCACTGGTAGGAACAGTGTCCTGTACAATATCCTGTGCCTGTAGGTTATGAAAGACCAAACCTGTTGCCAGCAGCAGGAAATATTTGAGTTTGGTCAATTTCATTTTGATCATTTGTGAAGAGAATCGGGGAGGGGCGACATCAGTGGTTCTGTTTTATCCTTTTTGCCAAAAACAGATACGTTGATATACCTTTTGGGATGCAGCCTCAAGTCCTGCAGGAGTATGTTCAGGCTGTTGGCCGTGCTGTTGAGATTTTTATACAATTCGTCATTATTGGCTAGTTTGCCCAGACTTCCTTTGCCGCTGCGAATGTCTCCCAGTATGCCATTCAGTTGTTGTGCAGCTCCCTCAAGGGATTGTATGGTCTTACCCAGATCTGCTTCAGCAATCTCTCTGGTGGCCTTTGATAGATTGTTTACAACTGCTGTGATGGTATCATTGTTGTTTTTGAGGTTGGCCGTGAAACCATTGACATTATCCAAAGTTTTTGCCAGGCTACCTTTACCAGGTTCCAGCAGTTGGTTGAGTTTAGCAGTTGTTGCTGCCAGTTCCTTCAGCGTTTTGCCGATATTTTGCTGTGCGGGCTCATCAAAGGTGTTACCTATGTTGGTGATGGTTTTATCGAGCGAAGCCAGGGTGTTATTGATCTTTTCAATCGTTGGCGTGAGTGTTTCTTTAAGGTCATCTATCATTCCCTTGCTTTCCATTCCTTTGAGTGTATCGCCATCATTTAGAAAAGTTTTTTCCTTACCCAGATTGATGACGATGGCAGTGGCACCCAATGGCGGAAAGTCTATGGTACCATAGGAATCAACCGGAATGTTCACATCTTTGACCAGGTGATAGGATACGGCTACTGCACTCATATCGGCGTTCATGGGTTCCATTCCTTCAACAGAGCCTACACGAAGCCCGTTGATCTTGATGGCATCACCAATATTCAGACCCTTTACTTGCTTGAAGGTGACATACATGGTGGCCTTCTTGCTGAAAACATTTTTCCCTTTGAGAAAATTAAATCCCAGAATCAGAAGCGTGATGGATATCGCAGTTAAGGCGCCTACTTTGGTTTCGTTGGATATTTTCATTTTCCGTCAATCATTTGTTTGTATTTGAGCACAGCATTGGCGATGGCTCGTGTCATTTCTATTTGTCCCGCTTCGCTGTTGAGATAATCCTCTTCTTCTTCATCGGTGATGAATCCGGTTTCGATCAAGACGGCCGGCATGTTGGTTGCTTGCAGTACCCAGATTCCCATGTGATTTCTCTGAAGTACCCCAAGGCTTTTTCTGCCTATCCCGGTAAATTCATCTTCGATCATCGAAGCTAAACGAACGGAATTTTTAAAGAATTTTTGCGACCAAAGCCGGGCCTTGATTATGGCTTCGGGACTATTAACATCCGGTACATCCATCACCTCGGCACTGGATTCATATCGTTCATCTTCGATGATTCCCTTTGTTTTTTCGTCTGATCTATCGGCTGCCCAAACATAGGTCGATGTTCCATGTGCTGGATTGGGGGAGGATTGGTAAACCGGCACCTTTTTGTAGTACTTCTTCCTGTTTTTTCCTTTTCCTTTATAGGCAGCTACTGATTTGTATCCAACCACAGTCTTTTTGGGTGGGGCTGCATTCACATGTATGCAGACAAAAAGGTCTCCGTTCTCCTTGTTGGCAATATTGGCTTTTTCTCTTACATGATGATAGATGTCGGTCGTTCTTGTCATCACAATCCTGGTCTCAGGCATCTCCCTGCGTAAAATGGTGTCCAGTCTCAATGCTAAATTCAGTGTAATCTGGGCTTCTGTAGAATAACGTCCCTTCGCCCCCTGATCAGTTCCCCCATGTCCTGCATCAACGATAATGGTCCTGATCTTTGGTGCTCTGGGGGCAATTTGGGCATTGGCTGCTGTTGACAGCAACAATATCCCTGAAAGAAGAGAGAAAAAGTTGAAAATGGGTCTTGTCATGCCAAAGACTGTTTTGTGTAAACCATCGGAATCTTCACAAATTCTTACCACTTAAAATGATTAATTTTGCCTGCCAATCACTATGCTGCAGCACAAACGCAAATTTAGTTTAAAATATCGTTTGATCTTGATTTTGTGCTCAGGGTTGGTCCCTATTTTAACATTATCAAAGGATGAAATAAATCATCCCTCGTATTCAGCTCTACCCAATAACCTTAGCGATACTACAAAGCCTGTAAAAGGAGCGGATACGACGAAAATCCAAAAGGTTGATACCGTTCGCTTGAAACTCTCAAAAGATTCGATCTCTTTTCCGGTCGACCACAAGGCGGAAGATTCAATGGTACTCGAAGTGGATAGTCGAAAAGTGCTGTTATATGGGAAGGGGGAAATCAAATACGACGACATACAACTGAATGCTCCCAAAATTGAATACGATCAGCAAACACAGTTCGTGACAGCTAAGATGGGACGAGATACTGCCGGGCTTGTTGCAGGAATGGCCAAATTGAAACAGGGGGAAACGGTTACAGTAAGTGATAGTCTGCGGTTCAATTTCAAGAGTCAAAAGGGTCTTACCTACAGTTCCTTTTTTCAGCAGGAGGAGTTTTTCAATTTTGCACAAAAGGTCAAAAAGATCGACCCTGAAACCTTTTATGCCCAAAATGGCCGATTCACCACCTGTAACCTCGATACGCCGCATTTTGCGTTTCGTTTCAGCAAGGCAAAGTTTATCAACAAAAAGCTGGTGGTGACCGGCCCTGTTCATCCTGAGTTTGAAGATGTACCACTTCCCATCTACCTTCCCTTTGGGATCTTTCCCATGAAAAAAGGGCGACAATCTGGTTTTATCCCTCCTCAATTCACGGTGAATGAAAATTTTGGTGTGGGACTGGAAGGCTTTGGTTATTACAAGGTGATCAATGATTACCTCGATGCAAAAGCATGGTTTGATTTATATTCCTATGGTTCCTGGCGTGCAAATTTCTCACCCAGTTACCGCATGAGATATCGCTACAATGGAAGTTTCAATCTTAGTTTCCAAAATACCAAGTTCGCCTTCAAGGGGGATCCGGATTTTAAAAAGAACAAAAGCTTTTTTATTACCTGGATGCACAGCATGGATAGCAAGGCAAGACCTGGGGTAAGTTTCAGCGCCAGTGTAAATGCCGGCAGCAGCAAGTATCTTTCCCTGGTTCCCAATGGAGCCCTTGTAAATCCGGGCTTCAGTGGAAATGTTCAGGGTGGAGGAAGCTACATGCAGCCCATGAATTTCACCAACCAATTGTCTTCCACCATTTCCTACCAGAAGTCTTGGGCAGGTACTCCTTTCAACTTGGCTGTTAACCTCAACCATAACCAGAATACTGCCACCAGAGTCGTCAATTTGAATCTGCCTGACATTGCCATGGTTATGAATACCATCTATCCATTTCAACCCAAAGAGTCAGTGGGTGCCTCCAAGTGGTATGAAAAATTGGGCATTGCCTACAGTGGCAATTACAAGGGACAAATTTCTTTCTACGACACAGCTTTTCGTTTCAAACAACTGATCGATACTTTCCAGTGGGGAGCCAGTCATGATATTCCAATAACACTTTCTTTACCATCCCTAGGTCCCTTGCAAGTAGCACCCAATTTTTCATTCCGTGAAAGGTGGTTTGCGCAGAAATTTTACAGAAAATGGAACCCGCAAACCGAGAGGCTGGACTCCAGTATTGATAGAGGATTCTATACAGCACGTGAGATGTCAATGGGACTCTCCTTCAGTACAGCTGTATTCGGGACATACCAGGCAAAGAACAAAGATGCCAGGGTACAGGCAATACGACATGTGATGCGCCCTCAATTCGGTATCAATTATAAACCTGACCTGATGAAGCCTTACTATTTTAGGGAACAGGTAAACAAACAAGGCGACAGGGCCCTCATGTCGGTTTTTGATGGAAGTATCTTCGGGCCTTTCTCGTCTGAAGAAAACGGAGGAATCGGTTTCGGAATCGATAACAATATTGAAATGAAAGTGCGATCCAAATCGGATACTGGAGAGGCAGAATTGAAAAAAGTAAAATTGTTGGATGGTTTTGGAATATCGGGTGGATATAACTTTCTGGCTGATAGTTTCAAGCTCTCCACCTTTAATCTTTATGCGCGTAGTACCCTATTTGAAACAATCAACATCACAGCCAATGCCACTTTGGATCCATACAAGACAGACCCTCGAACACAATACCGAAAAAATGAATATGCCTGGCAAGGTGGTAAATTCACACCTGGTTCTATCACAAGTGGCAGCGTAAACATATCTACCAGTTTCCAGAGCAAAAAGAAAGACGACAAAGACAAGAAAACGGATGCCAAGAGTGATGATGATCCTGCAAATAACTTGACTCAGGAACAGATGATGCAACAGCTTGATTATATCAGACGGAATCCGGCTGAATTTACGGACTTCAATATTCCCTGGTCAATCAGCTTCTCTTATTCATTGAGTTTTGCCAAGATTTTAAGACCGGATTATACCTATAAGACGGAACTGACTTCCAACTTTAACTTTAACGGTGACTTTAGTCTGACCCCCAAATGGAAGGTGGGCGCCAATGGGTATTATGATATCAAGACCATGAAGCTCCAATCATTGACAACCTTCATCACGCGTGATCTTCATTGCTGGCAGATGTCCATCAATGTGACACCTATTGGTCTGTATCGTTTCTTCAATATTTCTATCAACCCCAAATCAGGATTGCTAAGGGATCTTAAAATCAACAGGACCCGTTATTTCTATACTCAATAATGCAATTCATGCTTATTGTTTGTCAGCTAATGTATTCCACATCAGTTGAAATATATGGTCTTTCAATTCTTTTGCATTTTCAAATGAGTATGGATCAACCGGATCCAGAAATTGCATGCTTGCCTTACCGGGCCAGAAGAAAAAAGATTTATCGTGCGGGAGCATCTTACCTGTTCCCCTGATCACACAGGGGATGACCTTTTTGCCGGTATCGAAGGAGAGCCTGAAGGCTCCATCATGAAAAGATTTCAGCGGATCTTTTGTTTTGTTTCTTGTCCCTTCCGGATAGATACACATATGCATGCCCCATTCCAGTACTTCCTTCATCTGCAGGTAGCTTTGTTTCCTGCTGCTATCGCTTGACCGGTCCAGCAATACGGAACCTCGTTTATAGATGAGGCCGAAAAGAGGGACGCGGGACATTTCTATCTTGGCGATAGTCTTGTTCGTTCCGGGTATACCTGGACAGGTCAAGGGTACATCCATCAGGGAATTATGGTTGCAGACCACAACATAATTTTCACCTTTTTTAAATTTTTCCTTGCCTTTGATTTTTACCCGTATGCACGCAAGCGGGAAAAATATAAACATCCAGGCCCTGCAAAGTTTGATTACCCAGGCCGTACGTTTGGGTTCTGGTAACATTCCGGTAGCCCAAATTGGAAGAATAAAAATGAGCATGGTTGCTATGAACATCAATCCGCCCCAGACCGTAAAAACTCTTCCCAAAATATTTTTAACCATGGTTGTTTTCTTTAATGAGCCAGTCGATCGGTTCTTTGCCTTTTTGGGTGAGATATTCGTTTGTTTTTGAGAAATGTCTGCAGCCAAAAAATCCTTTATCAGCAGCAAAAGGGGAGGGGTGCGCTGCCCTTAATACCAAATGTTTTTTTTCATCTATATAGATCCCTTTTTCTTTGGCGAAGTTTCCCCATAGCAGAAAGACCAGCTGTTGTTTTTTTTCATTTAATACACGGATTACTTCATCTGTAAATACATGCCATCCAATGCCTGCATGGCTGTTGGGCTGATTGGCTCGAACTGTTAGGGAGGCATTCAGCAGAAATACTCCTTGATCGGCCCAATGGGATAGGTCACCTTTTCCCCTGGGCATGCGAATGCCTAAGTCGGCTTCAATTTCCTTGTATATGTTGATCAGGGAAGGAGGAGGCTTGATGCCGATGGGTACAGAAAAACTCAATCCTTGTGCTTGTCCCGCTCCATGATAGGGATCTTGTCCAATAATCACCACTTTTACAGCATCCAAGTCGGTTTTATTGAATGCATGGAAGATTAGCGGTCCGGGTGGATAAATTTCCTGCTGACTTTCCTTTTCAGACCTCAGTAATTCAACCATATGGTGAAAGTAGGGTTTGCTGAATTCGGCACACAATGCGCTTTTCCATGCGGGTGCAATTTTTACATCAATGGTTTCCATCCTTTTCACTTGGATGCAAGCTAAAAAAAATTATCTTTGCACCCCTAAGTTCTTCCGGTCCCGTAGCTCAGCTGGATAGAGCGGCAGCCTTCTATCCAG
>Ga0315901_10010950_pt1 | contig 10257 bp, 8 predicted proteins | sample LakEriMetagenome_10_FD_203761 | JGI IMG/M metagenome (GOLD analysis project Ga0315901, IMG submission 203761) | Freshwater fungal communities from buoy surface, Lake Erie, Ohio, United States - Buoy 2 MA116 | ecosystem: Environmental > Aquatic > Freshwater > Lake | place: USA: Lake Erie, Ohio... | reverse complement strand
ATTGAAATTTGAGGTCCGCTCACATCGGCAAGATTACAAATGGTTTCCATTGCAAGTCTTTCAATAAATGCGATACCTTCCAAATATCCAAGAAATAGGTCATATGAATTATTTGAATTACCTTTCTCAAAACCAATTGCTTTAGGATGAGTGAAAGGGAAATATTCTCCTGTTGTTGCTAATGGTAAGACTAAATAACTACTAAATTGAATCTCTTTTGCACTAGAACTATAATTTTCAAAATTTATATTGGGAAATTTCTTGTGCAGTGAATCACCACCGCAATGCGAAGTAGCCGATACCGACCAATTTCCATTCCAGGATCGATGGCTATACAAGCCTGAATCTATTCCTGAAATTTTTTCTATGGTATTTCCTTTAATACTTAGGCCTGTACCAATTGTTGTTACCCACTGACCTTCATCTACTGCTCCTGATGCAATTTGAGCTCCCATCGCATCGGTTACACCTGATAGAACTACGCAGGTTGTTGGTAGATTTGTTAACTTTGATACTTCACTAGATATGGTTCCTAACGGAGTTCCTGGAGCAACAATTGGTGGAAGAAGCACTTCATTAATTCCTAAATTCGAAAGAGTTTTTGGCCATGAAAGATTTATTAAATCTGCTCCAGTTTTTAAAGCATTTGTGAAATCAGTTATTGGACTATTACCCGTTAGTTGAGTCAGTAACCAATCGCCTGCGCTAACAACATATTTAGTTTGTTTCCATATTTCAGGTTTGTGCCTTTTCATCCACAGTGCTTTAGCGAGGGTGAATGTAGGTCTAATTTCTAATCCAAGATCTGGACCTTCAGTTTGAAACATTTTATTTGCTTCTTCAGCTTCTTTTATTGCTCTTTTGTCATTCCACATAAGAGCTGGATGAAGAGGTCGATAGGAAGAGTCAAGTAGTAATAATGTTCCGGAGGTGGCAACCAAACTTAATCTTGAAATATTTGTAAATGAGTTCTTTTGGGAAAGTTCTTGTAGGCACGTACAAATAGCTTCCCACCACTGATAGGGATCTTGCTCGTGTTCAATTCCCCCCACATTATGAAGTGGCCATTTTTTTTCGGCAGAAGAAATTATTGTTCCACTTTCATCGAGTAGAACGACTCGAACTCCTTGACTACCTACATCTATGCCTACGAAGTATTCGCTCATTTCAAACCCAATTTTGTTTCAATTCAAACAGTAAAATTTAAGAAATCTTACTTTTGGTATCCGAAAAAATCTGTGCTCCAACTTTTGCAGTTGCATTTTCGTGAACAACTGCTGAAAGTCCTGCTAGTACGGCTGCAGGTGATGCAGAAGAATAAATTCTGCGACCAAACATCACTCCCGCGCCTCCAGCTTTGACTGACATCTCAGCTAATTCCATAGTTTCAAGAATGCGATCGTCTCCTGCTGATCCCCCTGCCAATACCAACGGAACGGTTGTGGAACTTACAACTTTTTCGTAAGACTTAGCATCTCCTGGCCAAATACATTTAACAATGTCTGCACCAACTTCAGCAGCCATTCGGCAGTACCAAGACAAAAGATCAGGATTCTCAACTTGAGTTTTATCCATGTAATCATCAACAGCTCTAGGTTCAATAATTAATGCAATCCCATACTTTGTGCATTCGTCTGCTAGACGTGCATTGCGTTCAATTTCTTCTTTTTCTAATTTATTATCTTTTTGACCAACATATAAATATGTCATAATTGCATCTGCTCCGCATGAAGCTGCGTTTTCAACTGTTGTTAATTGAGCAATATTTCCTTCAGAAATTCCTGAAGTTCCAGGGGTAAAGATTGGACGACCAAAAGATTTCCAATCCATATGAATTATTAAACTTGGCTTATCTCGCCCGACAAAAATTTCTTCAACTTTATCCACTGAACCGGGGGCCAGCATAATTCCATTTGCTCCTGAAAGTTGTCCAAAAGAATTTCGCATTTCAGAAACACTTTTTAAACCTTTTGGGGCTCCAGTCAGCACTGCGTGTGAAGCTGCCACGATAATTGTTCGCCCAGAGACTGGATTGAGAATTCTTCCTAAACGAATTTTCTTACCTGTTCTGGAGTCCATACCCAATCACTTCTTCCTTATATCGATTTTCCTTCTTAAGCCTCACTATAGTCTTGATGAGTGCGCTGAAATAAAGAATAGGCATTAATCTGCTTATTGTCTAGGCTCATTAGCTCGCTTATACTGTTGGCACCTAGTTTTTTCGGCAAGCAAACGAATAGTGTGTGAGCGAAGATTTCAGCAGTTCAACTATTTTGTCTAAATGATTTTGAGGAGTTGCGTTGATCAAATCACAGCTGTCGCCAAAATTAACCTCTTTTCAAAAAGCCCTAACAGCCGTCTCGTTAGATATTCTTCATGCCGGGATTGGCGGAAGACTTACTCCTTCCATTCAGCTTCAAGAAAAACTTGAGGTTGGCTCAGGCACTGTTCAAAAAGCATTACAAGAAATAAGTGAAAGTGGGGGTGTAGTTTTACGAGTTAAAGGCCATCAAGGAACAATAATTGTTGATTTTAATCCTGCTATTTTATGGAAAATAGCACAGCTTGAACCTCTTAGAATTTCTCTTACCCCACCGGGTGCTAAAGAATTAGGTGCGCTTTCCTTTGGAATTAAAAATCAGTTACGCAAAGTAGGAATTGGAATTGAGTTTGACTTTGTCTTGGGCGCGCAAAAAAGATTAGATACTCTTTCAAAAACTTCTTACAATTCAGCTCTAATATCAAGAGGCGCTGCAAAGTCTAGAAATCTTTTAGATAATCAGAATTATTCAATTCTAGATTTTGGACCACAAAGTTACTACCAACTTGGTTCCCTCGTAATGCTCACCTCACCTAAAATTCAAAATCCAAATCAACTACGTGTTGCGCTCGACAAAAACTCATATGATCATGAAACTTTGACTCTAAATAGCTTTCGGAACCAAAAAGGTGTGGAATTTGTTGATTGCCCTTTCACTGAAGTTCCATCAGTCATTCTCGAAGGAAAAGCAGATACCGGAATTTGGCATAGAGTGGAATCGGTCATTTCTCCAGAACAAGCAGGCCTTAAAGTTTCCCAAATTGATATCAGTTCTTTAGAGGATGAAGAAGCATCGATTTCCAATGCAGTACTAATTTGGCCCTCAAGTCTCAAAGAGATCACAGCCTTACTCGGGATGATAGATGTTGAAGACCTGAGGCAAGATCTGCAGAAGAAAGCAAAATAGGACATCCTGAGGCGTTAGTAGAAATATCGGCTCTCGCAGCCAATCTCCCCCACTCCAAAATCAGACCATAACAAAATTATAACAATTCATAGGCAAAAATCGGATTTATGCTTTTTGGGCTATACTTTTAAGACCATCAGAACTTTGATGTCAGTTGCGCTTTGCAGTTTGCAAGGTGGACTGCGTAATTAGAGGAGATTTAAATAGTGAGAATCACAAAACTAGCTAAGTTCGGAGTAGGCCTAGCCGTCATAGGTTTAGTTCTGAGCGCTTGCTCGTCAGATTCAGGAACTGACACAGCAACAGAAGCAGCAGATGCTGCTGCCCCAGCAAAAATCGAGTCAATTGGAATTACTGTAGGAGACATTAGTAATCCTTTCTGGCTAGCGATGACAAAAGGTGCTGAAGAATCAGCAGCTGAATTAGGTGCAACCATCAGTGTTCAAGATGGCGCACAAGACTTAGCTGTTCAAAGTGCACAGATCGACACATTCATAACCCAAGGAATCGATGTTTTGATTATTGGTGCAGTGGACAGTGTTGGAATTGCTCCTGCAGTCGAAAGAGCACAAGCAGCTGGAATTATGGTTGTTGCAGTTGGAGATAAAGCACAAGGTGCTTCAACTTACGCAGCTGTAGATAACAACAGTGCTGGTGTAGTTGCATGTAAATATATGGCTGAACAAATCGGTGGCAAAGGTGAAGTTGCAATTATCGATGGAACCGCTGTTTCAGCTGTAATTGAACGTGTACTCGGTTGCGAAGCTGCACTTAAAGAATTCCCAGATATTAAAGTAGTTGCAAAAGTAGCTGGAGATAATGCAATTGGTAAAGGCCAAACAATTGCAACAGACATTTTAACCGCAAATCCAAATCTAAAAGGAATTTTCGGTATTAATGATCCAACAGCTCTAGGTGCATTACTTGCAGCTCAAGATGCCAAGTTCACTGACTTGATCATCGTTGGAGTTGACGGTGCCCCATCAGCAGTTGAAGAGTTGTCAAAGGCTTCTTCAATGTTTAAGGGTTCTGCATCTCAAGATCCACGCGCTATGGTGAAAGCAGTACTAGAGGCAGTACAAGAAGTAATGGCAGGTGGAACTTGGCCAGCAGACGGTATTTTGTTACCATCTGAATTCATTACAAAGGACAACCTAAGTACTTATAAGGGTTGGTCTTAAAGAAGTAACTTGAAGTGGTAACTAACATTTTTGTTAGTTACCACTTCATTGCTAGATAACTTGAGATGAAGGTAGGTATTGCTCACCTATGAATACTGAACTTCTTGTAGAAATGCAAAACATTTCTAAGAATTTTTCAGTTACAAAAGCATTAGCAAATGTAAATTTTGAATTAAAATCAGGAGAAGTCCATGCCTTAATGGGCGAAAACGGTGCTGGCAAATCAACTCTAATGAAAATACTTGCAGGAGTTTACAATCCTGATCAAGGTAAAATTCTTATTCGTGGGAAAGAAGTCGAAGTTGAAAACCCTAGAGTCGCAAACGATTTAGGCATTGCTTTTATTCATCAGGAATTAAATGTTGTTCCCTATTTGACCGTGGCAGAAAATCTTGCTTTGGGAAGTGAGCCCCAAACTAAATGGAAATCTTTGGATAGGAAAAAAATCTATGAGGATGCTTTAAGCAAGATTGCTCGCGTTCGTGCACCAGTTGATCCTTCCGAATTAATGGGCAACCTAACTATTGGGACACAGCAAATCATTGAGATTGCTCGAGCAATATCTATGAACGCTCAAATCCTAATTTTAGATGAACCAACTGCTGCGCTTTCCTCAGTTGAGTCCCAACTTCTATTTGAACTTATTTCAGAAATTCGAGAGTCTGGGGCCGGACTTATTTATATTTCACACAGAATGGAAGAAGTTTGGAATTTAGCTGATCGAGTTACAGTATTTAGAGATGGTCAACGAGTGGCTACTTCAAACAAACATGAACTTTCTCCTGAACAAATTGTTAAACAGATGATAGGTAGAGATGTAAAAGACCTTTATGTTCGCAAAAACAGAACACCAGGAAATACAACTTTAAAAGTCGAAAATCTCGGTGATGGCAAAAAAATTGGACCCGTAAGTTTTGAAGTTAGAGCCGGTGAAGTCTTGGGTCTATATGGTCTAATTGGAGCTGGGAGAACGGAAATAACTCAACTTATATACGGCGTAAGTGAAATTGCTACTGGCTCAGTTTCTATTTCAGATAAATTAGTAAAGATTAAATCACCTGCAGACGCCATCGATTTAGGAATTGCTTCTGTTCCAGAAGATAGAAAAATTCAAGGTCTTTTTTCACTAATGTCGCTCTCAGATAACATCATGATTGCGAACTTAGCGAAATTCACACGTTTAGGAATTTTAATTCTTCGAGAGATAGCCGCAGCGGTTAATAAACAATTCTCAAATCTTTCCATTCGTGCTAGTTCAACTGAACAAATTGTTGGTGAGCTTTCTGGGGGGAATCAGCAAAAAGTTCTGCTTGCTCGGGCTTTACAAACTAATCCAAAAGTTCTAATTTTAGATGAACCCACAAGGGGAGTTGATATTGGTGCAAAAAATGAAATCTATAGAATTATCAATTCGCTGACTGAGTCAGGAACTGCTGTTTTAATGGTTTCTTCGGACTTACCTGAATTGTTAGGAATGAGTGATCGTGTCTTGGTAATTAGAGATGGTGTCATTGTTAAGGAGCTATCTGCATCTGAATTGAGTGAAGAAAAAGTCATTATGTTTTCAACCGGATTGGTATCAGTGTAAATCTATGAATAAGACTAAAGAAGTTAAAAATCTAGTGCTGAGAATGGAAAAATCTGATGAGTGCAGATAGCAAAATCGAATCACCGAAAAAATCTCTAACCAAAACTCAAATAATCGATCAAGTCATGAGCAAGTGGGGCATTTACATTGCACTTTTGCTACTGATTATCTTGATGGCTGCTATTGCTCCGAATTTTCTTTCTGTTAAAAATGGATTAAATATTGCACAAGCTGTCTCAATAAATGCAGTAATTGCAGCTGGAATGACTGTGGTTATTTTAACTGCAGGTATAGATCTTTCTGTTGGTTCAATTGTTGCTGCATCTGGTGTTGCTACCGTACTTTTACTTAATGATTCAATCCCAACACCCATTGCAGCACTAGTTGCAATTTTGGTTGGTGCAGCAATTGGTTTAGTTAACGGTGCGATAATTGCGTACCTTGCACTACCAGCTTTCATTGTCACTTTGGGCGCGCTAACTTATACGCGCGGAATCGCGTATTCATTACACGGAGGTCCAGTTCAGATTGCTGGTGAATCCGGCATTGAATCCATCGGTAATGGATCAATCGGTGGAGTTCCTATGCCGGTATTCATCATGATATTTGTATATGTATTTTTCTGGTTCCTGTTGGAAAGAACTAAATTTGGTCGACATGTTTACGCGGTGGGAGGAAATGCTCAAGCTGCAAGATTGTCTGGAATTGATGTCAAAAAAGTTTTAATGACTGTCTATATTATCTGCGGTATTACAGCAGGCTTAGCAGGTTTAATGTTTGCTTCTAGAGTGCGTTCAGGACAAGTTACTGCAGGTGTGGGCTACGAATTAGATGCGATTACTGCGGTCATCCTTGGTGGAACCAGTTTGTTTGGTGGTCGAGGTCGAATATTTGGAACACTTATTGGAGCACTTTTAATTGGTGTTTTAAGTAATGGTTTAGTACTGATGGGTGTACCAATTTATACCCAACTTATGGTTAAGGGTTCCGTCATAATATTTGCTGTCGCAATAGACACTCTTCGATCTAAGCCCAGTACGTAAAAAATAGTATTCATTAAAAGTATAATAAAACGTTTAAACGGGCCCGTTTTTATTGTGTTAATTTAGTAAATATTTATTCGGGAACATTTATTTCTGTTTCCTGCCAAGATAATATCCAACTCATCTCTCATGGTTCATAATCTTCAAAAAATGTATCTAAGCTAGCCCAGGCCTTCGAATACTAAGCCCGGGGTAATTTAAGATAAAGTGAGATAACCAGGAGGCACAATGAACAAAGTGAATTTACCTAAAAATTCTGAACTAAAAGACACTCTGCTCTCAGTCATAAGAAAAGGTGAAGTATTAAGTTCAAAAGAAATTGATTCACGCATAATAGAGAATTTAAAGTTAAGCAAAGAGCAGGTTAATTTCTTGCATAACGCAGAAAAAAGTAGCAGGACCGAACTTGCCTATAGGCTTGCTTGGATTCGTACAAGTCTAAAAAAAGAAGAAATACTGGAAAAACATGACAATGGAAGTTGGAGTAAGAATTGAGCTTTAGCGGAGTTGAATGTCAGGGATACTCAATAGACTTCAAGAATGATTAGAAATAAACCACTTTTAGCCGGACTGTTTTCTGGCGTAGGTGGAATTGAATTAGGCTTCAAAAAAGCTGGTGCCGAAGTTATATTTTCAAATGATATTGACGAAAAAGCTTCAGTCACTTTTAATTTAAATCACAAAAATTCATTATTTATTGGAGATCTAATTGAACTGCCTTCGAAAAGTATTCCTAAATTTGACATTTTAACTGGAGGATTTCCGTGTCAGGCATTTTCGGTTGCCGGCTATCGGAAAGGTTTTGGGGATCCTCGGGGTAATATTTTTTGGGAAATCACAAGAGTTATAGACGATAAAAAGCCATCAGTAATTTTCTTAGAAAATGTTAAGAATTTAGTAAATCACGATTCAGGAAAAACCTTCAAAGTAATAAAAAGCGCATTAGAAGAGCGTGGTTATCATTTAAAATTTGAAGTTCTAAATTCCTTAGACTATGGAAATGTGCCGCAGAATAGAGAAAGAATATATATAGTTGGTTTTAGATCAAGAAAACAGTATGAAAATTTTAAATTTCCATCGAGGATTAATTTAAAGTCAGAACTAAAAGATTTTATTGATTTCGAAAATAGAGTTCCAGATTGTTACTATTACACAGAGGAAAATTACATGTATTCTGATTTGTTAAAAAATGTTAAATCAAAGCAAACAGTTTACCAATGGAGAAGAAGATATGTACGAGAAAATAAATCTGGAGTATGTCCGACTCTCACAGCTAACATGGGGACTGGAGGACATAACGTTCCTCTGATTAAAGCAAGACATGGAATCAGAAAATTGACACCAAGAGAATGCTTCAATTTAATGGGTTTTCCAAAGACTTTTAAAATTCCGGACACTACTGCTAACAGTCATCTATACAAGCAAGCTGGAAACTCGGTTGTAGTGCCTGTGATTGAGAGAATTGCGAAAGAAATCTTAAAATCATTTTAACACTTGGCTTATATCAATTTTAAGTATAGATTTGCTTCATGAAGCGAATTTTTGAATTCGACCAAGAAATCTATTTTGCACTTTTAAATAGTGTTGCAAAATTCTCTCGACTTTACAGTGCTTCAGACATAGTTTTCTTTCATTACAGATTTATTGAAAAATTATTTGTTTTTGCCGCCAAAGGTTTAGACTTATCTCGATCAGATATTGCGTTTGATGCATTATTACCAAACAATATAGGAGTTGGAGTTAAAACTTTTGTGCTCAATGGGAATGCGTCCCATAAGTTTGAAAAGGTTCAAGAATTTACCAGAATTGCAGGAGCGGGAGGTTTTTCGAAATTAAGTTCCGCTGAAATTGCACTAAATGCTTCCATTGAAAGAAATAAGACTATTCAAACTGATGCGAGAGAATACGGCATTGAAATTTCAAGTTCTATTTATCATTGCTTAATAAGGACTCCTAAAGGAGCCATTATCCACGAGGAGCCTTATGCCCTAATTGATGTCGATGGAATCTATCCAATCAACAGAAAGGGAGAAAGACTTTCAAAATTTCCTGAAAATCCGTCAAATGTTGATTTTAGCGATGGGATAAATCAATATAAGTACAGTAAATCAAAGAATGTATTGTTCAAGAAATTTGAAATAAGTGATTCTGAAATCAAGTCTATTAGACCATTACAAATAGAAGAAAATATCTTTGAAAAATTGTTACAAGAGGGCCTTAAATTTCATGGAAAATCTGTTAGCGAGTTAATTCCGAGCCAAAATCAAGAATTAGAAGAGCTCGTTCCTGGAAAAGATTATGTGATTTTACCTCTTTACAACGCTAAAAGAAAGACCAAGAAAGTTGAAGAAAAATCGGGCATTAATCAATGGAATGCTGCGGGCCGAAAGCGAAAGTTTGGCGAAGCGTATATTCCAATTCCAAGCCATATCCATAAATCTTTTCCCAATTTTTTCCCTAACAGAGATACAAATTTTAATTTAAAGTTACCAAATTTATCAAATACAGTTTCAGCTAAAGTTTGTCAAGATGCAGGTAAGGCTTTAATGACAAATCCTAATGATGTTTTGTGTAAATGGCTGTATCGAGTTATTGATCCAGAATTTACGGAGACTATGTTCGATAATCCACCCAGAAGAAAACCTTACAGTTATAAAGATTTGGCAAATGTGGGAAGAGATTCTGTAAGAATTGTTAAACTAGACGACAATAATTTTGAACTTTTCTTTTCTCCTTTAGGATCTTTTGAAGACTTCAAAGATTTAACTGAGTTAGAGAATTAAGTGGACTTCTCCTCTTTAAACAAATCACGCCGCAGTATTCGTGATTTCAAAAAAGATCCAGTTCCTGAATCTGTTTTAAAACAAATCCTTGATGATGCCCTGTGGTCTCCTTCCTGGAGTAACACCCATCCCTATTACCTAGCAATTGCAAAGGGTGAAGAACTAGAACTAATAAAGAAGGATTACCTCAAACTTTTTGATCAAGCTTGGCCTTTAATGAACGGTAATTTATTTCAAAAACTCACTCTTGTTGTAACAAGAAGAGGTTGGCCTGATGGTGATTTTAGAACTATCTTTAAATACCCTGAAATTTTACAAAAAAGAAGAGTAAAAACAGGCAAAGCAATCTATGACTTCTTAGGTATTAAAAGAGAAGACAAAGATAAAAAACAACAATCTTGGCGAAGAAACTTTGAATTCTTTGGTGCCCCTGTT
>Ga0315901_10010948_pt1 | contig 10258 bp, 5 predicted proteins | sample LakEriMetagenome_10_FD_203761 | JGI IMG/M metagenome (GOLD analysis project Ga0315901, IMG submission 203761) | Freshwater fungal communities from buoy surface, Lake Erie, Ohio, United States - Buoy 2 MA116 | ecosystem: Environmental > Aquatic > Freshwater > Lake | place: USA: Lake Erie, Ohio... | reverse complement strand
TTGTGCGTCGTGATCGACGACCGCCATTGGCAGCGGGAGTTCTCGATCCTCTCGGCGACGGCCCACAAGCCGATCGCCGAGGAGGTGCTGCGGCGGTTCCGAGCGAGGCTGAAGTCGAGCGAGAATCCGCTCCGTGGCCGCGTGCTCCAGGCCCGCGTCGACGACGGCTGCGTGCGGATCGGCGCGAGTCCCTCGCTCGCGAGCGAACGGGCGGGCCTCGTGCTGCCCGACGCCGTCTGGGCCGAGATCGACGTGTTCCTCGCCTCGGCCACCAGCCGCCGCGAGATTCTTCAGCGGCTCGGGCTCGGCACGAACCGCGGCCTGCTGATCGCGGGGCCGCCGGGCGTGGGCAAGACGCACCTCGTCCGCGTGATCGGCGCCGAGCTCGCGGGCCGTTACACCACGATCCTGGCCGACGCCAACTCGATGCGGCATGCCATCGCCGACCTCTACGCGGAGAGCGACACGTTCGGCCCGACGCTCGTCGTGCTCGATGACATCGACCTCGTGCTCGGCCACCGCGACGGCAGCGGCAACAACGCCCCGCTGGCGGATTTTCTGTCGACGCTCGACGGGGTGCGGCAGCGGGAGGACATCCTCACGATCGCCACCACCAACGACCCGAAGTCGCTCGACCCCGCCGCCCAGCGGTCATCGCGGTTCGACATGGTGGTCACGCTGCCGATGCCCGACGAGGCCACGCGGATCGGGATCCTGGAACGTCACCTCGGGCCGCTGGGCCTGCTGCCGTTCGACATTCCGGCCCTGGCCCGCATCCTCGACGGCGCGACCGGCGCCGACGTGAAGGAAGTGATCCGCCGGGCGGTGCTCGAGCACGGCGAGCGGTTCACGCAGCGGCAACTCGTGGAGATCGCCGAATCGGGCCGCTGGAAAGCCGCTCTCAACCGCCGCCGCTATCTGTAGGAAGAACAGAGAGCGGGAGGCGAGGGTGTCGGTGCAAGCTCGAGGAGCCTTGGGCCGCCGCGGCCCACCGCGACGATCTGAAAGACCGCGAAGCGGCGACTTTTGCCGCACCCGAGCCGGCTTACTTTCCCCAGCTTGCCACAACGAGAGCCGGTAATCCCGCCGGCTCATGTTGCCTGACCGGCACGGCCGATACGACCGGCAGGGTTTGGTGCGCCTCCGCTGCGCACGCCCCGTCGGACGCGATCGTCATGGCCACCGCCCCCGCCACTCCAGCACCGCAGGCCGGCCCAACCGGCTGGCTCGCCGGCATGGTCGCCAGCCTCGGCGGCTTCGCCATGTCGAGCGTGGCCGGCATCGGCGACGTGGCGATCTTCACGGTGCAGACGTTCGGCTGGATGTTCGCCCGGCGGCAACGGCGGGAGGTGCTCCTGCCGAGCTTCTACCAAATCGGCGTGATGTCGCTGCCCGTGGTCGCGCTCACGGGCCTGTTCATCGGCATGGTGCTCGCCGTGCAGAGCTACGCCCAATTCAAGGCTCTCGGTCTCGAGACGCGACTCGGGTCCGTGATCAATCTCTCGCTCGTCCGGGAACTGGGGCCCGTGCTCGCGGCCACGATGCTCGCCGGCCGCGTCGGCAGCGCCATGGCCGCCGAGCTCGGCACGATGCGGGTCACCGAGCAGATCGATGCGCTCGAGAGCATGGGAGCGAACCCGATCTACTACCTCGTCGTGCCGCGGTTCCTCGGCTGCCTCGTGCTCATCCCGTCGCTCACGGTGATGGCCGACTTCATGGGGGTGCTCGGCGGCTACCTCTACTCCCACGTGCTGCTCGGCATCGACTACCACCACTACTGGGAAAACTCCCGCGCCTACGTCGACGCCTTCGACTTCCTGATGGGCATCTTCAAGAGCTTCTTCTTCGGCGCGGCGATCGCGCTGGTCAGCTGCCACCACGGCTTCCACTGCAGCCCGGGGGCCGAAGGGGTCGGCCGTGCGGCGACCAACGCCTTCGTCCATTCGTTCGTGCTGATCCTCGTGCTCGACCTGTTCCTGGGCATCGGGCTCAACAACGTGCACGACTTCTTCCGTCCGGAAGGCCCTCGCAAGCTTCTGTAAGCGTTCAACCATGCCCGCCGTCGCCACCGCCACATCAAGAGCCAGTGCCGAGGCCGACCCGCCCGTTCTGCGGATCGACTCGCTCGGCGTGCGGTTCGGCAGCCAGCAGGTGCTCCGCGATATCTCGCTCGAGCTGCCGGCCGGCAAAACGCTTGTGGTCCTCGGCGAAAGCGGCTGCGGCAAGACCGTGCTGCTCAAGACGATGATCGGCCTCGTGCGGCCCACGGCGGGCGACGTCGCCTTCGAGGGACGGTCGCTGGCGCGGATGAACGATCGCCAGCTCGCCCACCTTCGCACGAAATATGGCTTCGTGTTCCAGGGGGCCGCGCTCTTCGACAGCTACACGATCGCCGACAACGTCGCCTTTCCCCTCCGGGAGCACACTCGGCTCTCCGAGCGGGAGATCGGCGAGATCGTGGGCACGCTCGTCGACGAGGTGGGCCTGCCGCGGTCGGTGCTGGCCAAGAAGCCCGTGCAGCTCTCGGGGGGCATGCGGAAGCGGGCGGGGCTCGCCCGGGCGCTCGCCCTCGATCCGCAGCTCGTGCTCTACGACGAGCCGACCACCGGCCTCGACCCGATCATGACCGACGTGATCAACGAGCTGATTTTGAGCGTGCGGTCGCGGCCGCGGGTGACGAGCGTGGTTGTCACGCACGACATGTCGACGGCCCGCAAGGTGGCCGACCGGATCATCATGCTCTACCCGCTCTTTCGGCTGGGGCCCGACGAGCCGCAGATCGTGTTCGACGGCACGCCCGCCGACCTCGACCGCAGCCGCGACCCGCGGGTCCGACAGTTCATCGAGGGCCGGGCCGGCAACCGGCTCACGGAACTCTTGGAGGAGCAGGGCCTGGCCGCCCGCGGCGACTCGACTGAGTCACAAGAAACCGATGCCTATTGACGATTGAAAAAGCCATTGAAGAAAGCCCGAAGCGCAAGCTGAAGGGAATGCGGCGGCAATTCTCGAAAAACCCGCGGTTTCCTCTCGGCTTGCGCCTCGGGCTTCCGGAGAGACGAAGCGAAGCCTTTTTTCAAAGCTCAATAACGTAGGAATGGACTTCAGAGACGGGGAGGCGAAGGGGTCGGCGAACGCTCGAGGAGCATTGGGCCGCTTCGGCCCTCGCGACGAGACTTTTGCCGCCCCTGAGCCGGCGATATCGCTGGACTGAGGAGGACGAGACATGAACGACCGCATGATGCAGTTCCGAGTGGGCGTGGTGGTGCTGGCGACGGCCATCATCGCCGGCATCCTGATCGTGCTGTTCGGTGACCTGCCCTCGCTCGTGCAGGCGACCTACCCGCTCAAGATGAGCTTCGCGGACGCCCGCGGCGTGTCGAACGGCACGCCCGTGCGGAAGAACGGCATCCTCGTGGGCCGCGTGGCCGACGTCGAACTCGACGAGAAGGGGGGCGTGAGCGTCGTGGCCGACATCGACTCCTACGTGCCGATCTACAAGGACGAGCAGCCACGGATCGCCACCACGCTGCTCGGCGACGCCGAGATCCAGCTCGTGCCGGGGCGGATCGTGCCGCCGCGGCAGCGGATCGCCCCCGAGGAGGTGCTCGTCGGGGCGGTCTCCCGCGATCCGTTCGAGGTGTTCGCCACACTCGAGCCCAAGCTCGGCTCGGCGCTCGAGTCGCTCACGGAGGCGAGCGAGTCGGTGTCGAAGCTGTCGGCCAATCTCGACCGGCTCCTCCTCGGCGAGGACGACACCTTCTCCAAGATGGTGCAGAAGACGGAGAAGGCTCTCGACGCCTTCAGTTTGGCGATGGACAACATCAACGACGTAATGGGCGACGCCAATGCCCGGGCCAAGCTCAAGGAGACGCTCAACGGCCTGCCGGAGGTGATGAACGACCTCCGCACCACCGTGCAGGGCATCGGCACGACGGTCGATACGGCCGACCGCAACCTGCGGAATCTCGAGGGCCTCACCCGGCCGCTCGGCGAGCGGGGCGAGGGCATGGTGGCCCAGGTCGACAAGACGATCGGTCGGCTCGACGAGGTGCTCCAGCAGGCGGTCTTCTTCACCCGCGCGCTCAACGAGTCGGAGGGCACGCTCGGCAAGCTCGTCCGCGACCCGAAGGTCTACGACGACCTCGCGCAAGCCGCGGCCAACGTGAACAACCTCACGAGGGAACTCCGCCCGATCGTCGACGACGTGCGGGTGTTCACCGACAAGATCGCCCGCCACCCCGAGCAACTCGGCGTCCGTGGCGCCCTCGACCGCCGCCCGGGGTTAAAGTGACTCAGGCCGTCCCTCTATTTTCACCATGGCGGTCAACGCTTGCACTCGTAACGGTTTATCGCCGCGTTCCATCGCGACACGCCCGGCCTGCCTGGCCGCAGGCATGACCCTGCTCGTCTGGTGCATGTTCGACGTGCGCGCAGAGGAGCCGGCCCCGGTTCGGATCGCGGCCGCCCCCGAACTGCCGGCGACGATGCCATGGGATCTGGCCGCCCTCAGCGAGCCGCCGACAGTCGAGTGGCTCGATGAGGCCGCGCCCGTGCGGTCGCTGCGCTACGCGGGCGAGCCGTTTGGCGGCCGACCTACGCGGGTTTTTGCCTACTACGCCACTCCCGCGAGCGTCGGTGTTGATCGTGAACAGTCGGCCTCTGCCCCGGGCAAAGCCCGGTGGCCAGGCGTGGTGCTCGTGCACGGTGGGGGAGGAACCGCCTTCGCCGAATGGGTGACGCTCTGGGCCAAGCGCGGCTATGCAGCCATCGCCATGGATCTGGCAGGCTGCCGACCTGACCCGGCGGGCACGAAGAAGAACGCCGTCGTCCGGATGGCCGACGGCGGCCCCGGCCAGGATCACAAGGACAAGTTCGACACGATCGCGACGCCGGATGTCAGCGACGACTGGCCGTACCACGCCGTGGCCAACGTCATTCGTGCCCACTCCCTCCTGCGGAGCCTTCCCGGCGTCGATGCCAGCCGCACGGCCGTCACGGGCATCAGTTGGGGCGGCTACACCACCTGCCTCGTCGCATCGCTCGACAGCCGCTTCCGCGCGGCGGTGCCGGTCTACGGTTGTGGCCACCTGCAAGACAACAGCTGCTGGCTCGGCGACTTCGCGCGGCTCGGCGTCGAACAGGCGACCCGCTGGTCGAAACTCTACGATCCCGCCAGCTACCTGCCGGCCTGCCGGGTGCCGATCTTCTTCGTGAACGGCACCAACGACTTCGCCTATCCTCTCGACAGTTTCATGAGAAGCCATGCCGACGCCCGACATGCCGACAGGAACATCCGCATCGAGGTCGATATGCCGCACGGCCACGAAGCGGGCTGGGCTCCGGCGGAGATCGGCGCCTTCATCGATGCGGCCTTGCTCGGGAAGCCCCGCCTGCCGGTCATCGACGCGCCGGTGCGTGACGACCGCGGTGTTCGGTGCCGGGTCGCGTCCGGTGGTCCGATCGCATCGGCGGCGTGTGTTTTCACCACCGAAGACGGGCCGATCAACAAGCTCACCTGGCAGACCATGCCCGCCCAGGTTCACTCCGACGGCACGCTCGCCGCACCGCAGCCACCGGCGAATGCCCGCGTGTTTTTCTTCACTGCCACGACGCCCGCGGGGCTCCGGGTGAGCTCACCTGCGGTCATCGCGCCCCGGAAGGGGGGAGATTCGTGACGGGAGCGATTTCGTGGAGAAAATCGCTCCCGTCCCTATTTTTGCTGGTCTACGCGAGTCGGCGGGCGACGACCTTGGCCGCCATCTCGTCGAGCGTCGTCTCCCGCAGGCGGCTGCCGTACTTCTCCAAGAGCCACGGCATCGCCTCCTCGGCGACGTCGGCCTGGATGAGCACGAGATCGCCCGGCCGAGCCGACTCGAGGACGAGCTGCACCGAGGAGGCCCAGGTGCCCCCCGCCTCGGCCGCCGTCGCCCGTGGCGTGGCCGTCGCGGCGATGCCCTGGCCGATGAGCCGCGTGATGTCGCCCGGCTGCCGGCCGCGGATGTAGGCGTCTTCGTAGACGACCACGCGGTCGAACTCCGCCCCGAGGAGGCGGCCCTGGTCGATCATGTCGTCGTCGCGACGGTCACCGGCCGCCGAGTAGACGGCCAGCCGCCGGCCATGTGGCAGCTTGCGGATCACGCCACAGATCTGCTCGAGCGACGGCACGTTGTGGCCGTAGTCCACGACCACCGAAACGCCCTCGAGATCGAGCAGGTTGAACCGGCCCGGCGAGCCGTCGGCGTTGCTCGCGAACGTCTCGAGGCCGATGCGGACGAGTTCGAGCGGCACTCCCAACCGCCAGGCCGCGGCGGCGCTGGCCAGCGCGTTTTCCACCTGGAACGACACGAGCCCCTTGTGCACGAGAGGCACCTTGTCGAGCTGCGCGAGCCGCGTCTCGCGCGGGCCGTCGCACAGCACGATCCATCCCTCGCGAATGGTGGCCGCCCGCCCGCCCGCGGCCAGATGCTCCACGACGAGCGGATTGGCCGGGTCGAGGGCGAAGTAGACGACCTCGCCCTTGCACCATTTCTTCATGCCGACCACGAGCGGGTCGGCCGCGTTGAGCACGGCGGCGCCGCCCGGACGCACGGCGGCGACGATCGCCCCCTTCACCCAGGCCAGCTTCTCGGGCGTGTCGATCTCGCCGATCCCGAGGTGATCGCCCTTGCCGATGTTCGTGACCACGGCGACGTCGCAGCGATCGAACCCGCAGCCCTCGCGGAGGATGCCGCCGCGGGCCGTCTCCAAGACGGCCGTCGTGACCGTGGGATTGGCGAGCACTCGCCGGGCGCTCTGCGGGCCGCTGCAGTCGCCGGCGTCGATCTGCCGGCTGCCGATCCACACGCCCTCGGTGCAGGTCGTGCCCACCGTCCCGCCACCGGTGGCGGCGATGTGCGACAGCAGCCGCACGACCGTGGTCTTGCCGTTGGTGCCCGTCACCGCGGCCGTCGGGATCCGGCCGTTTTCCCCCTCGGGGAACATCGAGTCCACGATCGCGCGGCCCACGTCGCGGGGCGTGCCCACGGCGGGCTGCAGGTGCATCCGCAGCCCGGGGGCCGCGTTCACCTCGATCACCGCGCCCCGCTGCGACTCGAGCGTCCTAGTGATGTCGGTCGTCACGATGTCGATGCCCGCCACGTCGAGGCCCACGATCCGCGCCGCCTCGACGGCCAGCGCGGCCACTTCGGGATGCACCGAGTCGGTCACGTCCTCGGCCGTGCCGCCTGTGCTCAGGTTGGCGTTCTGCCGCAGGAAGACCACCCGCTCCGCCGCGGGGACGCTCTCGGGCGTGAGCCCCTGCTCGGCGAGCACGGTCAGCGCCACCTCGTCGATCGGGATCGGCGAGAGCACGTCGGCGTGGTCGCCACAGCGGCGCGGATCCTCGTTGACGGCATCGACGAGCTGCCGCACGGTGGAAACGCCGTTGCCGACGACGGCAGGCCGATACCGTCGCGCGGCGGCTACCATCTTCCCGCCGACCACGAGCAGCCGGTAGTCGTCGCCGGCGACGAACCGCTCGACGACGACGGATGAATCCTCCTCGCGGGCGATGTGCCAGGCCTTCTCGACCTCGGCCTGTCCCGAAAGGTTCACCGACACGCCCCGCCCTTGATTGCCATACCGCGGCTTCACCACGACGGGCGTGCCGATGTCGGAGGCCACCCGCCAGGCGTCGGCGGCATTTTCCACCGGCCGCCCCTCGGGCACCGGGATGCCCGACTCGGCCAGCAGGGAACGCGTGAGTTCCTTGTCCTGGGCGATCGACTCGCCGATGGCACCGGTCGCGTCGGTCTCGCTGGCCATGATGCGGCGCTGCTTGGCACCGTAACCGAGCCGGACGAGCGAGCCGTCGTTGAGCCGCCTCACCGGAATGCCGCGGGCCACGGCCGCGTCGACGATCGACCGCGTGCTCGGGCCGAGCTGCACGTCGAGCAGCACCTTACGGAGCCGCTTGACCTCGGCCGTCACGTCGAACGGCGTGTCGTCGATGGCCGCCATCAAGAGCCGATGGGCCGTGTGAAAGCATTCGATCGCGAACGCCTCCTCCTTGTATTCGATCACCACCTTGTAGACGCCGCGGGTGTTGGCCTCGCGGGCGCGGCCGTAGCCCACGGGCGTGCCGGCCAGCGTCTGCAGCTCGAGCGTCACGTGCTCGAGCACGTGGCCCATCCAGGTGCCCGTGCGGAGCCGCTCGAAAAACCCGCCTCGCTCACCGATCGAACAGCGGTGCTCGATCATCGTGGGGAGCCACGACATGATCCGCTCGTTGAAGCCCGGGAGCGTGTTGGAGGGGAAATCCTCGAGGCGGCCGAGATCGACCCAGGCCTCGAGGCAGGGAAAGGAGGCCCATTGGTTCGGACCGCGCAGAGCCTTGAGCGAAAGAATCTCCATGGTAGGGATTAGCATGCCTGTTCGAACCCGTGCAGACGCGTGCAGGGGTCGGGTAGTGTGCGCCTCCACCAGCCGCCGGACAGTCCGGCGGATGTGCCTGGATGGGAGGTCGCACGTCTGACAGCTTGGCTGCGGCGGCGCGTCGCCGACGCAGTCCTGTCTGCAATGGCAGACAGCCGTGCTGACCTGACAGGGGGGATCGTCAGGGTGGCGGCTGGCAGTCGGGAGCCGCGGGCGGGAGGCCTCCGGCGACAGGGGATGTCGCCGGCAGGTTCGAGAGCAGTCTCGAGAACAACGAGGGGGAGGGATTCCCGTCGAACAATCGACCGGCCAAAGTGGCCATGGGAAGAAAGGATTCCTACACCGGAAGACCGGATTGCACCGCCGCACGCCACACGGACGCGCGTTCGCTTGCGGTACCCGTTTCTCTCGGCACCATGAATCGAACCACACCGACCGCTCGGCCTATCACGCGGAAGCGTGCTCGGCTTCGCAGCGGCTGGCCAAAAGTTTACGCTTCCGTGCAACGAAAGCGAAACAATTTTTGCCGACCCTGATGGAAAGCATTTCGCGTGCCGCTCCCACTCGGGAAATACCCGATGCGGCGAACCGGCCGCAGGTGCGAATTCGGGCTCGAACGACCGGACCAGATTCATTGAAGAACTGACAACAATTCGAACCGGAAGGTCGCGCGGCAGGCGGGAGTGGGAAGTTTTTTCAAGCCGGCCCGTCGGCACTCGCACCGCGAGCAGCCGGCAGAAACAGCCTTTCAGACCACGTTAATCTAGGTATGTTCGGAAGGCCACGCAACTTTCTGTTGGCCGGGGCCTGAGCGGCCTCCCAATCGGGTCCAGACTGGCAAAATCGGCCGTTTTTCGGCAGAAATGACGGAATCCATGGCAACGGCAGCGGCTTCGACAGACTCTTCCCCGGCGGATTTGGCCCGCAAAGCTGCCGGGCTGCCCTGGGGGGAACGAATCCGACTCGAACCGGGCGAACTGGTTCTGGCCACCTGCCGGTTCGACCTGGATGGCCAGATGCGGTTTGCCGACGGGTGGATCGCCCTCACCGACCGCCGCCTGATCGCCGATACGCCCGCCTCCGCCGACGCCGCCCCGACCGCCGAGCAGGCGACCGCGCCGGGACCACGCTCATGGCCGCTGCGCCCCGACACGCGGCTCGATGTCCATCTCCGCTCCGCCGTCGGCCGCATCGAGCTTTCCGAGCAGGGCCGGGTCGTCGCCCGCTGGCTCTTCACCCCGGCCAAGGCCAAGGGAGTGCATGCGCTCGAGGATGCATTCGACGCGCGGCTGGAGCGGCCGGCCGGTCCGGCGGCCGCCGCGATCACGCGGAGCCCGGCCGCGGAGGAAGCAGCCGAGCAGGTCGCCCCGCCGGCCCGTGCGTTTCCCGACGACGAAGCCCCGCTGCCCGGCGGCGGCCTCGCCTCCTGGCGGGCGCTCGCGAGGCTGCTCGCGTTCGCCAGGCCACACTGGCGGATGGCAACGCTCGGCATCGTGCTCTCGCTCGCCAGCACGTCAGCCGCGCTCGTGCCGCCGTATCTCACGATGCCGCTGGTCGACAATGTGCTGATCCCGAAGCAGGCCGGCCAGCCGGTGCCGTTTTCCGCCGTCTGGTGGTATCTCGGCGGGCTCACCGCGGCGGCCGTCATCGCCTGGCTGCTCGCCTGGGCCCAGACCTGGACGCTCGCCTGGGTGAGCGAGCGAATCGCCGCCGGTCTCCGGGTGCAGACCTACGCCCATATCCAGCGGCTGTCGCTCGACTTCTTTCAAGGCAAACGCACGGGCGACCTGATCTCCCGCGTGGGCAGCGACACCGACCGGATCAACATCTTCCTGTCGGTGAACCT
>Ga0315901_10010946_pt1 | contig 10261 bp, 26 predicted proteins | sample LakEriMetagenome_10_FD_203761 | JGI IMG/M metagenome (GOLD analysis project Ga0315901, IMG submission 203761) | Freshwater fungal communities from buoy surface, Lake Erie, Ohio, United States - Buoy 2 MA116 | ecosystem: Environmental > Aquatic > Freshwater > Lake | place: USA: Lake Erie, Ohio... | reverse complement strand
TTGAAATCATACACTTCAGGCGCTAAACGTGCCTTATCTTGTGCAGTTTTAGGGTATGGATTGCCTGTCGCAGCTGCCCACAATGCATAATCCTGCGGAGAAACGGGCATTTCTATAGATATATCTAGATAATAACGATTTTAGGCGCAATCAATACAGTATCAACGCCAGGTGAAGCCCCCCTAACGGCCTTAGAAAACCAGCCTTTAGGGTGAAAATCGCGGTAGACATCAAGCTCGCTCTGCTCGCAGGAGCGTGCGAGAGGAAAAAAAGAAAGGGGGCGTGGATATGCTCCCTGCGGTCGCATTTAAACCGAAGAGAAAGTTCTATTCGGCAGTGTCCTTTGAATCATCTGTGATGGCTTATCAAGTTGTGATTGCAAACAACGATGAGTTTGCGCAAGCTTACCTGCAAGGATGCGAGAAAGTATTCGAGTGTCTATCAGAAGCAGAAGAGTATGTAGCGAGCTTCGAAGAATGGGAGCAAGCAATGCTGCGGATCGCAGCTTGAGTTTAAATCGGGGGAGCAACCGCTCCCTCCGGTCGCTTTTTGAGTTTTCCACAGGGTATTTATACCTACCCACACACCCTATATTCCCTCAAATCCCTGTCATACCAACGGATCTCAGTCCTATTTATCAGGACATGCGTGACAATATAGCTTGCACTTTTCCACAAGCAAGTACAAACTTGGCCTTATTTTAGCCTTGATTTTTATATAACTAGAAATACTTTTAGCAAGATTGTCCAGAAGATTGCCTCCAGGAGCTAGTTATTCCTCCTAGATGCAGTCCTTTGACTGCTGTTCTTTGCTTGTTTTCTCGTGGAGAAATTCGGTGCTGCAGTGTGTTGCATTGCTATCGGCATGGCAGCTCTCACTCAGCTAACGATTCACTTGCTTGATCAGGCAACCACTGATCAATGCAAGCATCACAAGTGGCCTGCCCACTCCGATCAACTGCACCGTGACTGGTGCATTGCTAACAACTACGAACTCTGATCTAACCATGATCTCTATCACAACTGAGCACGGTCTCAAACTGTGCGACCAACGAGGTACCTACCTCTATGACCAACGCCAGGGGGAGGAGCCCACTCCGATCTGCTGGCCCGCTGCCGATTCTCCAGTCCGCTGGTCACTCCAGCAGATGATTGAGAAGTGGGCGGATTACTCCGCCTTCGGTACCTATGAACTTCACCTGTGGTGAACATCCGCTCCCTGCGGTCGCTTTCTCTTCTTGCTTGATCAGGAAGAGAAAGTTCAGAACATTTTGTCCATCATTACCTTCTCATTCCAATGTCCCTGTTTAACAACCTTGTCAAAGCAAGCATTGCCGGTGGCGTTGTTATCGGCAGTGCTGTTGCTTATACCCGGTTAAATGATCAGCAGCGTCAAGCGCTTAACTCTGATCTAAACAGACTGCGCCGCAAGGTAGCAGATCTGATTGCACCTAACGATGGTGTCTACACCATCCCAAAGGAAGTCGAAGCAGAACTAGAGGCTCTGCTCAACGACGACAATTGATGGTCCCTCAGAGGGAAGCGCAAGCTTCCTTCTCTGTGATCTTCATTGATCACGTTCTTCGCATATTCCATCCATGGAATCTTTCATCTACGAGAAGGGCAACGACGGTTATCTCGTCACCATTCGTGGTGATTTTGCTGAGATGACCAAGATTGACCTTGAGCGGCAGGTGTCCAAGTACATCCGCTTGGAGGCACCTGTCGAGCATATCCGCTCCAGTGTGAAGAAGATCGTTAGCCAGGGCTACAAACTGAGCAATCAGTTGGAGCTAACCTGGCAACGGTTCATCGAAGCCTAGGACGAAACCGGGGGAGCTTTACCGCTCCCTTCGGTCGCTCCCTGCTATTAATTACTATGTCTTTTGAATTGTTTTCAAAACGCTGGAAACGAGATGACAATTGCCCATCTTGTTTGTATTCCTTAACCAGAAATCGTTGTGTTGGTTGTTCTAAAAGACGGCCTCATCATTTAACTAATTATTGGGTAATTGGTTATGACAACAGGAAGAAACTTATGGTTCACAATGTTTTGTGGGTTTTAGATACGAAACAACAAGTTCCGGATGGTTTACAAGTAGATCATATTGATAGAAATGGAGAAAACAATTTACAGAGTAATCTTAGGCTCTTAACTTCTGCTGAGCAGAAACTTAACACACTTGCCAGGAAGAATTCAACTTCACCATATAAAGGAGTTTCTTGGTCCAGGCATAAGCTTAAGTGGCGATCTCAGGTTCAACTTAACAAAGTTAAGATTTTTCTCGGATACTTTGATACTGAAATTGAAGCTGCAATTGCTTATGACTTTTATATGAAGACGCATGGACCTGAATGTAGCTATTTAAATTTTCAGTAAATGTTTTCACTTGGAGTTGTTTGCAACTTCAACTGAAGGCTTTTGCCTTCACTATGATGAGTCCCTGCTTTTACCTGCTTTGCTCACCATGTCTTTTTCTGCTGCCATCATTAATTTCATGAACCGCAATCGTGAGCAGTTGCCTGCTTACATTGGCATCACACTTGGCATGGGTATCGGAGGACTGCTGTGCGTTGGCTTGAACAAAGCGATCAATGCCAGAGTTCTTGAGACCTGTGACAGGAACCTTAACCAAATTATCTATATCAAAACAGCCGTTGGTGATAGCTACGGCTGCGTATCTCGCATGGTTCTAAACGGGCCACCCGCTCCGATTAAACCATGAAGAAAGTTTTAATCAATTCAATGATCTTAACGATCATTATGTTGTTTCTTTGTCTTTGACAATGGAAGAAGTTATGTACAGCCACGATGATGTGTGGCTGCTTATCCAATCTCTTCAAACCATGGACATTACCAGGAGAGAACAATCTCCTTGGTGGTACATGTTTGAAAAATCTGTTTGTGAAGAAACCGCTAATGCTTACTCGCCAGAGTGGGACACAGCATCCGTTATCTGCAAGATGGCGGATGACTTAGGTTCTTTCAAACTTCTACTCGGCATGTGGATCCGCATTGAGGATGCCATGAACGAACACTCTGTCATTACTGACAAATGAACTACACCTTTTACCTTCCTTACATCAACAAACTCATGGGCTTGGAGATGGCTGATTGGCAGTTCCTTTGTGAACGTGCAAAGGAGAACAATGTTCTTCCTGAAACACTTGCTGCCAGGATTATCGCCAATGAATTGGCTCAGTGGCGTGATGAAATCCATTACGCCAATGAACAGGAAGCTCTCCATGCCAATCGAGAAATGAACATAGAGAAAGTGATAGAGGAGATTGTTTAATCTTTTCTTAACTTTCCCGATGTCTGCACTTTGGGATTCCATGTTTTTACATGGTTCCTTTTCTGCAGGCTTCACTTGCCTGCTTTGCACACCTACGGACAACTACCATGTCTGCTGCTAACAACGGAAACCTTGTCGGTACCATCGTGTCCGACATCATGACCAAGAATCCTAACGATTCTCTTTCGGTCACACAATTCCGTGTTGCTCCTCTCGATGCCAGGGAAGAGGATTCTCCGCTCCCTGTCATTGCTTATAACGGTATCGGTGACAACATCATCAAGCGCTACAACAAGGGTGACACTGTTGCCCTGACGACGCGCTTGCGTTATGTGACCTGGATGACGCCAGAAGGTGAACCCCGTGGTCGAATGGAGGTTATCGTGACCTCTGTGAACACGGTTCGCCTTGGTCAGATCTCAACAGCTCAGCGTGCTGCTGAAGCTGCTGGGGTCATTGAAGCGAATACGATTGACAAATCGCTTCATCCTGTCGCCGCCGCTGCCACCAGGGCTCCCTATGCACAGGAACCGACTGCTGAAGTCGTGCCTTTCTGAGCGTAGGAACGAACCTACAATCCTACACTTTACCTTGCGAGTGATACGAATTCGTATCGCCCGCTTGGTTTTCTGTAGGACTGACAATCCTACGCACTCTTTGCACTCCACCAATGGGCCTCGACCAGTACGCCTACATCAAATTTCAACCTGAGTATGAGCACTGGCTCTTTCTCGCTGAATGGCGAAAACATCCCAATCTCCAAGGTTGGATGGAACGCCTGTGGCGCAAGAAGGTGAATAGTACTGAACCATATGAGAAAGACACATTCATCGATGATGGTTTCAATGGAATTGAACTTGCTCTCACTATGGAGGACATCCTCAAGTTGGAGCAAGACATCAGTGATGAATGTCTTGATGGTGGTTTTGGTACAACCACAGGTTTCTTCTTCGGTGAGAAAGCCGACAATGAATACAAGTGGAAAGACCTCACCTTCTGTTCCCGTGCGAAGGTAGCGCTCAACAATAACCACACTGTTTATTACAACAGTTCTTGGTAACTTGTTGAGCTTCTCAAGAAGGGAGCGTTGTATCAATTCATACAGATTCAACATCCCTTCCTTCTCATTTCCTTTACCATCTATGAACCATGAACAAATCTCTTCAAGACCTCCACCCTGTCGAACTGGTCATTGTTGTGATCATGTTCTTCATTGCAACTCTCATCAACCTATGCACACCCTCACCTGCTGGGGTAACGAAACCCCAATCGAAAGAACTGAACGTTTCGGAGAGTGGTACGACCGCTACACCGAATACGAAAGTGAGCCGACCACGATCACGGTCCACCAAGTCTGGGACAACTTCGGTGGTCCAGAAGAAGGCGGATGGACCTTCCGAGCGGGTTATCCAATCGAAACCGTCTGCATCTTCTCGCGCCCGCAAGCCATCAGGGTTCTCCACGAACTCCACGAGAAGTACAGCACGGAAGAGTTCGAAGACGACACTTTCGACATCTGCTTAAGCCAGGGCTACGCTCAGGTCTATCCACTTACGCGTCCTCACTACGAATGATCTCTCTGCCTGCACCAACCATGGCTATCCCTAAGAATCTCTTTAAGCTCCAGCCTGACTCGATGCCTACGGAGAAGGATGCCGATCCCTATGGCGATATCCTGTTTTTCTCCAGGAAATCAGGCTGGATCATTACAAAGCTGGAGGAAGTCCAGGAGATGATCGAGGAGTACAACTGTACTCATTGGACATGGACTCCTGAAACTCCTCCAGCTGATAACTATGAACTGGACTCCACCAGGACTGAATACCTCCGTAACACCGGTTGGTTGAAGGATTAAACGTGGAGAAAGTTCAGAAAACCACGAGAGCAGGTAAGGCAGGTAAAGATATTACCTGTCCTGCCTGCTCTTTCATTACTACTGTCTATCACTTTGCTTGGTCAGCATTAAGTTGCCAACGCTGTGAAAAGATGATTGACAAATACGATTGGTATTTAGAATCTCAATAAACGTCAGTTATAACGATAACAACTAAACCTACTCAAGATGGGGGTGGTTCCACTCACTTCTTGAGTACATATGAACTAGCGGGCGTCATGTTTTCTTTCGTGGCGTCCGCTTTATCTTGACAAATTGCATACCAAGTCTGCTTCTCGCTGCGGATTGCTGTAGCCTTGGCCTTGGTCAGGTAAGTAATCAATGCGCTTTGCATGACTTCCTCTTGGGAACTGTATTAATTTATACAGTAGCAGGAGGTCCGTGGTATGCGTAGTTCACATTGCTACACACAACAATGTCCAATTTCCACAGTCCTTACATGGGTTGGATCGTGCCACATCCCTGGCAGGAACCAGAGGATCTGGACGATGAAACACTCGATCAGATTCCAGAAGACGACAGTGATTATGACGATGAAGGGATTTTTACTCTCGGTTAAACATCCCTGAACTATTCGCTATTTGCAAATGGCGAATGTTTCTATCCACTCCGCTAAACCTTCATCAAACTCTCCGCTTTTCACACATCACCATGACCTACAACATTCTTGAGATCAAAGATTTCCATGGACTGATCTACGCCATGGAGAAGAGAGTCAAGCAACTCCTCATTGATGATTCCAAGAAGCATGAAATGGATGCAGAACCTTACTGGTCTATGGAGATCATCGAGGAGGAAATCCTGCCTGCATTAGAAAAGTTCCTTGCAGTCTGGAATGATGACCCGACTCCTCAGTATCTATACGACAACACAGGAGGCGAGCCTCCCGTCACAGCTGCAGAGATGCACTCAGCTGCATGGAGACAGCACCAGGAACTCCACTCCTGACTGTACGTACAATAGACGTACAACACAGGGCATTAGTACATCTTTACTAGTGCCCTTCTTCTTTATTCCTAATGAAAGCTTTCCTTACTTCCTTGTTCAGCGCCAGCATCCTTCTGCTTGGTTCCCTTCCTGCTCAAGCCCAATGGGCGATGACTTGCACTAGAGACCCTGGCTCCAGCGTTAATCTCCGCAATGGACCAAGCCGTAACAACTACGTCATCGCTTCCATTCCCAACAGTGAGTACATTCGTGCACTGAATTGGGTATGGGGTAGCGACAACCTTAAATGGTACCGCGTTGAATACAACGGCCTTGTTGGTTGGATGCGTTCCGATTACCTCTGCCGTTAATCATGCTTAAGAAAGTTGCAATCGGAGCAGCTGGACTTGGTGCCTTCATTGTTGCTGCAATTCTTGTTTCTCTTATCTCCAGCATTGTGTCTGCTTTGATACCAGGTCGAAGTCCTGATCCACCGGGTCAACTCGATCAACCTATCGAAGAGAAGAGCAAACAAGAGTATGAAGCAACTCTCAATCCTAAAGAACAACCTAAAACTAATGAGTCTCAAGATGAGAACCAACCAGCTACTCCTTCTCAAGAAACTTCTACACCACAAGAAGCTGTCCCATCACCTGCTCCTGTTCCTGTTGCACCGCCTGCTCCACGCAGCAGCGGACCTGGCAACTTTGATGCGCCGCCAGCTCCTTACGGTGGCGGTGGTATCTACCCCAGCGGTCCAGGTAACATGTAACCCAAGCAGGTGACACCTCTTAACAGAGTCCACCTGCTCTCTTGCTTTGCACTTCATGAATAAACAGATGATTCTTCTTGCTCTTGCAGCTGGTTCCATCACTGCCGTAGCACAGCATGGCATCTCCCAAGTTCTTCTTGCTCATCATCAAGGAGACCATGCCACACCCTACGACTTGATGGCAAATCAGCCGCATCCTCAACCTCTCGAACAGATTCCTCCAGGGGAGGCCAATGCCACAGGGTCACACCCCGTTGAGCCTCCTCCTGGAATTCTTCCGGCTGATGCAGAGTCGGGTCCAGGAACTCTTGCTGAGCCTGGATCAGCTCGTCCGCAGATCCGTACCAAACAAGGTTGGTCTTGGAAGAACCTTCTTCCACAGCCGCCGTCCCGCCCATCTGCATCACTGGTACTCACCAGGACAAAAGAACAGATCAAGACTACCAAGGATCCAATCTGGCAACTGCAACTGGTTGACAGCAATGGAACAGTTCTTGAAACCTTACCTGCTGTAGCGGGTCGTTCCTACCGTCAAACAGTTGATCGTCATGTTGCTGGTAACAAATCGCCTCTTCCTCGTGGCGTGTACAGCATTGACCGTTACGGCATTGCTCGTGCTCCGTTTAGTGATCCTGAACTCGGCCAAGGTTACTGGGTTCCAGTCGTCCCTTTGTTTTCCACAGGTCGTAGTGCTCTTGGATTCCATCAAGACCCCAGCTGGGGAAAACTTAACGGTGAATCAGGAACCTCAGGCTGCATTGGTCTAGAAAACAAGGAGGCAACTGCCAAGCTTGTTGATTGGATCCGACACTTCAACGTCACAAAACTTACCGTTAATTCCTAAGGTCATGACCAAGAAGAAATCTAAGAAGAAAGAGAAGTTGCCAATTGAAAACCATAATATGAAAATTAAATACATCATTGACCACTTCAACTTCACCAAAGTCCAAGAAGCAATGACTGCGTTGGACTGGAAGTGGCAACACATGAATGATCCAATTGATAACACAAGTCGCGTTCCTACCATTGAACGCATGAAAGAAACTGCTCATTACCTCCTATTCAAAGCAGCTACAGACAAGGAACGTTACTGGGCAACTGGAGGATTCCAATCCATTCGTTACATGGATGGAGACATCGAACTTAAGTTTGTTGTAGCTGAGTATGGATCACACGAATAGTTCTCAACAGCATCCTCGATTTTTTATTCACCGCAACAAGAACAAATCTCTCATCATCAAAGCCATGAACAACATTGATTGGGAACCCAACGACGGCACCAAGGACCTCAGCAAGACTGATGCACCTACCATGCGTCAACTAGCTGGGATGCAGCTTGTCGCCAGGATGAAAGAAGCTGCAGACAAAGTAGGTGCTGGCTTCGTTGGTGGCTTTATTGACGAGAATGGCAACCGCTTCATGATGTCCAACATGGGCGAAGGCCACATGAAGGAAGAAGAAATTATGAAGCAACTTGAACAATATAAGCGTGAACTAGAAGAAGATGGACCAAACTTCCTCTAGTTAATTCAAAACGCACGGTATGTAGAACCGATTCCAATACCGGAAGTCGTTCCTAATCCAATACCAGAAACACCGCTGATACCGATACCTGAAGTTTTTCCTATTCCAATACCGGAAGTACCACTAATACCAATACCAGGGCGTGTACCAATTCCAATATTAACATTTCGTGCAGGAACAGTTACCCCAGAAGGAGTAGAAACTGCTTGTGGTTTAGCTGTTCCTTTATAACGCCCTGCTTTATTAACAGCTTCTTTACGTTTCCTAGGGTGCATTCTACTGGAAGTATCATTATTTTAATTATACCAATAGAAGTAGCCTCATGTACAACATCTGGAATGCAGCAGCCTATGAAATAACTAACATCCTCATTGATCACAATAGAAAATTAGAACTTAATCCATGGATCAAAGCACTCCGTCTCCACTGCTTTCCTGATTGGGTAGCGTGGAAGACGGAGCGCACCATGAGCAAAGTCGATAAACAAATTGCAGAACTTCAAAAGGAGATGCAAATTGAACATGACAAGAAATATGTAACGCCCATTATCAAGGAACACAAACCTGATCAATCCAAGGCTCAGCAGCTTCTTGGTGGTACCCTACAGATCACAGCTCCCTGGTACAAACCAGAGGACAAAAACTGATTCCGTGTACACTGCAGTGAACCTCCATACTGTTTACGTCAGAACCATGAAGATGCGCCAAACCCCAGCAGATCAGAAACACAATCAATTCATTGAAGTATTACAGAATGTCTATAGCCAACTTACGAACCTCCTTGAGGATCCTCTCTTTATTGATAGTATTCACGGTGAACAAGAGATGGGTCTTGACCTTTCTCTCGAACTCATTGACAACATCATTGCTCGGATCGACCCCAAGGACAACACTTCTCAAGTTGAACTAATGGATCGTCTTGAGCTGACTGCAGTGGATGCAGACTAAGACTCATTGGACTCATCACACTGTATAACAAGAGCCACTCGCTCCTGACCAGTGCTCCTAGTCTATTCATGCCGTGGTCCTCCTTTTGAGGAGTGTTGGACCACGGTTTTTTTGCGCACCAACCATGTTCTCACCAGCAGAATACCTAACAAACCTCCATCAGATCAGCTTACTCAGCGGACTGGTAACTCCGTTAGGTCAACTCCCTTCCATTCCCAAGATTCCGCAACTCCAATCAGCGCCAGGTGGAATCCCTGTTGTTGCAACCGTACCTCCCGTACCATCAACAACAGAGTGCAACGACATCATCCGTGCTGTTGCATCATCTCCACTGGCAATCAATCTGGCAGCAACCTTTACAGCTGCTTTCATCCTCACCATCTTCATCAAGAAGTACGGACCATCCATTCTTGGCTGGTTTCGTGTCAAGATGCAGCAGTTTCTTGCTACCATTCGCAGCAAGATTAGATTGCAACGTAGCAATTTGCTACAGCCTGCATCACAAGCGATGGTGACAGTGTAATGGTGTACCGCACAAAGGCACATCATTTCTACGCCAGGAATCAGAAGTTCCTTAGGACAAAACAGTTCTGGACTGTATGGCGTAAGGTCAGGATGGTTGTGGGCATCCTCTATGACAGCTGCTCTGTCATCTTGGTACTCATGAGTCTCGACAAAGTTTACAAGTTCAAGAGCTGGCGGGTTGTCAAGCCATGGCAAATCGCTACTTTGGTCGAGCGTCTTCCCAAGCTTTTCCGCACTCTCAGACACCACTTCACTTATGGGATCTAACCAACTCCAGTAGTTACAAAACGATAAGCAAAACTTAAGGTTACCTACAGGTTTTCTTATCTATCCATTGCTACGCTAGTTTGCCTACAAACCCTGTCGTAGCAATGGAT
>Ga0315901_10010945_pt1 | contig 10262 bp, 6 predicted proteins | sample LakEriMetagenome_10_FD_203761 | JGI IMG/M metagenome (GOLD analysis project Ga0315901, IMG submission 203761) | Freshwater fungal communities from buoy surface, Lake Erie, Ohio, United States - Buoy 2 MA116 | ecosystem: Environmental > Aquatic > Freshwater > Lake | place: USA: Lake Erie, Ohio... | reverse complement strand
CGGGGCGGCCGCGGCCTCGGCGCTGGCGCGCGCCATCGGCATCCTGCGCTGGCTGACCGGCAGCGTGTCGCTGGCAGAAGCCCATGCCGCCCCCGGCCTGTCTGCCGAGGGCCGCGCCGCGGTCGAGACGATGCAAGCCGCCGTCAACGCCTGGGGCGGTGCCATCGGGGAGATGCTGGGCGTCGCGGCCTTCGCCGCGATCTGGGCCATCGCGGCCAGCCTCGTGATCCTGCGCGACCGGCGCCTGCCCGCATGGGCCGGCCTGACGGGGCTGCTGGCCGGCGTGCTGCTGGCCCTGCCAGCCCTCGAGCTGTTCGGCATCGCGCCGCCGGTCTCGATCGTGATCTCGACGACGGGCATCCAGCTCTGGTTCCTGGCGCTGGGGCTGCTGTTGCTCTGGCGCGCGCTGCGACGGCCCGCGTGAGGATGACGGCCGTGACGGTGCGGCGACTCGAGATCCGGGCCTTCGGCGGGCCCGAAGTCATCCGGCTGGTGGAGGACGCGGTGCTCCCGGAGCCGGGCCCGGGCGAGGTGCGGATCCGGGTGGAGGCGTCGAGCCTGGTCTTCACCGACATGCTGATCCGCCGCAACCTCTACCCCGTCCTGAAACCGACCCTGCCCGTGACCCTGGGCTACGACCTCGTCGGGCGCATCGATGGCGTCGGGCCGGGCGTCACGGGGTGGCGCAGTGGCGACCGGGTCGCCGACCTCGTCCAGGTCGGCGGCAACGCCACCCACGTGGTGCGGCCGGCCGCCACGCTCGTCGAGGTGCCTCAGGACCTGGACGCGACCCGTGTCGAGCCGCTGATCCTCAGCTATCTGACCGCCTACCAGGCGCTGTTCCGCGAGGCCGAGGCGATGCCGGGCGACGCGGTGCTGGTCTACGGTGCCAGCGGCGCCGTGGGGCAGGCCGCGCTCGACCTGTGCCGCGCATTCGGGCTGCGCGCGGTCGGCGTGGCCTCGGCGCGGCGGGAGGAGGCCGTGACCGGGCTGGGCGCGACCTTCGTCGCCTACGACGAGCCCGACGCCGCCGGCCGGCTGGACCGCCTGGCGAGCGAACGGCACGGCTTCAAGGTCATCGTCGACGCTGCCCGGGGCGAGGCGCTCGGCGCCGTGCTGGCACGGCTCGCGCCCGGCGGGCGGCTGGTCGCGCTGGGCTTCAGCGCGCCCTTCAGGGCCGCCGGCCGGGCCGGCCACGCGCGGCCGGGCCTGCTGGCGCTGCTGCGCCTGGGACTGGACTTCCTGCAGATCAAGTGGTTGTCCTCGCGCCCGGGTGCCTCGGGGCGCGTGGCGTTCTACGACATCGCGGATCGCCGGGCCCGGCATCCGGACTGGTTCCGGTCCGATCTCGCGGCGCTGTTCACCCTGCTCGACGACGGCGCGATCGCCCCTCGCGTGCAGCGCGTCTTCGCGCTCGACGAGGCCGTCGAGGCGCATCGCCTGATCGAGGCGGGCGAGGTCGAGGGTCGTCTCGTGCTCGACCCCGGCCTGCCCATGGGCGCTGCGGCCGTCGACGCCTTGCGCGCCGCATCGCCGCAGGCTGCGGCGCCACCGCGGCGAACCACCGGCTGACGACCGGGGCGACGGGGTCACCCCGTCGCCACGCCGCGGCCCTGCCACGCGCGGCTCCATTCACCGACGCATGCGACGCATGCGGCCGCAGGGGTTGGTGATCGACGGGGCCCTCCACACACTCGGTGCGGAGCGCGGACGCGAACGCCATCCCCGCGGATCGAGACACCAAACACTTTGAAAGGCATGCCTTGAACCCATCCAACCTTCTTTCCACAGAGTCGCGGTGGCCCGGGCCGGCGGCGAGCCGGACCCTGCTGGCCGGTCTCGCCCTGGCCGGCGCCGCCGGCTTGGCGATGGCCCAGGAACCCGCACGCAACCTGCTGGGTCTGGGCGCCATCTCGCTGGCCGACTTCGAGGGCTCCGCCGACCAGGCCGTGCGGCCGTTCGTGCTGGGTCGACTGTCCCTCGGCCGGTACGGCAGCCTGCGGCTGGCGGGGCTGGGCGCGCAGTGGAACGTGATGGGCCCGAAGAGCCCCTGGGCCTTCGGCCCGGTGCTGGCGATGCGCCCGGCGCGGGACGATGGCGTCGAGGACGCGGTGGTGCGCCGGCTGCGCAAGGTCGACGCCACCAGCGAGGCCGGCGGCTTCGTCGAGTACGGATTCGGCGACACCCTGACGAAGGGCGACCGCCTGAGCGTGGGCCTCGAGGCCCGGGGCGGCAAGGGCACCCAGATCACCTGGGGCCTGCAGTACCAGGCGGCCCGGACGGGCGCCTTCCAGTACGGGGTGGACCTGCGCGCGACCTACGCGGACGACCGGTACATGGACACCTATTTCTCGGTGGACGCCGACAACAGCCTGCGCAGCGGACTGCCGGTCTACAAGGCCTCTGGCGGCCTGAAGAGCACCAGCATCGGACTTACCGCCTCGGTCGACCTTGCCCGGCAGTGGGCGCTGGTGGGCCGGCTGGGCGTGTCGCGCCTGGCCGGCGACGCCAGCGACAGCCCCATCGTGCGATTGCGCGGCGACGCCACCTCGACCGCCCTCGGCCTGGCGCTCGGCTACCGTTTCTGATGGACGCGCCGCACCCAAGGGCCCCCGGCCGCGGCCGCGGCTTCCTGCCCACCATCCTCGTCACGGCGGCGCTGTCCGCGCTGCTGACGGGCTGTGCCGTCAACGGCCGGGTGGCGCCGGCGCCCGAACTCGCGAGCAGCGGCTGGAGCGATCCGGCGGCGCTCGCGCCCGTCGCCGACTTCGACGCCTACGTCCGCGGCGTAACCGAGGAACTGCGCAGCCACCGACTGCCCTTCGACCCGTCGAGGGCGGACGCGGAGCTGGGCCAGGTGGCGCCCTTCCGGGTGCCGCCGGGCCCGGCCTGCCAGGCCGGCGAGCGGCGCGGCATCGCGGTCCTCGTCCACGGGCTGTCCGACAGCGCCTTCGCGATGCGCGACATGGCGGCCTCGCTCGCGCGGCAGTGCTTCGAGTCGCGCGTGCTGCTGCTGCCCGGGCACGGCACCCGACCGGCCGACCTCATGGTCGTCGACCACGAGGACTGGCTGGGCCACGTGCAGGCCGCGGTCTCGCAGGCCGCGCGCGAGAGCGACTTCGTCGTGATGGCCGGCTTCTCGCTGGGCGCAGCCCTGGCACTGACCGTGGCGGCGGACTCCCCCGGCAAGGTGGACGCGGTGATCGGCCTGTCGCCGGCCTATCGCATCCGCTCGACCTTCCTGGCGCGGCAGGCCCGGTGGGTCGCGGCACTCCGCCCCTGGCTGGACGCCGGGCCGCGCGAGGATTTCGCCCGCTATGCCGCGATGCCGACGCGGGGCATCGCGTCCACCATGGCGACGCTCGGCAGGATGGACGCGCGCATCGACGGCCGGGGCGCGCTGCGGGTGCCCTGGCTGGTCGTGCAGAGCGAGGACGACGAGGTGGTCGACGTCGCCGGCAACCGGCGCTTCTTCACGGCCAACGCCGGCGACGCCCGGAGCGTGTTCCTGAACTACACCTCCGCCGCGCCCACGCCCGCCCCGGCATCCGGCGACCGCGTGGTCTGGCTGCCGGCCGCCGACGCGCCCTTGCGGGTGGTGGGGCTGTCGCACCTCTCGGTCCACATCGCGCCGGACAACCCGCACTACGGCTTGACAGGCTCCTACCGGAACTGCGGCAGCGTGCCGTTCCGCCAGGAACACGAGATCCGGGCCTGCCGGCAGGCCGAGCGTGTCTGGTACGGCGTCAGTGGGCAGTCGCCTCCTGCTGGCGAGGCCGGCGCCCGCGCCACCTTCAACCCCCACTACCCGGACCTGGAGCGACGGATCGGTCGATTCCTGGACACGGTCGATCCCCGCCGCGGGGATACAGTGGCGTCGCAGTGACCGCAGCCCCGGGCGCGGCCGTGGCGACCTTCGAGACCTCCAACGATTCCCGGAACCGATGCCGACGAACAAGGTGATGCCGCCGGGAACCCGGCTGGATGACTGGAACCTGCTGCGTTCCTTCATCGCGGTCTGCGAGACCCGGACCCTCACCGCCGCGGCGGACGCGCTGGGCCTGAGCCAGCCCACGCTCGGGCGGCACATCAGGGAGCTGGAAGCCCTGGCCGGCGAGACGCTGTTCGACCGCCTGCCCGGCAGGATGAAGCCCAACGAGCGCGCCGAGTTCCTGCTGGACCGCCTGCGGCCGCTGCGCGAGGGGGTGGGGCGCATCGAGCACGCGATCTGGGACCGCGGGGAGGTGGTTGCCGGGACGGTGCGCGTCACCGCCAGCGAGATCCTGGGCGCGCTGGTGCTGCCGCGGCTGCTGGCCCCCCTGATGCGGGAAGCGCCCCTGCTGCAGGTCGAGGTCCAGGCCTCCGACGAGGTGCAGAACCTGCTTCGCCGGGAGGCGGACATCGCCATCCGCTTCTTCCGGCCGGAGCAGGACGACGTCATCGCCATCTCGGTAGGCCAGACGGAGATCGGGCTCTTCGGCAGCAAGGAACTGGTGGCCAGCCTGCCCGAGGACTGCACGCCTGCCGACCTGGAGGGCCGCTACGTCGGCGGCATCGCGGTGGAGCAGGCCATCGAGATCGCGGCAGCCGCGGGCCACTCCTTGCAGCGCTCCGACTTCCGGTTCCGGTCCGTGTCGGGAGTCGCGCAACTGCACGCGGTGGAGGCCGGCATCGGCTTCGCCGGGCTGCCCGCCGTGCTGGCAGCCGAACGCCCGTCGCTCGTCCGCGTGTTCCCCGGGCTGGTGGCGATTCCCATGTCGATCTGGCTCTGCGCCCACGAGGACCTGCGCCGCAGCCTGCGGATGCGGCGGGTGTTCGACCACCTGACGGTGTCGTTGAGGCAGCTGTTCGCCGCATCCGCGGGGTGAGCCGGCCCGCGGCCCGGCGCGCGGCGGTGCCGGGGGCGGCAACCGCGTTTGCACGGAGGCCGCCGGGCGCTGGCGTCTACCATGCCGGCGCGTGTTGCGCAGCATCGCCGCGCCGATCTTGAGCAGCCGCGTGCGGATCGTGGCCGTGCAGGCCTGCTGCAGTTCGGTGCCTACCAAGGCCAGCCGCCTGAGGTTGATCATGAGCGTGCAGGCCAGGGCTGCGCCGGCCGGCTTGGCCTTGTCGCGGTGCGGCGAGCAGCAGCCTTGAGGCCGCTGCGGTCAGGCCGCTTCGTGAGCCAGCAACTGCTCGATTCGGCAGGGCTTGTGGATAGCGAAGCCCTGCGCATAGTCGACACCAATCTCGCGCAGCTTGGCCAGAATGGCCGGCGACTCCACGTACTCGGCCACCGTGCGCATCCCCAGAGAGTGCGCGATGTCGTTCATGGACTTCACGATGGCGAAGTCATCCGGGCTGTCCAGGATGTCCTTGATGAAGCTGCCGTCGATCTTCAAGGCGTCGAAGCGCAGGTTCTTGAGGTGCCTGTAAGAGGTGTGGCCGCTACCGAAGTCGTCCAGCGCAAATCGGAAGCCATAGCGCCGCATCTGGCGGATGAAGTCCTCAGCCGCGGCATAGCTTTCGATGGCCGCGGTCTCTGTGATCTCGAACGCAATGAGCTCCGTGGAGATGTCGCCCGACCGAAGTTCGTGGCGCAGCGCCTCGATCACGCCTGGATGGGCCAGCGAGGTGGCCGACAGGTTGATGGACACGCCGCCATGACGGGCGAACTCGCTGCGGTGCAGGCGTATCCAGTTGAAGGTCTGGCGCAGCACCCAGAGGTCCACCTCATGGGCCCGGCGCAGGCCCTCCGCCGCCAGGATGAAGGGCAGCGGGCTCGACGGCTGACCTGGCGCCTGATCCAAACCCAGCAGCACCTCGTGGTAGGGCTTCAAGCCCGAGTCGGCAGCGATCGGCATGATCAACTGGCAGCGCAGGTACAGGCCCTTGCCAGCCAGCAGGCTGTCGATGCGGCCCATCCACGAGACCATGTCCTGCTGGCTGCGGAACTGGCGGTCTTCAGACGCATAACACTGCATGCGGTTGCGGCCCCGCGACTTGGCGGCGACGCAGGCCATGTCGGCCCGCTGCACCGCCACGTCGGGGCTGTCGACGCCGGGCATGAACTCGGCAACCCCCATGTTGGCCCCGACGCTGTAGCTCTGGCCCTCGGTCTGGTAACGGAACTCGTTGAGGTGCACGAGTAGCTGGTCCAGCCTGGCCAGGCCCTCGTCCCGGCGGCACGCGGGAAGCATCAGCCAAATCGTGTCGTCTCGGAAGCTCGCCAGGACCACGTCCTGCCCCAAGCGGGCCTTGACCATCTCGGCCAGCGTACGTGCGAGGGCTTCCCCGTGCGCGACCCCACAGGCCTGGTAAAGGACGCGCAACTGGTCGAACTCGATGACGCCTACCAGGTGCGTGAGGTCGTCGCTGCAGTTCAGCGCGGTCTGCGCCAGCCGCTGCAGGAACCCCTTGCGGCTGAGCAGCCCGGTCAGTGGGTCGTGATACGCCCTTTGCAGCATCTGCCCTGTCGCCTCGTCCACCAGGGCCTGCACCGACCGCTCCAGCAGCGGCTGCCCCTGATCGGTCGCCTCGCGCATCGTGCCTTCGCTGAGCTGCCGGGCCAGGCTGTCCAGCGAGATCTCCAGCTTGCGGGTGGCCGAGCGGTTCGTGAAGGCGCACTCGGCCGCTTGCTTGCTGTACCAGACCAGTTGCATCGGCACCCAGGCGCCCGATCTCCTCACCTCCCACCAGTCGCCCAGGCGCAGTCGCCGCGCCAGCCCTGCCAACGCGTCATCGGCGGCGTCGCCGCCATCGCCCGCCGGACCAAACAGCGCTTCGTCGGGCTTCGCGGCCGGCGCGGCCCGGCCTTGCGCCACCATGTCCAGGCTGCGTTGCAATTCGGCCAGTGCGGCCTCGCGGGCGTCGGCCATCGGGTTGACACTGGCCAGCAGGCCGTCGAGCTGGTCAGTCGCCGTCAGTGCCGCTTGCCGGCGCGCCGCCGGTGTATCGGTCGACTCCGGCGACAGCAGAGACAGCACCTGATCGAGCAGCGCCAGGGCGTCTGTCCAGCGGGCATCCTGCGCGCCCACGCGCGACTCCAGCATCACCAGGGCCTGGCGCCACCCCGCATCCAGCAAGCCCAGCACGGCCGTCGGGACCTCGCGGCCGGTCAGCCGCCGGTGCAACTCCTCTTGCACCCGCCGCCGGGCCAGCCGTATCCGTTGCCGGCCCTCGCAGGCCTCCTGGAGCTGCTCGACGCGCGACTGCCGGGTCTGCTGCAGCGGCGGCAAGAGGCGCAACAGGTTGTCCCGCACCTTGACGTACACCTCGGGGTCGTGGTCGGCATGGCGGCAGATGCGGTCCACCGCGAGCTGCAGGTAGCGTTGCAGCTTGGAATCGAAGAACCGCCCCTCGTCGTCGACGGCGATGGCGTACTGCTCCAGCAAGTCGACCACCTTCCGCGCGGGGTGGTCGGTTGAGTCCGGAAAGCCGCCCTCGCGCAGGCTCAGCTTGAGCAGCGGCTGCTCTAGTCGTTTGAGCAGGCCGTCGATGCCCATTCCGCCGCCCGACACTGTCAGGGCCTTGCCGAGCAGGGCACCTGTATTGTCCAGAGCCTGCCGCATAGGGGCGCCGATGTTCAGGCCACCCGCCACCAAGGACATGCGCTCGCTCAACGGCTGCCGGCCCGCGCCTGGGGCCTCCATCCAGCCTGACGCCGGCGCGGCTTCGATCAGCCGGGCCAGGTCTCCCGCGGTGGCGACGGCGGAGCCTGCTTGCGCGGGCGCAGCGTGGCCAGGCTGGGCCCGTTGGCCGAGCGCCGACGCGCTCGCGCGCATCAGATCCTGGGCCACCGACAGCAGCTCGATGCGGGGCCCCTGCGCAGCACCGCTTCCCGGGCGTTCCGCCAAGCCGGGGCTGACGTTGGGGGCCCGCTTCAGCGTCGCGAGCACGCTGTCCAGCCTGTATTCCCGCCCCGACAGCGGCTCGCCCTGGCGGGGGGAGTCGGGGGCGCGGTTGGTGCCCTCGGGCAGCGTGGGCGCGCCGGGTCCATGCCGATCGTCTGCCGTGGCCTCGGGCCGATCCTGCGACGGTACTGAGGAAGCGTTCGTGTCGCTCGGGGTTGCCGCCCTGTGGTCGGGCTCGGGTTCGCCGAGCACCGATAGCGCCTCGTCCAACTGCTCGAACAAAGCAGGCAGGTGAAGCCCCAACGCTCGCCCGAAACCCTTGTAAGCGAACGTCCGGGCGCTATCGGACAGCGGCACTTCCCGTACGGCCGCCTGGAAGGCCCGGCAGATCATGGACGGACCGAACGGGTTGCTCTGGCGATCGATGGGCTGGCCGGTCAGTTGCCCGTAGCGCCGCTCCACGCGCATCAGCGGCTTCATGCCGTCAATGTCCGAGTCGAGCCGATTGATCACGGCGGCCAGGCGCAGCCAGTCCTCGAACTCCGACTCTTCCAGCAGGGCCAGGACCTGCTCTTTGCCGCCGCAGGCTGCGTGCGCACCGACTGGGGCGTGCGGTACCAGGCCCTGCATGGCACGAGCCAGGAAGCGCCGCTCGACACCGGCCCGCCCAGCCTTCAGAGCGACAGCTGCCTCACGCGTAAGCAGCCTGTCCGGCATGACGCCCGCCTTGTCGGCCACCTCGTTCAAGGCTGCCTCCAAGCCATGCAGGAACTCGTCAAGCACCCGGCGCAGGCAAGCCTTGAACAGCGCCGAGCAACGCTGCCGGGGGTCGGCTGCGTTCAGTGTCGCAGGCTCCGATCGGGATTGGGTGGGCTCGGACCGGGCCGCCGCCTGCAGCGCCTCAAAGGCCTCCTCAGGCATGAAGGGCACCATCAGTCCGAGGCCGGTGGAGGAAGCATGCGCCACGGTGCCAAAGAGGCGGAACAGGCGGAGCTGGTCGCCGACCACGGCCGTGAACAGCACTTCGGCGGGCTCACTGGCGCCCCACTCGTTGACGGTGCGATCCACCCCGGTGCGGTCTGCAAACACCAGAAACAGCCCGGACCGGCAGAAATTGCGAACTTCGCAGGCGACGGTCGTGCCCATGACCAGGGCGCTGGCGGACTGACGGGTCTCCAGGCGAGGACGGCGCCGGTTTTCCACCTGTGTCATCGTCAATGCCGCTTCTGGTTACCGAAGATGCGGTGTTATCGGCCGGCAACTCACGCGCTTGAGGCGCTCCCCCACCGGGTCAGTCTCGCTCCACCACATGAAAGCTCACTTGGGACGACCGATGGATTGGTCGTCCTGGCTTGCACAACCTGGTGGCGCTGCCGGCGCCACGCCGAGCCAGGCGCTGGCCGCCTCGTGTGGTGTGAGGCTCAGGCTGGGGTGAGCCTGGACCAGCGCGCTGAACCAATCGACAAAGCAGCGCAGCCGAGGGCTCAACTGGCGGTGCGAGGGGTAGACCACGCTGAGCGGCGACTGCCCCGCACTCCAGGCCGGCAGCACCGGCCGCAGCCGGCCGTGCCGCACCTCGTGCTCGACCGAAAAGGGCGGGGCGACCACCAACCCCAGCCCCGCCACGCTGGCTGCCACGGCCGATTCACCTTCATTGAAGGACACCCGGGTTGCTTGAAGGGGAAGCCCTGGCTGCGCAGGCAACGCCCGCTGCTGGGCCCCTGCTGCCGGCGGGTCGGCAGTGGGGGGTGCGGACGGGCCGGCCGATTGAGTCAATGCGCTCAGCCGGTTGGGGGTGCTCAAGCCCTGCGCGAAGGTGCCCACCCAGTGGTGTTTCGCCAACTGGTCTGGGTGGTCGAGCGCTGGGTGGCTGCCCAGGTACGGGGGGCTGGCGTACAGCCCCATGTGCACCGTGCAAAGCCGCCGGGCCACCAGTGAGGAATCGGGCAGGGTGCCGCCGCGAATGGCGCAGTCCACGCCCTCTTCGAGCAGATCGACCACCCGATCGGTGCTGCCGATGCGAAGCTCAAGCTGCGGGAACCTGGCCACGAAGTCGGGCAGGGCCGGCGCGAGCACCCAACGGGCCACTGAAGGCAGGGTGTCGATGCGCAGCAGCCCGCGCGGTGCGGCTGCGACGGGGTCGCCGCGCAGGCTGTCTTCCACGGATTCAATGTCGGCCAGCAGGCGAAGGCAGTGCTCGTGATAGGCCCGGCCGTCGTCCGTGAGGCTGACGCGGCGCGTGCTGCGTTGCAACAGCCGCACCCCCAGATGGCTTTCCAGCGCCGAGATGCGCTGGCTGACGCTGGCCTTGGGGAGCCCCAGGGTATCGGCCGCCGCCGTGAAGCTGCTGGCCTGCGCCACACGCACGAAGGTTTGCATCGCCTGTAGTTTGTCCATGGCACCCCCAGCTTATTGTTCATGCAGAACGAG
>Ga0315901_10010941_pt1 | contig 10264 bp, 8 predicted proteins | sample LakEriMetagenome_10_FD_203761 | JGI IMG/M metagenome (GOLD analysis project Ga0315901, IMG submission 203761) | Freshwater fungal communities from buoy surface, Lake Erie, Ohio, United States - Buoy 2 MA116 | ecosystem: Environmental > Aquatic > Freshwater > Lake | place: USA: Lake Erie, Ohio... | reverse complement strand
CAGTCGCTAGTGTTATTGTATTATATTGTTTGGTTTTGGGCAAAGCATTGCCTATACCCATTACATTATGTAAAACTGGCTTTAAAAAATAAAATTATTTAGGATTTGGTAATCATAGCTAACTTGACACAAGTGCATATACAGAAAAGTCTTAAGAGTTTTTCCTTAAGAATCAGTGAATATGTACGTAGATCCTAAACAGGCCGAATTTGTTGAGGCCAACACTTTTGCAAAGCAATTTTCGTTGCGACATGTCTTTCGTGCTGGGGCAATTATTTGGTGCAAATACCGTGGTAAAGACTATTATGTAGTTTTTAAATCAATTACAAGGCCAAACCGTGGCACACAATTGCCAGGCGGTAGAATAGAAAGAAGCGAGAATTTTGCAGAAACTATTTTGCGCGAAGTGCAAGAAGAAAGTGGCATTCAAACTAGAATTATTTGTCCATTAGGTTTTTTGTATTATGAAAATGCAGCGGATAATTATTCAAATATGCAGCTTTATTACATCGTCAGGCCTTTGTTCAAAGTTGATGTTTTCAAAAAATGGAAGCATATCGATAAAGATTTAACTAAACAAGAATTGGAATGTTGGTGCGTTCCCGTGGATGAGCCAACAAATTTCCTTGCCGCAGGTCAGGCTCAAGTGGTGGATATGTTTAAAGTTTGGCTGGAAGATCATAAAAAGAAAACTGAAAACCCAAGGCCAAAGCATTTGAACAAAAACCACAATCAAGATCAAAGAGCTGAAAACAATCCAGAATAAATAAAATATTATGCCAGATCTGTTTCAAGCCACTGAATCAGTTATCAAAACCAATCAAGATGTTGAATTCCTAAGTGTAAACTTGAAGGCTAAAGAATTGATGGATCAAATTAACTGGGTTATTACCCAAAGAAAGGTTGAATATTTACCAGATTTAATTGCTTTGAATAAGCATAAAAGTGTTGCCGTAAAAAGAAGAATCGCTACTGGCATTGGTATAATTGGTAAGCAAGAAGATGCTGAAATAATTCAAACTTGGTTAGATACAGAATCTGATAGGGAAACTTGGCTTATTTTGCAAGCCAGTAAAGACAGCCTGCTTCGTAAAAATAGCGATAATACTTCGGAATTAGAAAAACTAACAGTAGCCGAGGCAGTTTCGCTAGTTAAAAAAATCTTGGGCGATAAAACCTATATTATTGAAGGCGAATTAACTGAAATTAAGCCAATAAATAACATGTTTGCTTTTGCTGTAAAAGATAAAGAAGCCAGATTAAATTGCTGGATGCTGGCGAATGTATCCGAGCGAAAAAATATTCCCATGAATGAAGGTTTAACGGTGAAATTGAAAGGAAAATTTAAATTATCTAAAGATTCAAGATTATATTTTAATGTGGAAAGTTTAGATTTAACAGGCGAAGGTGAATTGCTTAGGAACTTAAAAATGTTGGAAATTAAACTTAGGGAAGAAGGGCTTTTTGATGAAACTAGAAAAAGAAAAATTCCAATTTTACCAGAAAAAATTTTGTTATTAGCAAGCAGTAACGGGGCAGCAATTCATGATTTTGTTAAGGTTTTAGGTGAAAGAAGGAAAGGCCTAGAAATTTATCATTTGCCAATTAAAACCCAAGGGATTGGGGCGGAATTAAACTTGTTAAATGCCCTGGCTTTGTCGAACAGTTTAAGTGAAAATTTTAAGATAGATACCGTTGTTATTACCAGGGGTGGAGGCTCGAATGATGACTTGGCGGTTTTTAATTCTGAAAGAGTAGTTAGGGCAATTTATGCATTAAATAAGCCATCTATTGTGGCTATTGGCCACGAAAAAGATTTTACCTTGTCTGAATATGCAGCAGATTTAAGGGCCAGCACACCAAGTAACGCCGCCGAACTTGTTTCGCTTAGTAACGAAGATGTTATTGGTAAATCTAAATTTTCTTTTCAGGAAATATACAATTTGGTGCAGTCCAAGATTATTAATTATCAAGAAGTAAATTTTCGTTTAACCGACAATATTTTGAATATTATACGAAGTAATATTAACCAATCTAAATTTGAATTAAGAAGTTTTGATACAACAATTCAAACCCTGATTGGCGAAGTTAAATCATTAAACACCAGCTTGTATTCCTCCATTTTTAGTTTAATCCAAAATCAATTAACCTCGTTTAGAATTCAATCTGTAAACATACAAGAACTTCTTGGCGGTTCAATTTCTTTGGTTAGAAATTATAGGCAGGAAAGTAAATTTTATTATGAAAATATTCTAAATATGGTTACTTTGGAAATACAAAATCTAAGTTATAAGTCGAACTTAATTGCATCTGAAATTCAACAGTTTGATGTTAAGAAAGTGCTGGAAAAAGGTTTTACTCTGGTTCTACAAAATGGAAAAGTAGTGGAAACAAAAAAAGCCCTAAAAACTGGATCTATTACGATACAATTTCAGGACGGGGAGGTGGGTGCGGAGATGGTTTAGATACTATAACCACAAGCAATAGCAAAGAGAATATTAGCGAGCATAATTCTTTCTCCATGAAAATTTTTACTTAATCCAGCCAGCCAAAACCTATTGCGAGAAAATAAACTAAAAGAAGTGCAAGAAATACAGGTAACAAAATTTCAGTTATATAATACATAGCTTTTACCAGCTTATAGACACTTTGCTCCTTAAGAAAATATTTATTATGTTTTGTTGTCCAAAATTATTTTCTCTGGTTAGTATTTTTTTCGTAACATATTTTATAAAAACATAGTTATCTGTATTTTATGGTTTTAGATCCTGAAATAAATTCAGGATTGTATATGTCAGAAATTTCAATGACAGAATTCTAATTTTCTTTTAAGATTAGTTCTGTTAAATTTTTAACTATATACTCCCTTAACTTAATATGCGTTTAAACGATAGTACTTTAACCAAGAATTACCTTAGACATATGAAACAATTAGTTCAGGATTATGAATTAATTAAATCTAAGAAACATCCTAGATATGTATTTGTAAATGAATTCTACAAAGCAAATAATATAACTAGACAAAACTTCATCAAATATTACAATAGGTATAAATTAGCTTCTATGGATAGTAGTTTAATTCCAAATAAAAGAGGAAGAAAGTTTGGTAGTCTAAAAAGTATTCCGTTTATACGGGATAAGATTATTGAACTAAGGAATCAAGGATTTGGTAGATACGAGATACATGATTTCCTTTTACCCAAATATGGTAAATACACTCCTTCTCCTACAACTATTTACAATATGTTACTTAGCAAAGGACTGAACAAATTAGATCCAAGGTTGATTCAAACTAACAAAAGAAGAATCATTAAAGATAAAGCAGGAGAATTAGGTCATATGGATTGTCATAGGCTAGCTAAGGGAATACTAGAAGGAGAGACAAATGAATACTTCTTACTAAGCTTAACAGATGATTATACAAGAATAGTGATGACCATACTAATACCTAATCTACAAGCCTTAACAGTCATGCTTTATACCCAAAGATTATTAGCAGTATTCAATAGATGTTACGGAATAGACTTTCAAAAGATATTAACAGACAATGGGCCAGAGTTTGGAAGGAAAGATACTAAAGAAGAAAACAAACAAAATCATCCATTTGAAAGATTATTATTAGAATACAAGATTGAACATAAATACACAAAGCCCTACAGGCCACAAACCAATGGTAAAGTAGAAAGATTCTGGAGAAGTATAGAAGATGAATTACTTAGAGAACAAGTGTATCTTAAGAAAGATACTTTAGAAGAAGAATTGTTTGAATATTGTTGTTATTACAATCACATGAGAAGGCATCAAGGTATTGGAAACATTACCCCCTATGAGAAACTTAATTCTGTAACCGAATAATTTGACATATACAATCCTGAACTTGTTTCAGGATCAAAAATGGTGCAATCCGACACTGCTTATTTAATTTCGGTAAAATGTGAGTTAGAATCCAAAACGATAATCGACATTGTCATCAAAAACATACTATTCATATCATCCTGAATTTGGAGACTGGGAGTCTCCGCTACTCCCCTACACTGTTGTTTCAGAATTACAAACGATGAACGACACCTACAAACCTTTTGACATTAGATACTCTATAGTTAATCTTTAAGATATGGTTTTCCTTGAAGCTTCGCATATTAGTTTGATACAATTTTATTTGTGTCAGAAAGACCAGCGAAATTTTTTAGAGGAATTAGAAAATAATAAATTTAACATAATAAGAGGCAAGATAGAAAGCTGGAATGAGCTAAACAATTTTATTGGTGAAGGCGATATTTTTTCCAATGAAAAGCAAAATACTTTAATAGATTTACAAGATTTACAGCCAAGTATCGGCATATCGGATATTCTTGGGGATGAAGATAATACACTTTATTTCTTCTCATCTAGCTTAAGAAGTTGGCCAGCAGCGACTCAAAAAATATGGACAAGTATGGGTGGAGAATATATTAAACTAGCTTTTCAAAATAACATCGCTACAGATATTTATCTTAGTTTATCAAGAAAGTTAGAGCTACATCTATCCAGTTTGCAGATAAACAAATTAATTTCTTCGTGTACCGATTACCAAGAATTAATAGATAAAATTGAACTGTTGCATTTAAGCCCAAATAAAGAAAAATTTTTGGATTGGATTTCACCAGAAATTTCGCAGGAATTATTCACACTTCAACTTAGTCCAAACAATTTACAACAAGATCTGCAAAAATGGCTTACCCTTGTAAAACCAGACGATATTCAATTGGCCCTTAGTTTACTTTGGACAAAAGCTAATAAAATTGGCAATTCTGAATTAAAAAATTTGGTATTAAAATGCGATCAGGATATAAAAACTAAATCAAAAATTTCACCCTCAATGCAATACAAAAAACTTCTGTTCAGCATTGGCTTAATTAAATTTTAATATGGCTTTACCAAAAACAGTTTTCGTTTGTTCTTCCTGCGGTTTTAAAACCGGAAAATGGGTTGGGAAATGCCCAAGTTGCGAAGAATGGAATACCTTTGTTGAAGAAACAATTTCAAGTACTGCCGTAACCGGAAAAAAACAACCTTCGATTCAGAATAATCAATTAACCCCTTTGGGAAGTTTGTACACCAAAATAGATAATGTTCAGGAGCAAAAGATTTTTAATTTCGAAGCTAAACTATTAAATCAATTCTGGGGAGGTGGATTAGTACCCGCCAGTTTAACTTTGTTAGCCGGAGAACCAGGGCTTGGAAAATCAACCCTGGCTTTGCAACTAGTTCGTTCTTTATTACTTAATCCAAACAATCAAAATTTAAATATTTGTTATTTAACTGCTGAAGAATCGGCCATGGAAATTGCCAAAAGGGCAAAAAGATTAAGCATACCGGAAAACTTAAGCATATTGCAAACCAATTCTTTTGAAGAAATGGAAGTGAAGTTAGCTGGTCAAAACATCGACATGTTGGTTGTAGATTCTATTCAAACAATTTTTACAGCCAATTTAGAAACTGCCCCAGGTTCGGTAAGCCAAGTTACCACCCTAGCCAGCCACTTGCTAGCTTTAAGCAAGAATAAAAATATGGCGGTGCTAATTATTGGGCATGTTACCAAGGAAGGGCAAATAGCAGGACCAAAAACTTTAGAGCATCTTGTAGATTCAGTTCTAATTTTAGAAAATGCCAATGTTGGTTCTTACCGAAGTTTAAGGTTTAGCAAACACAGATACGGCCCAACCACCCCTACACTTTTAATGAACATGGGTGCAACCGGATTAGAGATTATTACAAACCCAAGCTTAGCTTTACTTGGTAACACAGAGAGCGGAATTGGAATTGCCTACGGCCTAGGTTTAGACGGAGACTTGCCTTTAGTAGTAGAAATACAAGCCTTAGTAACCCCAGCCAAAGCAACAGGTTCTGGTAACTTTTTTGGAAGAAGAGAAGCTTTAGGAATGAAAACAGCCAAGCTTAATACTATTGTAGCCATCTGCGAAAAATACCTGAATTTAGATTTAACCGGCAGGGACATTTACCTACAAATTGCAGGATGGCCAAACACAAGCCCAGACGAAAGTTTAGATTTGCCAATAATGGTCGCCATACTTTCTTCGGCTTTTAACCTGGATGTAAAAAAATGGTTTAAATCACAGCAATTACCAATTTTTTCAGGAAGGCTGACTTTAAGCGGAAATATAAGGCAACCAACCATGGTTGAGATAAGACAAAAATCTGCAACGGGCTTAAAAATGAACCTAAACCCAGAAATCCTTTTTTCCAAAATTTCGGATATTGGGGTGTTTAGGAAAGGGTAAGTTTATGGACTTAGTTCAGCCCAAATTATTTACTGGAAAATGGAATTATAAACCCATCGTAAAAAATAAAGCAATATTAGATTTCAGCAATTTCTTAGCAATTGGTGCTTGTGACTCGAAATATATTACAAACACGCTTTGTGAAAACTTGATAAGCAAAAATTATAACTTGTGGGATATTTTCCATAATCCATTCTCAATCCAGCATGAACTTGAAAGAATTATAGGTAGTAACGAGTGGGAAAATAATACTTACTCATATTTTAAAGACGGCGACAATATCTTTAAGGATCCATGGAGAAATAATGTAGCTGGTAAGAGTATGCATGAACTAAGAAAATTAAATCATAAATTTACTGCTTCAGCATTATCAGAGATTAAAAATGCAACAACTATATTAATAAACTTTAGTTTGTCTGAAGTCTGGTATCATAAAAATCAGCCTGAAATAATTTTGAATCGAGTGCCAATAGAAGTTTTTAATACTCATGAAGACTACTTTGAATTTGAATCAAAAATTGCTGAACCTGAAGAAATTGCTACATCAATAATTAAGAGTATTGAACTGTTAAAGAAATTAAATATAAATATCAAAATCCTATTGTCTGTATCGCCAATACCTCTAAAATATACTTCATCAAAAAGACCAATTTTAGAATCAAATATGGTTTCTAAGGCAAATCTTATCTTGGGAATTAACAAAATAATTTCGAAAGATTTCAAAAATGTTTATTATTTTCCATATTATGAATATTACAATCAAATAAGTAGATTAAATGTTCTCACACAAACTGATGGTAGACATTTAAATCCTCTGGCTTATAAACTTATTTGCGAGAATTTATTATTAACTTTCTCTGATACAAAGCCTAATTTAAGTAGTTGCAAGGTTAAAAAAGTTGATGAAAGTGGTACAATAATTGGCTATTTATAATTGTTCTAAATGTTGTCTATTTCTGATAATATCCTTCCCCAAACTTCCCTATGTTTCTGATTATCTCTTCCATGAATAGTTCTGTTATTTAATATAGATACTACAGTCTGTGTTTCTAGGTCTAAAGCTAGCAACCCGCCAGTGAAACCTGAATGTGATAGAAACCTATTATTATAATTTGGTAGAGATGGAATTCTAAGCCAAAAACCAAGCGACTGGGGGCTAGCTTCATCATAGTTTTTTAGAATATTTCTTTCAAAAAATTCTTGAGATACAATTTCGTAATCCATCCACTTTTGACCAAACAAAGCAACATCTTGGGAAGTACTAAATATTCCAGCATGGCCCGCAACTCCATTCATCAATCTTGCAGTTTCGTCATGCGTAATTCCTCTTATCATTCTCCCATCCACAATTTCAGTTGGTGCAAATTGCTTTTGTATTGGTAAATTATCACCAGCAAAAGTATTTTTTAGACCATGCTCTCCAAAGAAGCTTCTAAATACATCGCCAAGATTATTTCCATAAATTTGTTCAATAATAATACCAAGATGTATAAATCCTAAATTGTTATAATTAGTTTTACCAAGTGGTTTAACTGAAACATCTAATTTAGCAATTTCGGAATAGAAATTATCACCAAATTCTTTACGAAGTTGACCGACAGGAAAACCATAATCTACATTATGGCTTAATAAATCAATAAATTTTAAATCTGACCCTTTATAGTTAGGAAGGAAATTTTCAATTTCTTGTTGAAGATCAAGTGTATTATTTTCAGCTAACCTTAGGATAATTGCAGTTGTGTATAATTTAGTTATTGATGCTAAATCAAATAATTTTTCCTGAGACTCTTTCAAAGATAAACTGATTTGATCAAGGTTCGGTTTTAATATAGTTAAACTAGCATGACTATAGGCATTATTTTTGTAACCTTGAAGCAAAATTGATTCGTATTTTTTCATATCGTTTTGCTCGTAATAACTTTCTTGGTTCATTTTAATTCCTAATTGTTTAAAGTTAATTTCAGCAAGCTTTCAATCCAATTTTGTGTCAAATTACAGAAGTTGAAGACAACTTAATTAAATTAAAAATTGAGGCTAAAAACGGAGATGAGACCCTCCCCAAAATTTCATTGACCAAGTAAAAATGATATGATAGATTCGGCTATGAATGTTGGTAACAATCCTCTAGAACAACAAAAAAATCAGGTGGAAAAACCAGAAGGTACAACCTTAGTTAAGGAAGCTAGAAGCTTCGGTAGGACTTTTTTTGACAACGACGAATACTCTCTAACCGTTGCTCACTCTGATGGCAGGAAAATGAAAAGCCAAAATGAAACTTATTTTTCTATGGAAACGATAGAAGAAATTAAAAAATACTTTAAATATTTAGATTCATTTAAAGCATTAATAAATATAGCTAGGACCAAAGATGCTTTTGTGTATGATTCTAAATTATCTTCTTCTTTTGCTAATAAGTTAGGTGTAATTATTAATAATCCAAACGATCTTCAAGAATTAAAAGTTTTTTGGAGTGAAACTGTATTTCCTCTTATCGATAAAATTATTGAGGATACGGAAAAATGGAGTGCTTTATTTGAAACTAAAATGGATCAAAATATAGTGGATAAAGAAAAAATCACAAATGAATTGAATTCTATTAAGTTTCTAATTTTAACTCAAGAAAAACTATCTCTTATTCCAGTCCGTCCACCTAAAGTTGTATCAGATTCATATGGATATCACATTGATATTAGTATAATTGTCCCAAAGATAAAGATAGAAAAGGAAGTAGAATTTAAACAGCTAGAATTGTTTGATATCAATTTTATGATTGAATGGGAAGAGTACAAAAATAAATTAGAAGAGTTTGTTTCGAAACTAAATAATTTAAATTTACAATTAGAAAAATACCATAAGATTCTTAGAGGTTTCAATATATTAATCATTAGTGATAATAGTTTATTAAGCTTAGAAAGCATTGAAATCGCTTGCAAAATTATTGGCTACGATCCTTCATCAAAAAAACAAGTTGCAAATAACCAAATTTCGATGATACCGGCATTAATAAGTCTATGGGAAGAAAAACCTGAAAAAGACACTGAAAAATTTGAAAATTGGGCTAAAAGTTTTTGGTTAATTTTCATTAGATTTTTAGAAGTGTATATGGACTCACCAGAATTAGATTCTGCAGTTAAAACTATGAAAACCTTTAATAAAGTGGAAGATGTAAATTCAGAGTATAAATACCCATTTTTTGATAAAACTATGATACAAGGTTATATTAGTGATATTAAAGAAGAGATAAGTTTTAAAGATGAGATAACTTCATAAATCACTTTTAAATGTTGCATAAGCTTTACAAACAAAATTATTTAAGTGAAGTTGAAAAAGTGAAATATACCCAGGTTACCCCGAGCATACATTTGTTAACCCACAGCATGGATAGGCAGAAAAGCCAGTTAGATATAATTTTAACCAGTGGTGGAAGTTGGTTTGAAAGTAAAGAAAATTTAGGGCGCAGGCACTTAATGGAACACTGCGTTGTAGCAAGAACAAACAGCCTTAATTTCAATGAATTAAAGGATTATGCTTTTAAAAATAACCTTGGTTTAAATGCCTATACTTCGCCCTTAGATATGGGCTTTGATGGCTTTTCTCATCATTCTGATTTTAATAAAATGTTGGATATTCTTTTGGAAACCAGCTTGAAACCAAATTTTGTGGAAGAAGATTTGCTGCGTGAAAGAGAAATAGTTTTAAGGGAAATAAGTGAAAGAAGAGGAGATCCAAATTACAAGTTATACTACCAGGTTTGTGATCAAATTTTTACCAAAGAAAGCATCGCTAACCACCAAGTTTTAGGCGATGAAGAATTGGTCGCAAAAACTACACTTCCAGATTTTTCTAAACTTTATGCACAGGCTACAAAACAAAGCCATTTAATTATTAAAGCCGCTGGTGGAGGAATTGATGATAATATAATAATTGAAAAACTACAAAGTTATTTAAGCAATACTAATTCTGAATGGATTAAAAACCTTTCA
>Ga0315901_10010934_pt1 | contig 10268 bp, 10 predicted proteins | sample LakEriMetagenome_10_FD_203761 | JGI IMG/M metagenome (GOLD analysis project Ga0315901, IMG submission 203761) | Freshwater fungal communities from buoy surface, Lake Erie, Ohio, United States - Buoy 2 MA116 | ecosystem: Environmental > Aquatic > Freshwater > Lake | place: USA: Lake Erie, Ohio... | reverse complement strand
GTACTGGTTGAAACGCTTGAATCTGAAACGACACAAGTCTTTTGCCCCGGTAAATTAATAAATGAACAATCCTGTAATAGGTCGCTATTTAATTCATCTGCGTGGTAAGTAAGCCCTTTCAGCTCGAGGTGAATACCATTGGAATTGGGATTGAAATCATGATTTCCAGTATCTTGCTCTATTGGAAAATCCGTTACTTGACCTATTTTTTCAATGGACGTCAAAACATCATAGACCAAGTCTAAATTCAAAATGATTTTTTCAACTGATGACAATAACAACACGATGATGATTTCAGCAGCAACGAATTGCCCTATGTTCATTTGTTGATTAACGACTAAAATCCCTCCCACAATAAGCAGGCTGAGTGCAATAAGTATTTTGAAAACAATTAAATAACGATATTGAATAACGAGAATTCTAAAATGATTTTTTCTTGCATCTAAATAATTATGCAACTTAATATCAGCTTGAATAAGGTTTAGTTCGGTAGATGAATTTCTAAAGCTAGTTTTTGCATTATTTACCTCATTTAGCCAGTTGGTTACTGCATATTTTCCAGAAGATTCTATTAAACTAGTTTGATAGCCAGCTTTAGAGGTAAATCTAATAATGGCATAAAGTAATATGATTAATACAATACCAAACAAGATGAAAAAATTGTGATAAAAAGCCAACAATATCAAACCAAAAACAATTTGAAGAGAGGCGGCCATAAAATCAATTAATAGTTTGGAAATAGCTTTTTGAATTGTCAAAGTATCAAAAAACCTTGCGTTAAATTCGGGATTATAATGAGCCTTTAGCTTTTCCAATTTTAATTTCGGGATTCTATAAGCAAACTCTAGCGCTGAACGTGCAAAAACCCTTTGTTGAAGAGTTTCGGTAATTCTAAGTTGAAGAATATTTAATGTGCCCGAAAAACCAATCGCAAAAATAACCAGACCTACTAACAAAAACCACGACGCACTTAATTGACCAAGTTGAATGAAATTGATGATCAATTGAATCCCCAAAGGCAACCCTAGAGATAAAACTCCACTAAAAATTGCAAAAATATATACATTGCGGACCTCAATTCTATCTGGTGATAGAAGATTCCATAGTCTGCTAATTATAGTTTGATTATTTGTGCTCATGGTTGAATTGTCTTAAAAACTAAATCCAAATAAAAATTTTCTATTGAATCATTACTTTTGTTTGTATTTGTTAATCTTGGTAAGTGTTCTGCAAAAAATCTCTGTTGATTACTACCCTCAATCATGCTAGATACTAACATGTTAGGATAAGGATAATCGTCATTTATTTCTTTAATAATTTCGACCACTTTGCGCACAACATCTTTGTAAACAGAAAAAAAACCATCTTGATTTTCTTGATCAACTTCTTTGGTTATTAGGGCTTTTGAAGCTTCGTTAATGACAATTCGCTTCAACATTTGTTCATTGTTAAGAAGTAATTCCGTATTAGGGTCTGGGAGCGATGTTAATATGTGAATTGCTTTTTTTAGCCGTTCTTCTGGACAGGAAATGTTATTCGTTTCAAATAACAACCTTGTTGCTATACATCCCCAATACCAATTTGTAAGATAAAGTAATAACTTGTGCTTATTCTCAAAATACCGATAGATTGAGGCCTCCGTCGTTTTGATCTCTAAAGCTAGTTTTTTAAATGTAAATTGCTCAAATCCTAGTTGATCAATAAGATTAATGGCCCCATTCAAAATGTTGTTTCCCAATGAAGAAGTCAATGGATCCTTCAAGTACAATTTGCTGTTTATGGAAACGTGAATGTTTTTTAATAAATTACTCATAGATAGTATAATACACAAATATAATAGTAATACTATCATGTAACGAATGTTTTGCTATTATGTTTTACAAATCAAATTATTTTTAACAATTATTTACTTTTATTCAAGAATTTAGGTAATAAAATCGCCCCAATAAATAGGTAGGGAAAATACGAAATTAATCTCCAAATTATGGCCATTCCAGTTAGTAAAAGAGCGGAGCCAGAGAAACTAATCAGTAATTCACCAAAAGCATATTCAGCTACCCCACTTGCCCCTGGCGTGGGACTTATCAACATAAACAACCATAGCACAAATTGTTTTCCTAACACAAGTACATGATCATAAAGTGATAGATTCAAAAAAGCTTCAAGAATTGCATTGATTACCAAGTACCTGGATATCCAACTGCCACAAGTTACAAAAAAGACCTTTAACCAATTTGCTATCGATTCTTTGCGCATTTCAACCGATGTGACTACTATATCTTCTCCTGTCTGAACGGCAGATTTTTTCCAGCGATTAATAAACGGCAGACTAAACAAAGCCGCTAAAACCTTTTTTGAAATCTTAGGCCAAACAAAAACGGCTAAAAAAAGTAATACCGCCGCACATGCAATTAAACCATATCCGGTCCAAAAGACAACTTGAATTGCCCCTGAACCGGAATAATGAATTGGAAATAAATCTGCTTGGTGAATAAAAATAAACGCAATGGGAATCATGAAAACATAAAATAGATTATCCATCATTGCCGTTATAAATACAATGGCAGTAGATCTTCCGAGGGCAATTCGTTCTTTATTTAATATAAACATGGCCACAGCTGCTCCTCCGACCACACCTGGAGATACCGCCGAAGCGAATTCCCATAGCATAATGACTGAAAAACTTTTATTCCAAGTTAATTGATTCTTTGTCAAAAGGCGAATCCTCCACATGTAAAAAAAATCTCGGCACACCATGAACAAAAGAGCCATTAACAACCAAAAAAATGTGGAATAGGACCAATCAATATCCGTGAGTAAATCAGATATGGATTCTACCTTATAGTTACCTCCGGAGTGAAGCTTAAAATCTATAATTTCGGAAGGGTCTACAATTTTATTATTGTTTCCATCAATCCATTTGTGTGTTCCTTGTCCATCGGCTACTTTGATAAATCTAGTTTCGCTTAAAGAGCGATACAGCATAAATCCAGCGACTAAAAAACCAAGTGTAATGGCGGTCCAGATTTTCCATTTTTGAAAGGAAGTCTTTAAAATATCCGATTCCATTATTTTTTAGGAACTAATTCTGTTTTTATTTCCCAATTTGCCCTTACCTTAACTGGTTCTCCGAAGTAGAAAACGTTTTCGGGCGACTCGCTTTTATCTACATTCCATCCATCCCAACGACCGTTATTGTTGACATCTCGAATTACACGAAACGTATAATCGGACGGCACGAGATTTTTAAATACAAGTTCTTTGTTTTTCTCTTTCTTTTGGCTTTCAATAACTTTATTATTCGCTATTAGCTCAACGATATCATCTTGGTTCAATTTGTCAACATTGACAATCAAAACCCCTAATTCTCGATCCAAATATGTAGTTAGTGGAATGCGCAGTCTTTCCGATTTCAAAGTTGACCTTCCTTCTATCGCTTCTTTTTCGAAAAGTACTTCTAATTCCTTTGCGGTATTTTTCTGCAAATAAATCATCAACAAATTTCCTTTCCAATCAATTTTGTCAATTTTCAACGTGTCTTTGCTTGATTTATTAATGAAAATCAATTTATCAATGTTGGCACTTTTAATAAAATCAGTTGTTTCAAAAACAATTGGGGTTTCACTTTTAAACCAAGTTGAAACAGATTTAACTTTTAAAGATTTTAAAGGCTCATCACTTGAAATAAATTTCACGGAATCAATAATGAGATTATCCTTTTTAACATAAAGTTTCGAACCATTTTTAGCTAGGTAAGAAATCAATAAACTGTCCTTTCGAATTTGATATACATGTTCTTTCAATATTTCTTGATTATCCGAAAAAGTAAATGAATAACTTTCATTGTAATCATTCAATCCGATTCCAATTAGACCTGGATCGATGAAACTGGCAGAACGAACAATCCGATTATTTTCACTTTTTGCTAATCTCAGAGGAATGGTATCTTGAATGGTATCTTGAATTCTAAATTTTTCCTGTTTCAGACAAATTCGCTCAATTGTATCATACTTTCCATTGTTGTTTTGATCCTCCCAACCAAAAACAGAATAATCTCCAGTTTTAATGTATGAAAAAGAAACAGCTCCTTTATCATTTGTTTTTTGAAGATAGAGAGGTTCTTTACCAAGTGTATCATACAATCCAACAAATATTTTTTTTGATGGCTGCTTTGAAAAGGCGTCTTCAACTGAAGTTTGAAAACAGGAAGAATCTAGCGTAGAACCTGTTGAAAACACAAATACCATCAGTGAATCATTTCCTTCATTGATGTCTTTCAAGGTACCATTTAACAAGATTTGATAGGTCGTATTTGGTTTCAAACTATCCAAAAAATCGATTCTAAATTTCTTGCCTGAATAACTCGTTTTTAATCTCGCGTGCGCAGGAGAAAGTGACACAGTAGTTTGTGGATTGTTAACTTGAAAATACTCATCCATCATCCATTCAATAGGTTGCGCTTTAAAATTTACCGCACCATTATTTACGGATGATTTGATGATTTTAGGCGCAAAAGCATCCTTCTCTCCCCCTTCGATTGTACCCAGTTGAGCACAGCCAAACAATAAAACAGAAAGAATTCCTACTATAAAATAGTTCCAAGCCAAGCGCATAATTCTTCTAAATGATTTACATCTACTTCATCAAAATCGTTTAGCTTATCACTATCGACATCCAAAACTCCAATTATTTTTTCTCCTTTTCGAATCGGCACAACCACCTCACTTTTAGAAAGCGAGCTGCATGCAATATGACCCGGGAACTTCTCAACATCTGGAATAAGTAAAGAACTGTTTTTTTGCCAAGCAGCACCACAAACACCTCTTCCATAGGCAATTCGAGTACAAGCAACCGGTCCCTGAAAAGGCCCAAGCACTAACTCTTCATCCTCCACTAAGTAAAATCCAACCCAGAAAAAATGAAAGAACTCTTTCAATCCAGCTGACACATTAGCTAAATTAGCAACCCGATTTGATTCATTTCCAACCAAATGTTTTATCTGGACTAAAAACTCTTGGTAAAGTTCTTCCTTAGTGGTACCGGTTTTAATCAATGTTTCTGCCATCCGATTTTGTGTTTAAAATCTTGTTCTTTTTCGACTGGCACAAACAAATAATCTCCTGGTTCTTGTTGTTTTCCTTTTTCACGAACAAATTGATAATTATTAATACCATACTGAACATAACCCATTCGTGAGAAATAAGTCAGCATATTATCAACATTTTCATGCCCAATTTCAATCTGAACAAGTGGTTTGAATTTCTGAATGACGGATTCCAGTTCTTGAAAAACAACCCACTCATAGCCTTCAATATCGCACTTAACATAATCGATTTTTGGAAGAGCACCAAGCATTGTTGAGCCCTTTACAATTGCAACTTCTTGATTTTGATACTTATTTAATTCTTCATGATCTTTAGCAACATGAGGCAAACCAGTTCTTAACATCCCATCATCCGTGGGTAAAACCATAATCGCTTTACCTTCCTCTGCACCAAGTGCAACATTGTAAATTTCAACATTCCTGAATTTTTTAAGAAATCCGGAAAGAACCTCAAAAAAAAGTGGAATCGGCTCGATCGAAATGACTTTTCCTTTGGGTGTAAGTCGCGCAAAATTCTTTGAAAAATACCCCAAATTAGCTCCGATGTCGACTACGACATAATCCGGTTCTATTATTTTCTTTGTCAGATAATGGTATTTGAACGCTGGCTTTCCTTTCAATACATTCAAATCATATAAAAAGTAAAAACCCAAATGCATCAGTTTCAGATACTGTTTCGGGCTAACCAATTTGTAAAGAATTTGCTTGAAAAACTTCATGAAATCAAATGAAAAACGAAGTTACAACAATTTATTTTAGTTAATCAAAGTTTCACAAGGACAGTTCCATTTCAGGATCCCAAAAATGAGTTTGAAAATTTTGAATTCGATCGTCCACCACGAAAATTCCCTCTTGCATCAATTTATCTTGCATTTCGTTTGGTGTCGAAAAGTGCATTTTTCCAGTTAGCATTCCATTTCGATTTACTACCCTGTGGGCTGGTACATCTTTTTGACCATGGGAAGCGTTCATTGCCCAACCAACCATTCTGGACGACTTTTTAGCTCCCAAATAATTTGCAATTGCGCCATACGATGTGACACGTCCGAAAGGGATTTCCCTCACAACGTCATAAACCATTTCAAAAAAATCATTGTTATTATTCGACATCATCCTAAGTCCAACAAAGATAACGAGTAGATAAATTAATATTGAGAAAAACTTTCAAGAAACAAGTATCTTTGTCAAAAAGCATTGAAAATGATCTTATACAATGTAACAGTAAGTTTGGATCCAAACATCGAATCAGAATGGCTCAAATGGATGCGATCGAAACACATTCCAGATGTTTTGGAAACAGGTTGTTTTCGCGAAAGTCGACTTTCACGCATTCATGGTGAAGAAGATGGAGGCGTTACGTATTCGGTCATGTATCTTAGCCCTTCACAAGAGCTGATGGATTTATACCAAGATAAGTTTGCTCCGGCTCTTCAAAAAGAACATAGTGCTAAATACGAAGGCAAATTTGCGGCATTCAGAACTTTTTTAACCGTTGTAGAAGAATTTCATGCAAAAAGTTGATCCCAAAAAACGACTGGGGCAACATTTCCTCAAAGACAAAAGCATCTGTGAACGAATAGCTCAAATTTATGGGAGTCAAGTCATTGCTCCTCGCGTTGTTGAAATTGGTCCGGGAATGGGTGCATTAACAGAATATTTATTAAAACGCCCTGAGCTGGATGTTTGGTGCATGGAGGTAGATGACGAATCCGTTCAATACTTGGATATTCATTTTGAAAAATTAAAAGGGAAAGTAATTTTTGGAGATTTTTTACGGGAAGATTTATCCAAGTTAATAGACAACAAAAAAATTGGAATCATTGGTAATTTCCCTTACAATATTTCCTCCCAAATCCTATTTAAATGTTTGGAATATCGGAATCAAATACCAGAAATCGTTGGTATGTTCCAAAAAGAAGTAGCATTACGTGTTGCTGAAAAACCCGGCTCCAAGCAATATGGGATTTTAAGTGTTCTTCTCCAAGCGTTCTATGATATTGAATATTGTTTTACGGTCGATGAGCACGTTTTCAACCCTCCTCCTAAAGTTAAATCAGCCGTAATTCGTTGCGTTCGTAACAGGCGTGAATCCCTTGGTTGTGATGAAAAACTTTTCATACAAGTGGTCAAAACAGCGTTTAATCAACGACGTAAAACATTACGGAATGCACTGAAACCAATTATCCAAAATGCAGAGTTACCCTTTTTAGAATTACGTGCTGAAAGACTTTCAGTAGATGACTTTATCGAACTTACCAAGCAAATTAACGCCGTTCAAAACACATAATAACCATTTGATTAAATTATCTTTAAAGCTATAAATCGCTATTTTTGTTGAACGAAATGACAAAAATTATTGCATACATTATTGTTATCTTAGAAGGTGGGGCCCTTTTATCTTATGAAATAATGGCCTCTAAAATGTACACTCCTCATGTTGGAGCAACGCTTTATGTTTGGACCTCCATTTTGACCATAACCTTAATTTCTCTTGCTCTTTCATATCGCTTGAGCCAAAAATGGGTCGAACAAAAAAAATGGAATATTTTGCCTTACGCCTTAATTATTTCAGGATTGTACATTTTATTGATGGTTTTTTTTAGAAATGAAATTCTTCAAATTACCTATTCGATGGAACTGATTTCAACCGCTCTATTAACCGGATTGATTTTACTATTAATTCCTATTATGGGAATGGGCATAACGTCTCCCATGTTGTCTGGTTGGTTAACAGAAAATCAATCAAACGATACAAATAATTCAGCTGGTAATTTTGCCGGGATGATTTATGGTTTAGGTACGTCAGCGGGTGTTGGAATGACTTTGATAAGTCTATTTGTTGTTATGCCAAAAATTGGAGTGAACAACACAATAATGATGTTGGCAATCATGTTAATTATTGCGGGAGGATTGAGTTTTAATCTAATGAAGAAAAATTCATGACAAGACGCCAAATATTAATGTTTGCATTTTTAGAAGGAGGACTCGTAATGTTGCTAGAACTGGTAATTCCACATGTGCTTTCTCCCGTTTTAGGAAACTCCATGGAGACTTGGGCCAAACTCATACTTTTGTCAGTTGGAGGTTTAGCGATTGGATATTTCCTAGGTGGAATTCTGTCTAAAAAACAAGTGCTTCCTAATTTATTCAACCTTTTATTGATTTCTTTTACATCTTCTCTTTTGGCATTTTCGCTTATCACCTATTCCAATCAAAACCAACTCTTTTCAAACGAAGTTGTCTCTGCTTATCTTATTGCATTCACGGGATTGTTTTTGCCAACTGTCTGCCTTGCATCTACCACACCTTTGTTGATTCAAGAAATGTCGGAACAATCAAATTCAGCAGGAATTGTATTTTCAAATTCAACCTGGGGAGGAATTGTATTTACACTCCTAACTGGTTTTATGTTTATTCCCAACCTGGGGTTAGTTAAATCGCTTCAGCTATTTCTTATTTTACTCAGCGCGATGATCGTTCTGGCTACATGGAAATCAAGCCAGAAAGCAAGAAAAAACCTAAGCTACTTTACTTTTTTAATCGCATTTTTAATACTGCTTTTTGGAAAGAGTACACCCGAAGTTCAGAATTTAACCGTGCTGCAAATGAAAGAAGGATTGAATGGTCAATTATTAGCAGTCGAAAAGAAAGTGAACGATACGATTAATGAACGAACACTTTTTATTAATAGAATGGGGCAAACTTGGATTAGGGTCATCAACGGTGGTACTGTGGCTTCGGTTTGGTCTTATCCCGGAATCGTGAAATCCTTAGCAAGTTATCATGGTAAAAACCCTTCAAGTGCTCTAGTTTTAGGACTAGGTGGCGGCATTGTTCCTTTGTTTTTGGCAGATAAATCCCAACTCAATTATACTATTGATGCAGTAGAATTGGATAAAGACATTGTGAAATTTGCACAAGAATATTTCTTTTTAAGTGATGCCGTAAATGTTATTGAAGACGATGCTCGAAGATATCTAAATGCAAATGAACAAAAGTACGATTTGATCGTCATGGATATTTTTAATGGTGAAATTGCTCCTTCGCACGTTTTAAGTTTGGAAGCACTTGAACACGTAAAAAGAGCACTTAGTTCAAATGGATTCGTTGTAATCAACTTCAACGGACACATCACTGGTGAGGCGGGCATTTCAGCGCGGTCGCTATGGAAAACATTATTGACTTCAGGATTTCAAGTTAGTTTGCTCCCTACATTTGAAAAAGGAGAACGAAATAAAAACAATTTGTTTATCGCTAGCCTAAAACCTATTGATTTTTCAAAATTCACAATCCCTGTAACCTATTTTGAGGAAAATAAAATGAAGGAATACAGCATAAAAAATAATTTGATTGACCCCAAAAAAGTAAACCTAAATGATGCTTTTGTTATCTCTGATAACTATCCTCTAATGGAACAATTGAATCAAATTGCGGCAAGACAATGGAGAGAAGATTATCTTAAAAACGTAACACTCAAATACCGAAATCAAGGAATCCCATTGATTAAGTAGCTCATCACAAGTGTAAATACTTAGATTTTTACATCTTTTCTGAATTTCACAATAGATTATTAAAAATAATCTTAAGTTTAACTAGAATTTTATTCCATGATTAGTCTTCAAAACATCCAAGTCGAAGTCGATGCCAGTTTTTTATACGGTATTTTAGCAGAAAATGAAGCGGATCCAAATGTAGCAGAAGTCTTCCGACAAATGTGTGCTATTGAGCAAGGTCATGCTGAAGCCTTCATGCAAAAAAACAATCTGCCTATTTCAGAACTTCCGAAACCCTCCGGAAGAGCGAAAACACTTCATTTTATTGGTAAAGTAATCGGTTATGATTACATATTGGGCGTATTATTGGATACGGAAAAAAGTGTATCAAATGCCGTAATCAGTGCACGAAAAAAAACACAAACCGAAGCTTCTATAAGTGACACAGCTCATGTTGCGATTTTGAGAAACATTTTAAATTCAAATGCCAATATTTCGGGTTCAACTTTAGCTAGATTTGAAAAAAGACATCGGTCTGTAGGTGTTAATGCACTTAGAGCAGCCGTTTTAGGCGGAAATGATGGTTTAGTTTCGAATTTTAGTTTAATCATGGGTGTTGCTGGAGCAACGAGTGGTCGAAGTGAAGTTCTATTAGCTGGATTAGCCGGACT
>Ga0315901_10010926_pt1 | contig 10277 bp, 6 predicted proteins | sample LakEriMetagenome_10_FD_203761 | JGI IMG/M metagenome (GOLD analysis project Ga0315901, IMG submission 203761) | Freshwater fungal communities from buoy surface, Lake Erie, Ohio, United States - Buoy 2 MA116 | ecosystem: Environmental > Aquatic > Freshwater > Lake | place: USA: Lake Erie, Ohio... | reverse complement strand
CTCAAACTGACAGGACTGATCTTTCGTGAGACAAAATTTGCACCACGATTGATCAAAAAGAAAGTAGGATTGGAATATGCATCATAATCTGTTCTGTAATTGTTTCCGGAGCCCAGCACAACGTGTGTGTAATTTTCCGAAAGTTGATGATCACTTATGAATTTTTTCCAGTCTGACACTTTCATGGAAGGCTCGTTACACACAGCATACTTACCAATATGTACATTGAATTTCTTTTCGAGCACTTTGATGGTACTGTCCATTGCAGGCACTTCAACCTGACAATGAACACAATTGGGATCGTAGAACATGATCACCGTATAATCATAAAGCCTGGCAAATTCATGTAAACTTATTTCTTTACCGGTTGTGTCTTTCAGCAACATGTTAACGGATAGGCTTTTATCATTCAACTTATCATTGGCTTCATAAAGCTTCAGATATTCTTTTGCTTTTATTTGATCAGGATATTTGCATTTCCCTTTTTTAATATATTTCTCAATGAGAGCCGTAACCCCCTCCGTACTGTTTACAACTGAACGGTTTTTTATGATACGAAGAAAATAATCAAATGAATACGTATATGCTTTATTGGTACAGATCAGCTTTGACATCACCGTATCAATTCCCTTACTCAAGGAATCTGATATCATGGGAAATGCCGACAGATATTCGTAATAGATTTTTTCCAATGCATTGCTAAACAATAGTCGAGGCTCGTTCAAATCAAATTTTTTGATAAAGGCCTCTCTAAGGTCGGGTCTGCTGCGTTGAGGTAAATAGCCATCAAGATCGTTCAATGTTCGAAAATACAAAGCGAGTACATCAGCTTGTTTCATCTTCTTGAGTACACTTTCCCTGAATGCCACGAGGCTATCCCGTTTGTTCCTGAAAAATATTTCCTGCTGTGCAAGGTTGAACTTTTTTCCGGTTGCTTTTTCCCTGGCAAATGTTGAATCCACTCCTGATAAAGAAAATTCAAGTCGCTGGTAATCAAAAAAGATGTTATTCTCTTTATTGTTTGACTGAATGGTTCCTAAAGGATCTTTACCCGTAAAACTGATGTTCATGGTATCCTTCTTCTCAAGTGAGAAAAAAACCTTCTGCTTGATTGTTGGAAAATAGAGGTAATAAATGCCTCCAAATATGGATGTTTTTGAAGTGAATTGTGCAGTACCCCTCTTCAGATGCAGGGTGTCCTTGGGTATGAAGTTCTTATCGTCAAACAACACGCCCCTGACATAAACTATACTATCAACCGGTTCAGCGACCTTGAGTCGAATCATGAACTGGGACTGAACAGAGATCGAACAAAAGAAGAATAAAAAGAGAAAGAAACTGCGCTTCATAATCTTAAGGTTCACGGCCAAAAATAGGACAAATTATTTTTCGCCATAAACCTTTTACTGACTCATGCCGTAAGGCTTCCCTTTGAATTCTTTGACTCCCATCTCCTTTTCCCAGATCAGATATTCTCTCATCAGTTCTTTCACTTTTTGTATTTCTATTCCGGAGAGATCATTCATTTCAACAGGATCAGCCTGCAGATCATACAATTCCCAATAAGTATCTTTTTGTTCCTTAACCAGTTTCCATTTCCCTTTGCGAATTGCCTTATTGCCTTCGTGCTCCCAGCAATATGTTCTCTCCGGTGTTTTTTTGCCATTCCACAAATATGTAAGTGATCTCCCTGCCAATCCCTTTGTCGAAGCTCCTGCCAGCTCAAGAGCAGTTGGCATCAGATCAATCACATGTCCCATATTTTCCAAAAAACCTTTTGTTGACTTGATGCCTGCAGGCCAGTGTATGATACAGGGTGTATTGATTCCTCCTTCGTGCATATGATGCTTGTACAAACGGAAGGGAGTATTAGAGGCATTGGCCCATGCCTCTCCGACTGTAGAATAGGATCCGCGTTCACCAATCTTTTTGGATGGATCATGAAGCAGCTTTACATTGACTGTTTCTGCACAGGCCCCATTGTCAGAAAGAAAAACAATCATGGTGTTTTCATATTCACCATTTGCCTTGAGATCATTGATCAGTCGACCTATATTCTGATCCATCCTGTCGATCATGGCAGCATAGGTTGCCATTTTTCTAACCCAATTCCCTTTTGCATCATCTCCCTTCCAATCAACTAAGCCCGCAGTTTTAGGTGAAAGCGCATACCGATCATCCAGCAATCCGATCTCTCCCATTTTACTGAACCTTTGCTTTCTGATCTCGTCCCAACCCCTGCTGTAAATCTCCTCGTACTTTTGGATTTCTTTCTCCGGAGCATGCAATGGGAAATGCGGAGCCGTATAAGCGAGATACAAAAAATAGGGTGCGCCTGCTTTCTTCGTCCGATGCTCACTCAAAAACTCGAGTGCATGGTCGGTGAAAGCATCTGTTGCATAAAAATTCTTATCCGGAATTGAATAAGGTTGATCATCCAGCGCATATTGACGCTTTCCTTTTTCTTGTGGCGTTATCTCGTAAAAGCTGGAAGCACCAGAGATCAAACCAAAATAATGGTCAAATCCTCTTTTTGTAGGCCAGTGTTCCTTTCGTTCACCCACATGCCATTTACCCGACATATAGGTTCCATAGCCCGCTTTCCGCAACGCTTCCGCAATAGTTGGATACTGAGGATCCAGAAATCCCTGATAACTCCCCGGCTCATATTCCGCGTTGGCAAGTGTAACCATGTGGCCCATACCAACTTTGTGAGGGTATTGTCCTGTGAGTAAAGATGCTCTTGTAGGACAGCACCGGGCATTGTTATAAAAAGTTTTCATTTTAATGCCATCCTTGCCGAGTGCATTGAGATTGGGCGTATGTACCTCACCTCCATATGCACTGATATCTGAGTATCCCATGTCATCCGCCAGGATATAGATGATGTTGGGTCTTGATAACTTTTTTGGAGGAAAATGGGCTGCTCCGGAAAAAACCAAAATGATGATCGCTGCACCTACTGTTGCTGATAAACGGGAGAGAGTGGGAATCATAAAATATCTGTTGAAGTGAAAACCTGAATCCTTACCGTGAATTTACTGATTTGTGTGGTCAGATACATAAAGCTCTCTCAGTTTCTGTTGATCAGATATTTCCGAAAGGTTGCTTCCAGGAGACCAGCATCCATAGGCTTCGTAAGAAATTCATTCATTCCAATTTGAAGACATCGCTCTTTTTGCTGAATGAAAGCATCAGCTGTGAGTGCAATAACAGGCACCCCACGTTGACCTGGAGTTTCATTTTCACGTAGCAGGCGGGTAGCTTCAATTCCATCCATCTCAGGCATATGAAGATCCATCAGAATAAGATCAGCAGGATTTTCAATATGTTGCTGTAGTGCCTCTTTACCATTGCAACATAATTGAATCTCAGCTGCAGGGTAAAAAAGCCGAATCTGGGCTTCTATCATCATCCTGTTAAGTGCGACATCTTCTGCTACCATAATCTTCCAGGGGAAATGATCAATTATTGGATTATTATCAACAATAGTGGATGCTGGACTCAAGTCTAAGGGAAAATCAGATGCTGTTGTTTGAGTTTGAGCATCAACTTCCATAACAGGTAATTCGAAATAAAAGATGGTGCCAGATCCAGTACTGTTATCAATTTCTATCTTGGATCCCATAAGACGCGCAAGCATATCAGAAATGATCAGGCCGAGACCTGTTCCACCATATTTACGGGTTGTGGAAGTATCGGCCTGTGAGAAAGCACGAAAAAGTTTTTGCTTCTGATCATCTGTAATTCCTATTCCTGTATCTCTTATAGAAAAACGCAAAATGCCTTCATTTTTAGATACCGACTGATACTCTGTTTTTAACTCTACTTCTCCCTTTTCTGTAAATTTTATGGCATTGCTCAAAAGGTTGGTAAGAATCTGCTGAAGACGCAGAGCATCCGTCAGAATACTTTTGGGCATCCTGATATCAGGCTGCAATATCAATTGAATTCCTTTGCTTCTTGCAGACATTCTGAAAAGGTTAAAAGTTCTTTTCAGAAGATCGCCAATATCGGTCTGGATCATTTCAACTGCCATCATACCCGCTTCGATTTTTGAAAAATCAAGTATGTCGTTGATGATACCCAGTAATAAATGACCAGATGAATTGGCATTTTCCACATACTGCTGCTGCACAGGCGTTAAAGGTGTTTTCCTCAAAAGGTCAGTGAATCCAATCACACCATGTAGAGGTGTTCTGATTTCGTGGCTCATATTGGCAAGAAATTCAGATTTAGCCTGATTGGCAGCCTCAGCCTTCGCCATGGCCTGATTCAATTGGGTTTGTGTATGAATACGATTGTTCAGATTCACCAGCATCAGGGCAAAGAGATTGAGTAATTTTTGCTCCCTTTCGGTATAAACATGGTATTGCCTTACTGAATCAAAACCTACAAACCCCGTACATGTCTGACCCTCCATCATTGGAAGAGTAATAAGGCTTTTGATTTCCTGGGGTTCCAGGATCTGCCTAAGGGTTCCCGCCGCATCCAGGGCCAAAACATCCGGAATTACAAGTACCTCACCTGCAAAATGTTTATTGGTCCAATCGGGCAATGCCTCGTAAGGAATTTGCTGCAGCTCCTCAAGCTGCGGAACGATATTTGGAGCGCACCATTCATGAGTATTGCTCGTGGTTTTCTCCTGATGATCATAAAGAAAAACATAGGCCCTGTCCGTTCCGGTGAACTCTCCCAGCATTCCCAATGATCGATTGATCATATCGTCTGATTGTTCCAATGTTACATTGATGAAATTATTTGCAATCTCCATCAGGAGATCTGCAAGTTGAGTATTCTGATCGGAAGATGCCATATTTTGTATTTTCCCATGGGAAACTACATAAATACATGGAACTTATACAGAGAAATTTTTATCTGGGTGACTGATAAACGGATCAATAGAAAAACTATATCCAGACTCTGTTCATGAATTAATTTTCGATTTAGAAAAAAGAAAGAATTGTCCAATTGACTTTTCTTACTCTAAATGAATTACTCATTGAAATTGAGTAACTTAATGAATATAAATATGTGCATTAAAAATGTCTGGTACTTTATATCTCAATAACTCAAACTCGATGAAGAAGAAATTATTGTTTTTTTGTTTTCTTACTTCAATCGTATTTTCTTCCCAGTCACAGAAAATTGTCCGGCCATCAATGATGTACAGCGATACAACGCGCTTGGGTTTACCATTTGCGAAAGACCCACACGTCATCAAATTCAGAGACAGATACCTGATGTATTATACGCTTCCGGCGCATAAAAAAACCAAAAATCACCCGGTGCAGGGATTGGGTATCGGAATAGCTGAAAGCACAGACTTAAAAAAATGGGAGAAGATTGGCGAAATAACGCCATTCAATGAGCCGGAAAAAAACGGACTCGCAGCACCTTGTGCTCTCATTATCAACGATCGGGTGCATCTGTTTTATCAGACATACGGCAATGGACCCAAAGATGCTATCTGTCATGCAGTTTCCGAAGACGGAATTGATTTTACCAGAAATCCTACCAATCCCATTTTTCGACCTACCGGTGAGTGGAACTGCGGAAGAGCCATAGATGCTGAAGTATTTGCTTTTGGTGATAAGTATTTGCTCTTTTTTGCTACCCGAGACACCAGTTACAAGATCCAGATGCAGGGAGTGGCATCTGCGCCACTCAATACCAATTTCAATCGTGACCAGTGGACGCAACTGACCAATGCTCCAATTTTGAAGCCTGAATTACCTTGGGAAGGACAATGCGTAGAAGGGGCATCCATCGTTCACAGGGGAAATACACTTTTCATGTTCTATGCAGGGGCTTACAACAACAAACCTCAACAAATCGGGGTCGCAAGAAGTACAGATGGAATCAAGTGGGAAAGACTTTCCAACAAGCCCTTTCTCACCAATGGTGATCCGGGTTCATGGAATTACAGCGAGTCAGGTCACCCACATCTTTTCAAAGATGACAATGGCAAAACCTATCTGTTTTACCAGGGAAACAACGATGCAGGTAAGACCTGGTTTCTGTCTAAAAGGGAAGTGAAATGGAAAGAGAATCTGCCCTATCTGAAATAATCATTAAAATCAGAGAAAACAAAATGAGAAAATGTTTTTTGTTTGCTTTCATGAAAAGATATTGTTTCCTCACTTTGGCTATCCTTCTCTTTTCAAAGAGTTGGATCCAGGCACAAGACTTGAACTATCTCTTCAAACCAGGAGATAAAGGATATGCCTGCTTTCGTATACCGGCAGTGATAACAACTTCCAAAGGAACTCTACTTGCATTTGCAGAAGGAAGAAAGAAACATTGTGGTGATGCTGATGACATAGATCTTGTACTAAGAAGATCCAATGACAATGGTAGAACCTGGTCAGACTTGACCGTAGTCTGGGATGATGCTGTCAATACCTGCGGCAATCCTGCACCAATATTAGATGAAAAAACAGGAAAGATCATTTTACTGTCCACATGGAACTTAGGGGGTGATCATGAAAATCAGATCATTGACCAGGTGAGCAAGGATACCCGAAGAATCTTTGTTCTATCCAGCTCGGATGATGGTAACACATGGACGAAACCAAAAGAGATAACCGCTGATGTCAAGCTTCCGAATTGGACCTGGTATGCTACGGGACCCTGTAATGGCATTCAGATCAAAAAAGGTAAATATAAAGGCAGACTTATAATCCCCTGTGATCATATTGAAGCTGGCACTAAAAAATATTTTTCTCATGTGGTCTATTCCGATGATGGCGGAGAAAACTGGAAACTGGGCGGTACCACCCCAACTGATCAGGTAAATGAATGCACCGTAGCTGAATTGCCAAAAGGTAAATTACTCTTGAACATGCGCAACTACAACCAAGTGCGTTACCGGCAAACCGCTATCAGTGAAGACGGAGGTATGAGTTGGTCAGCACTCAAACAGGATACTTCACTGCCTGAGCCAGTATGCCAGGCCAGCATGATTCGTTTGTGGAATACCAATAAAAAACCTGTGCTTGCATTCTCTAATCCAGCCTCTCAAAAAAAGAGGGAGAACATGACCATCAAATGGTCATACGATCTTGGTAAGACATGGAGCAAATCGAAAGTGGTACATGCCGGTCCTGCTGCGTATTCCAATCTGGTGGAAATTTCATCCGGACAATTGGGCTTGTTGTTTGAAGGAGGAATCAAAAGTCCTTACGAAGGGATAGCGTGGATGATCATTGAATAGTGAGGAACCTCCCTTTGTCATTCCGAGCAAAGCGTGTCATTCCGAACGCAGTGAGGAACCTGCTTTTTTTCATTCCTAACGAAGAGAGGAACCTAGTTCCCTCGCTACGCTCGGGATGACAAGTGCTCCTGAGAGAGAAAAGGATTAGACTTCTCGCTTCGCTCGAAGTTTACAATATCAGTATCGATAAAATTCTTTCGACGGAGGCCATGCACCGCAAATCTCTTTATTAAGAAAATGCCAATCTGGATTCTTTAATGCAATCAATGCCTCTTTTTTCAATCTTGACCATTTTTTAATTTCTTTCTCTCTAGCAATTGCGGTTTGGATATATAGGTAACTTTCATTTGGTAACACCAATGTATAAAGTGGTCCTTCTCGGATTGGTTAAAATATAAACATAAAAGAAGTTAATCCGCATATGCATTGAATAAAGGATTCAATGCAAAAATCTTTATTGGTTATAAATTGACCATGTGATTTTCATCATAGAAATATGAGAAATAAACTGGTAACTATTGATATTTTTTTCATCATGGTGTTGATTGAAGTGATGGTCACACTACTCAGGACTGTTTTTTGAACAGCAGAAAAGCAACCATGCTGATCATGGCAGCACCACTGAGATAATATCCTACATATTCCAGACCGTATGAAGTTGCCAGTGTAGTGGCAATATAGGGAGCGAGTGATGCCCCAAGGATGCCGGCAAAAGTAAAGGCCAGGGATGAACCTGAGTAACGAACTGCAGTGGGGAAGATCTCCGATAAGGCGGTACCCAGCGGGCCATACGTAAATCCCATGAGCAACAATCCCATAGACAAGAATAAAGTTGTAAGCAACATGTTCCCTGACTGAAACATAATTTTGAAGGTCAACCCAAACAGGAAGATCAACAGGGTTGCAATGATGAGGGATCGAACCGTGCCGATCTTGTCTGCTAATCTTGATGCCACGGGAATACCGAGGGCGAGAAAAACAATACCAATCAGTTGAGCCAGCAGAAAAGATTCTCGTTGGTACCCCAGATGGGATGTGCCCCAGCTGAGGGTAAAGACTGTCATAAGATAAAACAATACAAAAGAGGTAGTTGCCGCAAAGCTACCCAGCAATAACATTCGGGTATGTTTACTGAATACAGTCAACATGGGCACTTTCACCTGCCCCTTTGTTTCAAGTACCTTCTGAAAATCAGGTGTCTCTTCAATATTCAACCTGACATAGAGCCCCACGAAAACCAGAACTGCACTGGCGATGAAAGGGATGCGCCATCCCCATGATAAAAAATCTTCATTGCTGAGATAATTACCAAGAATCAGGAAAGAACCGTTGGAAAGCATGAAGCCCAATGGCGCTCCCAATTGCGGAAACATACCATACCATGCTTTCTTTTTGGGTGGTGCATTTTCTGTTGCCAACAATACCGCGCCACCCCACTCTCCACCAAGACCCAAGCCTTGTCCGAACCGGAAGATGGCAAGGAGCAAAGGAGCCACGACTCCGATGGAAGCATACCCAGGCAGCAATCCTATCGCAACCGTTGATGGGCCCATGGTCAGCAAAGCCGCTACCAGCGTCGCTTTCCGGCCGATACGATCACCGAAATGTCCGAAGAGGGCAGCGCCAACAGGACGAGCAAAAAAAGCCAATGCAAAGGTGGCCAGCGATTCCAGTGTAGCAGCTGTTGGACTCGACATGGGAAAAAAGAGCTTTGGGAAGACCAATACTGCGGCGGTCGAATAAATATAGAAGTCAAAATATTCGATCATGGTGCCGATCATACTGGCCATGAGCAGTTTGCGGGATTTTGCTTTTTCTGCGGTCATGGATTTAAATTAAGCTATTTATCCATTCCTCAAAAAAACAAGATCTCGGAAAAGCTAAATGTTGATTCCCTATGATGCTGGTAACATCAATGTGGGATTAACATACCCCTTTACCAAATCAACTGAAATACATGATACTCATATTCCCTTAGAGTTTATCAGGTATGGAAAGGAACGGTGTTTTACCGTCCGTCATAATGAGCTTGGTATTGTTGCTGTTCGACAAAGAACGAAAAGCTTCGATCTGTCTCAACCTGAGAATCTCAGGTGTCAGTGTCTTGGTGATCGTATCATTTGCCATTTTTGTAGCTGCAGCCTCAATTTTCATGGCATTGGCTTTTCCTATCGCCTCAATTTCCAAAATTGATCTTCTTCCTTCTGCTTGAATGATGGCAGCATTTTTCTCACCTTCGGCTTGAATACGAGCTATCTCTTTTTTGCCTTCAGCTTCAATGATGCGTCTTTCTGCATCCCTTTTTTCCCTTTCCTTTAAAAATTCCATTCTCTGTGCCTCTTGCTCGGCTTGAAGTTTCTCTTCAATTGTTCTTGCCAGTCCATCAGGCAGTTTGATTGATTTCAGCAATACGTTATCAATAATGAATCCGGATGGCTCGAGGATTTCTGTCATTTGCTTTCTTATCGCCTGTTCGATCTGGGTTCTCTCGCCACTGTGCATGTCCTTTGCAAGAAATTTTGCAGTAACGTCGGCAGAAGCTGATCTGAATACAGGGAGGATAACCTCACTCTCATAGTTGAGTCCAATGTTCTGAATGATCTTGGGCGCAGATTCAGGTTTCATTCTGTACAGAATGGAAATTTCTGAACGGATGGTCAGTCCCTCCTTGGAAGGAAGGTCAGGCTTTACTTCGATGTTGACTGTCCTGGTCGGAACCTTGATAATCGTGGTTGTAAGAATATTATACCCTTTGGGGCCTTGCTGAACATAGACGGGATCAATTTTTCCCAATCTTCTTTTCACACCAACTTCACCTTGTCGGATGATGGTGCATGAGGTCAAGAAGAAAATAGAGAGGACAACAAAGGTGAAGAGCTTTCTCATAAAATTATGATTTAATGAAAGATTGAATTCAACTTTATAAAACATAACCAGATTCTACTGGTTCATTGAAAATGTTTTACATAGTGCATTTAACATGTATTTAACTGTATGCACAGGAGATGATAAACAAGTAAGATTTGAAGGCAATGAATCAATCAGATATCTTTACGTATGA
>Ga0315901_10010925_pt1 | contig 10278 bp, 10 predicted proteins | sample LakEriMetagenome_10_FD_203761 | JGI IMG/M metagenome (GOLD analysis project Ga0315901, IMG submission 203761) | Freshwater fungal communities from buoy surface, Lake Erie, Ohio, United States - Buoy 2 MA116 | ecosystem: Environmental > Aquatic > Freshwater > Lake | place: USA: Lake Erie, Ohio... | reverse complement strand
CCGTTGCGATGGCCCCCGCCGGCGAACAAGTGCTGGAAAGCCGACCCTTTAACCCGCCGCCGCCGGTCTCCAACTCGGAGCCGATGCAGGTGCCGAACACCAACGCCGGAACGAACCCGCCGAGCGACGTGGTGGTGACCAACCCCACCAGCCCGCTGAGCCAGCCGGTCCGCATCCCCGGCAGCACCAACCAGCAAACGGGCCTGGGCCAAATCCAGCCCGATAACGGCTTCAGCCCGCTCTCGCCCAACGTCACGATTTCTCCCAACCAGCCGACCGGCCCGACGAACATCGCCGAAGCCCAGCCGCTGGGTGACCCGGACCCGATCCCGGAGAAAAAGGATCCCCCGAAGAATGATCCGGGCGTGGTGGAAATCACCAGCAGCAATGGCTCAAATGGGGTAGGCAACTCCGAAGGCGTCAGCCAAGAGGACCGCATGCGCGGCGAGGCCCTTTACCAGGCCGCCCGCGAAAGCTACACCCTGGGTGACAATGCCCGCGCCGCCGACCTGTTCAATCAGGCCATCCGGGCCGGGTACGTCAATGGCGGCACCTACCATCGGTTGGCCAAGTGCTACCAAAACTTGGGTCGCCGCGCGGATGCCATCAAGGCGTACGAGCGCGCGGTCGCTCTTTATGAGCAATCGCAGACGTCGAACCCCGAACTCAGACGTCGAAACATTGAAGAATGCCGACAGGCCATCCGAATCTTGCAGGGCTCGTAGCACTCCTCGCCCTGGCGGGGGGAGCAACAGAGGCGCGGGGGGCAGAAACTCCGCGCCTCCTTGTCATTCAAAACCTCGCCCAAAGCAACGGCGGATTTGAAAACAACCTGATGGTGGCCGCGGGCATTGCGGAAACCCTGGACCAGGAAGGACGGGTTCTCCCCATCGCCTGGACCCAAACCGATCCCTTGCTGAAAGACGCCCTAGAGGCTCTGCGGCAAAGCTACGTGCCCGCACCGACTCCCGAGCTACGCGAAGCCGTCCGCCGCCAACTGGACGCGACGTACGTGCTGGAGGTGGAAGCGGTTCGGTCCGATGGCCAGGTTTCGGTGGGTGCTCGCCTCACTCGCAACGGCCGCGAGATTTGGCAGTTCCTTTCCGCTCCGGAGTTCGACGGCCCGGGGATCAAGGTCATCCGCAATGGTCGGCTAGACCGCGAGGCCACCCGCGAACTTCAACAGAAGTACGCCAACCAGCCCGGGGCGCAATCGTTCTTTGTCGCCCTGGTCAATGGCTTGCCGGATTGGCAGTCCACCGCCGCTTCGATTGAACGCACCCTCGCCCTTATCATCGGCTCGGACCCGCTGCGCGACCTCCCCGCTCGCCCCCGGATTGACTCGACGCTCGACCCGGTTTTCCTTCAGCCTCAATACAAGCTGGTGCCGGATGCCACCGGAGACTGGCAGGAGAATGTCAAGGACGCCCTGGCCGCCGACGAAACGGAGAAGGCGATCACCATCCTGCGGGACGCCGTGGACCGTGAGCCCAGCGATATTGCCACGCGCCTCTGGCTGGCCAAGGTGCTGGCGGAGCACGGGCAAATGGCCCTGGGGGCGACGGAAGCTGCCCGTGCCGCCCGGATGAGTGGCCGCGACCCTTCCCTGTGGGCGCTGGCCTGCCGCATGGCGCTGGACGCCCAGCAGATTCCTGCCGCCCGCGAATATCTGCACCAAGCCACCGCCCGAGGCTTGGAGGGAGCGGATTTACACCGCCTCCGAGCGGACATTGCGCTGTACGATGGCGACCTGGATGCGGCCATCACAGCGATGAATGACATCAGCGACGAAGGCAGCATCCTCACGCGCGGGCTGGTGCTGGCCCTGCGCGGGGCCCCCGCCGAACTCGTCGCACCTTCCCTCCAGAATTACAAAGGCGACGAACTCACCACCCTGGAGCGGTACACCTTTGCTATCCACGTGATCGAGCGGCAGATGGCGATGTGGGTGCTGCGCCTGCGCGAGGCTCCCGTCCGCATCCGCCAAGGCATGACCCCCACCGAACGCCGTGACCTCATCCGCACCGGGCAGGAGCTCGACGGTGTGGTGGCGTTCCTTCGCGCGGTGCCGGTCCCCGCGAAACACCGGATTTCCCACGAAGGTCGTCTTTTGGCCATGATCTTGCTCGCGAAAAGCGCCCAGGAATCGCTGGCATTTGCCGATACTTCAGATAGAAGTCTCGGCGATGACGCCGCGATGAGTTTGGGAGAAGGCCTGCGCCTCATGAACTCCGTCCGCGAAAACTTTGCGGTGGAGCGCGGAGAGCGTTGGCAACCGGCTCCCTAAAGAGTCGTTCGCATGCAAGTGGTGGCAACAATCCTGTGGATGGGAGGCGTCTTTGTGGCGTCGGTCGTCCTCACTGCCCTTGTCATGCGCACCGTGCGCAAGCGCCCGGCCCTCAAGCGCGTGAGCCTCGGCGTCGGGGCCAAGATCCGCCTGATTTCGCCGAGCGGGGTCTTTATCAGCCTGGTGGTCTCAGAGAATGACGACGAAATCTACCTTTCGCCGCCGGTAGGCTTGCAGCCGGGTCGCCCCTTTGAACCTGGCGATGTGGTGTTTGCCCAGGTGCCAGATGGCGGCTTGCTGCTCAGCTTCCGCTCCACCATTTTGCGACGCGAGATCGAAACCGGCGACCTCGTGCTCTCTATGCCGACCCACGTGCGGCAGGCCAACCGCCGGATTGAAGAGCGCCTGACCCATGTGAAGGGCCACGGCGTGACCGTGGACAACGCGACGGGGCTATTCCTCGATATCAGCGCCAGTGGGGCGCAGGTGATTCTGCCCACCCAGATCAAGGCCGGTCAGCCCGTGCAAGTGCGCTGGGATGACTTGGTGGAACCCGTGCCCGCCTGGGTGCTGGATTGCCGCCCGGTGTTCCAAGAGAACCCGATTCGTTACCGTGTACGGCTGCGTTTCCGCGAGCCTTTGAGCGGCCTCTAAGTGAGCTGAAATATCAGGTAAGTAGCCCAGGTATATTTGTCCTAACTCAATTTGGATAGGATTCACGTTTCATTCACCGGACAATATCAGCTGGGCGTTTCCGATCAAGATGCGCAAGCAAGCATTCCCATCTTGGAGCCGCAAGAGGCCAAGGCAATGCAAGCCGATTGCCCATCCTTCTTGGCCACTGTTCGACCCTTTGCCCTAAGCACGTATCCCGTCACTAAGAAGGAGTTTGCAGATTTCTGGTTCTCACGGGCGAGAAAATCACTCAAAGTTAGGCGAACTGACCGCGAGCACTGGAAGTTTGTTCTTTCAATGCCATCGTATTCGGATGACGCGCCAATCGTAGGATTGACCCACGCCGAGGCCGCTGCTTATGCGAGGTACATTGGTGGTCGGGTTCCCTTCCAGCACGAGCTTGAGATCGCCCTAAGAGGTCCAGCCGGACCTGCTCAACTTGAGGCGCAATCAACCTGGCTCCCGGATGATTTTGATGAAATGGCCGTTTCATTGCCTCCTGTGAGCGAGCTACCTCCCGTTGGCGCTGCGGGGGTGCGCGGCCTGGCTGGTTACATTCGATCATTGTGCGTGCTAAGTGATGAACAATGGCTAGCTTGTCAATCTCATCGTTACCCAACAAAGATGCCTCTATCCACGAATGCGATTAAGGTGACTTCGGGTGCAGATCGATACGTACACTTTGGCACCTATATCTTTTATCCCGATTGGGTTTTCTATATTGGAAGGTGGAGGAAAGAGCGCATGCGATTGCTGAATCCTCCTGGACTCTGGGTCGCATTTGACTCCTAACAAGTAGCAACTCCTGAGCTAGACTTTTGCCCAGACGTTGGAACGCCGCCACCAACCCTAGCCGGGTTGCTCCCAAGTCACGCGCCCGCCCATCACGGTCATGTGCTTGGTGGCACTGCTCGGCTCGCCCTCGTAGGCCACGAAGTCTGCCCACTTCCCTTCGGCCAGCACGCCTTCGCCCGGGTCATTGTTCGCGTCCGCCCCGCCGGTGGTGGCCATTGCAAAGGCGGTGGCCCGGTCAATGTTCTCGGCCGGGTTGAAGCCCTCCGGCCGGTTCGCGGCCGTATCGATCCCAATCCAGAGGTCGCCGGGCACAATTGGCCGGTCGGTGTTCAGGCTCAGGCGCGCCCCTGCCCGCACCCAGCGGGCCAGCGGCTTGAGTTCGGGGAAGATGTCATCCGCCAGTTGCGCCTTGTAGGAACGCCCAAACCGGTGCAAGAACTCAGGCTGCACCGTCACGTGCACCCCCATGCCCACCGTCCGTTCAATCTGGGCGTCGCTCACGATCATCGCGTGCTCCAGCCGGTGCTTAGCGGGGTCGGGCGTGGCCGCAAAGGCATCCAGAACCAGGTCCGTGGCGTAGTCGCCAATGGCATGCACGGCCACCGACCAGCCTGCTTCCGCCGCCACGATCACCATCTCGTGCAGGCGTTCGGGGTTGTAGATCAGTTGCCCGGTGCCGCCCGTGGTCTTGTAGGGCCGGTACACCGCCGCCGTGGCGCTACCAATCGCGCCATCGGCAAAGATCTTCGCCCCTTTCACCGCACACAGGTCGGGGTCCATCGCCGCGATGAGTTCATCCCGGCGGGCCGCATCCAGCGCCCGGCGGCTAAACAGGGTGGCCCACTGAATGTAGAGCCGGGTGCGCGTAGCCATGCCGCGCTGGGCGGCCAGGTGGTACGCCTGGAGTTCTAGCTCCAAATCCCAGCGCCCGGTCATCATGTCCGAGGCGCACGTGATGCCCAGCGAGGCCATCTGTTCGCCCGCCCGCAGAATGGCGGCGACCATTTCCTCGAGGTCCGGGGCCGGGGCGGCTGAAGTCACATTCTCGTGCGCCCGCTCAAAAAGCACCCCGGTCAAGGCACCCGTGGCATCGCGTTGGAACTCGCCCCCCGCCGGGTCTGGTTCATCCTCGCGCACGCCGGCCGCCCGCAGCGCCGCCGAGTTCGCCACACTGGCGTGGCCGTTGCTGTGCCGGAGAAGCACCGGCCGGTCGGGGGCCACCGCATCCAGGTCGTGCCGGGTGAGGTGGGCGCCGTACTTGTTTTGGTCGTACTGCACCGCGTGGAGCCAGCCTTCCCCGCCCTGCGCAAGGACCGTCGCCACCGCGTCCAGCACATCCTGGCGGCTTTGGCAGTCGGTCAGGTTGAGCTTGAGCAGGTCGAGGCCGGCCGGCAAGATGTGGCAGTGGGCATCGATGAAGCCCGGGAGAACCGTGAGGCCCCTCAGGTCGTGGGAGGGCGTGTCCCGTCCGGCCAGGTTCCCCGCCGGGAGGATCGAGGCGATGCGACCTCCAGTCACCTCGAAATCGACGCGCTGACCATTGAGAAAACCATTGAGAAAGTTCATGATGTGAGTTCCTTGGCGACGCGCTCGGCACTTTCCAGCGCGCCTTCGATAAATCCAAACCAGGCGGCGGTGGCCTCCCCGGCAAAGTGAATGCGACCCATAGGGCGGGCCATATACGGCAAAGCCCGGGTGGCAAACCCCGGCGCGGAGTAGGTGAATCCCCCCTGGCTCCACGGGTCGCTGACCCAGTTGTGGAACTGCCCCCGCACGTAGTGGCGCTTGGCCCCCGGGTGGGTTTCATCCAGGGCCCTGAGCGTGCGCGCCACCACCTGGTCCGGCGGCAGCCCAGAAATGAACTCCGCTTCGGCCCCGCAGATGTAGCATAGCAGCACCGATCGTGGCCCCCGGGCCCCGCTCCACACCTGCTGGATCGGGAGGTCGCACAGCAGGGCGCCGCCCCAGTCTTCCGTCTCCCAGAACGGCTCGTCAAACTCCAGCGCCACCTTGTTGGTGGGCGCCCGCGGGGCCGCGCGCCAGGCGTTCGGCAGGGTGCCCCCGGGGGCCGGATCGAAGACAAAGTCCTTCAAGAGCTGCGGCGGCAAGGTCATCACCACGTGGTCGTAACGCTCTTCCCCGTCGCCGGTGTGGACCGTGACACTGTGTTCATCGTGGGTGAGCTTGCGCACCGGTGTGAGCAGGTGAACATCCCCCTTGAGGGTGCCGCGCATCCGTTCACAGAGGCGCTGGGCACCTTCCGGAAAACGGTACGAACTCATGCCATCCTGGTTGGCCCCGCGTTGCATATAGTTGCGATAAGCATCCAGCCAACCCAGCAAGCCGACTGACTCGATATCCTGGCCTTCGTCGCTGCGAAGCATCGCCCGCGCCAACCACTTGCCGTGCGGGGAGATGGCAAAGTCCGCCACAAAGTCGGCCACCGTGCGCTCGTCCCAGCCGCGCCATTCCACCGAATCCCACACCTGCTCTGGCAGTTGGCCGGCAATCCGTTTGGCCTCCTCGTGAACGTGGGAGAGGTCGGCCATGGCGTCCTCCCAGATGTCGTCGTCATCCCTAAACTCCCCGCCCGAGAGCAACCGCGAAGGCCGCTCATCCGCCGGCGAAGCCGGCGTGCCGAAGAACTCCAGCAAAGCCAGGCATCGGTGGTGCTCGGCGTCAATCCACTCACCCCCGGCTTCATAAAAATCGTCTTCAAGGGCCACCGTATGCAGGTTGCCACCTACGCGTTCGCGGGCCTCATAGATCGTGACGTCCACGCCCGCCCGCTCCAGGTGCATGGCCGTCGCCAAGCCGGATATCCCGGCCCCAATCACGGCAACTTTCATACGCCCTCCGTGTACCGCGCTACGTCCGCCGCCGACCGCACCGTCACCAGCGTTGCCTGGTCAGCAAGCGGTTCCCCACCATCCCAAACGACGCCGACCCGGCGCGACTGCGCCAGCGGAACCAGGGTCTCGGCCATCATGGCGTCCGACGAAGGCACCAACACGATGTCAAAGGCATCATGAAACTGCCACAGGCTCATGGCGGCCAACGAAGACCCCTGCGGGGCAAAGCCCACCATGCGCACCAGGCCATCCTGGCGGGCGGTTTCCAGGGCTTCCAGCGCCCCGTCCAGCTGGAACTCCTCCACCGCCCGGCGAATGCGCAGGCAATAGAAATCCAGCATCGGCCGCGTGAGCGACGAGAGAGTCATGATGAGGTGCGCGCTCAAAAGGTCAAACGCATGGTTTCGATCCTGCGCGTGCTCAATCTCAAAGGTGCTGCGCGCCAGCAACACCGGCTGGTGCGCCACCAGGTGCGGCCCCCAAATCGAGGTCCCCGCGCTCACATCTAGCGGGCACCCACTGGCCACCGCCGCCCCCACCATCTCCGCCACTGCGTCCTGTTCTGGCAAAGCGGGCATCTCCAGCCTCAGCCACACGGGCGGGTAGGTCTCGTTCGTCCGCCCCAGGGGCTGCGGCATGCGGCGCATGGGCATACGCTCAGTCTACGCCCGCCCGGGCGAGAGGGGTAGGATTCCGGCTCGGCCATGGCGCCCTTTTTCTTCCATCCGCGGATGCTGACGTACACCTTCGGACCTCAGCATCCTCTCAAGCCGGAGCGTCTGCGACGGACGATGGCTTTGTTGGAACTGTGCGCCCCCGATCTCCCCATCCGCGACCCCGGCCTAGCCATCACCGATGAAGTCGCCCAAGTGCATAGCCGCGACTATATTGAGGTCGTCGAGGCACTTTCCCGAGGGGACAACATCGACGATCACAAGCGCCATCAAGCGGGTTTCTCCAGCAGCGACAACCCTCCGTTTGCAGGGATGGCCGAGGCCAGCTTCGCCTATTGCGGCGGGGCCGTGCAAGCCGCCCGGGCGGTGCTGGAACACCAACCCCTCGCCTTCAACATCGCGGGGGGGCTGCATCACGCCAAGCGCGGCAAGGCGGCCGGGTTCTGCATTTTCAACGATGTGGCGCTCATTGCCCAGATGCTGAAAGCCCGTTTCGAACGCGTCCTCTACGTGGACATCGACGTGCACCACGGTGACGGCGTGCAGGCCCTGTTTTGGAATGACCCACGCGTGCTGACCTTCTCGATCCACGAGAATCCCCGCACGCTTTGGCCGGGCACCGGCGAGTGGTCCGAAACAGACGACTTCGGCACCGCTCTCAACCTGCCCATGCCGGCCGGTACTACCGGGGATGTGTGGCTGGAAGGGTTCCGCCGAGTTCTGGACGCCGCCACCACGGCTTATCGCCCCGAGGCCGTGGTGCTGCAGATGGGCACCGACGCCCACGGACTCGACCCCCTGGCCCACCTCAATGTCAGCGCCCAGCACTGGCGGGGCGCGGTGCAAGCGGTGAAGAACCTTGGTCTGCCCATTGTGGCCAGCGGGGGCGGCGGCTACAGCCTGCAAACCGTGCCCCGGATGTGGGTGGCAGCCATCATGACCCTGCTGGAGCGGCAGCTGGAAGACGACATGATGCTCGGCCTACCACCGGAGTGGCAACTGGACCGTTTTGACGACCTCGAGCCGCCCCTCGGGCAAAACGCCAGCGAGGTGCAAGAGACCGTGATCCACCTCATCCAGCGGATCCAAACTCAGGGGATCGGGGCCTAGCTACCTTCCACGGGGCCAAACGTGCCCCGGCTGGTGTACCAACGGTACAGGCCGAGCTTGAGTCGCCCTTGCTTAAACATCGCATCCCGCATCACGGCCGCTTCAATCTCCGCTCTTTCTCGGTCGGCAAAGATGTAAATCCCGCGCCAATTGCCCGCATCCTCACCCATGGGGCCGGCGGCAAGCAGAATCTCCTCCTTTGCCATGAGGTTGATGTTGGTCATGTGCGCCTCACCCAGAGCTTGAGAGGTCGCGGCATCGAGGGCAGGCAGGCCCTCCGGGCGATCCAGCTTGGCGAACCACAGCGCTTCCAAATCCAGGAACTCACCGCCCGGGCGGAAGGTCTTGTCGCTGGCGAACCACGTCACAAAACGCGGCTTCAGCAAGCCCCGCTTGATCATCGGTTCGCTCGCCATCCATTCCTTGGGCTTGTCCACTTTCTCCGCGTCGAAGAACACCAAGCCGCGCATGGTCCCCGCTTCCTCCAGCGGCCCAATGGCGAGGGCTCGCTTTTGCTTTCTCAGCCCTTCCAAGAACTCCAGGTGGTCCGCTTGGAGTTCGTTGAGCACCACCGATTCCACCAACGGCGCATTGGGGGCCGTTTCCAGGACGCACAGGATGTAGTTGCGCATCTTGAACTCAGGTTCTTGTGCGGACACCCTGTTCGGCACGGACATGGCCAGCGCGGAGATTCCCGCCAGGATGCAAGACGCGATCATATAGTGATTATAACAGCCTGCCCGAATCGCCGAGGCTATGACGAGCCCTTGTCGAGGTCAACGACCTTCTTCTTCTCGTCCTTCACGTCGTCCGGATTGCCCTGGATCACGTCCACGCCCGGACCAGCCACTTTTTCCCAAGTTCCGGATTGCGCGCGTCGGAAGGTGCTGAGCCCGTGCTTGGCGGCCTTGTCGGCGCTGGCGTCTTTGGCCATTTTGATCTGCACCTGGCTTACCACCCGCTTGCACGGCTTGTGGCAAAAGGGGCACTCAGTGAGAGCCTCTTCGTTTACACTTTGAAGCACGCCAAAGGGCGACGGGCACATCGGGCACTCGTCGTCAATCAGTTCGTACTCGTAAATCGGCATGAAGGACCTCCACTCATTTGACGCATTGAACGCTGATATTGTGGCGTGTCGGGCCTGCCCACGCTTGGTGGAGTGGCGAGAAACCGTGGCCCAGGTGAAGCGGCGGGCCTACAAGGACGAAACCTATTGGGGGCGGCCCGTGCCCAACTTCGGTGATCCCGCCGCGACCGGCCTGATTGTCGGCCTGGCTCCGGCGGCCCACGGTGCGAACCGAACCGGACGGATGTTTACCGGCGACCGCAGCGGCGACTGGCTCTACCGGGCGATGCACCGGGCCGGCTTGGCCTCGCAACCCGAATCCACCCACTTCGAAGACGGCCTCCAGCTCTACGGGGTGATGATCACGGCCATGAACCACTGCGCCCCGCCAGGCAACAAACCCACGCCCGAAGAGATGCGCACCTGCCACCCCTTTATGCTTCAATCGCTGGCCTTGCGGCTGTGGCACGCCATCCTGTGCCTGGGTTCTCTGGCCTGGGAGAGCACCTGGCGCACCCTGGGCGCTCGTCCGCCGGTCAAGTTTGGGCACGGCGCCCACGCCCCGCACGGCGAGCTCACCGTGCTGGCCAGCTATCACCCCAGCCAGCAGAACACGCAAACCGGCACCCTCACCGAGCCGATGCTCGATGAGGTGATGCAGGAGTTTGCCCGCCTGGTGAGCCGAGCCGACTAGAGCGTCTGGTTGACCAACAGTTCGCGCTTGAAGGTCAAACGCTGGAGCGAACCGCCCCGGGAGAGGTCCACCAAGACCTCGCTTCCCGGTTCCCCTCGGAGCAGGTCGTTGATCTGTCGCCAGCC
>Ga0315901_10010924_pt1 | contig 10280 bp, 6 predicted proteins | sample LakEriMetagenome_10_FD_203761 | JGI IMG/M metagenome (GOLD analysis project Ga0315901, IMG submission 203761) | Freshwater fungal communities from buoy surface, Lake Erie, Ohio, United States - Buoy 2 MA116 | ecosystem: Environmental > Aquatic > Freshwater > Lake | place: USA: Lake Erie, Ohio... | reverse complement strand
GGCCGGGGGCCGGCGTGTAGGTGACCGTCTCTCCATTCGTGAACAACGGAATGCCATTGGGCCACTGCGCATAACCAAAGGCCAGGGTGTTACTTGTCGCCGAGTTCACCATCACAATGGGCAGCACCCCATTCGTGGTGGTCAACGTCGGATATCCACTCCCCAGGGAAACGGCAAAACCGTCGAGTGCATCGGCAACGCTGGTGGCGAGTTGCAGGCTGTTGGGAGAGGCAGAATTGACGATCGCGTAATAGGTTGTCCCATCGGTCAGGCCGGGAATTGGCTGGCCTCCTACTCCCGCGTCGTAAATCACCGGATCTCCAGTTGAGAATTCGACAGGAGACGGAAACACCAGGGAGTTGTTTGCGAAATTGACGGTAAAGTCGGGATTGAATGAGACAGCCGCAGGGACTGGTGCTTGTTCCGCAGTGATGGTTCCATCGACCTGCGCCAAGACATCCGCTTCAGCGAACAGCAAACCCAGGGCGACTCCGACATTTCCCTTGAGATAGGAGACAGACTGGGCTGTCACATCCTGCAGTTCCTCCGCCGTGGCCGAGATCGATACCGAGCTGCCGGTTGACGTGATGGACGCTCCCTGATCAACGAGGGCGTGCGAGACCGCATTGCTCACCGTGGTGGCACTGGAGACTTCAAAGAGCGTGGGGCTGACACTCGCCTCAGTTGTGCTGCGAATGACTTCGGCGACCATGTTCGACGTATTTTTGGTTTCCGACGAAATGCAGACTTTCCCTGCCGCCGTAATCGAAGTTCCAGACTGAAGTTCCGTGATGGCCGAGGAGTCGACATAGCTGAATCCAACGGCGCCCTGCCAGCTCAAACTTCTGACAAACGGATAAAGTGAAGTCATGGCTGCCATACCCACTGCATACGCACCGGTGGTCGAACTGATGGTCACCGTGCCACTGCTGACGATCTGGGCACTCCCCGTGGAGACGGAGGCCGTCGGCATTTTGACAGCCACCGAGACCGGGGCGGCACTAATCATCGAAAATGTACTGAAAAATGCATCGACTGCCTGTCCAACGACAGGCACATTCTCCAGATCCTGCTCTCCTTGCATTTGATCGCCGGCAAACGCGGTCAGGGACACATTGCCCCCCGTGATTGTGACACTCTCCTGGAGGGTGATGCCCGCCGAGAGTGTGACTCCGCCCAACAATTGGAAAACGCCCAGCGGGTTGGCGGGGAACCCACTCGTGCCGGTCACGTTCGAGGCATTCAATGTGATGGATCCATTTCCACCCGTCGTGCTGCCGGAGGCCAAGAGCGAGGCGCCGTTTTGAATGGTGATTTGTGGGGCCGCCAGCCAGATGTTCCCCGCCGCACCGGTGCTGGAGGAGGTGCTCAGCGTCACTCCGGCCTCGATCGTGATCGACTCGGAATCATTGATCAGAATCGTTTGGCCCGGCTGAATCATGTCTGTCGAGATAACCGTGGCCAGCAAGACGCGCGGTTCCAGGGCTGTCACCGGCGTGGCGACCCAGGTTTGGGTCTGTGCCAGTCGTTGCTCCATTCCCCGTCGACGGCCCCGCAGACGGCTTCGCTGCGATTCACGCCGCATCAATCGAGCCCGATCCACCAGACGGCTACAGAGGCGGGCGAGGTCACGGCGGTTGAAGCGGAACAGGTTCATGAATGTATGCCTGGAGGAGACTTGTGATCAGTCGTTGGTGAGAATCCAGTCAGATCAGACTCTGGGTCATCTGCTTTAGAACACCATTTGGCTTTGGCGCGCCACCTGTGGTCAAAAAATGACCAGCCCTGTCTGGATGACGACAGCCATTTCCTCCGTTCCGCTTTCACAGCCCCGGGCTTCAGATCACCAACCCAACTTCCTTCCCCAGGTGGACTAAAAAATCAACGCGTTGAAAGTTTTCCGGATGGCGGATTCGCGAATTTCCAGCAGTTCTTGGAGAGCCGGGTTGTCCATGGGGGACCACAAACCTTTCAACCCTTGTGTCGTGGAAAAAGTTGCCCTGTTCCGTGGGGTCACGGCAGGTTGCATCCTGCCATGTTCATCCGCCAGCACACCCGCAGAATCGATGGCAAACGCCAGGCCTGCTGGGCCCTCGTCGAGTCTTTTCGCACCCACCCTGGACAACGCCAGCGCGTGGTCTCCTGGCGGGGGCGTTTGGACGAGGCGGGGCGGCTGGGAATTGCCCAGGCTGCGCAAGTGGCGACGGAGCAAGCCCAGGACCCCGATCGGCAGTTGCGATTGTTCCCCGAGGAGGAGACGGCGCTGGAACCCCGCTGGGTCGAAGTCAATTCCGCAGGGGTCAGGGTGGAGAATTCCCGGATGTTTGGCGGACCGTGGCGGCGCTGTACATCGTGAAGCGACTCACGCTGGACCAGTTCCTCGAAGAGACGCTGCCAAAGGGGAAGGAGAACGTTCCCTCGGCCACGACCGCCCTGATCCTGATCGTCGCCAGGCTGCCCGATCCGTCCAGTGCACTGTAGTGGCGGAGCAGTGGTACTCGAAGACCGCGCTTCCCGAGCTGCTGGGAGTGCCTGCGGTAGCCATGGATGACAGTCGCCTGTGCCGCTTCTGGATCAGCTGCTGCCCCACAAGCAGGCCCTGGAATGTCATCTCAAAGAACGGCCGGGGAGACTCTTTGGACTCAGGACCGATCTGTTGCTCTCTGATGTGACGAGCACGTTTTTCGAGGGGACGGCGACGTCTCCACTCGTGCAGCGCGGCTCTTCCCGCGATCAGCGCCGTGACTGCAAACAGGTCTGTATCGGCCACGCTATCTCCCGTTGCGGGATGCCACTGGGCGACGAGGTATTCGCGGGCAACACGGCGGATGTCACGACAGTCCAGCAGATGGTTTCTGAAAGAACCGATCGTTACGGCCAGTCACAGCGTGTCTGGGTCATGGACCGCGGCATGGTCAGCGACCGATCTGGCATCGGTAAGAGGATCGAGTCTTGCCCCACATCCCGGACTGCTTTCCGAGCCAGGTGTGATGGAGCAGGACCATTCATCCTCGAGTCGGGTTCCCCCTGGGCAAGTCCCCCCGCGTGACAACCCGCCGCAGTCTCCCACGGGCACGGGGGGACCTCGGCCATGGCGGAGGATCACTCGTTCGCGAGTCGCGCGGCGGCCGCGAACAGTTCGCGCCACGATTGTTGTTCGGCGGCGGGAAGCCGGGCGAGCTCGGCGGGACGCAGAACGGGGATGAGTGCGGGCTCAGTCCGCCAGCGATTCAGTGCGAACCGCCGTTCGTCCGTCAGTTCGGGCCCCACCTCGCGCCAGTGTTCCAGCTCCTGTTGCAGCCGGTCCCGAGCCCGCTGCCGCAGTTGGGCCCCCTGGGAACTCCGCTCTTCCGGGAGTGCGGCGGCCATGCGCAGCGCCAGGCATGCCTCCAGGTATCCCGGCAGCACTTGGCGATTCTTCACCAACGCGGGTTCGTCCTGCAGTGCCTCGCTCAGCAGTTTCAAGGCCGATTCATAATCCAGCCGTTCCATGGCCCGCCGCGCCAATTGAATCCGCTCGGTCCCCGAGTTGCCCCGCGTCCCGTTCAGGACCTCCCGCAACCGCGCATCCAGGGCCTGCATGAGTGGATCGCGCTGATCCCAATGGAGTGCCAGTTGTCTGGTTTCCTGAGCCGCCGAGGTTTCTCCCAGGAACTCCTGAAGTCCGGCGAGGGTCCCCAGCAGTCCATGCACCAGGTTGCGGTCCATGGGTTCCACCGCTCCCGCCTCCACGAGACCGAGTCCGACCGGGCGGGCCGTCTCCAATCGCCGGCAGGCGGCTTCCGATTCACCCGCATTGAGGCTGAGATCGGCCAGGTGCAGATTCAAATCCACCACCTGCCTTGCCCACCGGCGATCACCAGGCTGCGCCGCGAGCAGCCCCTCGGCCAGGGCCAGGGCCTCGAGATACGGTTCCACTCCCTTGTCCCCCCGCCCCAGCGCCATCAGCAAATGTCCTTCGCTGTGCAGGCTTTCCAGCAGTTGGGCCTGCAGTTCCAGAACTCCCGGATTCCGGCGATGGAGCGCACGGTCCATGTCGACCAGTTGCTCCAGGGTCTGCAGGCATTCGACATTTTGCTGCGGCTGATTCAACACGATCACCAGGTTCACCAACGCCTGGCGTCTGGCGTGCGCAAACTCGTTGCTGGACGGGAACTCCAACACCAGCCGGCCCCATTCCTCGGCGGCCTTTCGATAAGCCTGCAGGGCTTCGTCCAGCTGTCCCTCATTCTGCAGGCGGCATCCCCGGTTGAACTGGTTCGCGGCGTTGCGGTGGCGAACCTGCGGATCGGTCCCCCTGTTTACGCCGAGGGCCGCCAAGAGCGTCTCGGCCTGCTGGCGCAACTCTTCGGCCTGGGCGGGCTGATTCAGCTGGTCCTGCAGCCGGGCGCGATTCAACAGCGAATTCACCAGGTCGCGCTGCGAAGACAATGCCTGGGGGTGACGCGCGACATTCCGCCGCTGCCTTTGGATTGCCTCGGCATAGACCACGTCCGCCTCCTTCAGGCGGTTCAACTTGATCAGGGCCTCGCCTTTCCCCGCCAGGGCCGAGGCCCGCAGAATATCCCACTCGGGGTCGACCGGATGTTCCTGCCCCAGCCGTTCGAGTTCGGCCAGGGCCACATCGTATTCCGCCAGCTCCCGGGCTGTGTCGTTGGCGACAACCAGCCAGCGGCCGATATTCAGGTGGGCCGCGATGCGGGCTCTCTGCCAGCGCTGGCGGTGCGCGGCGTCGTGCAGATCGGGATGAGCCAAACCCTGGTCGCACAGGCGGATGACCGTTTCGTACAGCTGAACCGCCTCGGCCACATCACCCACTTCACCCTGCAGTCCGGCCAGTTCGAACGTGGCCTGGCGCAGAGATTCGAGGTTCTCCAGCGAAGGATGGGGCAGCGCCTGCAGCCGGTTCTGGAGTTGCCGGTAAAACGCCAGTGGTTTTTGCAGCAATTCGCGGCGGAGGTTGGTCAGTGCAAGGGAATTCGACAATTCGGGCTGGCTGGCGACAGCGTTCCGGAATTCGTCGATTGCCTGGACGGCCAGCGCCTCCCCCTCAATGGCGCGGTTGCGCTCGGTCTCGGCCTGTTCGCGGGCGATCGCCGCAGCGGCCCGTTCCCGTTCGGCGGTCTGCTGTTCCTGCAGGGCCAGTCGGTAGGCCGCTTCCAGCTTGCTCGCCTCGTGCGCCAGCGCCTGCCGATTGCGGATCTGCACCAGGGCCAGGGCACTCGTTGCAATCGCGGTCAGCGCGAGGGCCACCCCCAACGTGGACACCAGGGTCCGGCGACGGCCGACCCAACGCCGTACCCGCACGGTCCATGGTTCCTGCCAGGCCGACACCGACTCCCCGGCCAAGTACCGTTCGAGGTCGGCTGCCAGAGAGGTCGCTGTCGCATACCGCTCGTCTGGGTGACGGGACATCGCCTTCAGGCAGATCGCCTCGAGGGGTCGATCGATCTGACGGTTCTCTTGTCGGGGAGGGATAAAATCCCCTGCACACACCTTCTGCAGGAGTGTGGAGGGATCGGTCGAAGGGTCGGTGGGAAAGGGAGATTTTCCCGTCATCACGGCATACAGAATGGTCCCCAGCGAGTAGATGTCGCTGTGGGGACCCGGCGATTGGAGTGTGCCGCGAAGTTGCTCGGGAGACGCATAGCCGAGGGTCCCAATCCCCTGGGTCGATGCGCTGCACGCGGAGGGACTTGACTGGGGTGGCCACGGCGGCATGCTCGTGCCCCCCGCTGACAACAGCGCGGTCTCTGGTGCCGACTTGCTGCCTGTGGCGGTGTTCGGGTGCCGCAGGTCCTTGGCCAGACCCCAGTCCACGACGAGAGTCTCGCCATAGGGGCCCAGCAGGATGTTGGCCGGCTTCAGATCGCGGTGCAGCACTCCCTGGCTGTGGGCGTAGGCCATGGTGTTGCAGACATCAATCACCCTTCGCAGCAGGGCACGCCATGCCAGGTCACGCTCGGCGGGATCGGCCGGGGGTACGTCGTGAAACTGCCGCAGTGCCTGCTGCAATGTCCCGGCCTGCTCTCCCGAGATGAGACGCATGGCGTAAAAGGGCCGGCCGTCGGCCTGGCTCCCCCGGCTGTAGACCGGGATGATCCCGGGGTGTTCCAGGCGACCGGTGATCGCAGCCTCGGTCAGGAACCGCTGACGGTAGGTCTCGTCGTCGGCTCCCGCCGGGAGAATTTCCTTGAGGGCGACTGAACGCTCGAACTCACGGTCGAGCGCTTCGAAAACGACTCCCATTCCCCCGGAGGCGAGCGGGCGGAGGATCTCGAATCGAGACGGGGGTCGAGACGAGTCCTGCCCCAGCGCCTCGGACTGCAGTTCACCCAGCAGTTCTTCGAGCGTGGCCAGGACGAGAGGCTGGTGGTGCGGAGGAACGCCGACCAGGTAGGTTTCGAGGTCGGCGGCGATTCCCTCACGCCAATCGTGTTCGAACCGTTCGCAGGCCGCCAGCAAATCCCGCTGTCGCGCGACCTCGGGAGATTCGATCATGGGGGATGCTGGCATCGGGACCGGTGCGGGAGTCACCGGGCCTGGATCGGACGGGGTCATGTCAACAGCATCGTCTGCCAGAGTGCACGGATCAGAGAGAGGCGAACGCAGACGGTCTTGCGACTGCAGCGGAGCCGGCGGGCGATTTCCTGGTCGGTATAACCTTCCAGCTTCCAGAGGGCGACCTGCCGCAGTCGCTGGGTGGGGTCTTCCTGGTCGAGACGGTCCATGAGAGCCCGCATGTCATCGGCGAACTGGGCGGCCTCGGCCGGGGTTGGCGGGCGGGTGCCGGCGGGCTGCGGAACTCCGGCAGACGGCAGGCGGACGACGGCAAGGTCTCCACCCCGCTTGAGACGCCGGCTGTCGCGGCGCACATTGCGGGAACGGTTGGCCGTACAGGTGACCAGCAGCCGCCACAGGTCATCCCGATCGGCGGTCACGGACAATTGACCGCGACGGGCGGCGTGGCAGAGGGCGTTGAGGGCGCTGAGGGCGATATCCTCGGCATCCTGCGAGCGATCGCGCACTCCCAGCAATTGCTTGCGGGCGAGTTGCACAACCAATTCGAAATAACGGTCCCAGACGAATTCCGCAGCCGCAGGATCCCCCGCCTGCAGCGGCTTGAGCCAGTTGGTGACTGATCCGGGAGACTCGACCGTCATGCGCGATTCGCGAGAGAAGTTGGGTTGGAAGTTCGGCAGCGCGATGCCGGAGGAACAGCAGATCCACAGGTCCCCGTTCTCCTGATGCTAACCCGGGTTTCACCGGATTTTCAATGAAGTGCGTGTTTGTTCAATGTCCCGGTTCGATGGCCTGTTGCCCAGGGAAGGACACCAACTGGTTGAAGGATGGTCTTTCGAGATTGACGAGATTGAATTGAAGGGCGAATCGATCTCCGCAAACCGCTGCTTGACTGCGAAACTCTGGTGAAGAGTCCTGCGCTCAAGAGACTTGCAGGGCACCTGAGGGGGATTCCGGCGGACTGCCGGCGGACTGGCTCAACGGCTGGCAGCGAGACCGACCACCAGTTCCCCAACCGTTGGACCGATGTTGCGGTGGGTGCGATGGGAAGGGCAGAACCGACCTCGTCACAAGTCGATGGCACGGTTTTCGATCCATGGACTCCACCGTCAAAAAACGTCGTCCCACCTCTGGGCGAGCCTGCATCTGCGAATCCCATCATGCTCAACATGTGTCATGATCAGACGGTGCGTGTGCCTGGGGAGTGGAAAGGCCAGTTCACGGTCCGCGAAGAGCAAGACCTCACCCCGACACTGACGGACGGGCGATTGATCCCCAGCTCAGACGATCTGGCTGGGGTGATTCCTGCTGGCCGCGTGGGCCTCTCCGGCCCCGAGTTGCGGGCGGGCTCGCCCGGCATTGGCACTGTTCGCCAATGGACTGACACTCACCCACGGTCGGGCGACACAACAACACAACAGCGGTCAGGGCAGTCACCAAACTCCCCCTCCTGTCGCAAACTGTGTAGTCTTAGGAACACTTTGAGGCCCGTGCCGACCCGTCGCTCCCCCCATGCCCCGCATCCAGCAACTCGATCACCACGTCGTCAACAAGATCGCCGCCGGCGAGGTGATTGAGCGTCCGGCCAGCGTGCTGAAGGAACTGCTCGAAAACAGCATCGACGCACTCGCCACCCGCATTGAGATCGACGTGGTGGCCGGCGGTACGGAACTCATCCGCCTGGTCGACAACGGTGAGGGAATTCACCCCGACGATCTGCCCCTGGCCATCGCCACCCACGCCACGAGCAAGCTGCGCAGTGCGGATGACCTGTTCCATGTGCAGACGATGGGCTTCCGTGGTGAGGCCCTCGCCTCGATTGCCGAGGTCAGCCGGTTCCGCCTGCGCAGCCGGCAGGAAGAGTTCGCCACCGGGTGCGAAATCACCGTCGATGCGGGGGACGTCGGTCCAATTGTCTCGGTCGGTTGTCCTGTCGGCACCACCATCGAGGTCCGCGACCTCTTCTGCAATCTGCCGGTCCGCCGGAAGTTTCTCCGCCAGGCAGCCACCGAGTTCGGGCACGTCAGCGAACAGTTCACCCGCATCGCCCTGGCGAATCCCCGGGTGCACCTGGTGCTGCGGCACAACGAGAGAACCGTCTATGAACTCCCCGCGACCAGCAACCTTCTCGAACGAATCGAGCTGTTTTTTGGGGAAGAACTCGCCCGGCAACTCATTCCCGTGGAGGCGGAGTTCCGTGGTTCGCGGCTGTGGGGTTTTATTGGTCATCCGTCCGAAAGCCGGTCGACCCGCAAGGGGCAATACCTGTTCCTCAATGGCCGCTGGATCCAGGACCGCTCACTGCAGCACGCCCTCACCGAGGCCTATCGCGGATTGCTGATGGTCGGACGCAACCCGATCACCTTCCTGTTCCTGGAGACACCGCCGGAAACGGTGGACGTGAACGTCCACCCCACCAAGGCCGAGGTCCGCTTCCGCGACAGCCAGACGCTCTACCGTCTGGTGCTGTCGACCATCCGCAACCGGTTTCTCGGGATGGATCTCAACAGCTCACTCTCGGTGGGATCGGGTGGGGTCAAGCTCGAACCGGTGAAACCCCGATCCGTGGATCCCGGGCAGCAGGAGGAAGCGGCCAAGACCCTCGTCGACTGGGTCAAACAGCAGACCACCCTGTGGCAGGATCCCGGCGGTCCTCCCCCCACCGATCTCCCATTGCCGGAAATCGGAACCGATCACCCTCCGACGGAAAACCCTTCCACTGCCTCGGCGACCGTGCCGGGGAGTTTCCCCAGCGACCATTCCCATCCCGCAAATGCGGGGTTTGCCGCAGAGAGCGGGCGAAACAACCCCGGGAGCTGGTCAGGACAGGCCTCAACGCCTTCCGGATCGGGCCGCAGTTCGACTCCATGGCCGAGCCCCGCCGAGTTTTCGCGCCCGTTCCGCGAAACCGAATCCTCCGCGCCCGGGGTGTCACCCGCCGAGGTCCTCTCGCAGAACCCCGGTGACCAACGGCAGGACGATACCACCCGTCTGGAACAACCTCTCGAGGGAGGGGAAGCAGCGGCGATCAGTCCGCCAGTCGATGGGGCGGCCGAGTCGGCCGCCGAGACTTTCCGCCGCCAGGTCCCCACCCTGCCCGACCATGTGCGGGCGATGCAGGTGCATGACTCGTACCTGGTGCTGGAAACCGGGGACGGACTCACCGTGATTGACCAGCATGCGTTGCATGAACGGATCTTGTATGAGCACCTGCGCAAGCGGGTGCTGGCGGGATCGGTGGAGTCGCAGCGACTGCTCGTGCCGTTGCCCGTGGAACTCCCCCCCGCCCAGGTGGCGGCCCTGCTGGAGCACCTGGAACTGCTTGCCGGTTTCGGCCTGAAACTGCAGGACTTCGGCGGGAACACGCTGCTGGTGACATCGTTTCCAGTGATGCTGCGCCGCCTCGATCTGGCCGTGCTGCTGAAAGACCTTGCGGAACAGATCCTCGAGACCGGGCGTGATCCTTCCCGCCGGGACATGCTCGACAGCCTGCTGCACATGATGTCGTGCAAGGGAGCGGTGAAGGCCGGGCAAAGGCTGACCTCCGACGAGATCGACAGCCTGCTGGCCCAACGGCATCTCATTGACGATGCCCATCACTGCCCGCATGGTCGGCCCACCGCGCTGACCCTCAGCCGGGCGGAACTCGACCGGCAATTCGGCCGACTGGGTTGATCGGGCACATTTGAATGAGCACATTTGAACGAGACCGGCTGATCGGCCCGGGGAAGGAGCGAATCGAAGGTTCGCTGGGGACG
>Ga0315901_10010922_pt1 | contig 10281 bp, 8 predicted proteins | sample LakEriMetagenome_10_FD_203761 | JGI IMG/M metagenome (GOLD analysis project Ga0315901, IMG submission 203761) | Freshwater fungal communities from buoy surface, Lake Erie, Ohio, United States - Buoy 2 MA116 | ecosystem: Environmental > Aquatic > Freshwater > Lake | place: USA: Lake Erie, Ohio... | reverse complement strand
TGCTGCAGGCGTTCGACCGCCGCGGTGGCAAGCCGACGCGTGCCGAGGCCCATCGCCTGTGCGGCTTCGTTGATGAAGCGCGCCGCCAGCAGCGGGATGTCCTCGCGACGCTCGCGCAGCGGCGGAAGGCTGAGGCGCAGCACGTCGAGGCGGTGCAGCAGGTCTTCGCGGAAGCGCCCCTCGCGCACGCGCGCGGCGAGGTCCTGGTGGGTGGCGGCGATCACGCGCACGTCAACGCGGATGAGTTCACGGCCGCCGACGCGGAAGAATTCTCCTTCGGCCAGCACGCGCAGCAGGCGCGTCTGCAGGCCGGCGGGCATGTCGCCGATCTCGTCGAGGAACAGCGTACCGCCGTCGGCCTGCTCGAAGCGGCCGATGTGGCGCTTGTTGGCGCCGGTGAAGGCACCCGCCTCGTGGCCGAACAGTTCGGATTCCAGCAGCTCGGCGGGGATCGCCGCCGTGTTCAAGGCCACGAACGGCCGCGTCGCGCGCGGCGACTCGGCATGCAGCGCCCGCGCGACGAGTTCCTTGCCGGTGCCGGTCTCGCCGGTGACGAGCACGGCCAGCGGCAGCTGCGCGTAGCGGCCGATGGCGCGAAACAGATCGCGCATCGGCGCGCTGCCGCCCACCAGCTGCGGCGGCCCTTCGGGCTCCGGCGTCGGGGCCTCGGGTCCGGCGGCCTTCGCGACGGCACCCTCGCGCGCCTTGAGCAGGTCGCGCGCGAGCTGCACCGGCGTATCGAGATCGAAGGGCTTCGGCAGGTAGTCGCGCGCACCGCCGCGGAAGGCACCCGCCGTGGTCGCGACATCGGTGTAGGCGCTCATCACCACGACCGGCAACGTCGCGTCGCGACGGCGCAGGGCCTCGAGGAAATCGAGCCCTCCGGTGCCGGGCATGCGCACATCGGTGAACACGAGGTCGGCGCGTTCACCGGCGACCAGCGCGGCGAGCGCGGCATCGGCGCTGTCGAAGGCCTGCACGGCGAAGCCGGCGTCGCGCAGCGCCTCGGCCAGCACAAAGCGCACGGTGCGATCGTCGTCGACGACGAAGATGCGCGGGCTCACGGCGCGGCCTCCAAATCTTCATCGGGATCAGGCAGCGGCAGCAGCACGGTGAACACCGTGTGCCCGGGGCGCGAGCGATAGGCCAGCGAGCCGCCATGTTCGCGGGCGATCTGCTGCGCCAAGGGCAGGCCGAGGCCGGTGCCGTCCGCACGGCCAGACACCAGCGGCAGGAACAGGCGCTCGACGAGATCCTCGGGCACGCCGCGGCCGTCGTCGCCCACCTCCACGCGCACCGCGAGGCGATGGCTGCGGTCGCCGATCAGCACCTGGTGTTCGGCGCGCGTGCGCAGGCCGACGGTGGTCGCGCCGCTCTCGAGCGCGTTGCGCACGAGGTTCCACACCGCCTGCGTGAGGCGATCGGCATCGCCCAACAGGTCGGGCAGGCTGGGGTCGTAGTCGCGCACCACCTTCACCGACCAGCCGGCCTCGGCTTCGGCGAGCTGGCGCACGCGCTCCAGCACGGCGTGGATGTTCATCGGCTCGAAGGGGCGCGGCGCGGCGGGATGCAGGATGCGATCGACGAGGCCGTTCAAACGCTCGACTTCGCTGGCGATGAGTCCGACCAGCTCGCGACTGTCGGCGTCGCTGGTGCGCCGCGACAGCAGCTGCGCAGCGCCTTTCAGGCCGGCCAGCGGATTCCGCAGCTCATGGGCGAGCCCACGCAGCGACGCGCTCAGCGCCTGCGGCAGCGCGGTGACCGGGTCTTCGCCGGGGAACTCCTCGACCGGATGCAGCTCGACCCGCACGCCCCCACCCTCGCGCACGCACCAGACGTCGGCGAAGCGCGCCGTCAGGCCGCCGAAGCCGAGGCCCACGCGCTGGAGGCGCAGCGCCTGCTCGTCGTAGGGCACGCGAGGCAGGGCCGAAGCGATGCGCTCGCCGCCGTCGAGCTCGGCGAGCCCGAGGCCGATCAGCCGGCGTGCGCTCACCCCAAGCCAGCTCGCGAAGGCCGGGTTCAGCGCGGTGATGCGGCCCTCGGCATCCAGCCAGAACAGCGGCGTGGCGAGGCGATCGAAGGCAGCGAGGTCGGCGGGCATGGCCGAAGTATCGCACCACGATCGGGCATTTGAACCTACCCGGGGGAGGCGTCCGACCGGCCATCGCGTCGGGCCGGCAGCCCAAAGACCCAGCGCATGGGGGCCCAGCGCCGGACCGCGAATTCGTGGAGCAGCAGGCAGCCCAGCACGGTCCCTCCAAGCACCACCGTGACGTCGGCCAGCGGCCCAAAGCCTTGCTCTCCCGCCCACCACGCGAGCGGCACGATCAGGCTCTGGTGGAACACGTACCACGGCAGCACGGCCTCGTTGGCGTAGGCAAGGCCCGGCCACGGCCGGTCGAGGGCGTGGCGCGCCCAACCCAGCAAGGCCAGCAACACCGCGGCCATGTAGCTGGCCCGCAGGCTGCGCAAGCTCCAGACCTCCCAGGGCAGCAGGCGATCGTCGACGGCGAACAGCCACGGGAAGTAGGCGAGAGCGAACGCCACCGCGGCCCCAAGGCTCCACCAACGCGCCCGCCGCAGTGTCGCCCATGCGCCCTCGCCCGAACCGAGCAGCAGGCCGAACAGGAAGACGGCGCCGTAGTGGGCGTGGTTGTAGAGGTCCGGGAAGAAGTCCTTCCGATCGGGCCAGGCGTCGGCCAACAGGTTCATCGCCAAAGCCGCGGGCAAGGCGAGCCCGAGCCAGAGCACGGGCAGCGGCATGCGGTGGACGGCGGCGACCGCGGCATGGCCGACACGGGAGCGCCAGACGAAGGCCACGGCCAAAGCGAGCGCACCGTAGAGCCACGCGTAAGGCAGGAACCACAGGTGGTTCCAGGTGATGCCGTAGGCCGACCCGCCGAAGGCGTCCTCGGGCCAGGGGTGGCCCCCGAAGTAGAGGGCCAGGAAGTCGAGGTAGCCCGGCGGCACATGCCCGCCGCGCAAGGCTTCGATGTAGGGCTGGACCGGCACCACCAGCAGCATCCCGACCACGAGAGGCAGCAACAGGCGACGACTGCGCTGGCCGAAGGCGCGCCACGGCGTCGACCACGGTCGCGCGAGACCGAGGGCGATGCCGGACAGCAGGAACAGCAGGGGCATGCGCCAGCGGTTGAGCAGGGTCATCGGCACCTCCAGCCACTCGGCGCGATGCACGGACTTGATGTGGTAGTCCCAGTCCGCCACGTAGACGAGGCCCACGTGGTAGAGCACCAGCAGGCCGAAAGCGATCACGCGGAGCGCGTCGATGTCATGGCGGCGATTGGCGGCGGGCATGGATTCCTCCGGGAGCGACGCGCCAGCGTGGGCGATGCCGCCGTGGTCCGGACGGCTGCGGTGACGGAACGCCGGTATCCGGGGAGGACCGGCACGGCACGCGCCGACGAAGGGACGAGTGGCTGGCCCTCGGGGACGAAAAGCGGTCGCGCAGCGAAGGCTCCGCCCTAGACTGCGTTGATGCCTCCCGCCCCCCTCCTTGAGCGCGGACTGCTCGCGCTCCACCGTCGCCCCCTCCTGGTCGCCGTCCTCGTCTGGACCGCGATCTACGCGCTGTCTGGATGGTTCGAGACGCGCACCCTGCAAATGGACTACGCACGGCTCGGCATCGCGACCGAGCCCTGGGAGATCCCCACCTGGCAAGGCACGAGCGCACTGTCCTCACTGATGCTCGTCGCCCTGGTCGGCTGGGCCGAGGCGCGGTGGCCGCTGCGCTGGGGCCAGCTGCGCCACCATCTCGCTTTCCATGCGGGTCTGTCGGTCGCTTACTGCCTGTTGCACGTGGGCGGCATGGTGGCGATGCGCGAGGCGGTTTACGCATGGCAGGGCGCCGACTACGACTTCGGCGAGTGGCGGCGCGAGCTGCTCTACGAGTACCTCAAGGACGCCCGCAGCTATGCGCTGCTGGTCGTGGTCTTCCACTACTCGCGGTCCCTGATGCGGCTGGCGCAGGGCGAAGCCCGACTGCTGGACGAGCCGGACGCTGATGCCTTCCCGACCGCACCCGACGCTGCGCTACCGGCCACGGCCCCGACCGACGCTCGCCTACCCCGGCGCTTCGTCGTCCGGAAGCTGGGGCGGGAGTTCATCGTCGAGGCCGAGCGCATCGAGGCCGCCTTGGCCAGCGGCAACTACGCCAACCTGCATGTGGAAGGCGCCGTGTACCCGCTGCGCAGCACACTGTCGCAACTCGAGGCACAGCTGGACGCCGAACGGTTCCTGCGCGTGCACCGAAGTGCGATCGTCCGCATCGATGCCATCGCGTCGGTGGCGGCCGGCGAGGGCGGCGAAGCGAGCGTGCAGCTGCGTTCCGGGCTGGTGGTGCCTTGCAGCCGCCGCTACCGCAGCCAATTGAAGGATCGGATCAAGGGCTGAAGCTGCCGATCAGCGCCCCAGCCGCTGCTGCTGCAGATCGAAGAGCAGCCGACGATCCTCGTCATCGAACGCGACGGGCATGGCACCCTCGTCGCTACCCACCGGCGTCGGCGCCGTGTCCATGCCCCGGAACCGCCGCCGGAACGCGGCCAGCGCGGCGGGGAGATTGCTGGTGTCGTAGCCCAGCAGGGCCAGCGCCAGCACCGGGTCGAATCCTTCCGGCGCCGCCGGCGCCTCGGCCCGCGGCCACTCGCCGAAACCGGCGTTCACCAGCCGGGCCCACGGGAATTGCGCGGAAGGATCGACCTTCCGCGTGGGCGCGAGATCAGCATGGGCGATCACCGCCGTGCGCGGGATGGCGAGACGCGTGCACAGATCGTCGAGCAGGCGGATCAAGGCGTCGATCTGCGCCTCGGCGAAGGCCTCGCTGCCGTCGTTGTCGAGCTCGATGCCGATGGACGCGTCGTTGAGGTCGCCCGTGCCGCGCCAACGGCCGACGCCCGCATGCCAGGCCCGCGCACGCTCGTCCACGAGCTGCACGATGCGGCCGTCCTCGGCGATCAGGTAGTGCGCGCTCACGCGGCCGTGGTCGTTCGCGGACTTCAGCGTGGCCAGTGCGCCATCGAACGAATCCATCTGCGTGTGGTGCAGGACGATGACCGTCGCCTGCCGCGCATCGTGGTTGGGCGACGGCGACCACGTGGCCAGCGGGCTACGCTGCGGCGAGGCCGCGCAGCCCGCGAGCAGGGCGACCATCGCGAGCGCCGCAGCGAGCCTCCCACACCCGCGCATCGATGGCCCCCGCCGCGGCATCCCGCCTAGAACTTCCAGGTGCCGCCGAGGTAGACGCTGTCGTTGCGCGCGTCCCTGCCCGGCAGGTTGGAGTTGCGCTCGGACGATTCGAGGCCGAGCTCGGCGACGAAGCGGCGACCGAAGCTGCGCGCCAGCTGCGCGCCCATCACGCGGTGGTCGTCCTTGCGGCCTGGCACGAGGTTCTTGTAGTCGACCGAATCGAAGCGATAGCCCAGGCCCGCGGTCATGTCCCAGGGCAGACGGCGCGTGTAGGCGATCTCCCAGCCCCAGGCGTCGGTGTTGCGGGTGAACTGGGTGGAATCCTCGACCTTCGGCGAGAACTCGACCTTGACGATGTCCTTCCCCGTCGCCGCGAACGAGGCGCTGAACGACAGCGTGTCGATGCGCGCATCCGGCGCCGCCGGCGAAGTGATGTCCTTGTCCTGGTAGTTGTAGGTCACGCCGAGGCTGGTGCGTCGCGAAGCGCGGTAGTTGTAATCCAGCGACACCACGGCGGTGGACGAGAACTTGCCGGCCACGCGCTTGTCGAGCACCACGTAGGACAGCGCCGGCCGGAACGCGTGCCGCCCATCGTTCGAGGCAAAACCCAGCCCGGTGGTCGCCGCCCAGTTGAACTTGTCGAGGTCGTCGCGCTGGGCGTGGCGGTCGGTCGAGAGGCGCAGGCCGTTGGTCCAGGTCGTCCGCCCGTCGGCGAAGGTGTAGCGGTGGCCGAAAGCCAGCTTCGCGGTGAAGCGGCTCTCGCTGTCGACGCGTTCGACCGCATCGGGGTCGAGCAGATCGTCGATGCCGTCGCCGTCCTCGTCGAGGGCATCGTCGATGGCGAGGTCCTCTTCCGAGAAATCGAGGTCGAGCAGGTCGTCGAAGCCGTCGTCGTCCTCGAAGCCGTCGTCGCCTTCGTCCTCGTCGTCCTCGCGCTCGAACTCATCGCCGTCCGCGAAGTCGAAGCGCTCGCCGGAGGAGCGCGCGATGGACACGTTGTCGTTGCTGCGGATCTGCGCCTCGACGCTGCCGATGAAGCGGTGCCCGGGCTGGGCGCGCCGGGCCTCGGCGTCGGGCACGACGACGGAAGCCATCGCGACGGACGCGATGGCGAGGAAGAGCGTGGTGCGCTTCATGGTGACCCCCTTGGTCGATGACGATCGCCGTGGACCGCCCCCCGCGGTCCCTGCATCGCCGGCCAAGAGTACGGGTTAACGGGGTCGGGGGTTCAAAGGGCCGGCGTTGGTGCGAGCACGGACAGTGCGGCCTCGCCGCCGTCTTTGCCGTTGCTCCGCCCGCGCAGCGGCACGCTGAGCCGCCCCGTGGACGCGTCGAAGCGCAACGGACGCGGACCCGCGCGCAGCGTCTCCGGCAAGACCTCGAACCGCTGTGCCGGCGTCCGTGCCGCATCCATCACGTCCATCTGCAGGAAGGCCGCGAGCAGGCGGCGCTGAGCGACGAAATCGAGCTGGCGCTCGGTGTAGTCGCTGTACGCAGGCATCGCGATCTGGTCGAGAACCACCGACACCGGATAAGCCACATGGTCGACCCATCGCGGGTCGTCGGTCAGCAAGGCCGTGGCACGGTCCTCGCGCGCCGCCTGTCGCGCCGCGTCGCCGCAGTGCGGCGCGAAGCGCTCCGCGGAGCGCGCCAGCATCCACTCGGGATCGTGCGCCACGGCCTGGGCCCATGCCGGCGCCTCGGACGCCGCATGGGCGTTGACGTCGTCCATCACCCGGGTGAGCCAATGCCACTCGCCACGCAAGGCGGGACACAGCGTTCCCTCGACGGCCGGCTCCGGAGGATTCGCGAGCGCAAGGCACGCCGCCGGCAGCGGGTCCGCCCGCGCCCGCTGACGCATGTCGGCGATCAGCGCCGACTGTTGCCGGAACACAGCGATCCCGATCATGCCGTCGATCAGCATGTCGGGATCCGAGGCGCGCCGCACCGCACCCAGCGCGTCCTCGCAAGCGGCGGCGAGGGCCGCAGTGGTTTGCCCAGCGGCGAAGTCGAAAGCGCGCAGCACCCGGGTCTGGGTCATGGCCTGGTAGGGCGGCAGGGCCTCCGCGGCGGTCAACTCGGCACGGAGGTCGCGGAACGCCGGGGCGCGCAGCGCGCGGGCGCCGGATTCGAGCCAGTCCCGGCGCGCGGCGATGGCCGCCGAGGCCTGTTCGGGCGCCGACTCGATCACCGCGATACAGGACGCTTCATCGCCGCACACCGGCAGGGGCGGCGCCCCCGCATCCGGTAGGACCGGGAGGGCCATGAGCAGGGCGAAGCCATTGTCGCCCGCGGGCAGGGGCGGGCGCGCCTGCATCAAGGCCACGGCTTCGCGCTGCTTGGGGGTGGGCGAGGTCAAGCGTCCGTAGCCCCAGATCAGGGCGAGGACGGAGATCAGCGCGAGCAACAGCAGAAGCATCCGGGAAAGCCAACGCCAAGCGGTCGACATCGTTTCGTCCTTGATCGGGGGGACTCGAGGCTACCAAAAGGGACGCCGCCCGCCGGACGCGTGGCTGTCCGCGCATGGCCCTTCGGCGTCGGCCCGCGCCGGGGAATCCTGTCGGCAGATTCCGGGGATTCATCGGCAAGGCCTCGGGTCCCGTCGTCCACCGCTGGAAGGTGGGAATGCGGAACGCCACGGTGATCCCACGCGGCCCCAAGGACCGCGGATCCCCCTCCTCGAACGGACACCGCCATGACCACCCGAAAGACCGTTTTCGCCAGCGTGATCGCCAGCCTGGCCACCAGCGCGTCCCTGCTGTTCCTGACCGGCGCCAGCGACAACAAAGCGCGCTACGACGAGATCGATGTCGGGCGCATCAACATCCGCGAGCCCGACGGCACCCTGCGCATGGTGATCGCCAACCGTGCCCAGTTTCCCGGCTCGCCGTGGCGGGGCGGCGAAGTGCCGCGACCGGATCGCGACCAGTTCGCCGGCATGCTGTTCATCAACGACGAGGGCACCGAGAACGGCGGCCTGATCCAGAAGGGCGTGATCGGGCCGGATGGCAAGGTCTCCGCCGGCCTCAGCCTGACGTTCGACCGCTTCCGCCAGGATCAGGTCGTCCAACTGCTGCATGCCGAGAATGGCGGCCGGGCCTTCAGCACCCTCGCCATCAACGATGAAGCCGACGGCACCCAGTTCGACGTGATGCAGCGCGCCGAGCGGATGAAGGCCATCGAGGCCCTGCCACCGGATCAGCGCCAGGCGGCCTTTGAGGAAATGCAGCGCAACAACCAGTTGTCGCGCAACCGCATCCGCCTCGGCACGACGATGGATGGTGGTGCCGCACTGAGCCTGGCCGACCCGCAAGGCCGCCCGCGCATGATGCTGCTGGTGTCGTCCGAGGGTCAGCCGAGTATCGTGATGTTCGACGACAAGGGTGAGATGAAGCGGATGGTCGAGTTGGACGGCAGCGACGCAACCCGGAACAGCGACGCTGCCGCGGGGTCCACGCCATGAGCCGCGTCGGCGTTGCCAGTGTCGCGCTGGCGCTCAAGTTGGCCGTGCTGTGGTGGCTGGCACTGACCCTCGGCGCCCTCGTGATCGGCGTCATCCTCTCCATTCCCGGCGCGCTGCTGCCGGGAAGCCTCGGCGGCGACCTCGCCATGGCGCTGCCCTTCTTCGGCGGGCTGTTCGTGTTCCCTGCGATCGCCGTGGTGATCGGGGCCCTGTTCGCCCATCGGCAGCAGGCGGCCGTGGGCGGTCGCGGCGGCGCGGCGCTGTTCGGGATCGGCAGTGAGCGGACGCTGCACGCGGATCTGCCCGACGAGCAACTGCTGAAGCTTCTCGAAAGTGCACTGGGCAGCACGCTGCGGGGCGTGTCCTTGGATCGCCATCCTTGGGGATTCGTAGCCCGTATCGCGCCGCCGGCAGCGGCGACGGCGTGGTGGCCCGCGATGCATGAGGACCGGCTGGTGGCCTCGGTGAACGCCAATGGCGCGAACGCCAGCGTGCTGACGCTGCGCTGCGCACCGCGCCACGAGTGGCTGTATGGCACGCTGCTGGTGGATCGGGGACGCGGCGAGCGGACGCTCGCGGCCCTGGTCGGCGCCATCGAGGACCGGCTGCGGGCGCAGGGCGCGATGCTCGAGGCCCTGCGACAGCGGGATGCCGGGCGCGCGCGCCAGTCCGAGGCCGAGCTCGCGACGCTGCGGGCCCAGGTCGAGCCGCATTTCCTGTTCAACACGCTGGCGCACATCCAGGCCAGCCTGAGGCCGAGCCCGGCGGTTGCGGAAGGCATGCTCGATGCGCTGGTCGCCTTCCTGCGCAGTAACAGCCAGGCGTTCTCCCACCCGGACTCACGGCTCGACGACGAACTGCGGATGGTCGGCCACTACCTCGCGCTGATCGGCCTAAGACTGGGTGATCGACTGCGGTACGAGCTGCATTGCCCACCGCGCCTCGCGGCCCAGCGGGTGCCCTCGGCCGCCGTGCTGGTGCTGGTGGAGAACGCCGTGAAGCACGGCATCGAGCGCCGCCCCGAAGGCGGCATCATCGCGGTCCACTGCGAACAGGAGGACGACCGGGTGACCATCCGCTGCGAGAACGAAGGCCCACCCTTCCAGAGCACCGGCGAGGGCAGTGGCTTGGCCAACCTGCAGGCGCGCCTCCGGCTGATGCACGGCGCGCTGGTAGGGTTGGATGTCGAGAGTCTGGCCAACGGCCGGGTGGCCGTCGGGATCACCTTGCCGGCGACGGAGTGCGGCTTCGCATGAGGGAAGCGCCAGACAGCAAGGCGCCGTGGACGCTCCTGGTGGAAGACGAGCCGCGCCTGCGCGAGCAGCTGCTCACCATGCTCTCGACCTGCGCGCCCGAGCTGGCGCCTTTCCGAACCGCAAGCAGCGGCGAGGAGGCCCTCGCGCTGTGCGAGGGCCATCCGCCGCGGGTGGCGTTCCTCGACATCCGACTGCCCGGCATGTCGGGCATGGACCTGGGCATCGCCCTCGCCGGCCACGCGCGGCTGGTGTTCGTCACCGCCTACGATTCTTTCGCGGTCCAGGCCTTCGAGCAGGGCGCGGTCGACTACCTTCTGAAGCCGGTCTCCGAAGCCCGCGTCGCGCAGTGCGCAGCCCGTC
>Ga0315901_10010918_pt1 | contig 10283 bp, 10 predicted proteins | sample LakEriMetagenome_10_FD_203761 | JGI IMG/M metagenome (GOLD analysis project Ga0315901, IMG submission 203761) | Freshwater fungal communities from buoy surface, Lake Erie, Ohio, United States - Buoy 2 MA116 | ecosystem: Environmental > Aquatic > Freshwater > Lake | place: USA: Lake Erie, Ohio... | reverse complement strand
CAGCTTGTCGTGCTGGCCCGACAAAAATCAAACCGAACGCTCGCTCATTGGCCCCAAGCGGCTGGAAAACTGCACCCTGCTGTCCAGAGCCTCGAGCTGCACCCGGGCGCTGCGCTGGCCATAGACCTCAGCCCGCAACCAGGCGCATTCGGCATCCAGCAAGGCGTCAGACCCCAAGCTGCACCACCACACCCGGCCTTCGCCATCCCAGCGATAGCCGCGGGCTTTGAGTTTGTCTTTGGATTCAAACGGCGCACCCGTGGCACGCAGTTTGTAGCGCGTCTGGTCCGCCCCCGCCAACAGGCGCGCCAGACCCGTCTGCCCATCGGCCAGCGGCGAGGCCAGCACCTGCAACAAAGCATGGCAGTCGACTTGCGCACGGTGCGCGTCGTAAAACCAGCCGCGCTCAGACGCCAAAAACTCCAACTTGGCCGAACCACTGCCCTCTTTTTTCCAGTCAATGCCCATGAAGGAGCAGCCCCAGGCCTTGCCCGCAAACACCGGCAAGCGGGCCTCCACAAAGGGGCGGTCAAAGCCAGCGTTGTGCGCTACCACCAAATCGGCTTGCTGCACCAGCGCCGTCACGGCCGCGTCGTCGATGCGCTGCCCCTGCACCATGCTGTCGTCAATGCCCGTGATCTCGGTGATCTGAGGCGGGATCGGCTTGCCTGGGTCTTCAAACGACTCGTAAATGGTGACCGGGCCCACTGGCACACCGGTCACGGTGTCCACCAACACCGACAACATGGCCAACTCGATGATGCTCTCAAGCTTGCTGTCCAGCCCGGTGGTCTCGGTGTCCAGCACGATCACGCGCCGGGTGGCCTGCCCGTTCACAGGCCCATAATCGCTGTGCGGCACCAAGCGGCGCAACACCCGAAAGTCGGGGTGCTGCGCCAGCGCCTGGGCCATGGCTTCAGGGTCGGTGGGCGAATCGACAGGCGCGTCGAAAAAACTCATTTGTTGGGTTTTGGTCATAGGCGTTATTAAACCGCCTCTTCGGGCACATCGGCCCCCAAATCACCCGCAATCAGCTTGAACTGCTCCAACGCCGCTTGCAGGTCTTCCACAATTTCTTGCGCAATCACTGCGGGCGCGGGCAGGCTGTCGCTGTCGGCCAAGCTGTCGTCCTTGAGCCAAAAAATGTCCAGGCTGGTCTTGTCGCGGGCGATCAGCTCGTCGTAGCCATAGGCACGCCAGCGGCCATCGGGGTTCTCGGCGCTCCAGGTCTCGGCCCGCTCGTGGCGCTTGCCCACTTTGTACAAGTCCACAAACTCGTCCAGATCAGCCCGGCGCAGCGGGTTGGTCTTGAGCGTGAAATGCTTGTTGGTGCGCAGGTCGTAAATCCAGAGCTTTTTCGTCCATGGGGTTTCAGACGCGGGCTTTTTGTCAAAGAACAGCACGTTCGCCTTCACGCCCTGCGCATAAAACAAGCCCGTGGGCAAGCGCAGCAGCGTGTGCAGGTCACACTCGTGCAGCAGCTTTTTGCGAATGGTCTCGCCCGCGCCGCCTTCAAACAACACGTTATCGGGCAGCACCACCGCCGCACGGCCATGGATGGCCAGCAGGGTTTTGATGTGCTGCACAAAGTTCAGCTGCTTGTTGCTGGTGGTGGCCCAAAAATCGTCGCGCTCAATCGTGTCTTTTTCGGTGCTGGTGCGGCCGTCTTCGCCCACGATCACGGTGCTGCTCTTCTTGCCAAACGGCGGGTTGGCCAGCACTACCTCAAAGCGCTCGCCGGGGTCTGCGCCCAGCGCATCACCCACACGCACGGGCACCGACTTTTCGGAGCCAATGCCGTGCAGCAGCATGTTCATGGCGCACACACGGGCCGTGGCCTGCACCAGCTCAAAGCCCACAAAGGCGCTTTCTTTCAGGTGCTTTTTCTCGTCCTTGGTGAGGTTGGGGTTTCTGTCCACCATGTGTTGGTGGGCGCTGAACAAAAAACCGCCCGTGCCGCAGGCCGGGTCGCACACACGCTCGGCGGGCTTGGGGGCAATGCACTCCACCATGGCCGCGATCAGCGCACGCGGTGTGAAGTATTGGCCCGCGCCGCTCTTGGTGTCTTGCGCGTTTTTCTCCAGCAAGCCTTCGTAGGCATCGCCCTTCACGTCCGCACCCAACACCGTCCAGGTCTCGGCGTCGATCAAATCCACGATCACGCGGCGCAACTTGGCCGGATCTTGAAACTTGTTTTGTGCCTTGGCAAAAATCAGGCCCAACGTGCCGCGCTCCATGCCCAAACGCTCCAGCACATGGCGGTAATGGTCGTACAGCGCATCGCCATCGCGGGCCAACAAACTCGGCCAACCGTACCCCTCGGGCACGATGCTGGCTTGGTTGTAGGGCGGCTGGCTGCGCTCGTCGGCCATCTTGAGGAACAGCAAATAGGTCAGCTGCTCGACATAGTCGCCATAGCTCATGCCGTCGTCGCGCAGCACGCTGCAATAGTTCCAAAGCTTTTGGACGAGGGTGTGGGTGGTGGTGTTCATGGGTAATCTAATTCAGTCAAACGATGGATTCGCTATTCGCTATTCGCGAATAGCGAATGCGACGTGCTGACTCTGTCAATGACGGGAGTTCGGGACTCAAATGAGGGGAGTCCCCGACCAAATGACGGGAGTTCCCAGCCAAATGACGGGAGTCAGGCTGCAATTGGGGGGAGTTCCCCGGTACCCGATATCCGGCCCAGCGGCGCAGATTTTGCTGGGGCAGCAGGCCATTGCGCATCAAGGTTTGCACCTCAGATGTGACTTGGTCGGGCTGGCTCATAGTTGCGACGCCCCTTGAGCACAGTAGCTTTGGCAAAAAACGTCCAAGGCCATGATCGGGCAAGAACTGGCCCGCTCAAACTCGGCGGCAATGGCCAGCAAATCGCGGTCGCCAGAGACCAGCACCTGCGCATTGCCTGCCTCCGCTAGGTGCATGAAAGGCAAATCGAGCACATCACGGCAATCGGGAACCATGGGTGGCGGCTGTGGAATCCGCACGGTTTCGGCGTAGGGCAGGTAGTCGGCCAACAACTCGTCTTGTTCAGCTTGCGACAAACGGAACTTGGGGTAAGCCAACACACGCACAAGCTCTTGCACCGTGGTCGTGCTGGCCAGCGGCAACAACAGCCCGCGTTGCCATGCCAGACGCACCTGCCCGGCTGCGCCGCCGCGAAACACCAGTGCAGACAACACCACATTGGTGTCCAGCACCACGCGAACTGAGGCGCTCATGCTGTGGGCTTGGCCTTTTTGGCGGCCGCCTTCTTGGGCTTGGCGGGCGTCAAGTCATAAGCCGCAGCAGGCTCGTTGACCATGACAGAGGCCAGCGCAGGCGCTCTGGCCCACGCCACCGCTGCAGCCATGTCATCGGCAGTCAAATCCAACTCGGCCAATTTGGCGCGCACCGCATCGCCACGCTGAATGCGCACTGGCGTCAAGATGAGCTGCCCGTCACGGGCCTCCACATCAAAGTATTCGGTTGCACCCACGGCCTGCGTCAGGCTCTTGGGCAGGGTGAGCTGGTTTTTAGCGGTGATTTTGGCAAGCATGGCATTCATCCGAAAGTAAGGATTCATTACTTTAGCCGAAATGACGTGAGCATGCCAATAGCCTCGTCACACTTCTGCCTGCAAGGCCTTCAGCGCCCGCCCCTGCGCATCCTTCCACTCCAGCCGCCCATTGGCACTGCGGCCCAGCAACACACAGGCCGCTGTGCTGGGGGAGCTGAAGGCGTAATCCTGGGTGAACACATAGACCGCGCCTTGTTGCGCCAGCACACCTAGGTCGATCAACTCTTGTCGCGTGGACAGGGCATACGCCGCATATTGGGCCATCGAATCCACAACCTCACCTATCGCCTGCGACCCCGCCTTGACCACAAAGCCCTGCGTGGACTCGTAGCCCCGCGCCACGATGCCTTTGCCCTTGCAAGTCAGCTCAGGCGCGGCAGCGGTGGGGGCCTGGGTGGGTTGCTCGAAGGCGTGCACGCCCAGCACCGGCAGCATGCCCAGCATGTGCGCCAGAAACACCTGCATGTCGGCGCGGTCGGCCTCGCTGAGCGTGGGCTCGGTCTCGTTCTTTTTGTTCTCCACATCCAGCGGCACGCGCTTGGCCTGTTTGGCCAAACGAATCAGGTTCGCCTCTAAAAACTGCACATGCGCCTTGTTGAGCGCCTGCCCCATGGAGACAAAACAGATCGCCCGCGTCCAGAAATCCTTTTGGGCGGTGCCGCTGTGGTGCGAGGCCAGGCGCGGCTTGATCGGATCGCCCTCGCCAATGTAGAGCCGGTCGCCCTCGCCGTCTTCACGCGGGCCCAGCAGCAGGTACACGCCGGTTTGCTGCAGCTCGGGCCGATCGGCCACGCTGGGCTGGGCCCAGGCTGCACGCGGAAACACCAGCGCACGGCCCACCCAGTTGGACCGCTCGACGATGCGCAGGCCATCGGGGTCGCCGTCGGCAACGAAGATGCGGAGGGAGAAAGGGCTACCGTGATTCATTGCTTATAGCCCATTTACAAACATATTTAAGCTACTTCGCCAATCCCATGGCTTTCCTCTATAAAAAATCTGAAATTGATTAAAGCTCTCTGCACCCCAATCCGTCTTTAAAGGATTTTTTGAGACGAATTACTTAAGGTCTTGTGTTCTGTTTTTAATTTTCTATGGTGAGTTATCCAATTTCTTGCATTGATCATTTCTGCCAAATTCTTTTTTACTACAGAGTCAGAAGTTTTGGATTCTATATACCCCCACTTGTTACTCATGCAAGAAGTCTCGAAGCCGCTCTCAAATAATTGATACATTCCAATAATTGCAGCCTGATAATTTAATCTTTTGAGATTTAAATCAATGTAATGCAACAAAGAAAAGTCTTCCGTTTCAAGCAATAACCCCTGTAAAAATGAGCTCTTCTCCATGCAAGTTCCATTACTAAATTTCTCTATAAGCGAAGATTCAAAAGTCCTCACAGGACTCTCGTCCATCCGGTAAAAAATTGCATGGCCAAGATTCATAAAGAAGCGCGAAAACGAAAGGCCTTCAATGTGGTTTAATTCGAAAATTCTCGCATACTCCCTAATAAAATCATTTACAGCCCAAAATGCCAAATAATCAAAATTGCTACCAAATGGAGAATTCGTATTAAGATTTTCCTTCTCAATAGATTCACGCAAAGCTCTTTCTACTGAGGCTTTCTCAATGTTTTCAGAAGAATAATTATCAGCAAGTTTAACGTCATAAAATTTATACGAAGGGACAAAGATCTCAGCATAGTCACACGGGAGACCATTTGGATTCCCTATAGAAAATCCATTGGCAGTTGCCTCATTAAGTAACCTAATAAGAACTCCATTTGGATGAAGAAAAGTTGCGTCATGAGGGAGTTGAGAATTAAATGGCAGCTTTTGCTTGTAAGCATAATACATCTTAATATTATCGGCTCTTATAGTAGGATTATTTATTGAAGCTCCATTAAATACAATACTACCCGCCGACCAATTGCTGCTGCCAAAAGAGATTCCAAGACCCAAGATTCCAACGACAGAGGCATCTTCGCAAAACTTATAATTAACGCCAAGTTTTACAGGGATAAATCCATAATCACCCCCCCTTATTTCAATAGCATCACCAACCCGCGAAGACCAAATTGCATTACCAAGATCTTCATGGCTATAAACCTCGTAAAGCATGATCATTTACCTTTTCATAAATCAGTATTGATTTTTATAAAATACCCTAGCAATAGGACAAGCCTCAAATAAAATACACACATGAAAATCAAAATCGGCAACATTCCATGATTTTTTGAACATTACATATCCATCACATTCGATTTGAATCTCTGATTGAATAATGTCTTTTCAAGGGTTGCTTGACGCAACACTTTCGAGCGCTGCAAATTAACGTCAACCTCTGCTTCTATTTCTTGGATGATGGTTAATTGCCTATCCACTTCGGAAACGACTAAAAGCTGTTTATCTAAGGGGGGTACAGAAACTTCGACAGATTCAAGGAAAGCTGCGGGTACCCGTCGGAGGCCAACAGCACCGGTCATATGTCGAGCTGCTTCTTTCCGGAAGGACTCACTGGAAACAATGCAGTACACATACCGAGGATCCACATTAGGTCTTGGTCGCATTACATGAAATTCGGTTGAGCCAAAACCGATACCACCGACCAACCCCTTGACTACGGCAATCTTTCCGTTCTCCATGCATGGCGTCACCTTGGCGAACAAGACATCCCCGTCGGCAAAGTAGGTATAACCTTTTCGCACTTCAGAGTAACTGCGGATAGTCGTCACATCTAAACAACCATCATCCGCACCCACTGCGGCCATTGGCACAAAACTGACAGAAGAAGTATCGTCAAGCGAGCCCTTCGGCAAACGGGGATTCAGGTCAACCAACTCACCAAGCCGCAAACGCCGAAAAGCATCGACATTGCCTTCAGTCAAGCGGCCTTCGACGGCGGCTTTGAGGACGGAGGCTTTGTAGCGTTTGAGGTTGGCTTTAACGCGCTGGAGGTTGGCGACGGCTTCGTCGAGGCGGGAGAACTGCTTTTCGATTTCCGCAACGATTTCATCTTGCTCAGCCAACCCAGGGACATTGATTGGAATATCCAGCACATCCGATTTACGTATGGATGGAACAGTGGTTGAGCGGGACAAGTCACCCAAGTCCACGGTCTGAATGAAGTAATAGAGATACTTTGGCGAGACTTTCGCCTCGTCTGGCACAAGCCCCATGACGTTGTTATCTACAAGGGCGGCACAGCCAAGCATTACTCGGCGATTCAAACGCAACGCTTCACCAATTTTTGCAAAAACAGTGGTTCCAGCGGGTACCAAACGGCCTAACGATTTCGCGTCTTCTTGACTTAAATAATTGCGTGACTCGGTAAGAAAATTTTTCCCTTGAAGCCACGCAGCAGATATGTCGCCGACCTTGAAGACTGGTATTTCACCATCCTGTTTGCCTTGCATCTCTTTCGGAAAACCAACACCGGCAAGAACATCCGTAACGTCGCCTAATTTCATAAGCTCACTCACGCCACCAACTCCCGATTCATCTCTTCAATCACCTGCCCCAGCTCCGCACCAAACAGCTGGTGCACTTTGCCCAGGCCGCCTTCGCTGTTGAATGGAGCGTATTCAAAGTCATCGGGTTCGATGCCAAGGTTCGCGGCAATGTGGTCGCGGATCATTTCCAGCCAGTGCAGTTGTTCGGCGCTAAAGGTGTGGCCTTTGGCCGCTTGTTGTTGGGCCAGCCACGCGTTGTAGTTGCTTTGCACGCGCTCGGGGTACGGCACCAGTTCGTTGTCTTGCTGCATGGCAAAGCGCACCAGGCTGACCAGGTCGGTCAGCAGGCGGCGCTGGCTGGTGCCTTTCACTTTGGTTTTGTTGAGGGCGGCATAGGCTTGCCACAGCTGGCCTTCGTCGATCAAATGCGGCGGGGCGTGCAGCGCGTCGGCCAGCGCTTTCACGTCGGTGTATTTCAGCGGGGCGCGGCTGGGGCGGTTGTACAAAATTTGCAGCGCGGTGATTTCGTCTTTGTGTTGGGCGATGAACGCTTCAAAGCTTTGCACCAGGCCTTTGGCACGTTCGCTGGCGGCTTCGCTGAATCCCGCGTGAATCAGCTCGTCTTGCGTGACGGTGTCCACCACCAAGTCGGCCTTTTGGCGCAGCTGCAAGATCAAGTTGCGCAGCTCGGGGTTGGCAAAGGGTTTGGCGGCTTCCACCAGTTTGGCCTGTGCCTCGCCAGGGGCGGTGTCTTCGTCCACGTTCAGCGCCTGCACGATGCCGCTGGCCAATTCGCGCAGGCTTTTGCCGCCGCTGGCCTCCAGCACTTTGGCGTGGTCGGCGGGGCTCAGGTCTTTGTCCAGCCTGGCCAAGCGGGCGGCCACGCTGCTCAGCACCTCGTCTTCCACATTGCCCAAGCTCACGGCTTGCAGCAGTTTGTCCAGGGGCACCGTCTTCTTGGTGTCCATGGGGCGGCTGTCGGTTTTGTCGCGCTCGCACACGCCCACGGCGTCAACGATCACAAAGTGGTCTTTCACCTTGGCGTCGGGCGTGACGGCTTGCAGGTCGGCCGGGTTGCACACGCGCACGCCACGGCCTTTCATCTGCTCAAAAAAGCTGCGGCTTTTGACCGAGCGCATGAACACCACAATCTCCACCGGCTTGATGTCGGTGCCGGTGGCGATCATGTCCACCGTCACGGCCACGCGCGGAAAGTAGCTGTTGCGAAACGCGCTGATCAGGTCTTCGGGCTTGGCGCCCGTGGTGCGGTAGGTGATCTTTTGGGCGAAGTCGTTGCCTTTGCCAAATTCTTCGCGCAGGATTTCCACGATCTTCTCTGCGTGGTTGTCGTCCTTGGCAAAGATCAGGGTCTTGGGCACTTCGGTGCGGCCAGGAAATATCTCGCTGTGAAGCCGGTCGCGGAAGGTGGTGATGACTTTGCGGATCTGGTCGGGCGTTTGCACGCTGCGGTCCAGCTCGTTGGGGTCGTATTCAAAGTCTTCGTCCAGTTGCCACGCGCTTTTGCGCCGGGTGGCTTTGTCCACCGTCTCCAGCCAAAAGCCTTTTTCGACCTTGGCGCCCTTTTCGCTCACTTCGGTCTGGATGCGATACACGTCGTAATTCACGTTCACCCCATCGGCCACGGCCTGGGTGTGGCCGTATTCCATGACCAGGTTTTGGCTGAAGAAGCCAAAGGTTTGTTTGTTGGGCGTGGCGGTCAGGCCCACGAGATACGCGTCGTAATACTCCAGCACTTGCCGCCACAGGTTGTAGATACTGCGGTGCGCCTCGTCGGTCACCACGATGTCAAACAGCTCAATGGGGAAAGCCGGGTTGTAGCCAATGGGCTCGGGGTCTTTGAACAGGCTCTCGACGCCTTCGGTGCTTTCTTCGTCGGCCTCGGGCGGCAGCTCTTTACCTTTGAGCAAGCTGAACATGCGCTGGATGGTGCAAATAACCACGCGGGCGCTGGTGTCCACCTGGTTGCCTTGCAGGTGCTGAACGATGAACTCTTCGCCAAACTTGTAGCTGTTGTAGGGGCTGGCGTATTGGTCAAACTCTTTTTTGGTCTGGCGGCCGAGGTTGCCCCGGTCCACCAAAAACAGCACGCGCCGCGCACCGCCAAACTTGATGAGGCGGTAGATGAAGCTGATGGCCGTGAACGTCTTGCCGCTGCCCGTGGCCATTTGGATGAGGGCTTTGGGTTTGTTGGCGGCCAAACTCTTTTCAAGGTTTTGCACCGCTTTGATTTGCGCAGGCCACAGCTGGTAGTTGGCCCCGCCCTGCCCCCATTGGGTGACGAGTTCGGGCATGTGCTGCATGCGGGCCAGAAAGGTGCCCGTGGGCAGGTAGCCGGGGGAGGCATCGTCGGCAGGCAATGTACCCACCGCCACCAAATTGGGCGACTGGGGCGCTGCTGTGTGTAGCCACTGCGCCAGCAACTCGGGCCGATAGAAAGCAAACACCCGGCGCGAGCGGGGCTGCGGGTCCAGGCCGTTGGTGAATTGCGTTTCGACCCCGGTGGATTCAAATAAAAACGGCAAGGGTCTGCGCCAGGCGGGCAAGGTGGCGGGGAGGCCTTGGGCATAACGCTCTGACTGGACTTCCACGCCTTTGAGGGTGGTGCCTTCTTTTTTGGCCTCGATCACACCGCAGGCTTTGCCATTCACATAGAGCAGGTAGTCGGCAAAGCCGTGGCCAGGGTTGAGCGGAAATTCGCGAATCGCCACACCCTGCGAGGCATGCAAATTGACCTGGTCGATGTTGCACACGTGCCAGCCAGCGGCTTGCAAGAGTTGGTCAATCTGGACGCGGGCTTTGGCTTCTGGGGTCATTCCGGCGAGTGGGGTTTGTTTATTAGTACTATGGCGTCCATTCTAGGGGGCCAAAAGGCACAAAGCCCCGGCACTGTTAAAAATGCCGGGGCTTTGGTGTCGCTGCTTTGTTTGCTTAATCGAGCTTGATGCCCAAGTCCACCGCCAGCTTGATCCAGACGGGCACTTCGGTTTCCCAGTCTTTGCGCGTCTCGGCCAGGTTTTTGGGCTTGTTGGGAATGGCAAAGGTTTCGCGCAGCTTGGCCGCCTTGTCGGTGTTGGACCAGGCCACAGCTTCATCGGCCATGCGCTTGAGCACGGCTTCGGGCGTGCCAGCCGGGGCCACCAAGGGCAAGCCACCTTCGAGTGTCACCAATTTTTCGGTGTTGCCCTGCTCGGTCAAGGTCGGCACATCGGGCAACTTGGGCGAGCGGTAGCTGCCCGTGACGCCAATCGCACG
>Ga0315901_10010916_pt1 | contig 10284 bp, 9 predicted proteins | sample LakEriMetagenome_10_FD_203761 | JGI IMG/M metagenome (GOLD analysis project Ga0315901, IMG submission 203761) | Freshwater fungal communities from buoy surface, Lake Erie, Ohio, United States - Buoy 2 MA116 | ecosystem: Environmental > Aquatic > Freshwater > Lake | place: USA: Lake Erie, Ohio... | reverse complement strand
CGGAGGCCGCGGCGGTCTCCAGGGGCGCCAGGCCGGTCAGGGGAATGTGGGGGTCGCCATGCAAGCGCCCGCCCAAGGCCCGAACGATGTCGCCCAGCGAGAGCGCCACCTCACTTGCTCGCGTTGAGCGCCCTGATCACCTTGTCGGTGATGTCGTGCTTGGGGTTGATGTAGACGGCCTCCTGGATCACGAGGTCGTATTTTTCCTGTTCGGCCACTTGGCGGATCACGCGGTTGGCGCGATCGATCACCTGCTGGAGTTCTTCGTTCTTGCGGGCGTTGAGGTCTTCCTGGAACGCGCGGCGTTTGCGCTGGAAATCACGGTCCTGGTCCATCAGTGCTTTCTGGCGAGCGGCGCGCTGACTCTCGGACAAGGTGGGCGCGTCACGCTCGAAGCGCTCAGAGGCGACCTTCAGCGCGTTGCCCATGTCGTTGAGCTCCTTCTCGGGACGTGAGAAGTCCTGTTCGAGCTTGGCCTGGGCGGCCTTGGCCGCGTTCGCGTCGCGCAAGATCCGATCGGTGCTGACGAAGCCGATGCGAAATTCCTGGGCCAGGGTCGGTGCGGACATCACCAGCGAAATCAGGAGGCACGCTGCCCAATGATGGCGAATGGTCTTCATTAGAAGGAAGTTCCGATCTGGAATTGGATTCTCTGGATTCTATCCGTGGGGAGCTTACTGAGCGGATTGGCGAAACTCAGACGCAGGGGCCCCATGGGCGACACCCAGGACAGGCCCACGCCAACCGAAGCGCGCAGGTCGCCGATGTCGACGCGCTGGCTTTCGGCGAAGACGTTGCCGACATCCAGGAATCCGTAGGCCCGCAGGGTGCGGTCGTTGCCGGCGCCGGGCATGGGCACAATCATCTCGTTGTTCAGGATGATCCGCTTGGCACCGCCGACAACGGCGCCGTCGGACCCGCGTGGGCCCAGCGTTCCCTGTTGGAAGCCACGCACCGAGCCCAGGCCGCCGCCATAGAAGTTCTTGAAGATCGGCATGTCTCGCCCCCCCAGACCTTTGCCCATTCCGATCTCGGAGTTGAATGCAAAGGTGTACTGCTTGGTCAGGGGGAAGTACTGCTGAAATTGGTAGGTGCCTCGCACGTACTGGGCATCGCCGCCCGCCCCCCACTCGCCCGAAGCCCGCTGCAAGCGGCCCCGAGTCGGGGCCAGGGCGCTGTCGCGGCTGTCGCGGGCCCAGCCCAGGGTCAGGGGCACCAGGGTGGTAGTCGAGCCGTATTGGGTGATGTAGTTGTCGAACGTGAGCGGAAGGAAATCTCCGCGATTGATCTGGGTCCGTTCGACGCTCGCACCAAAGGCCACGGTGTCCAACTCGGTGAAGGGCACGCCAAAGCGAAGGCCCGCACCAGAGGTCACGATTTCGTAGCTGCCGCCCTGGCTCTGATAGGGGCGGGTCGTTCGGTGGAACACATCGAGCGCGCGGGACACACCATCGCGGGTGAAGTAAGGGTCGACCGAGGACAGGAGCAGCGTGCGGTTGAATTTGCTGGTGTTGAGTTCGGCGGCCAGGTACTTACCGGAACCGAAGGCGTTTTCCTGGCGAATGCCGAACCCCACGCCGAATTTGTCGGCACTTGAAAAACCAGCCGAAAGTGAAATGCTACCCGTGGGCTTTTCGACCACGTTGATGTTCAGATCCACCTGGTCCGGCGCACCGGGGATGGGGGCCGTCTCGATGTTGACATCACGGAAGAAGCCCAGTCGGTCCACGCGATCGCGCGAGCGACGAATACGATCGCCGTCGTACCAGCTGGCCTCGAATTGACGGAACTCGCGACGGATCACTTCGTCTCGGGTGCGGGTGTTGCCCGAGACGTTGATGCGGCGCACATAGGCTCGGCGCGAAGGCTCGGCCACGATCACCAGGTTCACCCGGTTGGTGGCGCGGTCGATCTCCGGTCGGGCCTCGACCTGCGCGAAGGCGTAACCGAAATTGCCGAAGTATTCGGTGAAGGCCTTGGTGGTCTCTGCTACGCGCGCGCCGTTATACGGCTCGCCCGCGCGCACGGTCACCATCGACTTGAATTCATCGTCGCGGCCCAGGTAGTTGCCCTCGAGCTTGATTCCGCTGACCACGAAACGCTCGCCCTCGGTGACGTTGACCGTGATGGTCAGGTCCTGCTTGTTCGGGGACACTGCGACTTGGGTGCTGTCGATGCTGAACTCGAGGTAGCCACGCTGGCTGTAATAGGAACGCAGCGACTCGAGGTCGGCATTGAGCTTGACGCGCGAGTAGAGGTTGGACTTGGTGTACCAGCTGAAGAAGCCCCCCGTATCCAGATCGAACAGGCCCTTGAGGGTGCTCTGGCTAAAGGCCTTATTGCCCACGATGCGAATGTCGCGGATCTTGGCGGCCTCACCTTCGGTGACGGTGAAAGTGAGGTTGACGCGGTTTCGCTCGATCGGAGTGATCGTGGTCACCACCTCGGCGCCATAGAGGCTGCGCGCGATGTACTGGCGCTTGAGTTCCTGCTCAGCGGAGTCGGCCAGAGCCTGGTCGTAGGGGCGACCTTCGGTCAGGCCGACATCGCGCAGGGCTTTCTTCAGGGTGTCCTTGTCGAATTCGCGGGTGCCCACGAAGTTGACGTCGGAGATGGTCGGACGCTCCTCGACGATCACGACCAGCACCTCGCCGGCCACTTCCAGGCGAACGTCCTTGAACAGACCCAGGGCGAACAAAGCGCGGATGGCGGCAGCGCCCTTGTCTTCGGTGTAGGCATCACCCACACGCACCGGCAGCGACGCGAAAACGGTGCCGGGCTCAATACGCTGCAGGCCTTCCACCCGGATGTCGCGGATCTTGAACGGGTCGACCGCCCAGGCATGTACCGCCAAGACCAGAGTCGACAGGCTCACCAGGGTCCGTGCGGCAAGGCGCTTGATGTTTTTCTTCATGGATTCAGAGTCAGTCCGCGGGGATGGCGTGGCGGACGGCAAGATTCAACCAAAGAAGCGTGTCACGTCGTTGAAGAGGGCGACGGACATGAGTCCGATCAGGACCGCCACACCCCCGCGCTGCAGGCGCTCCATCCAGGCGTCGGAGACGCCGCGCCCCGTCAGGCCTTCCCAAAGATAATACATCAGGTGCCCCCCATCCAAGATGGGCAGCGGCAGCAGGTTCAAGACCCCCAGACTCACGCTAATCAGGGCCAAAAACACCAGATACTGGGTCAGACCCATGCTGGCCGACTTGCCTGCGTAATCGGCGATGGTCAACGAGGCCTCGCCCACCACCATGCGGCCCATCATGCGCAGGGTCAGCATGGAGGTGTCCCAGGTGCGCACCAGGCCGTTGCCCAGTCCCTCCAGGGGGCCGTGCTGCACCTGCACCATCTCGGGCGCCGCGCCCACCAGCGCGCCGATGCGGCCCACGGGCAGGCCCGTGCCGGCGCGATCGCCGAGAACGTCTGGCGTGACACGCAGCGAGAGTTCGCGCCCTTCGCGCAGCACGCGCCAATCCGAGGCCACGCCCTGCGAGCCCGCGACCTGACCGCGTATCCATTCGCGCAGTTGCTGGCCATCGACGATGGACAGACCGCCCACCGCCAGCACCAGATCGCCCTTGCGCAGCCCCGCTCTTTCGGCCGCACCGCCGGCCATGATGTCGCCCAGCACGGGTCGCGTGAGCGGGCCGGTCAGGCCGATCTGGCGAATCAGGCGGGCATCGGCCTCACGCGCGTCGATGCCGGACAAGGGCAGCAGCACCTCACGCTGGCGACCACCCGGGCCCGAGTCGACCTGCAGGCGTACGTCGCGCCCGTCCAGGGCCCCGCGCGTGAGCAGCCAACGCAGATCGTCAAAGGAATCAAGCGGCTCGAGTGCCTCACCGTCGAAGGCCGCAGCCCGCACGTGCTCGCCGCCGACCAATCCGGCGCGCTCGGCCAGCGAGCCCGCCACGGGCGTGGCCAGAACGGCCCGGGGCGCTTCGAAGCCGCTCCAGCCCACCAGCGCATAGAGGAACACCGCGAGCAGCAGATTGGCCAGCGGACCGGCCGCCACGATGGCGGCACGCTGGCGCAGGGGGCGGTTGTTGAAGGCCCATTGACGTTCGTTCGATGCGACCTCGCCTTCACGCTCGTCGAGCATGCGCACGTAGCCACCCAGGGGAAAGGCGCTGATCACGAACTCGGTGTCCTGCCCCGGCCGCTGGCGGCGCGGTTTCCAGCGCACCAGCACCTTGCCAAAGCCGATCGAGAAACGCAGAACCTTGACATCGCAGGCCACCGCCACGCGGTAGTGGCCGTATTCGTGCACGGCGATCAGCAGACCCAGAGCGACCAAAAAAGCGACAACGGTGAGCATGGCGACGGATCGGAAAAATCAGGTCAATCGGCTGATCGCCTGGGTGGCGGCGGCGCGCGCCTGCGCGTCCAGGGCCAGCAGATCGGCCAGGCTTGCGGGGCGTGCGGGCACCACGGCCTCGAGGGTGGCCAGGTTCAGCGCGTGGATCTGGTCAAAGCGGATCCGACCCGCCAGGAAGGCCTCGACAGCGATCTCGTTGGCGGCATTGAGGACCGCCGTGGTGCCCGAGGGCGCGCGCAGGCTGTCCCAGGCCAGTTGCAGGCCGGGAAAGCGTGCGCGGTGGCCGCGGCTGTCCAGAGATTCAAAGGCCATGTCGGCCAGCTTGGAAAAGTCCAGGGGCTGGGCCCCGGAGGCAACCCGCTCGGGCCAGGCCAGGCCATAGGCAATGGGCACGCGCATATCGGGTGTGCCCAATTGCGCGACGACCGAGGTGTCGCGGTACTGCACCATCGAATGGATCACGCTCTGGGGATGGATCACCACCTCCAGGCGCTCGGGGGGCAGACCAAACAGATAGCGCGCCTCGATCACCTCCAGCGCCTTGTTCATCATGGTGGCCGAATCGACCGAGATCTTGCGGCCCATGACCCAATTGGGGTGGGCGCAGGCCTGCTCGGGGGTCACCTCGCGCAAGCGCGCCGGCTCCCAGGTGCGAAACGGCCCGCCCGAGGCGGTGAGGATGATCTTGTCAACCCGCGCGTCCCAGGTGGCGGGGTCTTCGGGCAGCGACTGGAAGATCGCGGAATGCTCGCTGTCGATCGGCAACAGCCGCGCCCCGCCCTCTCGCACGGCCTGCAGGAACACATCGCCACCCACCACCAAGGCTTCCTTGTTGGCCAGCAGCAACCGCTTGCCGGCGCGGGCCGCGGCCAGGCATGAGGCCAGCCCCGCGGCGCCGACGATGGCCGCCATCACCGCATCGACGCGCGGGTGGGCGGCGACTTCCTCGAGGGCGCCAGCGCCTTGCAAGACCCGTGTCGGCAAACCCTCGGCGGCCAAGCGCGAGGCGAGCTCGCCAGCCGCTGCGGGATCGGCCATCACCGCCAGCGTCGGGCGAAAGCGCGCGCACTGTTGCAGCATCAGGTCGACTTGGCGGGCCGCCGACAGGGCAAAGACTTCGAAGCGATCGGGATGCCGTGCGACGACGTCCAGGGTCTGGGTGCCGATGGAGCCAGTCGAGCCGAGAACGGCGATGCGTTGGGTGTTCATCCGAAATGCGTGAGGGAATGCAGCATCATGGCCAGAGGCAGCGTGGGGAGCAAGGCGTCGACCCGATCGAGCACACCGCCGTGCCCGGGCAGCAGGCGGCTGGAGTCCTTGGCGCCGGCACTGCGTTTGACCAGCGATTCCAGCAGGTCCCCCAGCACGCTCATGGCCGCCAGAAACACCACCGCGATCACCAGCAGGCCCACGCCCTGTCCCGCCAGGACGGTGTAGAGACTGTGCACCGGGGCCTGCCAGTGGGCATCGGCCTGGCACCAGGCCAGGGCCAGCAGCAGAACACCGGCCATGCCCCCCCAGACGCCTTCCCAGCTCTTGCCGGGGCTGATGGCGGGCGCGAGCCGGCGCTGCGTGAACTTCAGGCCGAAGGCGCGCCCGGCGAAATACGCTGCGACATCCGCCACCCACACCAGCACGAAGATGGACAGTAGAAAGTTGATGCCGATGACGCGGGCCTGAGCCACGGCCAGCCAGGTCAGCCAAAGGGCAGCGATGCCACCGCACAGGCGCAGGCCCTGCGGCACCCCGGGCCAACCGGCCACGCCCCGGCGCAGGATCCAGGCCCCGCCCAGCACCCACAACGCCGACGCCGCGATCCACAGCAGGGGCAAGGACTGTTCGACCAGTCCGAATGACCAGGACAACAGACACAGCGCCAGACACGCCCCCATGCAGGCCCAAGAACCCGCCTGCGACAAACCATTGAGTCGCCCCCACTCCCACGCCCCGGCCGCCAGCATCACCAGCACCACGCACGCGAAAGGCATGGGCGAGGGCCAGAACAGGGCGGGCAGCAGAATGGCCAGGAGCAGGACGGCGGTGATGATGCGTTGCTTGAGCATGAATCGCGTGTGCCGCCTGTGCGATCGGTGGGGGCCTAGGCGGCTTGGCGGTGAGGCGCGCCGCGGACCTGGTCCGAGGTCTTGCCAAAGCGCCGCTCGCGCTGGTTGAAATCCGCGATGGCGTCATCCAGGGCCTGCGCATCGAACTCGGGCCAGAGCTTCTCGGAGAAATGGAATTCGGCATAGGCCGATTGCCACAACAAGAAGTTGCTGATGCGGTGCTCGCCCCCGGTGCGGATCACAAGGTCGGGATCGGGCACATGCGCCAGAGATGTGGCGGCGCCCAGGCTGGCCTCGGTAATCGGTCGGCCCTCGGCAGCCAGGCGGGCTGCCGCCTGCGCGATGTCCCAGCGACCGCCGTAGTTGAAGCAGACGTTGAACACCAGGCGGCTATTGCTGGCGGTCAGGGCTTCGGCCTGAGCCAGACCGGCCTGCAGCTTGGCCGGCAGGCCCGAGCGGTCGCCGATGAAGTGGATACGCACGCCCTCGGCCTGCAAAAGCGGCACCTCGCGCGCGAGCGCCAGGGCCAGGAGATCCAGGAGGCCCGAAACCTCTTCGATCGGACGCTTCCAGTTTTCGGAGGAAAACGCGAAGACGGTCAGGACGTTCACGCCAATGTCGCCACAACGCTTCACGCAATTGCGTAACGCGTCCAGGCCCATCTTGTGGCCTGCCACGCGTGGCAGCATCCGGCGGGTGGCCCAACGGCCATTGCCATCCATCACGATGGCAATGTGGTGCGGAACGGGGCTCAAGGGGTCTGGGCCGGCCAGGGGGGTGGGTACAGGCAGCGCATGGCCGATCAAACGGCCATGATCTCCTGCTCCTTGGCCGTCACCAGGGAGTCGATCTCGGCGATATGCCGGTCGGTCACCTTCTGGATGTCGGCTTCGGCGCGCTTTTGATCGTCTTCGGAGGCGAGTTTCTCCTTGACGAGTTTTTTCACATGTTCGTTGGCGTCGCGGCGCAGATTGCGGATGGCAACCTTGCCGCTCTCGCCCTCGGTGCGCACCAGCTTGGTCATTTCCTTGCGGCGCTCTTCGCTCATGGGGGGCATCGGCACCCGAATGAGGTCGCCCATGGCGGCGGGGTTCAGGCCCAGGTCGCTGTCGCGAATCGCCTTCTCGATCTTGGCGCCCATGCCCTTTTCCCAGGGCTGCACGCTGATCGTGCGGGGATCAAGCAGCGCCACGTTGGCGACCTGGCTGATCGGAACCATGGAGCCGTAGTAGTCGACCTGCACCGAATCGAGCATGGCGGGGTTGGCCCGGCCCGTGCGGATCTTGGTGAGGTTGTTCTTGAACGAGGCGATGGACTGGTCCATCTTGCCTTCGGTGGTTTTCTTGATCTCGGCAATCGTGGTCATGGCAGGTTCCTGTGGGGTCAGGCGTAGACCAGGGTGCCTTCATCCTGGCCCAGCACGACGCGACGCAGCGCGCCGTTCTTGAAAATCGAGAACACCCGAATCGGCAGCTTCTGGTCGCGACACAGGGCGAAGGCGGTGGCGTCCATGATGCCCAGGTTCTGGGCCATGGCCTCGTCGAAGCTGATCTTGGCGTACAGGGTGGCCGTCGGGTCCTTCTTGGGGTCGGCGGTGTAGACGCCATCGACCTTGGTGGCCTTGAGCACCACCTCGGCCCCGATCTCGGCGCCACGCAGGGCGGCCGCGGTGTCGGTGGTGAAGAAGGGATTACCGGTGCCGGCGGCGAAGATCACGACCTTGCCTTCTTCGAGATATTGCAAAGCCTTGGGCCGCACATAGGGCTCGACGATCTGCTCGATGGCGATGGCCGACATCACGCGGGCCGTCAGGCCCTGCTTGTCCATGGCGTCGGCCAGGGCCAGCGAATTCATGACGGTGGCCAGCATGCCCATGTAGTCGGCAGTGGCGCGGTCCATGCCCACCGAGCCGCCCGCCACGCCGCGGAAGATATTGCCCCCGCCGATCACCACCGCCACCTGCACGCCCATGTTCACCACCTGCGCCACCTCCTGCACCATCCGCACGATGGTCGCGCGGTTGATGCCGAAGGCGTCATCGCCCATCAGCGCCTCACCCGACAACTTCAGCAAGATGCGCTTGTGGGCGGGCTGGGCGTCGGACATGGGTGCGGGCTCCTGTAGTAGGGGTCGAGTTTAGCGGGGGATCAGGCTCCAGGGGATCAGGCGCTGCCCTTGGCGGCGGCGACCTGGGCTGCCACTTCGGCGGCGAAATCGTCAACCTTCTTCTCAATGCCCTCGCCCACCACGTACAGGGTGAAACCCTTCACGGTGGTGCCGGCGGCCTTGAGCATCTGCTCGACGGTCTGCTTGTCATTCTTGACGAAGGACTGGTTGAACAGGGACACCTCCTTGAGGTATTTCTGCACCGAACCTTCGATCATCTTGGCGGCGATGTCGGCGGGCTTGCCCGACTCGGCCGCCTTGGCGGTGGCCACGCTGCGCTCTTTGTCGATCAGGGCGGCAGGCACGTCGGCGCTGGTCAGGGCCACCGGCTTCATCGCGGCCACGTGCATGGCCACGTCCTTGGCGGCGGTCTCGTCGCCCTCGTACTGGACCATCACGCCGATGCGGGTGCCGTGCAGGTAGGAGGCGAGCTTGCCCGCGCCTTCAAACCGCTGGAAGCGGCGAAAGCTCATGTTCTCGCCAATCTTGCCGATCAGGCCCTTGCGCACGTCTTCCAGGGTGGGGCCGAAGCCGTCCTGGGCGTAGGGCAGCGCGCCCAGAGCCGCCACGTCGGCCGGCTTGTGCTTGACGATCAGTTCGGCGGCGGCCTGGGCCAGGGCCAGGAAGCTGTCGTTCTTGGTGACGAAGTCGGTTTCGCAGTTGGTCTCGAGCAGGGCGCCCGAGCCACCGCTGATGAACGCCGACACCACGCCTTCAGCGGTGACGCGGCTGGAGGCCTTGCCGGCCTTGTTGCCCAGCTTGACGCGCAGGATCTCTTCGGCCTTGTCCATGTTGCCATCGGCCTCGGTCAGGGCCTTCTTGCACTCCATCATGGGAGCGTCGGTCTTGGCGCGCAGTTCGGCGACCATGCTTGCGGTGATTGCAGCCATTTCTTACCTCGTAATGTTCAGATCGAATTGAATTTGCTTGTGAAAAAGGGGCTCGCGAGCCCCTTCATGTGACGAGCGTTGCGGCTCGCGCAAGGGGATCAGGCGCGGGCGCCCTCTGCCACTTCCACGAATTCGTCGCTGCCCTCGGACACGGCCTTGACCACGTCATTGACGGCGTTGGCACGGCCTTCCAGGATGGCGTCGGCAATGCCGCGGGCATACAGCGTGACGGCCTTGGAGGAGTCGTCGTTGCCGGGGATCACGTAGTCGATGCCCTCGGGCGAGTGGTTGGAGTCGACCACACCCACCAGCGGGATGCCCAGCTTCTTGGCTTCAGCCACGGCGATCTTGTGGAAGCCCACGTCGATCACGAAGATGGCGTCGGGCAGGGTGTTCATGTCCTGAATGCCGCCGATGTCCTTCTCGAGCTTTTCCATCTCGCGAGCGAACATCAGCTGCTCTTTCTTGCTCATGGACTCGAGGCCAGCCTCTTGCTGGGCCTTCATGTCCTTCAGACGCTTGATCGAGGTCTTGACGGTCTTGAAGTTGGTCAGCATGCCGCCCAGCCAGCGCTGGTCGACGAAGGGCACGCCGGCGCGGCGGGCTTCAGCGGCGACGATCTCGCGAGCCTGGCGCTTGGTGCCCACCATCAGGATGGTGCCGCGGTTGGCGGACAGCTGCTTCACGAACTTCATCGCTTCCTGGAACATCGGAAGCGACTTTTCCAGGTTGATGATGTGAATCTTGTTGCGATGGCCGAAGATGAACGGGGCCATCTTGGGGTTCCAGAAGCGGGTCTGGTGTCCGAAATGGACACCGGCTTCCAGCATTTCGCGCATGGAGG
>Ga0315901_10010913_pt1 | contig 10285 bp, 6 predicted proteins | sample LakEriMetagenome_10_FD_203761 | JGI IMG/M metagenome (GOLD analysis project Ga0315901, IMG submission 203761) | Freshwater fungal communities from buoy surface, Lake Erie, Ohio, United States - Buoy 2 MA116 | ecosystem: Environmental > Aquatic > Freshwater > Lake | place: USA: Lake Erie, Ohio... | reverse complement strand
ACCATCAATTTACGCCTTCGCGTTTTCATACCTTCGCGGCTTCGCGCCTTCGCGTGAAAGAATTCCAGCGCGTAAAACCGGCCGCTAGCGCGTCGCCGCTCACAAAGCCTATTGCCTGCTGCGGCCTTCCATTAGCCGGTCGGACTTAGCCGCGGTTTGAGACGCTCAGCAGCCGGGATCTTTACCAAGATCCACTACCGTCAATTTACACCTTCGCGTTTTCATACCTTCGCGCCTTCGCGCCTTCGCGTGAAAGAATTCCAGCGCGTCAAACCGGCCGCTAGCGCGTCGCCGCTCACAAAGCCTATTGCCTGCTGCTGCCCTCCATTAGCCGGTCGGCCTTAGCCGCGGTTTGAGACGTTCAGCTGCCGGGATCTTTAGCAAGATCCACTACCATCAATTTACGCCTTCGCGTTTTCATACCTTCGCGCCTTCGCGCGGAATGATCGGGGATTTGAATATCCCTACGATTCGATCGCCGCAACTGTCGCCGAAGAGACAAGTTCCGCAGGAACGGGTACGACGGTAGAATCCCCACCTGTCGCCACAGCATCGGCCGACGGCGAGCGAGAATTTGTTTTTCCGAGCGGACTTAGAAGCAGCGCTGGGAGCAACACCAAATCACCAAGAATGGAACTGCTCATCATGGCGATCATCAGGATCGCGAATTGCCGGGTCGGATTGAACTCGGCAAACATGAAAGGAACCATCGAGCAACAACTGATGAGCATCGTGTGCACCATGGCTTTGGCGCAGTTCGAAAATGTATCTGCGATCGCTTGTTGGCGAGTATCCCCGAGACTTAAACGCCGCGTGTACCAGTTCACAAAATGCAAGGTATCGTTGACCGCGATCCCCATCGCCACACTCGCAGTAAGGATGCCAGCGATATCGATGGAGTACCCCAACCACGCCATCGATCCGAAGACCAGCGTCTCTGGCAAAACGTTTGGAATCATGATCAGCAGCCCAGAGCGAAAACCTCGAGCGATCAACATCATGACCGGGGTGATCAAAAGAAACGCGGTCGAAAAACTAGAACCGAGGTCGTCGAGCAACGCGAGTTGAGTATCGTGCATGATTGGGGACAGACCGGTATATTCCGCACGAAACGGTGGCAACAATTCACTTGGACCAAGTCTCTCGCCACTCGCCGTGTCGTTCGTCAAGCCACTGTCCAGGCTGTTGATTCCGAGAGCTTTGCTTGGAGTCGATATACGCTGGACCTCAGCCACTGATTGGCTGACCTTTTCCGTGAGTTGTCCATAGTTCAATCGAGACAAGGCAGAAACCTTGGCCGTTAATCGCCATATGTTTTCATCTTCGGTGCGAGCGAGCAGCCCCTTGTCCTCGAGCATCTCCAGCCGTTTCGGAATCTCGGAGCGAAACACGCTTCGTTTTGCCACATCGCGCACTCGACTGCTGCTCGGGAGTTTCGGCAAGAACGTTGTGGCCGAAATCACGCCACCGATATCCGCGTTGGAACGGAGTTGGTTGGTGACCCGATCGACCCATTCGAGTTGATCGTACGGATCGGCAGCGTTGCCACCTGGAAACCGCATCATGATCTCGACCGAAGCGATTGGTCCCAGATGCTCTTCGATCCATGCCATGGAACGGACCGTGGGACTCGACTTGGGAAACATATCGTCGAACTTTGTCGAAGACTGCAAGTGCAACAGACCGTAGAAACTGAAAAGCAATAACGAAAAGCCCAGCGCGCAGATCGCCACGTAATGGCGCTGCACAAACTTCGAATAGCCGATTGCCCACGGTGAGACGGGGAGTGAATGGTCTGGGTCCTCGGCGTATCCGGGGCGACTCGACGCGGGAGGAGAGATACTGAGCGATGGTTCGGTGGGGCTATCGGACGCTTTCAATGGGAGGTCAGCGCGGTGCTGGAACGATTTCAAGCACAGCCAATCGGCCAGTTTAGGGAAACACAGGATCAGGATCACCGTTGCCAAGCAAAGGGTGGACGCCGAATAAAGTCCAAAAGTTCGCACCGGCGATAATTGGCTCGTCGCGAGTGCAGCCATTCCAAGGGCCGTCGTCAATGTCGCCAGGACACTCGGTTTGAAACCGAGCAAGATCGCTCGAGCACCCAATCGATCGCGATGATCGTAGGCGACATCGCGATAGTAATTCATAAAATGGACTGCTGCCGATAGCGTCAGCATGAAAACGAGAGTCGGTAGAACAATCAGTACGGCACTGAAAACGCCACCCGTTGCGGTTACGATCGCGATGGCCAGCAATTGCCCAAGTCCTGCAATCACCAGAACGGCGGCAGCGGCCCGAGCGCTCCTTAAGCACAACCAAGCTAGAATCACTCCGAATAGACTCGATGGCAAGACGAGTTTTCGCAAACTGTTCTCGGCGGCCTCGTCCACGGCGAATGCTTCATAGACGGAACCTACCATACGCAGATCATTCTGCGTCAATCCAGGCACACGATCTGCGGCTTCACGAACCAACCCGACAGACTCTTTTTGGTTAGCTATTCCCTCCGGAGTGAATCGAACAAAGACAGCGGCGGTGCCATCCCGACCGATAATCGACCCTTCGAGCCGACTCAAAGCATTCTTCTCAGGAATGGATAATGGCGGGTTGGTCAGCGACTCGACGACTTCCTTGCTCGTTTGAATGAAGTCGATAGTTTTGCCGCGCGATTCGTCCAAGGAGAGCAACTCGGATTTGAATTGGACTAACCTGGGATCGTCGAGACGGCAGCCGTTCCATGATGCAACCAAAAATTGATCGGATCCAAACGCTTCCAGGAATTGCTCGTACCGGGTCCGCTCCTCACGTCCTTCGGGGAGCCATGCGTGCGCCGAGGCGGAACCAATTTTGATACCGCTGGCCGTATAAACCAAAAAGGGAAACGCGCACAGCAAAGCAACGAGAAACCATTTGGACCAGAGATCCAAGGATTCGACAGTGGATTGTGGGTTTCGCAATGCAACACCCGATCGTAAAGTCCGATGCGGCTCTTCGCAATTCCATGAAATAGTTGAGTCTCAACTCATCCCTAATGTATCCGGACCGACGGGGGGGTAGTAGCCATGATTCTCGTTGAAAAACCACTGGTGATGATAGTTTCTAGCGATCCGCGTTAAACTGGGAGGGCAAAACCTCTGAAAACAGCTGGGACTTTGCCAACAACTGGTTGAAACCATTACACTGAACGCCTCGAAATTGGCACGTCGCGTGAATCCTCCCCAATCTTTTCCTTCGTGATGAGTTGCGAGTATGAAAGAACCATCCGCAGTGCAGTCCCCTGCTAGATCCTGGAGTTGGAAACGTTTCTTCGTTCGCTCAACCCTGATATGCCTGGCGCTCGGTTTGGGGGCAATCGCGTTTGGGGTTTGGAAGATTCGTTCTACATTACCGCGACTTGATGGCACGCTACGCGTCGTCGGAATCCAGCGTGAAGTTCGGATCCAACGAGACAATTTAGGGGTACCATCGATCCTCGCGCAATCCCGCGAAGACGCAGCATATGGCTTAGGGTTCGCTCACGCCCAAGACCGATTCTTCCAAATGGATTTGCTGCGGCGAATTCCCTCTGGTCGCATGGGCGAACTGTTCGGCCAGATGGGATTGCGTTTGGACCGAAGTTTTCGGAAGCACCGCTTTGAAAAGACCTCGCAAATAGTTGTCGAAGCAATTCCAGAGAATCATCGCCGCGTGCTGGATGCGTACGCGGAGGGGGTCAATGCAGGGCTGGCTAGCCTATCAAGCGTTCCTATCGAATACATGGCTCTTGGCCAGACACCGCAATCATGGAGTCCTTCGGATTCCATCCTGGTAATGCTGGCGATGATGTGCGATCTGCAACCTATGGATGCAGAGCCGGAAGTGGGACTCGGGCTCCTTAAGGAGAAGGTTTCCGACGAAGTGTTTCACTTCCTAGTTCGAAACGGTTCCAAATGGGATGCGGCGCTCGACGATTCGATGCTACCAGCCCCTCCCATCCCTGGCCCTGAGGCACTCGCCCATACTCGCCATTCGCCGACGCCTCTGAACGACAAAGGTGCTCGCGCCATTTCGATGTCACTCGAGAACACTCCGTCCGATCAATCGGAACCGGAGGATATGGAATCTGGGGCGACGCGATTGGAAACTATGTTAGGTCGGATCCACCACGATTTTGAATTTCGTGTAGGCAGCAACAATTGGGCAGTTGGTAAATCGGTGGGCAGAGATGGCCATGCGATCTTGGCGTCCGATATGCACCTAGGATTGCGAGTCCCAGCGACCTGGTACCGCGCGCTGATGAATACTCCAACGATCGGTGGAACAACTAGACGATTGATCGGCGTGACTCTTCCAGGAGCTCCGGTCATGGTCGAAGGCTCAAACGGTTCCGTAGCGTGGGGATTCACCAACAGCTACGGGGATTACGGAGACGTCATTGAATTGGTCCGTGCGGAGGGTGATCCAGAGTCTTACATGACACCATCCGGCCCCAAGAAAATTGAGAAGGTCACCGAGCGGCTTGCGTATCCCGGTGGTTTCGAAGACATCATCGTTGAACGGTCGATTTGGGGTCCGGTTGTGGCTGTCCGAGATGGACGTAAATTCGTGCATCATTGGATCGGGGACGATCCTAACGCATTCGATCTCAACATCATCGAAATGGAATCCTCGACGAGCGTTGAGCAAACGATGGGGATAGCCAATCGCGCTGGGATGCCCAACCAAAACGTCATGATCGCAGATGCCGATGGAAACATCGGCTGGACGATTTCAGGTCGGATCCCCAAACGTAAATCGACACCTCCGATGGTGCCCGTCGACTGGTCCAAAGATGACAGCGACTGGCAAGGCTACCTCGAGCCCGAAAATCATCCTCGTGTTTACAACCCAGCGGATGGTCGACTCTGGACCGCGAATAGCCGAATCCTGGGTCAGGAATTTCTCAATGTCGTGGGGGATGGTCGCTACGATCCAGGTGCTCGAGCCCGCCAAATTCGGGATCGCCTGCGAGCAAAGAACGAGTTTGATGAAAAAGGATTGCTCGAGATCCAGTTGGATGACGAAGCGATCTTCTTGTCGACTTGGCAGAGCAGACTTAAGGAGGCTACCGAAAACGCTAGCGGGGATTTTTCAAAGGAGATTTTAGACGCTGTCGCTGCAAAACCTCTTCGTGCCAGTGTGGACTCGGTAGCGTATCGGATCGTTCGGGAATTCCGAACCGAAGTGGTGGAGCGAATCTTCGGGTTCGCTGGCGCCAACCGCCGGGATAACAGCAACAACCAAACCAAACGTGGCTTGGCTCGAAAATTCGGAATCGATCAGAACATTGCCATTTCGTACGAGGATGTTGTTACCGAACTCTTGGACCAAAAGCCTCAGCATTGGCTTCCGAGCGAATACTCGTCGTGGGAGGAGTTGCTCACTGAGTCTGCGAAAGCTACCGAACGCAAATTAGGTCAGGGCCAACCTCTTTCTAAGGCTACATGGGGAGCAAAGAATCGCTCCTCGATTCGGCATCCACTTTCCGCTGCCGTCACGTTCCTAGGGGGGCTCCTCGACATGCCCGATGTTGAGTTGCCGGGTGACAATCATATGCCGCGAGTCCAAAGCCCTTCCGGTGGCGCCTCGCAACGGTTGGTTGTTTCACCAGGGGATGAGGAGAACGGCATCTACCATCAACCCGGTGGTCAGTCTGGGAATCCGCTCTCCCCGTATTTCCGGGCTGGATTCTACGACTGGGCCTATGGCAAGGCGACCCCGCTATTACCTGGACCGAAACAGCATGAGTTGCTCTTGCAACCAAAGTAAGCTCATGGACCATTGGGTCTTGAGAACAATTCGCTACCGATGAATGGTGACTAAGTACGTGACTGACAAAAACCGATCCATCGAATGGCTCGCACTTGGGGATTCGTACACGATTGGCGAAGGAGTCACCGCGGAGCAGCGTTGGCCGATGCAATTGGCGACTGCTTTGCGAGAAAACGGATTCGATCTCGTCGATCCGAAAATTGTTGCAACGACAGGCTGGACCACGGACGAATTGATCCAAGGCATCGCAGATTCGAACCTGAAATCGAGGTACGATTGGGTATCGCTTCTGATCGGTGTGAACAACCAATATCGCAATCGCGACGTGGAATCGTTTCGAATTGATTTTCGAAGTTTGCTCAACGATGCGATGGAAAGAGTTGCTGGCAACGCCCGTCGTATCGTTGTGCTCAGTATCCCGGACTGGGGTGTCACTCCTTTCGCCGTCGGGCGGGATGGTTCGAAAATTGCTGAGCAAATCGATACTTACAATCAGGTAAAAGAGGAAGAAACTCGCCTCTGCGGCGCGCATTACATCGATATTACGGACATTTCGCGAAAAGCAATCGATAGCACAACCGGTTTGCTAGCCGATGATGGGCTTCACCCCTCTGCCATGATGTACGGTGCATGGGCAGAACGGGTCATTAAGGTCGTGCTGAGAGAGCTATGAGCAATCACCGACGCGAGGACCTGCGAATGAGCATCATCACGTGACACCTTGGATATCGGCTGGAAAATCGTGATAGCTCCGAGACTGGATAGACAACTCCAGGGCCTTGATCGCCTGATGCAATTCATCGCGCGTGGTATACATCGGCGCGAACCCGAATCGGATCGTGCCCGGCGCACGAAAGTCGGGAATGACCGAATAGCGATGGATGAGATCTTGGGTGATTTGCCAAGCATTCGGATGCCCTAAGGACACGTGCGAACCTCTCATGGTGGCATCCAGGGGGGACTGGATGGTGAATCCCAATGCCAACAACCGCTCGGTGACTAAAGCGATAAACTCCGACGACAGTTGTATCGACCGCTCTCTCAGATGCTCGATGCCTGCTTCTAAAACAAGATCCACTCCTGGTTCAATCGCTGCAAGTGAGAGGATCGGAGGTGTGCCCACCAAAAACCTTTCAATATCCGAACTAGGAACATAGTCTACGGAAAACGAAAATGGGTTCTTAGCGCCGAACCAACCGCGAATCGGATTGTCGACTTGAGAATGCAAATCGCTTCGCAAGTATAGAAACGCAGGGGCGCCTGGACCACCATTGAGGTATTTGTACGTACATCCGACCGCAGCATCGACGTTCCACTCCCCCAATTGCATCGGGAGCACACCTACTGAGTGGCTTAGGTCCCACAAGACGAATGCGCCGTGTTGATGGGCAACGCGTGTGATCGACTCGATGTCATACGCGAACCCACTTTTGTAATGGACATGGGAGAGAGACACCAACGCAGTCTCATCATCGATTGCATCACAGATACGTTGCGATATCGATTCAAAGCCGCATGTCTCCAGATCCATCAATTCGAATTTTATCGCCTCATCAGAACGTCCGCGCCGACCACTTTCGATGTGGCTCGGTTGACCTTGAGCACTTCCATCGAGGCCGCCTAAAACGTAAAGGTCCGAAGGGAAATTCGCCCGATCGGAGAGGACCTTGATTCGATCCCCCGACTGTCGCATCAAAGCGTTGGCGAGTTTGTATAAATTCACGGACGTGGAATCGCTCATGATTGTTTCACCGGCATGAGCACCGATTAAACGACCGATTTTGTTGCCGATACGGGCCGGCATCGATAGCCAGTGCGCATTCCAGCCTGAAATCAAATCCTTCCCCCACTGCTCAGCGATTACCTGCTGTAAATAACCCACCGTCCGCCGTGGCAATCGGCCTAGTGAATTGCCATCGAGGTATGCTTTCGTATCATCGGTAACGAAAAGGGATCGGAAGGGTGGGGGGGCAGCGGTTTTCAGTTCAGACATGGATTCACTCAAAAAAGCTATTTCATGACACGATTGCCAGGCAACCGTGATTTGACATTCAACGGTATACTCATTGCGTCTAATCCCTTAGCAGGGACAACCATTTTTGCCGAGCGATCTCAATAACCGAGGTGCACATTCGATGATCCGTCTGCTCGTTCTCTACCATCAGCCCAAAGACCCGGAAGCATTTGACCGGTATTACGAATCCATCCATATTCCACTTGCGAAAAAGATGAAAGGGTTAAGGCACTGGACGATCGGAAAAGTGACCGAGGTGCTCGGAGACAACAAGTCGCAATTCTACTTTGTCGCGGACCTCTATGCCGACAGCCGCGAGCAGATTGATGAAATCTTAGCATCTCCTGAGGGACAAGCCGCGATAGCTGATGTACCGAATTATGCGACAGGTGGCGTCCTGTTTTTGTACACGGAAGTCGAAACGGTGATCTAGCCGACCAATATGCACTTCGCCCGATCTACACCAGAATAAATCGATCGCAACATGATCCAAACGCGAAGAACCCTCATCACTCAGCTCGGAACCGCCATCGCCTCTTCGGCGATAACGCTGGGACCCGACCTCCATCGCTCCAAAGCCAAGGACCTAGTAGCTAAGGACAAAATTCGAATCGGTCAGATCGGGGTAGGGCATGGCCACGCCAGCAAGATTTCCGTTTACCGCGACTCACCTGACTACGAAGTTGTGGGAATTGTTGAGAACGATCCGACCGCTCGCGAGGCAGCTCGTTCGAACAAAGCGTTTCAGGATGTGCCGTGGATGACACAGGAGCAATTGCTCAATGTTCCAGGTTTACAAGCGGTGTTAGTAGAGACATCGGTGCGGGATTCCTTGGACGTCGCGCACGCTTGCATCGATGCTGGCAAACACATTCATCTCGATAAACCAGCAGGTGAATCACTTGCTCGCTTCCAAGAGTTGGTCCGCAAAGCCAACGAATCCCAGTTGCTGATCCAAATGGGATACATGTACCGTTACAACCCTGCCGTCGTTCTTCTGCGAGAGTTCCTAAGCCAAGGCTATTTAGGGGATGTTTTCGAAATCCATGCAGTGATGAGTAAAGTACTTCCTGCAGCCGATCGCATTGAGCAGGCGAAATACCGTGGTGGCATGATGTTCGAACTCGGCTGCCATCTGATCGATTTGATCCTGGGAATGATGGGTGTTCCCGACCGAGTGCACCCATTCTCCCAATCGACCTCTGCATTTGGTGACTTGCTGAACGACAATATGCTGGCGGTACTGACATATCCTCAAACGATCGCTACGGTGAAATCGTCAGCGGTCGAAGTCGATGGATTCAGCCGACGTCACTTGGTCGTATGCGGAACCAAGGGTACTTTTCATATCCAGCCACTGGACAATCCGACGGCTACAATCTCACTCTCCAAAGTGAGCGGAAACTATCGTTCCGGTATCCAAGAGGTCCAATTCCCAAAGTACGTCCGATACGTCGATGATGCCGCTGATATGGCTAGGATTCTACGAGGAGAGAAGGAATCGGAGTATACGTATACGCATGACCTCAATGTGCAACAAACGGTTCTTCGAGCGTCTGGTCTTTAACTGTTTATGAATGAAGGCAACTTCTGTGAAACAATCGAATTTCTACCGCAATCGTCTTTCCTTCATACTCGTATCATTCATCGCAGTAACCTGGGCGATTCTCCGCTGCGATGCATGGGCGCAACAATCGGTTCTCCCCAAGGAGACAAAAGCCCCGTCGGGGGAAATAGCTAAACCTTCTTCGATCGATCTTCGGTTCGAAGGTGAAACTATTGACCGATGGCAAGGATACTCAAGACACCGTTTTCAATTCCAGGGGATGGAGGCGTGGGTAGTTGAACCGAACAAGCCGATCGGTGGTGGATTGTTTTCATGGTGCTTGATGTTTCCTGATGCGTTCACCGAGCGATGCGCTGCCCCGCAGCTTCTCGAACGAGGGTTCTACCACGTTTATCTCTCCGTGGGAAATACGTTTGGTTCTCCCGAGGCGGTCAAGCAACTCGCGTCATTCCATCAGTTTTTGATCAAGCGAGGGTTTTCGAAGCGCGCAGTTTTGATCGGCATCAGTCGAGGAGGATTGTACGCACATCGCTACGCATCCGAGCATCCGGAAAATGTCTCTGTCATTTACGGAGATGCGGCTGTCCTCGACATGAAGAGTTGGCCCGGTGGCAAGGGTAAAGGAAAGGGAAGCCCTGGGGACTGGAAAGCGATGAAAGAGAGTTATGGATTTCAAAGCGAGTCGGATGCAATCGCATACGATGGCAATCCAATCGATCAATTGGCACCGTTAGCCAAACAAAAAATCGCGCTCGTCTATGTTGTTGGAGATGCAGACGACGTAGTTCCTTACGAGGAAAATACGAGTCTGGTGGAAACGCGATACAAGGAACTCGGGGGTAAGGTGGAGGTTTATCACAAACCGGGCGTTGGCCATCATCCTCATGGCTTGGACGATCCCAAGCCTGTGG
>Ga0315901_10010908_pt1 | contig 10288 bp, 7 predicted proteins | sample LakEriMetagenome_10_FD_203761 | JGI IMG/M metagenome (GOLD analysis project Ga0315901, IMG submission 203761) | Freshwater fungal communities from buoy surface, Lake Erie, Ohio, United States - Buoy 2 MA116 | ecosystem: Environmental > Aquatic > Freshwater > Lake | place: USA: Lake Erie, Ohio... | reverse complement strand
GCCCGAGTGGCGAGCGTAAGCAGCGTCGGAGAAAGCAAGAATTGGCAGAAAGATCATCGGCAGGAAGATCAAGCCCAAAGCAAAGCCTGTTCCCTTGCCAAAGGCTCGGGCCAGATCGAAATATAAAAGGATCGATGGAATGATGTTAAATACTGGAATCAGGAAGAGCAGTAACCACCATGCGGGCTTGCCGACAATCTGCAACATCACATACAAGTTGTAAAAGGGAATAAGAGACGCCCATCCAGGCTGGCCTGCTTTGGTGAAAATAATCCAGAGCGAAGCAATTATCAGGGCAAATAACGCCAGAAGAATCAAAGCTGCAAGCAAATCGGCAGCGTTATTGATTTGAGCAAGCAAATTGATAATCAACATGGTGACACTACCTTTCGAAATTGAGCCGAGAACCAATCCTGAGACACTCAACCGGGTGAATAGCATAGCAGGTTCAAATCGCGTTCGCCGAGTTCCGCCCGAATCCGTTGAACAGCACTCCTTTCCGGGTTACCCCTGCTTTGCTCTCCGATTGTGAAACTGCAATATTCATGCAGCCGACCCGAATTTTCCGGCAGACCAAAGGGGTATTCGGCGAGCAAGCCCCGAATAACCGATGACCCTCGTGTAAAGAACATGAACCAGCCTGAACCTTCAATCGCGCGGCGCTGGCCTTCTGGTGTTCTCTTCTGCCTGGCCGCCGCCGTACTTTGGAGCACCAGCGGCTTTTTTGCGGGGGTTCCGGAGTTTGCGATTTGGCCCATCGAGCAGCGGGGCAGTGCCTTGGCCTTCTGGCGGGCCTGTTTTGCCCTGGTCTTGCTGTTGCCGCTGGTGCGGCGGGTTTCTTGGCATTGGCGAATGCTGCCGATGATGGCCTGCTTTGCCGCGATGAACTGGACTTACCTCACTGCGCTGGTCGGCGGTCCACCGGCAAATGCGATTTGGCTGCAGAATCTCGCTCCGGCCTGGGTAATGCTGTTCTCGCTGCTCGTTTATCGCGAACCCGTCGAGCAACGCGATTGGTGGATGCTGGGACTGTGCATTGGCGGGGTCCTGTTCATCGTGGCCATGCAGTTGCTCCTTGCCCCGCCCAGCGAGCGGAACTTTTGGTGGGCCCCGTGGCTGGCGATCCTTTCGGGAATCCTCTACGCCGGGGTGATCCTCAGCCTGCGGCAACTGCGGGCGCACGACTCGGCTTGGCTGATCGCGCTCAATCACCTCGCGACCGCAGCGACGATGCTTCCGCTGCTGCTCTGGAATGGGTCAGCACTTCCCGCAGGCCGGATGTGGTGGTGGCTGGCCGGGCTGGGGATGCTCCAAATGGGGATGCCGTACTGGCTGTTTGCCCGGGGGCTGCGGACCACACCCGGCCATATCGCCTCGCTGATCACCCTGCTCGAGCCGCTACTCTTGCCGATCTGGATTCATCTCGCCTGGAGCAGTAGCCCGAACTACGCGCCGCCCCCCTGGTGGACCTGGGTCGGTGGCGGGCTGATTCTGGCCGGACTGTTATTACGATTTGGGCGGAGAACGTCCTCATGCTCACAAGGGGCCAGTAACTTGAATGTCGATTCGATTGATTCCTGACCACCGTGCGATTTCGGCACAAAGTGTGCGGAGAGGCAGAGGCTGCCTGCCCAAAGCGATCTGACCAAAGCGAGCCCGCAGCAACTCCGCTTCCCTCGTTTTTCGACATTTTGCCCGCGCACCAAACTGGCATTGGAATTGCTTCGCTCTTTGCCCTGTGCTTCTCGTTGAGCTCCTCCCCAACCCTTGCGCGGCCGAGGCGGGGTTGGCTTCGCCGCTCGATCGTCGCCACGAACGTCTGACTCCTTTCCCATACCGCCTCAACTTCCACCCGTGGTGTGAGCATGTACGACCTGGTCGAATTTGCCCTGCCCTGCATGGCCATTATTCTGTTGCTCTGCTTTCCGGTGACTCTCGTCATCTTGGCTGTGAAGATCTCGCGGCTCATCCGGGAGCAGGCGGAGAAGTTTGAGCATGTCGAGAAAACGCTGACCTTGATGTCGCGGCAAGTGAATCACTTGCGCCTAAGTCGCCAGAGCGGAGAAGAACTTGCCGCCAGCGAAACGGCTGGGTCAACGGTAGAGACTTTCGCCGCGGAGAAGACTGCCGAAGCTCCATCTGTCCCGGCTCGACCAGCCCAAGGACCAACCCGCGAACCAAGTGCGCCACCCGAGCGAAAGCTCCCTTGGAGTTATCCTGCACCCGGCTCAAGACCAAGAGTTCACCCTACCGGGCCGCTGCACCATCCCCATCGGGCGGGAATTCAAGCCACTGCAACTCAGGCTTCCATTTCGCCGGAAGCTCACCTGGCACCGTCTCTTTCCTCAGAACGTCAGCCGGACAGGCTTCGCAATGATGCCCTGCCCTCCACCCCTGCCAGCCCTTCGCGAGAGCCAACCCCTTTCGAGCAAGCATTCCGGGATGCGTTAAAGCGGATCTGGAATTGGTTTATCGTGGGTGAAGACCGAGTACCCGAGGGGGTCTCGCGCGAGTTTGCAATTGCCAGCAACTGGCTTTTACGCATCGGGATTTTGGCAGTTATCGCAGCGGTCGGCTTCTTTTTAAAATACTCGATCGACCGCGGCTATCTGGGGCCGTCAGCGCGAGTCGCTTTGTCCGCCATCGCCGGGCTGGTGATGCTGACGGTTGGTACCCGCCTGCTCGGGCGGCGATATCACCTGATGGGCCAGGGGTTGATGGGTGGCGGAATCGCTGCGCTCTACTTCAGCGTTTACGCCGCCCACAATTTTTTCCAGCTAATCCCCCAGCTCCAGGCCTCTGCCTGGATGGTCGCGGTCACGCTGCTATCCGGCTTTATCGCGGTCCGATTCAACTCGATGCTGGTTGCGGTACTGGGCGTCATTGGGGGCTATGGCACTCCGGCCATGCTGGCTTCGGACTCAGTCCATTTTCCAGGCTTGTTCGGCTATCTGCTGCTGCTGGGGATTGGCGTCCTGGCAATTTGCTATTACCGCGACTGGCCGCTGGTCAACTTGTTAAGCTTGTTTTTGAACTACGCGGTCGTCGCTCTCGCTTTTGACAACTATCGTCCGGAGAATTTCTGGGAGGTACTTCCCTATCTCGTCGGCTTTTTCGTACTCTTTTCAACGATGACCTTTTTGTACCAAGTCGTTCGAGGGAGAAAGTCCAATCTGCTCGATCTGTTCGGCCTGTTAGTCAATGCAGCGGTCTTCTCGCTGATTTCTCTGCGGATGATCGAAGACCGCTACGACCGGCACTGGTTTGCTGTCGTTTCACTTGGGCTTTCCGCTTTTTATGCCGGGCACGTTTTCCTGTTCCTCAAGCGACGCCTGGTCGATCGGGAGTTAATCATCTCCTTTCTGGGTCTTTCGAGTCTCTTCCTCGCGATCACGATGCCGGTAGCTCTCTCCGCGCAATGGGTGACCGCTGCCTGGGCGATACAGGCGCTGGTCCTGTTCTGGATGTCGGGACGGCTGTCCAGCCAAATTGTTCGCTTGGTGGGGATGGTCCTGTTTGTTTTGGTCGGTCTCCGATTTTTCGCGCTCGACCTTCCTCAGGCCTTTGCGTTTCGCGAGTTATTCACCTCAGAGGAGCAGTTGCCGGTCGGGACGTATTTTTTGAAACTGGGCGAGCGGGTGATTGCGTTTGGTGTGCCGATTGCCTGCCTGGCCCTGGCTGCACGCCTGGCAGCGGCCAAGTCCCATGAGGATGTCCCGGCGGAAAATTCCGCTCTCTGGGTTCCCGCCAATGATCTTCCTTGGCGCTGGAGCGGCTCTTCGGCGGCGCTGCTTCTCTTGGGCCTCGCCTTCATTACCCTTTTCGCCTATCTGAACTTCGAGATTTACCGCACGGCTGGTTACCTTTATCCGCTTGCACAGAACATGGCCTTGACGCTCCTCTGGCTGGGAGGCTGCCTCGTTTTATTGCAGGTCTGGCTCCGGACGGACTCCCCGGAGCTGCAAGTCGTGCTGGCCTTGTTTTTGGCTGCGGTCGGCGTCAAGTTGCTGGTGGTTGACCTGCCGGGCTTTGGGATCAACAACCAGATCCTCTACCCTGAACCTTATGCGTTGGAAGTGGCATGGATTCGTGCAATCGACTTTCTCTCAGTTGCGGGAGTGCTCTTTTTCGGTTGGCTTTTGGCGCGGGGCAAAGAGTCCCGGAAAATCCCGGGGCAAGTTTTTGGCTTCTTTGCCATGGCGACTTTATTTGCCTACTTGAGTCTTGAAGTGAATAGCGTGCTCCATCAATATCTCCCCGGGTTTCAAGCTGGCGGAGTCTCCATTCTCTGGGCCGGCTTTGCTCTGGCCTGGTTGATTCGCGGGATTTGGTGGAACGCTGCTCCGGCGCGGTGGGCCGGCTTGGTCCTGTTCGGCATCGTGACCTTGAAGGTCTTTTTTTCCGATCTCAGTCAGCTGGACCAGGTTCTTCGAAGTGTGGCCTTCATGTTACTCGGGCTGTTGCTGCTGGCTGGTTCGTTCCTGTACCTGCGTCATCGAGAGAAATTCGTCACTAAAGTCCGGGAAACTGAGGTGACTCCATGAGTTCCCGAGTCTTGCTCAGCAGCCTGCTTACACTGACCTTATTGATCGCCTTGGAGAATTGGTTGACCACGGCCTCCTTCCTCGCCGCGCAGTCGGCCACTACCAACCGCTATGCCTCTCCCTTAAGCCTGCCCGGGCCGACCACCCCAGCGCTCGCCGGCCTGGAACTGGGCCGCGAACTCTATCGTCACTGTGCAACTGACTTCAGTGACCTGCGACTGCGCGATGGCAAAGGCCAGCTGGTCGCTTTCGTCATCCAGCAGGAACGCGGTCAAATCGAGCGGCGCAGCAAGGCCTACCAGCCGATCCGCGAACCGGATCTGCATTTACTTGATAACGGTGGCTTGGAGATTGCTTTCACAGTCCAGCCCGACAAAACGCTGGAGCAAGTCAGCAGCCTTCTGATCCACAGCCCTCTGCGCGAGTTCGAGCGGCGCGCACTCCTGGAATGGGACCAAGGAACCGGGAACTGGATTCCGCTGGCAACTGATGTTCTCCTGTTCGATTACAGCTCCATTCTGGATGTTCGCAACCTGGAGATTCGCTTTTCACCCCCGATCGAAATCGCACAGGCTTCGCGGTTTCGTCTGGTGATCGATAAAGTCACCCAGCTACAGGAAGACCAGGTGCTGGAGCTGACCCGAAGGCTGCGGGGACAGGATGAGGTCTATCGAGAAGAACGCCTGCTGGTGAATCGACAGCCTTTCCGAATCGATCGGCTGGAGGTCGGCCACGAACAGCTGCGGCTGGAGGCGCAGACTCCATTGGAGACCGAGTACCCGATTCGACTGGTCACACAGCGCTCAGAGCCGGCAATCCAGTGTACGGATTTAATCCTCGAGTCGGACGGGGAACCCCTGGTTTGCTTTCAGCTGGCCAGCACCGATGACAACTTTTCCCGTCCGGTCGAAATCGCCGTCGAGCTTTCGGATCACGTTTCAGAAGAAGTTGGGGCGCGCTATCAGAGGATTGGCGGCGGAGTGCTTACGAAGATTCATGTGCCCGGCTCGGAGCTGGAGCGGATGGAACTGCGGTTTCCCGAGACCAAGGCCAGACGCTATCGGTTGCGCGTTTCCAATCAGGACAGCCCGCCTCTTCAGTTTTCGAGAGTCGCTGCTACGGGGAATAAGTATCAACTGTACTTTCTGGCCCAGCCAGGAGCGCACTACTCGCTGGAATACGGCGGTCCGCCGTTGAAGCGTCCGCAATTTGATACCGTCGCGCTGAAGGCAGCACTGCAAAACCGATTGACGCCGATCCCGGCAACTTTGGGGGAGGCAACACTCGTCCCTCCCGCAGCGGGAGAGTCCGAGCCGTTTCGCGGCTTGCCGACTTGGGTCTATTGGCTGGTCGCGGTGGCCTTGGTTGGTCTGCTGGCCAGCGGGTTGTACTGGGCCGTTCAACGCGTCGATGAAATCCAATCAGCGAACGTCGCAACCAGCGAACGGAAGCCCGCCGACGACCAGCAGTGAGCGGCATACGGCCAAAGTTCTGACTCAGGACTCGACAGCCGGCCCCCCAAACCGACCCGCTCCAAGCGCGGATTGGCTTAACTCCGGCGGAGCAAGAGGGCCTCGACTTGCAGGCCCGGGCCAAAAGCGACCATCACTGCGTGGTCCCCGGTCAGGATTGAAGGAGCGAGCCGATCGAGGATGAACAGCACTGTCGGCGAGGACATGTTGCCGAATTCCGCCAACACCTCCCGGGACGGTTGGAGCTGGCGATCCTCCAGCCCCAAAGCCTCGCCAACGGCATCGATCACCCGGGGGCCGCCAGGGTGCACAGCCCAGCCCTGAATCTCCTCTGGTGTCAATTCGTGTTTTGCCAGCCAATTGGCGAGTGGCCGGTAAAGCTCGGCTGCGATCACTCCCGGAATTCGTGGCGAAAGGGTCATCTGAAAACCGTGATTGCCGATCTTCCACGCCATCAGCTCAGAAGTCTGCTCAAGCTTCCGCGAGAGACTGGAGATTATTTCCCAGCCACCCGGGGCAGTTGAAATAACATCGCCCGGGAGCGCCTCCAGCAACAAGCAGGCCGCTCCATCAGAGAAGAGTGAACTCGCTACCAGCTGTTCGCTGTCTTCCGAGTACTGTTGATGGAGACTGCACAACTCCACAGCTCCAACCAGGACCCGGGACCGCGGGTTGGACTGAACCAGCGCGGTCGCAACCCGGATCCCATTGATAAGACCATGGCACCCCATGAAGCCAACATGCACCCGCTCCACTTCCGAGGAGAGCCCCAACGATTCGATCAATTGGTAATCGACACCTGGCGCACAGAATCCGGTACAGGAAACCGTCACCAGATGGGTAATCGCTTCACTCCCTTCCGGCGTCTGATCGAGCACTTGGCTGGCGGCGCAGTGCAGCAGAGGCCCCGCATACTGTTGATAGGCCCCCATCCGCTCGGCCGTCGTCGGGCCATATGGCTCGGCCTCAGTGGCCTCGCGATAGAACGATTGACGGGCGAAGACGTCCTCGTTTGGTGGACCGAGCAACACGCTGCTTCGCTGTCGCACTCCCGATTTGCGGTAAAGCGCTGGCAGCATCCGATGCCACCGCCGCGAGACGCCCCAGCCCTGTGCCAGCCGAGCGGCATCGCTCTGGAGAATGGTCTCTGCCGGAATCACCGTCGAGTAATTCCGAAAACGGACTCTCTGACGCGCGGCCGCATCCCGCCGATCTTGAGTCGAGGCCAGTTTGTTGATCATCGTGTCGCCTTTCGCAAGATCATGTTTCGTACCGGCGGGAGCCAGTCCAGCCCAGTGAGCAGCCAGGCGGCTCTGGTCGGACGCCGGACTTGGCCAGCCACCCAGCGGCAGACGGACTGATTCCGCCTCCGCTGACCCGCTGCCCAACGATTCCAGCCTGATTCCAGCTCTTCAGCAGCTGACTGGGAAAGAGACGAATCCCCCAGCACTGCGGCCAGCATCTTGTCCAGCCGCTTGGCACCGGCCAGTCCCCAGGACATTCCCTCTCCGGTGAATGGCTCCACGTAACCCATCGAGTCGCCGAGGAGAAACACCCGGTCGCGAGCCACTGGCCAAGAGGCCCGAGTCAAATGCGGTGTCGATGCCCAGCGATTTGGATTTAACTTGCCCAGTGCGGGCAAGGCACACTCAACGAGCAGGCGATCAATCGCCGCCTCGATCGACTTCTCTGAGCGGATCGCCGCGGGGTCGAGTGCGGCTGCGAAATCATAGTAGTCACCGTCGGTGCGGGAAATCCCCAGATAGCCTCTTGAACCGATCAGCATTCGCAACTCATTTCCCTGCATCAGCTGCAGTCCCTGACTCCAAGACCACTCTTGGCGCCGGAGCAGCTCGGCGGGAATCAGGCACTGGACACCAATGCGCGAGTTCGGGGCGACTTCGGCTGGCCAGGCAGTTCGATTGATCAAGGGCGAGCGAGTCAAGCCGGCAGCCACCACTGCGATGCGAACCAAAGCCACTCCCCAGCGCTCGCTTTGTTGTCCTGCCTTTTCGGCTGCAGTTGAGGCGGAACGCAACTGCAGTACGACCGGTTCGCTCGCCTGAGTGAACGAAGATTCGAGCGTCGCTGTGGTGCCATCGAGATAGGCTACGCCTTGGCCAATCGCCGCCTTGACCAGCAATGCGTCGAGCGTTGAGCGGCGCAGGCTGAGCATTTCCGGGACGCGCCAACGATGGTCCCGCTCGCCCTGACGGATTCGCAGCCACTGCAGGGGCACCGCTCCGGCCAGAGTGCACTGGTCCAGCAGGCCCAACTCCCGAAGCAAATCCAGGGCCCGCTGATTAAGACAGCCTCCACAAACTTTCTCCCGTGGAAAACGTTGGGCCTCGACCAGCAAGACCGACAGCCCCCTCCGCGCCAGCCGGATCGCCAGGGAAGCACCGGCAACGCCTGCGCCGACGATTCCAATATCCCACGCGCGATTGGCGGCTTCGCCGATCGAGAGGGTTGCAGCAGGGGTGACGACTCCACTCACCGGGCGGCCTCCCAAGAGAGCAGATAGCGCTCCGGCCAGTGCTTGCGCAGCTTCGCTCCTTGCCAACCCGCCGCGCTCGCCAGACCGAGCGCTTCCTCACAAGTGAAAGCAGCCCGAACCGACTGCGGCCCGTCGAAATGCACAACCGGTGAGCGGGATAGCAGGTGACAACCGGCCACCGCCAACAGCCAGCCCCAGCGCGTCCGCTGCAAGTCATCGACCAGCACCGCGTGACGAGCCAGCCGCTTCATCGCCGCCAGAATCCGCACGGCGTCCTGGTCGCTGAAGTGATGCAGCAACAGCGTGCAATAAACAAGATCGAACGGCGGTTCAGTGGAAGTGACCTCCAGCTCGTCAAACAGATTTCGGACTTCAAAGCTCAGTGACAGCTCGGTGTTGTTCCGAGTCGAAGCAACTGCCGTGGAGCGACTGGCAGTTGAGGCCTTCTCCTGCCGCAAACGCGAGGTTGCCTCGGCAATTGCCGTTGGACTCATGTCCCAGCCAGTGAGCTGGTGCCTCAGTCGCGGGGCCAGCCGGCGAGAGAGCTCGAAGGCGACCTCACCGTTGGCACAGCCCACATCGAGAATTCGCCAAACGCGCTTCGGGTCGCGGGCTGCGATCCGAAGAATCTGCGTTTGCAACTGGGCGGCCGTTCCCGAAAGTCGATTGATCCGGCGCAGACCGGCCAAGGCGCGTTGATGTTCCAGCGGGCAGAGACCCGGGTCATCCATTTGTTCAGGTATGAGATGGCGCTGCTTCATGTTCTTCCTGTCTCCAGTGTCTCCCAACTGAGAAAGAACCGCAACCAACAAGAACATTCCAGGAAAACGGAACTGGCTTCCCTGGAAAATCAGCCCCTGATAGCATCTTTTCGGACCAACGGCTCAAGGCCTGCCTTTAAAGTCAATTGCCGGACGCATTGGAACCGGCACTCTTGTTGGGTCCTTGATCGGCGGAAGATTCAGATTGGCAACCCAGTCATCGGCGCTGCGGAAAAAGCGCGGTTTCCCGTTGTCTCTCGACTTTTTGGGCCGTTATAGTTGGGGTCCCAGTTGTGGTTCCAAGGTGACGCTGATCAAAAACCAAATAGCGAGGCAGGACGCCATGTCACGAAAAGAAATGTTGCGAAATCATCCGGGCTGGCTCCTTCGATTGGGGCTGCTCGCAAGTTGCCTGATGGGCGCACTCTGCCTCGGCGGCGAGGGGCTGGCTCAACAGCCGCAGCTGAAGCCGGGCGAGATCAACCGCGAGTTCAGCCGCGTCTACATATTTGTCGACCGCTCCAACTCCCTGGGGCATGTGCACGGTGTCGAAGGGCGGCTGAAGAGTGGCACGGTGATGCTTAACGGAGCCCAGCCTGGAAGCCTGGTGATTGACATGCCTTCCTTTGATGCGGATACGGCGGCTGGCCGAGCGGCTTTTGGATTGGCCGACGACATTGACCAGGGGACTCGGCAAAAGGTCAATGAAAACATGAAGGGAGCCGAGGTTCTGAACGTGGCGAGGTTCCCGGAAGCCAAACTGGAAAACATTAAATTGACGGCGACCGGAAAAACCTCACAGCGAAGGCTTCCTGAGTATACGCTGGAAGGCGATTTCACCCTCCAGCAGACGACCCGCAAGATCATGGCAACCTGTGACCTGGAAGAAAAAATGGCTGGCAGCACTTGCGGGGTTTGTTCAAAATCCGCCAGACCGACTACGGAATCAAACCCTTCAGTCGCGTGCTGGGGGCCGTCGGCGTAAAAGACGAATTATTGATCTCCGGCGACCTC
>Ga0315901_10010907_pt1 | contig 10289 bp, 8 predicted proteins | sample LakEriMetagenome_10_FD_203761 | JGI IMG/M metagenome (GOLD analysis project Ga0315901, IMG submission 203761) | Freshwater fungal communities from buoy surface, Lake Erie, Ohio, United States - Buoy 2 MA116 | ecosystem: Environmental > Aquatic > Freshwater > Lake | place: USA: Lake Erie, Ohio... | reverse complement strand
CTATTATTTTGGTTATTTTACCGGCTCACAACTGAGATCGGCCGTTTCGCCATGACTGACACACGATAACACGTGAACTTAACCGGCGAGAGGCATGACCTCCGCCGGTTTTTTGATGTGTCTGACACAAGAGGAGGTTTTCAATGACGATGGCCTGTCGTGGAGTGCGCGGTGCAATTACCTGTAGTGCCAACACGCGTGAGGCGATCTTGGCGGCAACGCGTGAGTTGCTCGAGGCGGTGATTGCGGCCAATGGCATCAAGGCAGAGGATGTGGCCAGTTGTTGGTTTACTACGACAACCGATCTATATGCCGAGTTCCCGGCGGTAGCTGCTCGGCAACTTGGATGGACGGATACGGCGTTGATGAACACCCACGAAATGACGGTGCCCGGTAGTCTGTCAATGTGTATTCGCCTGATTATTCATTGGAACACGACCGTGTCACAATCTGACATCAAACATATCTATCTCGGTGGGGCGAGTGTGTTGCGACCAGATCGCGCGCGTTAAACGTTTTTAGAGGAGGGTATACGATGGTAGTTATCATGCAGAATGGCGCGTCACAGGCAGATTTAGATGCGGTGTTGGCGCGCGTTGCCGAGCATAAGTTGCGCGGCAGTGTGACCGTTGGTGAATCACAGAATATTGTTGGTATTATTGGGACGCCGATTACCGTGGCGCTCCAGGAGGCACTTGAAAGTATGAGTGGCGTGCGCGAGGTCATACGCATTTCGCGGCCGTACAAACTGGCTACTCGCGAGTTCCACCCGCTCGACACCATCGTCGACGTAAATGGCGTCAAAGTCGGTGGTGGCTCGGCAGTGGTGATGGCTGGCCCATGTGCGGTCGAGAGCGAGGCGCAGATTATGACGACGGCGATTGCCGTCAAAAAGGCCGGTGCCCACATGTTACGCGGTGGTGCGTTCAAACCACGCTCATCGCCCTACTCATTCCGCGGTATGGGTGAGGAGGCGCTCAAGTTGATGGCCAAGGCGCGCTCCGAGACTGGATTGCCAATCGTCACCGAGGTGATGACCCCGACCGATGTGGCGTTGGTCGCCGAGTATGCCGATTTGTTGCAAATCGGCGCCCGCAACATGCAAAACTACCAGTTGCTTGAGGAAGTAGGCCGCAGTCAGCGCCCGGTATTGCTCAAGCGTGGGTTGTCGGCCACGTTCGAGGAGTGGATGCTCTCGGCCGAGTACATCATGAATCAAGGTAACAATAATGTGATTTTGTGTGAGCGTGGCATCCGCACTTTCGAGACGGCCACGCGCAACACGCTCGACTTGAACGCCGTGGCCTTGGCCAAGAAGCGCACACACTTGCCCATCATCGTCGATCCATCACACGGCACGGGTAAGTGGTACTTGGTGCAACCGTTGGCGTTGGCAGGTTTGGCTGCTGGTGCCGATGGTTTGATGATCGAGGTGCACCCAGATCCGGATAAGGCGACGTCGGATGGACCACAGTCGTTGACGCTCGAGCACTTCGCCGAGTTGATGCCCAAGATCAACGCATTGGCAGGTGTATTGCATTAAGTAGTATGTGATATTTCACATGCAAAAGCGCTAGGGCCCATGTGGCTCGAGCGCTTTTGTGTTAGCACAATGCAGCAACGAGAGCAGGTATGTATAATGAACGAAGTTGATGAAAGGATCTGACGTGATTACCCGAAACGAACTGGAGGACCTACGGCAGCGCTTTGATGGCGTCCGTGGGCGACTTTGACCTGGTAGCCCGCCAAACCCAAGTAACGGCGCTCGAGGAGCAGTCTGCTGAGCCTACGTTGTGGGATAACCCGAGTAATGCGCAACAAGTACTGCAACGGTTGACCCGTCTCAAAGCCGAATTGGCGCGTTGGGCCGATGTTGATAACCGTTTAGTGATGCTGGCTGAATTTATCGCGCTTGATGATCCTGCGCTTGCCGATGAGGTTGCGCATGAATATACGGCCTTGTTGGCCGAAATAAACGCCCTCGAGACCGAAGTGCTGTTGAGTGGCAAGTACGACGATCGTGACGCATTCCTTTCAATTAAAGCGGGTATGGGTGGCACGGATGCCCAAGATTGGGCTGAGATGCTCCTGCGTACCTACATGCGTTGGGCCGAGCAACGCGGCTTTAAGTGTAATTTGGTCGATCAGAGTATGGGTGACGAGGCTGGCATCAAAAGCGCCACGCTCGAGATTCGTGGTGACTACGCCTATGGCTTGTGTAAAGCAGAGGCCGGTGTGCACCGGCTCATCCGCTTGTCGCCGTTTAATTCGGCTAATACGCGTCAGACGTCATTTGCGCTCATTGAGGTCCTGCCTGAGGTTGATGATGCGCCCGAAGTAACCATCAAGGCCGAGGATGTGCGTGTTGATGTGTATCGGGCGGGTGGCCATGGTGGGCAAGGTGTGAATACGACCGACTCGGCGGTGCGTTTGACGTACAAGCCTGGTACACCAGAACAAATTGTGGTGACCTGTCAAAACGAGCGTTCGCAGCTTCAAAACAAAGAGACAGCCATGCGCGTGTTGCGCGGGCGCTTGCTTGAGCGTGAGTTGCAACGTCAGATTGAGGAGCGCGCCAAACTCAAAGGTGAGCATGTGAAGGCTGATTTTGGCAGTCAGATGCGTACGTTTTATTTGCATCCATATACCTTGGTGAAGGATCATCGGACTGATCATGAGACGAGTAACGTGCAAGCAGTCCTTGATGGTGCGTTAGACCCGTTTATTGATGCATATTTGCGTTGGAATGTTGGGCGCGAGTAATGACTTAATTGACCTGCATAGAACCACACGGAGTCCATACGTGATTGGACGCCGTGTGGTTTTTGTGTCAAAGATTGACCATTTATAGATATACATACAATACATTGCATGTTTTTAACAATGTTGAGATATCCATGATGTGCTACTGGGTATAGGTTAGTATGTGTGAGTGTTGTGCTTGCAGGATGTGGCGTTTGGGTTAATGAGGACACAAACTGTGATTGGTCAGGAACAGTTTTGAACGATATCTACGCCTGTTCTGATCTGACATCAATGCCAAAAGAAACGATATTCCAACTTTTTTTGCATACCGGTGCCGCTGACGGGTACCTGTGTGCCAACTACCAAGATTCCGATATCGACTCGTTGATGATGGAGGGAGTGGGAACGGGTCGCAGGGGGTACATGTATCAAAGATATGAGTCAGTATATTCAGAGAAATGATGTATGTGTGCGATGCATTGATATCGGTGTCATTCGTTGTGGATGTGGCATGTTAGGGGGATTGGGTATATTGTGAGGTATGTATGGATTGTAATTTATGGGAATATTTGTGATATACGATAAATTATAGTAATCATATTTTAATCCATCGTATTGCACAAATTACGGTTATTGTATATTATTATGCATGTAGCATTGTACTGAGGGAACAAATATGTTTGACTTTCAAGCGCTAAATTGGTGGGCGATTCTGGTAAGCACCATCGTGTGTATCAGAAGTGGCTCGTTGTGGTTCAACCCACATAGCTTCTTCAACGTATTTGGCCGTGGTCAACCAAACACTGATTTGACCGTGTACCGGCCCAACACTCCACCAAACATGGTGTTGTTGTTTGCGTTCACAATCATCACGTCGTTCATCATGCCATTGTTCATGTCATTGATGATTTTCGCACTGTACCCATTTGAGTCAACCTGGAGCGATGGTGTTGTGGTCGGCTTCGTGTTGTGGATGGGTTTCGTTGCACCGCCGTACTTGGTCAACAACTTCTTCGGCGGTCATGGCTTCAAGGTGTGGATCATCGAGACTGCCAACCATCTGTTGAACTTCTTGGTGTTGGGTGCCATTCTTGGCGCATGGCGCTAAGGACTGGTCTAGCTGAGCGAATCACGTAAAATCTGGGAGAGGCGCGGTAAGTCCAATGGTTTGGGCATAAATACCGCGCCTTCTTCTTCGAGGTCGGTGAACCATGCTTGGCGATGGAGCGCGGTGGTAATAATCATTGGCACATTGCGGACTTGGAGTTCGCTTTGTAGCGCTCTGAATGTCGCGACGCCGTCCATATAGGGCATCATCACATCACAAATAATTGCGTCCGGGAGGCCGTTTGCACAGAGTGCGACGGCCTCTTGGCCGTTTGCGGCCAAGACGATATCATAGCCTTCGCTCCGGAGTGCGCTGGCCAGTGCGCGGCGTAATGTTGCATCATCATCAATAATCAATACTGTTTTTGTCATGAGAAATACTCCAACCAAATACCGAATTCATGGCTTTGCCGTTGTCCATCTAGCGCATATGGTCGATTGTGGTGTAGATGAAAGCATGAATGACGTATTTCCACAACGCATGTATTGTACAAAACTATACGACAAATCGGTGTGGATTTAGGCGACCTTGTGGATCGAATTCGTGGCGAATCTGTTGCATGATGTCGAATCCTGCGGCGGGTGTATGCCAGTACGTCGGCAAATTGGGTGTGGTAGTGGCAATCCACAGGGCTTCGGGGATGGCATTGAACCATGCAGCTTGTGTGGTCGCATCAACCCCAGAGATACGCAGATAGCCGCTCCCAACGCTGGCGCGCACATGAATGCTGATATCGCCGCCAAGTTGATTGACATACAAGGAGCAACGTTCAATGAACTCACCCACACACATCGGCAACGTGCTCCAACGAATCACACAAGTGTGTTCGGCTAGGGTATGCACGCTACTTGCATCATTAATATGATGCCAGCAGGTGGTGTTTAGGGCATCAATAAACCAATGTGTGGCGCCGCCATGATGATGGGCGCGTGCGGTGAGGTCGTGTTGATGGCGCGTAACGGCGGCGAGTGGCCCCTCGCTGGCAAGTGCTACCCCCCATGCACCTTGAAGCTGCAGACGGGACAATATTGCCTGATCAATCAGCTCGACAGTGACTGGTGTCAGTTGACTTGCGACGATGTCGTCGATATAGCTGAGGGCTGATTGAAGCGCACTGAACGTGGCAACGACGGTCCCATGATGGGTGGGGATTGGATAGAGTTTGAAGTTGGCTGAGACGATGAGTGCAAGCGTACCGAAGCTCCCGTGATAGAGCTTCATCATGTCAAAGCCGCTGACGTTTTTGACGACCATACCACCGGCTTTGGAGACTTGCCCGTTGATTTCGATCACACTAATGCCAATCATCATGTCACGCAGGATGCCATAAATGGCACGCCGTGGGCCATCAGCGGCCGTAGCGATCAGTCCACCAATGGTGGCGTGATCGGGCAGGGCTGGGTCAACGGGGAGCATTTGGCCGTGATGTGCGAGATACGTACGTAGTGCACCGATGGTCATACCTGCCTCGACGCTGATAGTCAGGTCATTCGGCTCGTGGTGGATGACACGGTTGAGTGCAGTGGTGACAATGACGAGGTCGGCCTGCGCAGGAGTAGCGCCGATGAGTTGGTGTGTACCGCCGCCCCACGGGATGACGTGCCAACCATGGTGGGCGGCGAGTTGCATAATCTCGCTGGCTTCGGCGATGGTTGTGGGGATGGCGACGCGCTCAGGGACACAGGTGCGGATGGCATATTGATGGCGGAGCGCCAAATCATCGCTGATGCGGGGATGTGCCGTTGTCATGGGGTGTGTGCTCCGTCTTTGTTATACCCAGGTACCGTTGGGGATTTCAATGATTTGGTTGGCCTGAATTGCGTTTTGGCGCAATTCGGCGAGTTCACCACAACCCTTACGAGCAGGGAAGACTTTGCCAGGGTTGAAGAGCTCGAGTGGATCGAATGAACGCCGTAGCCCTGCCATAGCGGCGAGATCGGCGGTGCTAAACAGAATATCCATGTAGTCGCGCTTTTCGACGCCGATACCGTGTTCGCCACTGACGACGCCGCCAAGGCGCACTGATTCTTTGAGGATTTCGGTGGCGGCGCCGAGGGCACGCTCGAGTTGATTGCGATCACGGCGGTCGAACAGAATAAGCGGATGGAGATTGCCGTCGCCGGCATGGAAAACGTTGGCGATGGGCAATTTGAAATCACTCGCCACATCACCAACGTGGGCCAGGATGCTGGGGAGTTGGGTGCGTGGCACAACGGTATCGACGAGGTAATAACTTGGTGAGAGGCGTCCCATGGCGCCGAAGGCGTTTTTGCGGGCGGCCCAGACTTGAGCTTGTTCGGCAGGAGTTGTCGCCGGCCGCACCTCAATGGCACCATGATCACGGCAGATTTGGGTGACATCGCGGAGCAGGTCATCGAGTCCTTCGTTGACGCCGTCGATTTCGATGAGCAGGGCTGCGCCGGCGCTTTCGGGGAGACCGAGTTTATACATGCCGTTGACGGCTTTGATGGCAAGTTTATCCATCATCTCGAGGGCTGCGGGGAGCAGGCCACGGGCGATAATCGTCGAGACGGTTTGGGAGGCGGAGGGAATATCAGGGAACAAGGCGAGTACGACGCGCAACGCCTCGGGGAGGCGTGTCATTCGAACCCAGGCCTCAGTGACGATGCCGAACATGCCCTCAGAGCCGGTCATGATGCCGGCGAGGTCGTACCCAACAGTATCGAAGCGCCCATTACCTGTCCAAATCAGGTTGCCGTTGGGCAGGACGGTGCGGAGTGCGAGCACATGATTGGTGGTCATGCCGTATTTGAGGCAGTGTGGACCACCGCTGTTGTTGGCGATATTGCCGCCGATGGTGCAGGCTTTTTGGGAGGATGGATCGGGCATAAAGGCGTAGCCGTAGTTGGCGAGGTATTGTGAGAGCTCCCAGTTGATGACGCCGGGTTGGACGCGGGCGCGTTTGTTGCGGGTGTCAACCTCGAGCACTTGATCCATGCGGGTCATGGCGATGACGATGCCACCGTGGATGGGGGTTGCACCGCCTGAAAGGCCGGTGCCAGCGCCACGAGCCACGACAGGAATACGGGCTTGGTGTGCGAGTTTGACAACGGCGGCGGTTTGTTCGCTGGTGCGTGGGAGCACGACAAGGTTGGGCATGTGGAGGTCCATGACACAGCCATCGGCTTCGTAGGTCAGCAGAGCGGCATCGCCGTCAACAACGCCATCATGGCCGACGATGTTACGGAGTGCAGTAATTAAGGCTGAAGTGTGCATGGGTTATTACTCACAGATTCGCAAGAGATATGAATGACGACAAATGTCTGGACACTATTATATGGTCAAATTGATGCACATGAATCGGTGTCCGATATACAGAGTAGCGGTAATTTGTGATTTTGTGAGGTGATCGCTGGTAGATGAATGGTGTAAATAATCTTTGAAGAGATAGTGTGTAATGTAGTGATTATTGCGCTGTATAGGGGTGATTTGCACAAAGTAACCAAGCAAATTGCATCATATTTGTAATGTATTGGCACAAAACGAGTGCAAATTCCATTGACTTGCACTATCAAATACACTAAAATACTTCTCATGCATACTTAACTCGTCCACGATGTGTTCTTAATGTGTCACATTTGTGGCGGTAAAGTTAGGTGTGTAATCAGATTTCCGTTCTCTTCGAAAGGAACAGAACACTATGGGACGAACCACTTCGTCATGGAAGCGCAGCGCCGCCCTTTTGGCAGCCGCTTTGTTGCTCCCACTGCTCGTGGCCTGTGGTGGCAGTGCACCAGCCGCTGAGCCAACTGCCGCTCCAGCCGCTGAAGAGCCAGCCGCCGAGCCAACCGCCGCTCCAGCTGAGGAGCCAGCTCCAGAGCCAACCGCTGCTCCAGAGCCAACCGCCGAGCCAGCCGCCGAGAAGGATACCACGTTGAACATCCTTTACTGGCAGGCCGTAACCACGTTGAATCCTCACCTGGCTTCAGGTACCAAGGACTTCGACGGTGCCGGTGTTATTCTTGAGCCACTTGCTCGCTACAACTCAAGCGATGAGTTGGTTCCTTACTTGGCTGAGGAAATTCCAACCACCGCAAACGGTGGCGTGGCAGCCGATGGCACCAGCGTAACCTGGAAGTTGAAGAAGGGCGTGAAGTGGTCAGATGGCAGTGATTTCACCGCCGATGACGTCATCTTCACGTGGCAGTACGCTTCAAACGAGGCCACCGCTGCTACCACCTCAGCCAACTTCGCCAACATTGCCAACATCGAGGCTCTTGACCCACATACCGTCAAGATCACCTGGAAGCAAGCAACCCCAGATCCATACTTGCCATTCGTCAGCTACTCGGGCATGGTGCTCCAGAAGGCTCAGTTCGGTAACTGTGCTGGTGAGGCCGCTCTGACCGACGCTGCATGTCAGGCTGCCAACTTGGCTCCTATCGGTACCAATGCGTACAAGCTTAAGGAGTTCAAGCCGGGCGACGTCGTAATTTACGAGAAGAACCCAGCCTACCGCAACGCCGACAAGACCTACTTCGAGATGGTCGAGATCAAGGGTGGTGGTGACGCCACTTCAGCTGCTCGCGCTGTCTGTGAGACGGGTGAAGTCGACTACTCATGGAACTTGCAAGTCGCCAAGGCTGCTCTCGAGCCAATCTTGGCCGCTGGTAAGTGTGAGCCAATCGCCGGTGGTTCATTCGGTGTTGAGCGTATCGTCGTCAACTTCAGCGATCCAAACCCAGCCTTGGGTGCCAAGCGCTCAGAGCCAGATCAGCCACACCCAGTCTTGGTTGACCTCAAGGTTCGCCAAGCAATCAACAAGGCCATCGACCGCAAGGCTATTGCCGAGCAGCTCTACGGCCCAACCGGTGTTGCCGGTTGTAACATCTTGGTGGTTCCAGCCAACCTCGACTCAAAGAACACAAGCTGTGAGCGCGACGTTGAGGGTGCCAAGAAGTTGATGGAAGAGGCCGGTTGGAAGATCGAGGGCGGCAAGGCAACCAAGGATGGCAAGCCATTCCCAGCGTTGTACTTCCAGACCTCAATCAACCCACTTCGCCAAGGCGAGCAAGCCATTGTCAAGGCTAACTTGGCCGAGATTGGTATTGCCGTCAACCTCAAGGCTGTTGACGCTGGTGTCTTCTTCTCAGGTGACCCAGGCAACGACGACACCTTGAACAAGATGTTCGTTGACATCCAAATGTACACCAACGGTCCAAGCGGCACCGATCCTCAGTCATACTTCGAGGGTTGGCTCTGTAAGAACCGCAATTCAGCTGAGAACAGCTGGAATGGTGGCAACGACGGTCGTTACTGCAACCCAGACTACGACAAGCTCTATGAGCAGTATGCTGCTGAGTTTGATTTGGGCAAGCGCGCTGAGTTGGCAATCGCCCTCAACGACTTCTTGATCAACGACGTTGCTGTCATGCCTTTGATCAACCGCCGTACGCCAAACGCCAAGATCATCGGGTTGAATGGTCCAACCTACAACACCTTTGACTCAGGCTTGTGGAACATTCACGAGTGGTCAAAGTAGTCCGTTAGTTCGTTCATCACTGGTAGGAGTTGGTGTACGCCAACTCCTACCGACCCCCTCCCCTCACTTTACTTCCTCTCTTACATTTACGTGGAGAATCACTCCATGACCCAATACATCATCCGTCGTGTATTAATTGCCGTTCCGACGTTGCTATTGATTAGCATGATCATCTTTGCAGTGCTCGCGTTAGCACCAGGTGATCCCTTGGCACAATTTGCCTTGAACCCCGCAATCCCAGAATCAACCCGAGATCGCATCCGCGAGGCATTCGGCCTTGATCGACCATGGAACGAACGTTATGTGCGTTGGTTGATTGCCCTCGTCAAGGGTGATTGGGGTTTTTCGTTTGCTTCAAAGTCACCGGTGATTGGTATCGTTGTGCAACGCATTCCTCAAACACTTCAAGTGGTGGGGCTTGCGTACTTAATTGCGATTTCTCTTGCCATACCAATTGGAATTATTTCGGCGGTTAAGCAATATTCAATATTCGACCAGATTGCTACATTTTTCTCGTTTATTGGTGGTTCATTGCCGTCGTTCTTTACTGGGTTGGCATTTATGCTGATATTTGCCATCAACTTGCAATGGTTCCCGATTGTGTATAACTCGACCATTGACATCAATAGTTGGGATGCACTGGTGCAGCAATTGCGGCAGATGGTATTACCGATTTCGGTCTTAGTCGTACAGCAAACTGCGGCATTGACGCGCTTTATGCGCTCGTCAATGCTGGATAATTTGCCACTCGACTATGTGCGTACAGCCCGTGCAAAGGGGCTTGCCGATTGGACAGTGGTGATTCGGCACGTTGTGGTGAACAGCATTATTCCGGTTGTTACCTTGATTGCACTTGGTATTCCAAATATTTTTGCAGGGGCAATCATCACCGAGAACTTGTTCCGAGTCAATGGGTTAGGGCAGCTCTTGGTG